>Ga0315289_10005494_pt1 | contig 18737 bp, 16 predicted proteins | sample YL17G11_40_MG_FD_203452 | JGI IMG/M metagenome (GOLD analysis project Ga0315289, IMG submission 203452) | Sediment microbial communities from Yellowstone Lake, YNP, Wyoming, USA - YL17G11_40 | ecosystem: Environmental > Aquatic > Freshwater > Lake > Sediment | place: USA: Wyoming | collected...
CTGTGATGGTCATACCTGAACCTGCTGCGATAACAATACCCGGAAATCCTGTGGTGTTTGACCTTATTCTACTATCCGTTGCCCCACCCGCTGCAACAGTTAGTTTACCTTCGTTGGTTACTGAATTATCCACATGGTCACCCCAGCCATAAGCTGTGTTCCAATTTGAAGAGTTATCAGTAACGGTTGAAAGTAAACCGGCTGTCGCTTTAACAAGCCCTGATAATGAGGTTTTGACGGTGTCGATATTCTTTTGATAATAATGCTTTTGAGCGATATAATTTGACAGAGCATCATGGTTAATTTCACTATCCTTTGTGGTCAGGTTTGTTGTTGCAGTTTGTAAACCTGTCGATACCGTTAACCAAGTGACGATATTTCCTGATTCATCCCAAAATAATATCCTATCTGCTCCCGGGTCGGTGAGTGCCGTAGTGGAATTACCAAGAGCAAAGGTGCGGGCTGTCGCTCCATCAAAAGTCCCTGCAGCCGCTATTCCAAGTCCTGCTGTTAAGGCTGCATTAACTTTTTCAGAATTATCTACAATGTTATCTGCATCAGTGTCATACACCGCTTTTGTCATATCTCCCGCAGCCAATCCTGTTGCTGCTATCGTTATTGTATCAGCGGATTCTGAGAGTGCTATATTAGAACCAGCTTTTAAAGTTACAATCGCACTGGTTGAGGTATTACTTGTTATCTGAGACGTGGAAGCCGTACCAGCACCTACATCAAGCAAACCTTCATTTGACACAGAATTATCAACATGATTGCCCCAACCATGTGCTTCATTCCAATCTGTCGAAGTGCCTCCTGTTGCAGTAACTACGCCGTTCACGTCTAAAGCCGTTGCCGGAGCCGTTGAGCCCACTCCGATATTGGTTGAGAAAATGCCAATGCCTATTACATCGAGTATCTGCCTCGCTACCGTTGTCCCTATTCCGACATTCGTACTGAAATAACTTATTCCGGTCACTGATAAGTTATGGATAGGGTTAGTCAAACCCACACCAACGTTAGTGCTGAATATACCTTTTCCTACAACATCAAGAACCTGTCGTGCGGAGGTCGTTCCTATTCCTAAGTTACTTCCGTTGAAAACTAAATCTGCATCACCTTCAATAGTTGATGATGTCTTCCATATTGCCACTTGGTCATCGGCAGGACTTCCCGAACTACTTACATTACCTGTTCCAAGTCCTGTCGCTGATATTGTTATTGTGCTTAAAAGTTCCGTAACCGTTATATTTGCACCTCCATCTATTATGACATCTGTACTTCCACTTGTATTGCTGACGATATGACTATTATTAGCATCCCCTGCACCTACAGTTAAACTTCCTTCATTTGTAATACTATTATCGACGTGATTGCCCCAGCCATACGCTGTGTTCCAATTAGCAGAGTTGTCCGTGATAGTAGAAAGTAGACCGGCTGTCGCTTTAACTAATCCAGTCAATGATGTTTTGACTGTGTCAATATTTTTCTGATAGTAATGTACTTGAGAAATATAACCTGTCAAACTATTGTGAGCCGGTACATCGGCTGCTACCAAAGCACGAAAGGTCGGTACACCTGTAGTTCCATTTGGAGAGGTAAAGACTTTATTTGTGGTTTGTGTCGCCCATGCTCCAGTGAGTGTACCCGTCGTGGTGACAGGACTATTCGTGACAGTTATTTCTGATGGCATGGCTAACCCAACTGACGTTACTGTACCTGTTATACCAATCGGTGCAAAGTCATCCGATAAATCATTTGAATAAACCTCATTTCCTGATACAACAAGTGCTGATTTTCCTGTATTTACTGACAGGTTATTGAGTAGTAAATTTTGTGCTGTTATTTTACCTGCCACCTCCAGCTTAGAGGTTGCGACAGTTGTGCCAATCGCGAGATTTCCCAAATGGGTTAATCTCATACGTTCTTCTGAAAGTGGTTTAGAATAATCACTTGTCCAAAATGATAACCCCGCACCAGCTGTATCGTTTTTAATGGCCATCACCTGACTACGCAAATAAGCACCCTCAACCCAGGAATTACCATCATAAGCCTCGAAGCGAATCAGTCCAAGGTAGTCACCTACCTGGACTGATGTTTCAGTACCTATCGAACCCCTGGCTTTACGAAATAGTAATAATGGATTCCCGGCATTATCACTTACTCGGGTAATACCCAATCCTATTGTATTGGTATTATATTTAATGTGCAGTTTTGCAATGGGATCCGTGGTGCCAATACCTACATTCCCACTAACTGCACTATATTGATTATTACCCAAAATAGTCCAGTCACCATCATTTCCAGTGAGGTAATTCTTATCCGTTACCCATTTGCGACTCGCTACCTTCGTATTGGTATCGTTGTGATGAAGGTAGTCGGTGCTGTCGGATATCCAAATAGGATCGATCTCAATTGCTGAATTGATAATTGTATCATTATTGATAAAAATAGTATCACCAACTGCACGCAGCCGGTATATCTCACCCTTATCAACCAGGTTAGTATCAATAAACTTTACGGTGTCAATATAATAGGTCTGGCCTGACAATGCCAGGGTAGAAAAAAACAGAAGTGTTAAAAATAATCTCTTCATATATTAATGTTTATCTCGGTGGTGCAAATCTGCATATATCTACTCCATGAACACTAACCATAGTATCACGAAACTCAAATATGCGACATTTTTTAAATGCAATGCTATCCGCTACCTTAACCTTGTTTGTTGTTAGTGTAGTTACTCCAGAAATTGCACCCGCTGAAATTGAAGCTGTCCCGTCCGTTAAGGTTCCTGCACTTACTGATGTAAATCCCTTCAATAAGTTTGAGCTCCATTGAGCTGTTCCATCTGTCATGGTATCGCCGATGATTGTAATTTTATCAGTTGTCCGTCCCAAGTAGAGTAATCCGGCTGTGCCACCGCTTGTCAATGCCTGAACTCTTGTGGTGGCTATAGTATCTCTTATCATTCCGTTGCCAAATACTGACAGTTTATAAGCAGATGTTGTCGAACCAATAGCGACATTTCCAGTTGTTGCAATATTGAAATAATTACCAACTCTAAACTGACCTTTCCAGATTGGTGCGCTGGTAATTGTATCTGAGTCTATCGCCAAATTACCACCTGTTTGACCAAGTACTGAACAATAAACTGTGTCTGCATCGACATCACCTATTATATCACCTGTAACATCGCCAGTTAAATCACCGATGACATTCCCCGTCACGTTTCCGGTAACATCGCCGGTCACATTCCCGATAAACTCGGCTGTATTTCTGCCGGCACCTCCAAACCAATTACCATATATACTATCACCTATAATGATATTAGCATTTATATCGCCTGTGACATTACCATATAGGCTTCCGCTAACATTACCGGTTACACCACCTGTCAGATCGCCAATGAATGTCACTCCATAAAAATTTGTACCTGATACATTACCCGAAACATCCAGTGATCCAGTCCACACGCTTCCGGTCACGTTGCCAAATAAATCACCTGTAACGTCACCAATGATTACAATACCCTCAAGGGTATCGCTCTCTAACTTCGTTGTTCCAAAGTCAAGGGATACATTAACAGATCCCGAAGAACGGTGTGTTATCCCTGACTGGGCTATAGCAATTAGCGAAGAGGCTACCGCTATGAATAAAAATATAATTTTTTTCATTGTATTTAATTTTTAAAGGTTATGATGACTTTGATAATTCCACCTGAGATATTATTTTTATCAATATACAATCCCATCTTTCGGCCAAGAAAGGTATAATCTTCGAAGGCTGTAGATCCAGCGGCCACCGATAAAGTCGTAGCAGTCATATCAGGATAGGTTGTATAAAGTGCACTGGTTAACAGTGAATCGGGTAATGCTGATACCTTTGGTATGATAGTTCCATCCAGAGTGCCTGTAAGTCCGCTCCAGGTCACATCCATTCGCCAGGCATAACTCCGCTTTTCCATATCAATGGAGTTGAAAATAATCAGGGTATCACCGTGTGATGCTATGTTATATGATGCTAAAAGCACCGTAGTACCGGCATTCTGCCCCATCCCATAAAATGAAAGCAGTGTGAATGCCATGAGAAATAATATTTTTTTCATGTTGATCCTCCTTGTTATTTTTATGTTGATTTAATTGCTAACCATCTGTATGTACTGTTTTTTGCTGCCCAAACCTTAAAGCCTGTGGCTGTGATATCTTTGATACGCAACTGCATAACTTCAAAAATATCAGTCATTGATTGTAAAGGTGTTAGAGTATAATTACCATTATCAAATGATTTATCGAATGTAATGGTACTCCACACCCCGGCTGTCAGTGCAAGCACTCCCTGCCTGTAATCACTTACACCATTCAATAATTCATTATTGCTGTTTCCCGACGATCCACTGCCTGAGTCATTACTATCAGTAGTATATGCCGGAGTGGCATCAAGGATATTTGTACGGTCGATAGTCATCTTTACCCATACGCCATCCCACTCATCCGATACCATATTCAGGCGGCCACGCAGCATCATATAATTAGAGCTGTCAATATTTAAGAGCTTGCAAGCTGAAATATGGCCTGTGGTAATCTTCAGCATTCCCTGGTAGGACTCTTTTGGAATACGCTGTAGTGCCAGTATTTCACGCAGCAGAAGCTGGTTGATGTCGTAACCGGTGCCTGTGTTGGCTATTTTCCAGATATCGGAGTTGGACCATGCAACACCGTTATATGCTTTCAATCTTCCCAGGCTGAATGGCTTTGGCTTATCACCGGTGATGATATCAGTGAGTTCCTTTTTACAGGTTGACATCACCGGAGTGGTTCCATCGGTGGTATTGGTTACCTTAAACAGGATGCTTCCCTCCCCCAGGGTGCCATCGCTATAAAGCATTTTCAAAACAAAATTGATAGCTGAACTTGAAAATGTAGCATCAGCAGGTATATCACCGGTGATATCATTATCATCAGAATCATACAATTTTATAGTGCAACTGAATGTACCTGTCCCTTCGGCAGGTACCTCTGGTGTGATGAAAGAAACAGGAATTAATAGAGTATAATGCCGTTTCATCTGCATAATGCTATCCATTTCCCACCTGTCGGTATTGGTATCACTCCATTCATTATAGCCATTTTTGTTTGTTAAATATTTACTGCCGACGCCTAAACATGCTATTGTCAGGTAAATACTTATATGGACTTTATGTGCAAATGGAGCACCTGCATCCTGGTCATATTCGGCTTTTACAATACCATCGAATGATATTTGTTCACCACCAGCACCGGGTATAGTTGGCAAACTAAGGTTATCAGGAACAGGATATATAACAGGGGTATTATCAGTTAATAAATTCTGAGCCACCGATTCTTTATATTTATATTTGACGGTGACTTCGCGGAAAGGCTGCAGGTACTTGTAATACCCGCCTGATAGCGTTTGGAATGCAGAAGACAACAACGATGATGCATATACGTTTACATACGTAGATCCAGTTGCATGGTAATACCTGGTCCAGATAAGCGTTGTACCGGTTTTCACCAGCTCACCGAACTGTATAATTTTAAAGTAACCATACTCCTGGATTATCCGGGCATTCCAGCGCCGTACCAACTCCTCCAATACCTGATAACAATTCATGCCGCGCTTTGTGCCGACATCATCGATATACTGAAAATTCTCATGATCTAAATCGGATATCACCAATGGATCCTGATTGGCTACCATACTGTCTTCATACCAGTCGGTGATAACACATAATAGAAATTGATCAGCGGGCAGATAATCCCGCACACCTAATTTTCCAAGTACAAATTTCAGATGATTAATAAAACTTGCACGCCCTGTGTATAGTGTTCCATCGTTATCATAATCGATATCCTTCAGTTTCATAAATCCATCGGTGGCAGTGAGAGCCGCCGCGTATGGCTTCGGTGCGTTTTTCTTTCCGGAAAGATCAGGGAGAATAATTCCACCCCAGTAAAAATCATTATTCAGGTACAGATAAGCCAGGTACTTTCCCTCATAAGAACTATTGACGGAATTGAGAAACGTTTCCAGGTCATCATCCTCGACCATTGGAGAAAATTCAAGCGAGGCAGGAATTATCGTATTACAGATATTCGTCTCATCACCCTCATAATTAAGTGTAGGAGCGCCATGAAAACGGGCAATGACAGAGGCGGGTGTTCCGGTACTGGGATCCTCCTTATCGTAAATATCGATACGCCACAGATTATTTCTGAAGTCGAGCCATTCACCTTTATATTTCGGATTCGCCATTACCCACCCCTGTTACGTTTATGTTCAGCTCTGCGAATTTGTAACAATAAATCATCGCCGTTTATTTTAAATTCACCAGCCAGGTCAATCTGTATGTTCCCGGGCTGTGATTTTATATTATTCATCAGTGTCTGAGCAGGTGATGATTCCTTCAGACGATTGAAATGTGATATAAACGGCCCGATCATATTAGTCATGTCGGGGAGTTTAGGCATGAATTCAGCGAACTTTGAAACAGGCATAATGGCTTCGGGATCCTGTGATGCATTTGCGTTATCACCGGCAATGACTACTGTCGGTTTTTTGACCATACCGCCACCGGCCAGCATGGGTGCGATGACAGAAGTATATTCATGTACCTTTTTCCCTGCATCCCTGGCAGATTGAATGCGTTCAATTATTTTTTCAGCCTTTGAAACCGGAGCAACCACAAATGGATGTGATGGTGAACTGCCTTTTCCGACTTTACGTTTCTGAGGTTTGTTGTATAATTCGAAACTCATCTCGGGTTCCTGCGGATTATCATCGGCTGCAGCCTGATGTTTTCCTTTTGTAAGACCTATACCAGCAAGTAAAGGGGCAACGATGGACGTATATTCTTTTGTCTTTTTACCGGCGGCCCTGATAACCTGCATGCTTTTAATTATTTCTTCTTCTTTTGATGCCGGCGCTGCCAATAATGGTGGCAATTTACCGTTACTTAACTGACGTTTTGGAGCCACCGGGTTCAAAGAAAATCCCACCTCGGGTTCATTCGGATTATCACCAACAATAGCCTCATGTTCCTTGGTAATAATACCACCTTCGGCATACGATGGTGTTTCAGGTCCTTTTGCAGCCAGGTTTTTTACCACTAAACCCGCTATAATCAGAGCCGCACCCGCCACGATGGCAACCCATGGGACCTCAAATGCTGACTCAAATGCTGCAACAGCAATACCGTAAGCCATAAATGCTGCACCAATTTTCTCCAAAAAACCACCCAACGTAGCCCCGATAGCAGCAAATACATCTTGTCCTGATACTACCGCGGATGCTATTGCGGTAAATGTTTCAACAATCGCGTCACCAAGCATTTGATTCATAGAAAGTACAAATGCTTCCTCTTTTGTTAGTTGCGTATATTGATCCTGTAAATTTGTTAATTCTCCCTTCAATATTACAACAGCCTCACTATTTTCACCATATACCAAAGCTGTTTGCCGGAGGGTTTCATTTTGTATTTGAATTTTTTCAGATATCTCTCCAATTTTATCCCCGAAAACATTCCCCGTAATCGAAGCATTTTTTAAAGAACTATCGACAGTTTTCATATACTCCACATAATTCATAGCTGCCTTAGTGACATCGGAAAAAGCAGATCCGATAATACCCGACATTCCCTCACCCACCCCACCTGTTTCTATAAGCCTGAATTTAATTGTTTGCAGCACTGAAAACAACTGACTGGCATCAGCACGGGGTTGGATAACTATCTCCTCCGTTGGAGCTTTTACTGATATGTCAGTTGTAATGCTTGATACCTTACTTATGCTTTGCTGATCATTATAAGCACCAGATAATTCATCGAGAGCCTTTATTTTGTTTTGAATGTCTTTAATACTGTCATTGATCCTGCCACGTTCAGCATTATCCGCTTTAGAAAGTTTTAGTTTTTTATCATTTAAATCGTTAAGTTCATTCTGCAATTGTTTATAATATCCAATAGATTCTTTACCGGCGTCCGATTTATTTAAAGTTGCCAATTGCTCTGTATTCAATGCTTTTGAATAATCCAGGGATGATCCTGTTAACTGGTTATACCGGCTGATCTGGGTCTTTTGCTGATCCGTTATACCCTGTGTCTGTACTTTCACATTTGCAAGCTGTCCCTGAAGCATATCAAGAACGGCGGTATACTTTATAAGTTCTTTTTCTGCTATCTGATAATCAGAAACCTCAGTACCTCTCAGAGAAGGCTTATCGATTGCAGCTTTCTGCCTTTTATTCATCGCATTAAACGCCGCCTCATGATCCTTCTTCATCTTTTCGATGTTCCTCGAATAGACGGTTATCAATGATGATAATTCAGATAGCTGTTCTTTGGGTGAAAATTTACTCACGGATTCCATTAATCCATCAAATTGCAGCCTGGCCTTATCGGGAGCACCCTCGGCAAGAGCAGTCAATCCATCGGCAACAGCTCCTTTTAATTTAGCAAATGCAATACCCAATTTTGACAGCACACCCTGACCGGTATCCATCGACAGAACTAAAGCGTCCCATTTATTTTTAGCTATCTCATTTTCAACCGTCCATCCCTTTGTATTCGTTATGGATTGCTCATAAGCCACATTCGTACCGGTCACCAGTCCTGTTAATTCCTTAAACCTTTCAGAATTTTGTGCGAGTGTTTGAGCAACAACGACATTTTCACGCCCGAATATCTTTTCCAACTCTATCGTGTTGTTCATAATGGGAGTGAGATTCCCTAAAGCTTTGTTGAAATCAAATTGTCCATTGGTGTAATTTTTTGCATCTTTCTGTAGAAATAACAACACATTTCTGAAACCAGTACCGGCTATTTCGGCCTGAATACCTTTTTCACCAAACACCTCCATGATACCGGTGACGTCCTCAATAGATAAACCGGCTGTTTTTGCAACTACCCCACATTTAACAATGGATTCTGATAAATATGGAACTTCAGCGGCGCCATATTTAGCTCCGGCAGCAAGCACATTTATGGTTCGTGATGCTTCAGATGCACCTAACCCAAACTGATTCATGATGCTTGTCATTGCTGACACTGCTGTCTCGAGAGGGAATTTCCTTCCACCGGCCTGAGAGAGTATGATAGCCTGTTTTGTGACCTCAGCAAGGGCTTCTTTTGTCTGAAGTAATTCAGGTTTTGCGGATCCCACCAGCTTCATGGCATCCAGTATATCCTTTGCAGACTTATTAATTCTGACTCCACTTGAATCAGTGGCAGTGGATAGTTCTATGGCCTTATCTTTCAGATAATCCAGATCATCGCCGGTAGCGCCGGTGATGGAGGATAATTCATTAAGGGAAGTCTCGAATTCAGAAATGGTTTGTTTAATATCGCCATAAACATCGGTTAATTTACTCACAGCCATCAATCCCACAGCGCCTGCAGCTATTTTGGATAACCCGGACGAGAAGGAACTGGATATGGTCCCACTAAATGACTTAGTACTTTTACCGAATTTATTAAGCGCAACGTTGGATTTATTCATTTCGGCAAGGAATGCCCTGGCATCGGCACCGATACGAACAGAAAGATTCGCTATTGTTTTTTCACCGGCCATTTAACTCAACCTCCATGCTTTTTTCATATTCTCAAACTCTTCAAGAGAAACCAGTTCAACCTCCCCTTCCTCATCAATTGGCAATGGCATAAACTCCGCAGGCTTCAGTGGTTTTTTATGATACTGATTATATATCATCGTCGCTATTACCCGTGTATGGAGCCATTTCAACTGTTCTGCCCTGTAATATCCATCCGATAAAAACCCGAATTCGCGCCACGTCATTATCTGAAGAGCATCGGGCATCAGCATGAGCTCACCGTACGCGAATATTTCAAGGCCGTCCCACGTTAATTCATCTTTTTTTTTATATCTTCAAGCTTATGACCAAATATTTTCCCCTGGTCAATGACATTGCATATCTCTGTGAGATCCTGATCGGATATCTCATCAATCCAGCTTTCAACGTTTGCTTTATTGAAATCAACAGCCCATCCATTGATCTGGCAGCCAAATATCGCCGCATAATACAGCATCACTGCAAGGCGTTCGTAATCATTCAAGCCATTGATATACTCATCAATTTTATCAAGCTCGACACTCTCGCCTTTCGATAAGCGCATAAATGTACCGATGCCAAACTTAAAAGCCCGCACCTTGCCACCTATGCGCTTTTCTATATAGCCGCTTAACTGCATGTCAGTTGTTAAACAGTCTTAAATTCGATCAGTCCTGACAACTGAAAGTCGACATCGACAGTCTGCTTGTCGTTTTTCGGCGCACCCCATTTGACTGAAGTGATGATACCGGATGCTGAGATATATTCCTCAGTTGAAGTGACACTGCCGAAGTACAAAGCCACAAGGGTTTTGCCGGAAGCTGCCGCGAATATCTCGCCAAGGGAATAAGTTCCTGAAGGATCATATACACTCGACAATGACATAGTGCCGCCATCCTCACCGGCGATGAAATTCTTATGACCGCTGGAATCCTTTGATGTTACGTCGATCGTATCGACCTGGTATTGAAAATCCTGACTGAGAAGCCCAGTAAACTGGGTACTCCCGATTTTCAATATTGCTGATTTACCGTCTTTTGCTCCCATTTTTAAATGTATTAAAGGTTTATATTATCGATTTCGTATAATTAAAAAGTCCATTTCCTTATAAGATTTTTTCAAGTCTTCATCGTACTGATCTCGTTCATCGTCGAACACCACGTTTTGAATCACGATAGATGCATAAGTGCCACTTTTCTGATCCATTGCCGTCCGCACACTCTCAACCAGCGTGGCTAATGCACTGTAAGTATCTGCAACTATCTTGAGTGTGACGCGCACTGCATCCACTGTTGCCACAACCCCCTTGCTATCCCACGGCACTTTGTCAATAATCTGGTAAGTCACGTAACTACCGGTGATATCCTGCGGCGCCACAACAGGATAAACCTGTGTTATGACGCCCGACAGCAAACTCTTTATAACCTTACCTTCCATTATTTCATTGCCTTTTTGAAGACCTTTACTATTTCCGCTTCCAATTCCCTTCGGACTAACTCGGGGATCTGCTCTTTTTGTTGATCGAAAGATGGCCGCATATATGGCTGTGCTCCCTGTTTTATGGTGCCGAATTCCAAAAAGTGACCATACCACCCATCATCTTTAGCCTTGTTACCTCTTCTCGGGCCAACCCACACAGCTGGCATTAACTTATCACGCGCCTCAATCATTCCCAATGATCTCTTCAACTGCCCGGGCGATCGCTTACGTTCTGACTTTACGTACTGCTTTTTTTTTCTATTATAAACACTGACTGTTTTAACGACTGTTTTTTTTCCTGATATCGGCACTCTGGATCTCGCTTCTTTAAGCAATGGCTTTCCCGCTCTTTTTAATGCCCGTATTATTAACGGATATCGCATCCTGCGGGGGAGGTCGTTTATGATTTCCTGAAGTTCTGTGAATCCTAAAATATCAATAGATACGATATCAGGCATTATGTTTTATTATCGATTTTCACGGCTTCCAGCTCATTAAACTTACGTATACCCACTTCAGTCACATACTTTATGTCGTAGTAATCATTACCCCACTTGACACGCATGCGTTCTGTCACGCCACTGATGTAGAGTATCCGAAATGTTACATCCTTGATGGCCACTTCCTGTGCTGCATGAACGCCTTCGGTTCCTGTGTTATAGATTACCACAGCCCACACTGTAGCCCAGGTACTCCATGTTTCCACTTCTTCACCATAAGAATCCTGTGATACAGTAGCGCTCTGTATGATGATTTTTTCACGAAACTGTCCGACAGGTATATCTTCCATGGCTATATCATATAAACGCGATCAGACAATAAATCAAAGAACGCTTTCGGTATAGTGCGATGACCTTCATCACCACGGTTATAATACATAAACTGGATGAATTGCTTCATGGCGTTTATAAATTTTACCGGTACATTTGCTGCGGAAGTATATCCGGCAACAAACGTCACCTTAACAGCATTAGGAACCGCTTTAGTTGATGGCCAGGAGTGATCATAGGCAGGCATAAGGCGGACCGGCTCCGATACAAGATCGTACTGGTATTCACCCGCTGCCAGTGTGCCGTATACGGAGCCATCGGAAGCGATATATTCCACCTTACTGATAGATTGCACCGGGGGCTTTAATGAGATCACACCGGACGGGAATGCATCAAGGTACAACTCATACGTTGCAGTCATGAGTTGCCGTCCAACGATGTCCTCCACCATCTCACGCGCTGATTTTATCAGCTCTGTGATCAGTGCATCTTCATCAGTGCCGGTCACTTTAAGCTGAAGCTTAGCTTCAGCAAGTGTGATGGGCTCTGTTGCCGGTCCGGATGTAATCTTCAAAGCCATTATGCAGGATGTTTATTGAGGTATCCTTTAATAAATCCGGCAACGGTTTTACCAATGCCTTCAATATCTGTTATATTGTTGATTGACCGCAGGTCCTCCATAGTCTTAATATTGGCAGCTATAAGCAGTTTACGTCCCGGTATGTCATCGGGTAAATCAGAATAACCATTCTGAGATTCAATATTATAGACAGGTTTTGCAAATCCCAGAGACATAAGTTCATGCGCGGTTTTTTCTTCAAATTCAGCGGTATCTCCTGCAAAATACGCGTAACCTATGCCTGTTGGTGATTTTAAAAATGTTATCCATATTTTTGCCATGGTAATTTCCTTTCTTTAAAAAATCCATCCCCTGGCAAAAGCCAGGGAAATAGATTCTTAACAGAACACGGATTAAGTGGTTAAAGCGTCCTTCATGGCTGCGAAGGATTCTGCATGACGGCAGCCGATATCCCACCAGCTGTTTATCACCATATTCACCAGGGCTTTCTTTGCGTCGGTATAAGGATCGATAACCAGGTCAAGCCCACCCCACTGAGCGATAATCAGGTCGTTCCAGTTGCCAAATATAATGGCAGAGCATACTCCTGTGGCTGTACCTTTGTCGAGCGTTGACGGACACTGTGTTGTTATTAAAGCCCTGTATCCATTCATCATGCTCTCATTTTGCGGAAATACGAATATACCTGTATTGGTTGCCACTTCAATGACTTTCAGTTTAGCCCTCACTTTGGGATTAGTGAGATAAGCCAATGCACCGATATCGGCATTATCAACAGCAACTTCCTTTTCAAGAGCAACGATATCAGCCCAATCGGGAGCAGCTCCATTTGTTCCACCCAGCACTGATCCTATACCTGTAACCTGCAGGATACCACAGGGCTGCCCTGCAGAATCGCTGCCATTGATTGCAGCAAGGTCCACACCAAGCCTGACAGCGGTCTCCAGATCGTTACGGATGAAGTTTTCAGCTCCGATACTTGATTGCAATAAAAGTTGTTTACTGACTTGCACATACGTACCAAGCCGGTGTGGTATCAGGTTAACTTTACGTACCGTCGGTGAGCTTTCAGCGTTATCATCATTTTCACCTTCCCATGTGCCGGTGGCAACAGCATTGGCTCCGGGTAAATCGATGTTACCAACGAGATTGGTAAGCATCTGAGCGCCTGCCTGTGCAACAACCATCTTTGCACGCAAGGCCTCAATGAATCCAATGACATCCGTTTGTATTGTCATACCACCCTGGTCGAGTGACACCGATGTCGTACCGGTGGCGGTCATATCCCTTTTCTCTCTCTTTTTATAATGAGCCAGAACAGCAGATGGGATACCGATACCGGTGAGGATTATCCCTGAATCACGGGCTTCTTTTTCGGCCTCCTGGTGCATTTCCAGCTCAAGTCCTTCGAGTTTTCCATTCGTAAGCTGACTGCGTATAGCTTTGATGAATGAATAATTGCGGACTTCTTTGATTTCCTTTTCATGGTTTAACTCATTGACATGAATGGCAGCTGCCTCTATAAGTCGTTTTTCTGTTCTTTCAGCCTCCGCTATTTCAGTATCCATGGCATCCAGGTCATCGTTAATCTTTTTCCGGTTAGTTTTTTCCTCATCACTGAAGGCTCTGTTTTCCTTTTTCGCAGTATCCAGGATTTTTTGAAGGTCCTTAACCAGGGCGCCACGGTTTTCGCGCAGTTCTTTCAGTGATACGAATCCGGCAACAGGAGCCACCGCAAGTATCGCCAACCCTGATCCGATTAGTCCATGCACACCAAGTGCGCCGAAAGCAATGGCACAAAAAAGTATGATGGTCAACGCTGATAAAATTTTAATTGTTTTCATTTCTACAAATTGTTTAGTTAATGATTATTTGTTTCGGTTTAATATCTCGATTTCTGCTTCAAGATGTTCTTGTTCGTAGAGATCCTTTATGATAACTTCCTCCTGGGATTCATCAAATGACCGACGGGCCACTGATGTGTCAGGATATGCCGGTGTAGTTACAAGAGATACATCGTATAATTTTTCAACTTCCAAAATAGTCCTGTCCTCTTCAACCTCTGTAGGTATTTCGGATTTTGCCCATTTCTGCACTTTGACGGAAAATGCCACGCTGCCGAATTTTATATCACCGCGTTTGACCAACTCCAGCATATCATTTCCGAGAGTCGTATTCGGTAGATCAAATTCAGACCTCAGTCCGGTGTCGTCAACTGACAATGCCAATGTGTTTTTATTACGGGCAAGAACCTGATTCATATCGTGATTGAACAACGCAACAGTGTCTTCACTGTTAAGCACATTGTTGAATGCATTGCGGTCAAATTTTTCACGAAACCATCCACCAAAATTCTGTGACCATTTATTGAATGCCGCGGCATACAGAACTATTTTGCGCGAATCAGGCTCTCCATCGTTACGCTTTTCGATAGTGACGGATACCGGAAAATATCTGCGCTCTATGGTTGGTAATTTCTCCTTTGGTTTCATTGTTTTAATTTTTAGGTATTTCTCCAATATTTTTCAAATCAGTCCGATTCAGTTGAACGAGATGCTTATCACCACCTTCAATAGAGTTCTTTTCTTCCAGTTCGCGGATCTCATTGACGCTATATATACCAAGATCGGACATGATCCGGTAAAGGATGGCACGGCTCTGGGCATCGCCACGCAATAATCCGTTGGTATTGAACTTGGTGAAATATTCGCTTTTCTCTTTTGTGCTGAGGAGTTTACGGTTGCACTCATATTCAAAGCGCACATACCAGGGCATCATAGTATCGGTAACGAACTCAATCGCCTGATGTTCAATATTGGAATAGGTTGCATGCTCCAGATGTTGAAGTTTATGAAGCTGCATACGGTAGAACCGTGCGATTTCCTCGATGGAAAAAAGCCGGCTCTGCAGGAACTGCGAATCTTCAGGCGGGATGCCAATACGCTGGTACTCCAGTCCTCCCTCAAGGATAACTGTTTTATGACTTTTGGATAATCCTGAATACTTTGCATCCCAATCTTTACTAATCCGGTCACGTACATCTGGCTTTAAAGCAGCTGCCGTTTTCAGAAGTCCATCCATATTGCTGCCATTGCCAAAGAACCGGTTGCCAAATTCCTGCATAGCAAGCCCTGATCCGATAGCTTCACGTGCTACTGATAACACACTTTTACCCTCAACGCCTGTGAATCCAAGTCCGTAGAAATGGAAGATATCATCGGAAGGGAAGGGCATATTATAACCATGTATCTGATAATAGAGGCGATTTTTATAAATGAATGGAGTTACATTTGTCGGATGTGGTACCAGTTCAAGTTCAGCCGGCTGAAAATATTGGTCACGATGAATGATTGAATAGCCGTTGCCCCATAGGGCGCAGTGAGCCATCATAGTTTCACGCCAGGCAAAAGATGCCATGATCTGATTCGGCTCAGAGTGAATCAACCTGTGTACCGGATGATTAACAGCGATATACTTTCCGTCGCTCTGTATCCTGTAAAGATGAATTGGTACAACTGCCAATGTCTCTGACAGTATCCTCACACAGCTCCATACGGCTGAAAAGTTCAGCGCAGTATTTTCATTGACCTGAGCACCGGCGCTGGATTTTTGTCCGAGGACTTCGAGTAACCATTCTTTTGGATTTCGGATAGGAGAGATGTCAGCATCGGCGTTACGTTTTTCAACATCAGAAACATCGTTGCGTTTTTCAACGCTATTGTCTGGTGGCGCTGACTTTTCTTCAACGGAATAGACTGGTATTCCGAGTATCTTAAACTCTTTTTTCACGGTGGTTTTAAATTAACCACCGCAATAGTAATATAAAAAAAATCGTTTAAGGTGCAACATTGTTGCATTTTTAGTGCAACAATGTTGCTTTTTTCTCCACACTAATTTGTTAAGAACTCACCGTTTCATCAGGCGACGCCTCCGGGAGTTGCGATAGCAGTGATAATTTGTGTATCGTCTTTTGCCAAACATAGACTTGTATTTCGCTTCAACTTTTTCGTAAGCCTCCTCATAACTTACAGAAGTTGCAAGGTTATTCATGAAAGCTTTGTCAAAACCTTCGATGGAAATGAGTTCTTTTATTTCCCTATCCTCAAACACTGTCAAGTCCTCTGTTAGCGTAAATCCTGTTAATTGCATCCTCTTCCGGTGGTGTCATCCACTCACAGATGGCATTGATGGTAGCTGAAACACCATCAACACGCTCTGATGATTTGCTTTTATCAATGCGATAATTATTATTTGTATCATACCGCAGCACCACATTACCGATCATCCAGCGTAAAATCGGATTGCCACCATGATTCAGCTTACCATCGACAACCATATTGTATAATTCTTTCGTTGGTGATGACAATGTGGACATATATTGCGATACCTTACTGCTCTTTTCTTCGATAGGGAAGCCGGCCTTACCCAGGTCGGTAATGAATTTCTTTGAATTCCAGTCATCATAGCCAAGCATACGCACATCGTATTTTTCAGCGCAGGCTATGATCAGCTCTTTCACCAGGTCATCGTCCACCACATTACCCGAGACGATGTTCACAAATCCCTGCTGCTCCCATAGTAAATAATCCACAGCCTCTTCTTTGTTCTTTACTTTTTCAGCAGGGATCCAGAAATATGGCAGGATGGTGAACTTATCATCATCACCGGTAGGTGGAAACAGCAGTACCAGAGCTTCAATGTCATACTTTTCAGAGAGGTCAAGGCCCATATAACACTCTCTTCCGATTAGTTTTTTCTCATTAATTTCCAGTGCACCCTTCATCCAGATGTCATCAGGTATCCAAACCTTAGCAGCATCGGTCCAGATGTTCAGGTTTTTAGTTTTGAAATTAACCTCCTCCGTGCCTCTGTTATTCATTGCACTTTGATATTCCTCCTGGAGGTACTTCAAGCCGACGGATATTCCGAGGTTAGGGTTTGATTTCTTCCATAGCTTTTCATTCTGCCAGTCATCATCTTCATCCAGTGTGAATATTGCGGCAAACATATTGTCCTGGTGCTTAATACCGGAGAGAATATCGATGCAGGTTTTCCGCAACCGGTAACAGGGGCTTTCCTTTTCAAATCCTGCAGTCGTGATGATCAGAATGAGCGGGGATCTCCTGGCACCGAGTGCCGACTTGATCACATCGTACATCTCCGTACTTTTGTGAACATGATACTCATCGATGATAGCACCATGTGGATTTAACCCCTCTTGTTTTCTCGTATCGGATGAAATAGGCTCAAACTTCGAGGCATTTGCAATGATGTGCATGTTATGTTGGTAAACTGTCACCCGTGATTTCAGTGCAGGGCTGGCCCTAACCATGTTGCGCGCTTCATTAAAGCATATTTTTGCTTGATTCCTGGACGTGGCTGAAGAGTAAACCTCGGCGCCTGGCTCACCGTCAGCTATAAAAAGATAATTTCCAATCCCTGCAGCCAGGGTTGTCTTACCATTTTTGCGCGCTACTTCGATGTAAGCGTAGCGGTATCGCCGGCTACCATCTTTATTAAACCATCCGAATAAAACCCATAAAATAAATTGTTGCCAAGGCGCTAAGTCAAATTCTTTACCAGCCCACTCACCCTTGGAATGTTTAATGAACTTAAAAAAACTAAGGGCATGCAAGGCTGCAGTTTTGGAAAAATATAAACTACGCAGGTGGGCATTATTCAGATCATCGACATGCCGTTGAACAGCAAGGGCTATCAACTTACCTACTATCAGTTTTCCTGATAAGACATCTTCGACATATATTTCCGGTACCGTAAGCTTACTCATTGTGATCTACCTTTCAATAGCTTGATTTCGTTGAGAAATAATTCAAAGGGATCCTCAGTAATGCCACTCTTCACAGATACTCTGGTCCGGCTGGAAGGAGTCAGACCATATTCAGCTGCGATAGATTGTGCTCTTTTTAGCGCCATATCAGATATTCGCTGCAATGGAGCAATATCTTTATGCTCACCATGTTTACCTTCAATGGTCTGCAACCGCCCTGATAAAGAGACATTCAACTCCTGCTCAATCTGTAAATGCAATGCATAAACATTGCAATAAGCTATCAACATCTGCATGTCCACGCTTTGCAGCACACCGGTAGCAATCAATTGCCGGGTTGTATCTCTGTATATCCTCTTTCCCAATGGCGTAAACCACTTGGGCGCTGAAGGTGCCTTGATTATAACTTCATATTTAGGCTGATCCTTATTCATCCGACAGGGTTGATCAGTCCCTTTAAGAACTTTTAAAGCATCCGGTGTTTTCTTTTTACCTTTCATAATTGCCTGAAAACTCAAAATTGCACGTAAAAAATGCGATC
>Ga0315289_10005496_pt1 | contig 18735 bp, 15 predicted proteins | sample YL17G11_40_MG_FD_203452 | JGI IMG/M metagenome (GOLD analysis project Ga0315289, IMG submission 203452) | Sediment microbial communities from Yellowstone Lake, YNP, Wyoming, USA - YL17G11_40 | ecosystem: Environmental > Aquatic > Freshwater > Lake > Sediment | place: USA: Wyoming | collected...
CAGAGGCCATAAACTCAGCGAAAAGCTTGGCGGCGATGAGCCCGAGGCGTAGCGAAGCTATCTCGGCGTAATGGCCCTTATGGCCGGCGAGCTTTTCGCGCCCCTCAAAAAGGGCAAAAGTCGAGCTCAGGACCTTTCTTTATAAGGACCGGCACCGTATAATATGGATTCTCTTGTTTAAGCCGCTTAATCTCCGTCTTGACGGCTGTCTCAAGCGTTCGGTAATTGCCCCGGTCTTCGCGTACCTTCGGGCTGGGTATGGCGGCTAGGATAAAGTGCGACTCAACAGATGCCTGGGCCTCGCGGCGCACTCCAAACAATCAAGCTTGTCCCAAAAAGTTATTTGGCCTGCGGATCCTTCTCGCCGAGGATCTACCGGATAACCAACTGCTGATCACCCGCCTGTTGCAAGCTAGCGGTGCGGTGGTCGATGTGGTCGAAAATGGCCTAGCGGCGATCGAGCAAGCCGCCCGGCAGGCTTATAACCTGGTGCTGATGGACTTGCAGATGCCGATGCTCGACGGCTTTGGCGCCACGATCGAGTTGCGCCGCCACGGCTTTCGCATGCCGATTGTCGTCTTGACCGCTCATGCCTTGCGCGAGGAGCGCGATAAATGTTTTGCGGCGGGGTGTGACGATCACCTGACTAAGCCGGTCAACCCGCAGATGTTGGTGCGGACGGTCGCCTACTTTACGGCCAAAAGTAGCGTCGACAAGGCTACGGTGAGGCCGGGAGCTGGTGTGATGGATGCAGGGCCACCGGCTACCTGAGAACGATGCCGACCCCGGACATTGGCTTGTCTCAGCAGGTTGGCGCGATGTCGTGGTTGTGCATGCTCAACTGATAGTTTAGACTAGAATGCGCTAAACTTGACTCAGTTTTATTGCGCAATTCCTTGAAAGGATTGTTTTTGAGGCATAAAATTATCACTTGCTGTTTGGCATTGTGTGGCATGTTAAAGGCTTTGAATGCTCATTCTGAGCCGTTGATAATGCAGGCAAACAAGCTTCGCAATGAATTAAAGTTAACAAATTTAAATCAAGAGGATCGATGTACTAATTTTAGTGGGAACTGGTCAGGAAGCTGCGTCGTTGGCGATGGTAAAGTCGAGAAAGAGAGCCAAATTCGGATCTCGCAAGATAGCTGTGAATTCTTTATTAGCAACGGCGCCTTTTTCATAATTAGTGGCACTTCAACCTTCGGCCACAATTTTATGACAAGTAACACTGTTGTTGAGGGTTCATATAGTAGCACGTGGAACGAAGATCAGACCGTGATCCAAATCCTGGTCCATACTGGTTTCCAGAATCCAAACACGACAACGGCATCATTTGCCAGCGAGACGATTAGCTTGGAGCACAGCAAGCTAAGGATCGTAACTCGCATTCGAGACAGTTTGACTAGCAAAGGCCAAAGCAAAGCTCCGCAGGATTCTGATTGCATATACAACAAAAATTAACCTTATGACAGACTGCTGCGCAGGACGCCGAAAACTGGACAGCTGCTTAAGCTAAGTTATCATGATCTCCACCCACGCCCAAATAACCACATCTCGAAAATAGGTGATCGAAGCTCGATTTATTCCTTAGACAGGGGCACCAACACACCCGCCGCAGACGTTCGAGGTATCTTTTTCAAAGTGTCCATTGCCATCGTAGACACAGTAAGAACAAATCAGAACAACGCCATAACATTTGCTGTCGTACATCCTCTTTTCACCTGGACCTCCAAAGGGAGGACAATTAGTTGCAATTTTCAGGTGAGGGTTGAGCTCCTTAAAATTGATCAACTCCGCTCCATTTCGCAAAAGAATTTTTCCATTCGCTTGACCGACATCGAACTTCAGAACCTGCAGCATAATGTTTAGGGGAACTTGAACGATCATACGGTCTTTATCGGGCGAATCACTCACCTGTGCGTCGTCAAACTCGAAAAATGAAGCGCTGCGTGCCGACCAGCATTCTAGCGGAAAGTTGGATGCCGCCACCGCCACCTCGGATGATGTTTATGCCGGAATCTATGCGAAAATTCACAAAGCGGTCATCAGGACCGGCGGGTTCCGCAACATGATCGACCATGTCTTGCCGCAGTTGCTCGGAGGCCGCTTGCCCGACTGGTCCAGCGACCAACTGCCTTGATGTCATCAAATCGATGTCCTTAGTCGCCCGTACCACATTAAATCGTACCTCGATCGCGTAGCCGCCTTTGAGCACGTAAGTACCGGGCGCTCGGGAAGTCAGACGCCGCAGGAGAAAGTCGAAGGCGATCTTCTTGCGAATGCGGTCCACCGCCTCGCCGCGATCTTTAGCAAGGACCTGCGCCTCCATGGCGAGGAAGCTGGCTAGCTGCGGTAGTGACAACGCGGCAAAGTTTACGGCTGGGTTCTCTTTGTTCGTCACTACGTACCCAACTTCCAGCTACGAATGGTTGCGGAAATCTCCGGTGACAACCACCGGTCCATACTCTGCAGCTTATCAGCAGAAATAAGTCCGGCGCGGCGGCCTTCTAAAAAGGCTCGGCGCACATCCTCGTGGTCTCGGTCCGAAGCAGCCAGCAAATCGGCGATGGTGCGCAGAGTCGACGTGACGGGTAGCCCATCGATGACCTGCACCTCGGTGATCAGGTCGTCGCTGCGAGAGAGTACTAACTCCGGTGGCAGTTCGGCCCTTTTGCGCAGGCGGCCGGCGACGAAGACATGGATTGAGCTTGGCATAAAATCACCCAGTCCATGAATTTGAGCGGCAGTCTCAAGGCCAAAGACCCCACCAAACCGGCCGTCTCTGCGCCGTAGAAACAGGGAAATGATATGAAGATCAGCCTGGGGGCTGATCGGCTCTGAGGCCAGGCGAAAGATGCCGCGACGTACTCGTTCCCACCTGCCGTCGCCGACGTAGCGAAATTGGTTGGCATTATCAAAGCCACAGGCGGCTGCCTGAGCAGCGGTGAAGTAGCCGCCTTGCTGTCTTGCTAGCTCAAGGAGCTGAAGGCGTCGCTTTTCGATTGCTTTAGTCACGGCACCTCCCACTCATCTCAAAGTATAACCGGGATTGACGCAAATACCATCATTTTAATGGTATTTGCGTCACTTTGTGCACTCGAAGGTGCTTGTCGCTTGCCGTTCTGCTGTTTGTATTTTTCCCAAGTAAAGCGGGGCGTTAGGTCATACCGACTTAACATAATGGACGTTCGGCCTTACCAAGGTGCCACTGCTCAGGATAGAGATCGGGACACCAAGAAAGCGGGAATCTAGGTTGTCGATTAGAGGTATCTTTTTTGTGACTTGGTGCTTCGTTCTAAAACACTGAGCCCGGCATGCGCGATCGTCCTCAACCCCCACCGGTGGAAGTCACTATACCAAGACGGCACTCTGATGCCTCGAGGCCCCAACAGCATTGCCCGCCTTGAGCGCTTCATCTAAGATTATTCCATTGAGAATAATTATTTTGGGAATAGTTTTAGTGGGGCCCCGCTTTGGATATAGTTTTTCTGAATAGAAACAGAGATTTGCATGATTTTGACGAGGAAGCCCGCGAATCGAACCTCGTGGTCTTGATGGGCAGGCGCCGAGTCGGGAAGACGGAGCTGATCCGCGAATGGGCCCGTAGGGGCGGATTCCCATCCGCCTCACGGTATTATGAAGGCGGAGATATCGAAATAGATTCTGTTCGCTTTAGCAGCGAAACCACCATAACCGTTAGCGAAGTGAAGTTTCGCCCGGTCAGTGCATCCGAAAAAAGCAGCCTGCTAGAAAAGCTAAAAAGAAATTTTGAACGTAGTCAACTATCGAGATTCGCCGCAAAATATAACATCGACTATGAAGTGGTTGATTGGCGGCAGGGGATCAGTGATATTATTCGCCAGCAACCAGACTAAGGTGATCGACTCGATGCCCATGTATCAAATCACTTGCGATGATCATGGCCATGTTTTGCGATTGACCAAACGAATCTTTAAAACTCGAATATGTTATGGACCGACTGGCTGGGCAAAAAATTGAACTAAGCATTGACCTGTTGTTCATAAACCGAAAGAATCTGTGACCAAGAAAACATCTTTAGGGCCCAGGCCCGAGCGAAGTCTAGGTCTCGCTGTTCCTGCTCGCTGCTCCACGACGTAGCCACCACGCGGTGCAACGCTGCCGTAAAAGACTCTAGGTCGCGAAAGCCGAATGCAGTAGGCACTTCTTCTGTGTAGTAACGCAATACGTCGCAGTGTGCGTTGACCAACACCGGCACCTTTAAGGCCAGCGCTTCGATGACGATCAGCGACAAACTCTCGTGCGCTGAAGGATTGACCACTGTCACCGCACCGCGCATGAGCTCCAATTTTTCGCTCTCAGAGACGTAGCCTCGGTACTCAAAGCGCGGATCAGCTGGCACCGTGACGCTATCTTCTAGATGCCCAGCCAGGACCAAGCGGAGGCCACGAAAGCGCTCGTCGCCGGCCAACTGTTCGAACCATGCGACCAACTGCCCAACGCCTTTTCCAGCGCTTATACGCCCTAGGTAGAGCACGTAGGGGGTCTCTTGCAACAAACGCGGTCCAGACCTAGGCACGAACATCGCCTCATCAAAGCCCATTCCAGCTTGGTCGATGCGGACCGCAGCACCGTTCAGCTTGGTACGTACCAGCATCTCCTCTGGTTTAGTATTAGTGAGCATACTACGCACCGAGCGCAACATGCGTTCAACAATAATAAAATGAAAAGGAGCCTCTTCATGCGCCAGCGGGATCAATATGGCCTTTTCTTTAAATCGTCTCACCCCTTCTAGGGTCGGATAATAGAGATAAGTGACAAAGATAATTTTTTGGTAGCGACCTGCAGCCCTACCCAACTCGTTGAGCAGGTCGGGGCAGTAGGGTCCTTGCAGCAAAATCCATAACCATTCTAGCACCACCGCCAAGGGCCGGGCCCACCCGCGGCGTCTGAGACGAGTCAGCCAAGGGCCGGCAAGGCGGTCAAATAGCCCGAAAAATTTAAACCGTTGAAAGCGGCTATTGAAACGATGGACGCGCACACCTTGGATGACCTCGATGCCCGGCGCGTAGCTGTTCGCCCAGGTCATGTAGTCCCTGGCCGTGGTCGTGTAGACGTCGACTTGCCAGCCGAGAGTCCGATGGAGTTGCTCTGCAACTTGGCGCGTTAACAGCTCACCGCCGCCGATGACCTCAGTTCCATACCTCTGGACGACGATCGCGATCTGGACGGCCATGCGCGCAAACCCTGCAAAGGCTCTAAATTTGCTATGGAAAAACTCTCTCGTCAATGCTTTAATAGTTTTTCCATAGTGAAAAGATGGTATTTACACCCATACTTAATATGTAAGGACTTCGACGTGGTTAAATCAGCGCTTATCACCGGTATCACTGGACAAGACGGTTCCTATTTGGCCGAACTCCTGCTTGCCAAGGGATATAAGGTTTTTGGCGCTGTGCGGCGTCTCAGCACACCGAATTACTCCCGCATTGAACACATCCGCGATCAAGTCGAGCTTATCGACGCCGATCTCAGCGATCAATTGTCTCTAATCCACGCTATTGAAAAATCTGAACCTCAGGAAGTCTACAACCTAGCTGCACAATCGTTCGTCGCCACAAGCTGGCAGCAGGCGATCTTGACGGGTGAGTGCACTGGCCTAGGCGTCACGCGGATGCTCGAAGCCGTAAAGATCGTCAACCCGAAAATCCGTTTCTACCAAGCTAGCAGCTCGGAAATGTACGGCAAAGTAAGGGAAACGCCGCAGAGCGAAGACACCCCTTTCTATCCACGCAGTCCTTATGCCGTAGCCAAGGTTTACGGCCACTACATCACGCTAAACTACCGCGAAAGCTACGGTATGTACTGCGTGTCTGGTATCCTTTTCAATCACGAATCGCCGCGCCGCGGCATTGAGTTCGTCACCCGTAAGATCACCGACGCTGTCGCGCGGATCAAAGTTGGCAAGCAAAAGCAGCTGCTCCTCGGCAACACCGATGCCAGGCGTGACTGGGGCTTTGCCAAGGACTATGTGGAAGCCATGTGGCTGATGCTGCAGCAGGACATACCAGATGACTATGTAATCGCCACCGGCGAAGCGCATTCGGTCGAGGAGTTTTGCCGCCTGGCTTTTGAACGCGTTGGCCTCAACCACAAGGACTACGTCAAGACTGACGAGCGTTTCATGCGCCCAGCCGAGGTCGATCTGCTGTGCGGCGATGCCGGCAAGGCGCAGCGCCAACTCGGTTGGAAGCCATCGACCCCGTTTAAAGAGCTTGTGCACCTTATGACCGATGCCGATCTGGAACTGCAAAGGCGGTCTTGATCGATGCGAGTTCTCATTACCGGTGCTTGCGGCTTTGTCGGCCAGCAGCTCGCCCGTGAGCTGCTGGTCCATGGCCATGAGCTGATTTTGGCGACACACCTGCGGACTTCCATGACGGTCGCAGGCCAAGTATTGCCGGCGACGCCTTGTGATATTCGCGATTATGATGGCCTGCTAGACTTGATTGGCAAGACCAAGCCAGACGCGGTCGCGCACCTCGCGGGTCTAGCTCAGGTCGTCGATGCGGCCAAAGACCGCACTTTGCTCTCTAGCATTAATACTCTCGGGGTTCACAATATCTGTTCGGCCATAGCCGCGACATCTACCCATCAAGTCTCCGTGTTGTTTGCCAGCTCTGCTTTCGTTTATGGGAATGCCTACAAGGGTAAAGTCACGATCAATGAAGGTTCGCCGGTCCAGCCACATACCCCTTACGGTCATAGCAAAGTTGCCGCAGAGCACATCGGCCAATGCTTTGAGGGCGACAGCCTCGCTTTCTATATTGCGCGCCCCTTCAATCACATAGGCCCAGGCCAAGCGACAAACTTCGTCTGCCCGGGCTTTGCCCAGCGCATCCTCGACACCCCGGCTGGGGGCACCTTCGAAGTCGGCAACCTCGCCTCGAGACGAGATTTTTGTGACGTCCGGGATATTGTGCGCGCCTACCGCCTCATCCTCGAAAGGCGGCCGCCGGCACGCATTTTTGTGCTTGGCTCTGGACTCTCCGTCTCGATTCAGGAGGTTCTGGACCAACTCCTCCAGATCTCCGGCAAGCACCTAGTTAGTCGGGTCAACCCCACCCTATATCGCCCGAGTGACCCTTGCGACATGGTTGCAGGTAGCTCCCTAGCCGAAGCGCAGCTCGGTTGGACTTGTGAGCTGCCGCTACAGCGATCGTTGGCCGATGTCTATGCTGCTCTCGCGGCACATGCTAACATATCAGAGACACTCACCTAGTAACTCTGACCGAAGGTCTATTTGTCCACCGCCCCTGACATCAGGATCACTGTGGCTGGCGCTACCCATATTGGGCGGGTGCGCTCGACCAATCAAGATTCAATTCTAACCAATGTTGCACAGCAGCTCTTTATAGTAGCTGATGGCATGGGTGGCCATGCTGGGGGCGAGATCGCCAGCAGCCTCGCCGTCCAGGCGATTGATGCTTACGTCAATGAGCAAAAGGAAATCTTCTCCTCGACACCTGAACGCACCCATCCTGATGCCCACGTCGCTAACACGCTTGGCAACGCCATCAACTTCGCCTCGACCAAAATCTATGAAAGAGCTCTAGAAGAGCCCTCTCTACGCGGCATGGGCACTACCGCCACTGTTGTTAAAATAATTGATAATTATGCATATATAGCTCACGTCGGCGACAGTCGGTGCTATTTGCTGAGACGCGACTTTATCTATCAAGTCACCAACGACCATTCGCTTGTCAGCGAGCAGGTTCGAGCTGGCATCTTGACTAAAGAAGAAGCGGAACTCCATCACCTGCGAAATGTCATCACCCGCAGCGTTGGCTACCAAGAAGAAGAGGATGTCGATACCACCAGCCTGGCTCTGGAAGATGACGACAGGTTACTCCTATGCAGTGACGGCCTGCACGGCAAGGTCACAGACAAAGAAATATCCGCCCATCTCAAGACGCAAGCTACCTTGGCGGTGCCGTCGCTCATCGACTTGGCCAATTCGCACGGCGGCGAAGACAACATTTCAGTGGTCGTCATCGCAGTGACCATGCGACATCGAGGCGAAGCCTGAAAAAGCTTACGATCATGATCATCCCTGATGGGCACCGGGCTACACGCCAGTTGAGCATGCCTCAAGCCTTGATTAGTATAGGCTTCTTCGGCAGCTTTTTTGTACTTTTTGCCGGTGGTTTTGTTTTTCTGGACTACTTGCATCTACGAGCCTTTCGTCACCGCTACCAAGTCATCAGCGCCGAAAACGAGGGTCTTAAAGGCGAAGCACGGGTCCTTATGCAAAACCTCGAGGAGGTTAAAGTTTCGCTGCGCCGGGTCCAGGACTACACCTCTAAGCTGGGCGAACTTACCACTCTTAAGGTGCAAACCTTTCGCAAGAAAACCGGTATCGGCCCGCTATCCGTTGAAGAGTTTAGTGCCGCGCAGCGCACTGCAGCGGCGGTCCAACCTGAAGGCTATGTACCGATTGGCCTAAATATGGACAAGCTAGTGTTTAGACAGGTATTCGACCGCTTATCGGGAATCGGGCAGGAAGCCAATAACGATGCCCTAGAGCTGCAACACCTGCTGTCGACTCTGAGCAAGCAGAAAAATCTGCTTGCCTCGATCCCCTCCATAGCTCCGGTCGACGGTTGGATCACTAGTGGTTTTGGCGTCCGGGTTTCGCCTTTTACCGGAGAACGCACTGATCATGCCGGCATCGACATCGCTGCACCGGTCGGGACGCCGATCATGGCTCCCGCAGATGGGGTTGTTATCTTTTCGGGTGCGAAGGCGGGATTCGGTAATTTTATTATGGTTGCTCATGGTTACGGTGTCGTCACGCGTTACGGCCACAATCATCAAAATTTGGTGCAGCCCGGCCAAAAGGTCGCTCGTGGCGAACAAATAGCCACCGTCGGCGGCTCAGGACGCGCCACTGGGCCCCACGTCCATTACGAGGTGGTCATCAACGGCAAGCTCGAAAATCCGCAAAAATTCATCCTCGACCTCGTCGACTTAAACCGCGCATACTGAACAACACCTATCATGTCAAAATATAGAGATGCTGTGTGCTAGCACTAAGGGCCGGCCCATATCGGGAGAGGTCCTCAGCAGCTACTGGGGAATCCGGGTCATCCGATCATTGTTGCCATCGGTGATGTAGAGGTAATCGACCCCAGCGCCTTTGACGTATGCGGGAGCATCGAACATCCCCAAGTCAGAGCCCCTTTTAGCTGTACCGCCAGTACACCATCCAGGAGTCAGAGCGCCGACAGGCGTTGAGGAGCAACCACTCTGCCCGCCTGTAGGTACGGTAGATACCGCGCCAAACCAACCAACGAAGGCACCGGTCGTTAGGGAGTATTTGCTAATTCGGTTGTTTGATACGTCGGCAACATAGAGGTCTGTGCCATTAGTCCATAGCCCTTTTGGCGCATTTAATTGACCATTGCCAGAACCACTCGTCGCGGTGCCACCAATACACCAGCCCGGTGTAAAACTGTTGACCGCTGCGCCCGCACATCCGGCATCACCACTAGTCGGCGTCGTCAGGATCTTGCCGATCCATCCAGTAAAGGCGCCAGAACTCAGAGTGAAGCGGCTGACGCGGTGATTGGCATCGGCAATATACAAGTTGCCGTTGGAGACAGTCATATCTCTGGGAGTATTGAGATGACCGCTGCCCGTTCCTGAGGCAGCGGTGCCGCCCGTACACCATCCAGGTGTGAAGGTACCGACCACTGCCCCTGCGCACCCGGCGCCACCGCCTGTGGGGGACGTGGCAATTTTGCCGATCCAGCCAATCACGGCACCTGTCGTTTTATTGTATTTAACGATGCGGTGGTTTGTACCATCAGCCACATACAGGTTGGTGCCATCGCTGTCGATGCCTTGCGGCATATTTAGGGCGCCGGTGACGGCCCCGGTCTTGCTGGTACCACCCAGGCACCAACCCGGTGTTACCGTGCTTGCAGCGGCCGAAGAGCAGCCGCTAGCTCCGGATGTGGGGGTGGTGCTGACATAACCAATCCAGCCAAGAAAAGTCCCGGCCATGGCGTCATATTTACTTATGCGATGGTTCGACTGGTCGGAGACATAGAGATACGAGCCATCGCCATACATCCCTTGTGGCGTATTCAACATACCATTGCCCGTTCCAGTTTTGGCATTGCCGCCGACACACCATCCAGGAGAGAACGTGCTAATCGCCGCGCCGCTGCAACCAGCGCCCCCTCCAGTCGGCGGCGTCCAGATATTGCCAACCCAGCCAGAAAAGGAGCCGGTCGCGACAGCGTAACGTTTCAGCCGATGGTTGGAGGAATCGGCGGCAAACAGATCACCGCCAATCACCGCAAGACCTGTTCCCGAGTAAAAACCTTGGTCGTCGCGGCCTGAAAGTAGCGACATCGGGCTAGCGATCGTCCATCCACCGGTGCTATCTCCACGCGCGCCAAGCCAGCCATTGTAGACTCCCGTGGCCAGGTTGTAGCGCACCATTCTATTATTGGCAGTATCCGAGACATAGGCGTAGGTTCCATCGCCGTCTATGAATTGAGGTCCATTCAACATACCGCCGACTTCGCCCGTTGCCGAAGTGCCGCCTATGCACCAACCTGGAGTCAAGGAATTGACCGCAGCTCCGTTACAACCCAAAGCACCGCCAGTCGGCGAAGTGAGGACACGTCCAACCCATCCGGAAAAAGCGCCTGTTGCGGCGTCATGCTTATTAACTCGTGCTGCAGTTGCATCTACCGTGAATAAAGAGCCGCCGCTTATATAAGAAGCGTATACTGCAGCGAATTGACCATCGGCAGTGCCAGTCTTTGCTGTACCACCTAGGCACCATCCTGGTGTGGTTCTGCCGATGCCTGTGGATGTACAGCCCACAGACCCGCCCGTCGCCGGCGTTCTGATTGTCCCAATCCAGCCGATCACAGCGCCGGTTGCAGCCGTAATTTTTTGCATCCGGTTGTTGAGGCTGTCTGCGACATATAAATAAGTTTGATCTAGAGATAGCCCGCGTGGGGTGTTAAACATACCGTCGCCTAAACCTCCTTTGGCTGTACCGCCCCGACACCACCCAGGAGTGTAAGTGCTGACAGCCGCTGTATTACAGCCTAAATCACCGCCGGTAGCGGCGGTCGCGATATTGCCAATCCAACCGGCGAAGGCGCCAGTGCTCATTAAATAACGCGACAAACGATGGTTAGCGCCGTCGGACACATAGAGGTAAGTGCCGTCGCCAATGATTGCTCGTGGTGTGGACAAATGCCCGTCGCCTGTGCCGGAGATCGAAGTGCCGCCGGTACACCAACCGGGGGTAAAGGTGCTGATGGCAGCTCCACTGCATCCTGAAGCGCCTCCAGTAGGGGCGGTGAGGATTTTTCCGATCCAGCCACTTTGCCGCCCTGTACTAGTGTCATAGCGGACTATGCGATGATTGGCGCTATCGACTACATAAAGATTGATCCCGTTTATGTATATGCTCTGCGGCGCGTTCAAAAATCCCTGACCTGTCCCGCTAGTGGCAAAACCACCGGTGCACCAACCAGGAGTAGCCAAATTGACGGCTGTGTTGCTGCAACCGAAATCACCGCCAGTAGGCGGTACCGATATCTTTCCGACCCAACCAACAAATGAATAGTTGTTTGCTGCGTCGAATTTGGCAATGCGACTATTAGCTGAATCTGCCACATACATAAAATTGCTACTGTCAAAGGCGGCCCCTATGGGACCTTGCAGCATGCCATCCATCCGTCCGCGTGAAGGAAAGGCTCCCGTTTCAAACTTATTGGCAACCGCGACACCTCCGAGCCATGCTTGGTAAGCTTTAACTGCGTAGGAAAACGAGGCGCTGGCAAAGAGTGCGCCTTGATCAGCGGCCGTTAACGTCAATGCTTCGACGGTATTGTCCTTGATATAGATGACGCTTGTAGAAGTTCCAGAGACAATCGATGTGGAGGTTATAAGAGACGTGCATGATGAGTCGCCATAGAAGTCTCCGCTTCCCGCCCCCCCCAAACTCACCGCCAGATCTGCCCCAGTTACATTGACTAAATTGCCATAGGGGTCCTGAAGATTTACCGAGATCGCTGGACTACAGACGATGGCCTTTCCTGACTGGGGGCCGACAAATGCCAGCGACGTCGCCGGGGCCGCATTGACCGTAATGCTGGATTGGCTACCAACCAATGCTCCACTGATCGTGTCCGTTCCCGTCAACGTGTGGACGCCAGATGATTTAAGCGTGGCTTTGAACGCCTTAACCCCGGCATCGCTTAGATTAAAGGTGTAGTTGGCGGGTAAAGTTGCAAGAGAATCAGAAGATGTAAATCGAATAGTGCCTACATAGTCGGTAACAATATTGTGGTTATGATCTTCAACCTGCACCGAAAAATCGCCCTCATCGCCCGCCTGGGATGGCGACGGGTAGCTATAAATTCGGTAATTTACCAGCGATGATGGGGTGACGCTGAGCGTCGGCAATGCTGAACTGACCTCGGCTCCAGCAATTTGTGCATGGATGGTCGTAGCTGTTCCTGATGCAACTGCGGTAAATGTCGCCGTATAGGTCCCGTCCCCCGCAGCGGTAACAACGCCGAATGATCCGGTGCTTGCTCCACCTAAAATGGTAAATGTGACGGCAAGCCCGCCCCCACTAACAATATTTCCGTTGATATCTTTGCTGGTCATACGGACTTGGGTGGAATTACCTGACTGAATCGTCGCTGCCGAGGCGGTCACCGTTGAGCTGGTGGTAGAAACTGGGCCAGTGACCACGGTGATCGCAGGAAAAGCGCTCAAAAGAGCGCTGCCACCAATCGTAGCTATTACCGAGGTACTAGACCCTGACGTTGTTCCGGTAAAAGTCGCGGTGTAGGTGCCGTTAGAGGCGTCGACAACGGAACTTATGACGCCATTGCTGGCGCCACCACTTAGTGAAAAGTCGACGCTTGCGCCGCCACTAGTTAAGGTGTTGCCATATGCGTCTCTGGTGATTAACGTCAGGATTGACGTGCTACCGGAAGTTACTAGTGCCGAACTCACCTGGAGCGTGCTGCTGCCGATATCATAGGCTCCTGGTAAAACCGTAATCGATGGTGCGGTCGAGGTGATGCTTGCACCACCGATAGTAGCAGAGACGGTTGTGGCCGATCCTGCAACATAAGCCGAGAACTCGCTGCTGTAGGTCCCGTCGCCATTGTCATCAACGACATCGAAGCTGCCGCTGCTACCGCCACCGCTGCTACCAATCGTAACGGCTGCACCGCCGCCGGCAAATTGATTGCCGGCGTCATCTTTTGCCGTAACCTTGACCAAAACAGTGTTGCCGGCTAATACGGTCGCCGATGCTACTGTAATCTTCGAGTTGACCACGGACAGTGGCCCTTGCGTTACAGCAACAGTAGGAAAAACACTGGTGACCGCGTTGCCCCCTATTGTGGCGCTGATGGTTTTCGCAGTTCCCTTTAGCACTCCAGTAAAGTTGGCACTATAGGTGCCATTCAGGTTGTCTGTGACTGGGGAAACCGTGCCGGTGCTGGTGCCGCCGGTCGCCGTAATGACGACGTTCAAGCCGGCACCAAGCGAGTTGCCGGCAGCATCTCGCGCGGTCACCGTGGCGGTGAGCGAGGAGCCTGAGGCTACGCTAGAATCTGAAAGCTCCACTTGGCTTTGAGCCAATGACAATGCTCCAGCATTAACGCTAGCCGTTGGAGCGGCAGATGCTAGGCTCTGCCCATCGATCGTTGCGGTGAAGGTTTGAACGGTGCCAGCCATGATGCCCGTGTAGGAGGCCGTGTAGGTGCCGTCATGATGATCGGTGATGTTACTGATGGTGCCGGTGCTAGAACCCCCGTTCGCCGCGAAGGCCACTGCAAAGCCACCGCTCACATACCGATTCAAATTGGTGTCAAGGACGGTCAAGGTCAAGGTTAGAGCTGAACCCGATGAAACTGAGGCCGCCGAAACGCTTACCACTGACGCCGCTAGAGATAGTTGCGGTTGTTGCATCGGAGGCGGAGTCGGAGTCGGAGTCGGAGCAAGTGCGGAGAGTGCTGGCGTGGTCTGTGTAGCAGGTACTACCTTAATTGCTGCTGCAGATGTAGTTCCCTGACTAACCCCTGCTTTTAACTTGCCCTCAACAGGAGCTGTTGAAGCAGCGTCACGCTCAGACCTATTGTAAATTGCGCCACCGCCACCGCCACCGCCACCGCCACCGCCACCGCCATCGCCATCGCTTTCACTGAAACCATCAGGATCTTCCGGCTCAGGTTCGGATTTTGGTTTATTATCGCAGGCTGCTGCGAAGCTCGTGACCATAAGGAGGATTGCAATGGACCTTAGCCCACGAAAGCCGAATCTCGCCGATATCATGGGTGTATGCAGCATCAAAGCCATATTCTCCTATTATATCGGCCAGTTAATTGCCTTCGCGACTATTTTAGAAGCACTAATAGTAACGGCACCATCATTACAGCTGGCTTATCGGATAGTGCGCCGCCAAAATTTAGTTTTTTTATCTTTTCCCATAAAGTGGCGATGGATTCGGGAGAATTAATAGGGGCTTCAAGTGTGTCACGGAGCATGGGATCCACGAGTGGGTCACGGCTCTCGTGGAATCAGGGACTTAGCGCCGACCTCCGGGTGGGCAATGCGCCCAAGCATCGCCCGTACCAAGGAAAATGAAGACTTGCTGTTTCGCCTGTGGCCGCTGGCAGGTATATTGTCGGTGTTAGTCAACCGCTTGTGAAAGATCTATGGCTTCCGGATGCAATTTTTTCAAAAAATATTTGGTAGTAAGAACGACCGCGAATTGAAGCGAATCAAGCCGTTGGTCGACAAAATCAACGCCCTCGAACCGCAGATGAAGGCCCTTAGCAATGAACAGCTATGCGCCAAAACCGCGGAATTCAAGGGCCGCTTCACGCAAGGCGCCACGCTAGACCAGCTCTTGCCGGAGGCTTTTGCCGTGGTTCGCGAGGCCGGCTGGCGAGTCGACAACAAGCGGCATTTCGACGTCCAATTGGTCGGTGGGATCTTCCTACACGAGGGCAAAATCGCGGAGATGCGCACCGGTGAAGGTAAAACCTTAACCGCCACCTTGCCGATTTACCTCAACGCCCTGGCGGGCAGAGGGGCCCATCTCGTCACCGTCAACGATTACCTGGCCAAGCGCGATGCTGAGTGGATGGGGCGAATCTATGGATTTCTCGGCCTCACCACCGGTACGATCGTGCATGGGCTAAGCGATAATCAGCGACGTGACGCCTATGCCTGCGACGTCACCTATGGCACCAACAATGAGTTTGGCTTCGACTACTTACGCGACAATATGAAGACAGAAGCCAGCCGCATGGTGCAGCGGGGCCATTTTTTCGCCATTGTCGACGAGGTTGACTCCATCCTGATCGATGAGGCCCGCACGCCGCTGATCATTTCTGGTCCGTCTGAAACCAATATCGCCTTGTACTCAACCGTCAACTCCGCGATCCCTGGCCTGCAAAAGGACAGCGACTACATCTTCGATGAGAAGTCGCGCACGGTCGCATTAACCGAAGACGGCATCAGCAAGCTAGAAAAGCGCTTGCGCATCGAAAACCTCTACGACCCAACTCATATCGAATACCTGCACCATATCCAGCAGGCCTTAAAGGCGCACATCGTCTTCAAGAAGGACGTGGACTATGTGGTCCGCGAGGGCAAAGTTCTTATCGTGGACGAGCACACGGGTCGCCTGATGCCTGGCCGACGTTACAGCGATGGCTTGCACGGTGCCCTGGAAGCTAAAGAGCACGTCGAGGTTCAAAACGAAACCCAGACGATGGCTACTATTACGTTTCAGAACTTTTTTCGTTTATACAGCAAGCTTGGCGGCATGACCGGCACGGCCGATACAGAGGCCGTCGAGTTTAAAAAAATCTACAACCTCGACGTCGCGGTGATTCCAACCAACCGCAACTTAATCCGTCTCGATCACGAAGATGTGGTCTTTCGCACCGCGAGAGAAAAATTCAATGTCATTGCTGACGAAATCGCCGAGGCGCAGAAGCGCGGCCAACCTGTGCTGGTTGGTACGGTCTCGGTAGAGAAGTCGGAGTTACTGGCGAGTCTACTCGTACAGCGCCAAATTCCACACGAAATCCTCAATGCGAAAAACCACGCGCGTGAGGCGGATATCGTTGCCGCTGCTGGACAAAAGGGCCAGGTGACCATCTCAACCAACATGGCTGGTCGCGGCACAGACATCGTCTTGGGCGATGGCGTCAAGGAACTTGGTGGCCTGTACGTGGTCGGCACCGAGCGCCATGAGTCGCGGCGCATCGACAACCAGTTGCGCGGAAGGTCCGGTCGCCAAGGTGACCATGGACAGTCGAAGTTCTTTCTCTCGCTTGAAGACGACTTGATGCGCATCTTTGCGTCCGATCGCCTGTCTTCCATCATGGGCCGTCTCGGCATGCAGGAAGGCGAAGCGATCATTTCACCCATGGTGACCAGGGCGATTGCTCGTGCGCAAAGGCGGGTTGAAGAGCAAAACTTCTCCAGCCGCAAACACCTGTTAGAATATGATGACGTCATGAGCCAACAGCGCCAGGTCATCTATGGCCTGCGCCGCCAAGCCCTAGATGCAGAAACCCGCATCGAATTCACCGAAAATGCTATACGCAGCATTGCGCATACGGCTGTGGTGGACCAGGCCCCTGATCTGACAGGTGCGGCTGCTTGGGACCTTGGCCATATTGAGACTCTAGCCAAGGCGACCCTGCATCTTCCTGTGAGCCTGAGCCTACTGTCGGCCAATGAAGCGAGTGTTGAGACCATCACAGATGCCATCACCACTCAGGTAATGGCGGGCTATAAGGCTAAGACCGATAAAATTGGCGACGAGAATGCTCGGCGCCTCGAAAGCTGGGTTTTCCTTCAGGTCATCGACAAGGCCTGGAAGAATCACCTGATGGGTATGGATGCGCTCAAAGATAGCGTCAGCCTGCGCGGTTACGCTCAGCGAGATCCACTTCAGGAGTATAAGAAGGAAGGCTTCCGCCTCTTTTCCGAAATGATGGCCAGGATTGAAGAAGAGACGGCTACGGCTCTCGCTTCGATTGAAATTCCTGATCAGTCGCCTGAGCAAACCGCGCGAGACTTAGAGCCTGAGCCGGAACTCGATGAAGAGATGCTGCAGCTGGTTCATCCCGAGCCGCATTCGTCGCTCGACGCCGGTACAGTCGCAGCTGCGGCGGCTGCAGCGGAACAGGCCAAGGGCATGATTTACCATGGTACGCGCGTACCTGCCGCCGAGCCGGCTCGAAGCGCGCCAGCTCAGACTTTTAAACGTGACATGGACAAGGTCGGTCGCAACGACGTCTGCCCATGCGGCTCCGGGAAGAAGTTCAAGAAGTGCCATGGGCAACCGACTGCTGAGGAGCAGGGCCATGCCTAGAACTACGGCCACAAGATGTGATATCTTATTCGGATGAATCGTATTTTCGAGTTCATCCCTTCGCCTGAAGAAGCCGTTGTCTCGCGGGCATTGATGCTTGTGCATCAGGCAATGGACCAGCACTTGCCATCGGCCAGTACGGCCAGTAGGCAATTCACCAAGACGGTCTTGAGCGTCGACAGCGAACGGACTGCTGCTCATTTTGTCGGGCTTGACGCTGGCTCGACCGAGCAAGCCTCCGGCGGAGCTTTCGGCAGCTACGAAGATACCTCGCCCGATGGGCGCGTCCCTCTAGCGGACGATGCCAATCATGGGGCTCCTACCCACCCAGGCGCCAATGCCTCTGCTGCTGCGCCAAAACCTGCCGTGCGGCCAGCGCCTGCTGCGGCGAACCCGCGAGCACCAGATAACAAAAACAAACCAGGGCCTTTGTGGGCTGAGTACACCCAGATTGGCGCGGACCACGGCGCAGACTGGGTTACCAGAATAACCCTGATCTTACTGCTGGCGGGTTTGATCCTCCTTGCCTACGTCGTCGCCGCCTAGTCGTGATTTGGCTAGCCTATGACTCGACGGTTTGTCCGTCGGCTGCCGCGGCTTGCAGTTCAAACATGGAAGCCAAGGCCTCTTGGGCTGCTTCGATGATTCGTACCACATCGTCCTTGGCAAAAGCCGCTCGCTCTGCCGTGCCTTGAATCTCAAGGATTTTACCGCCTTGAGTTAAAACCACATTCATATCCAAATCCGCAGAGCTGTCTTCGATGTAGTTCAGGTCCACCAGCAGCTGACCTTGTTTCATGCCTACCGAAACCGCCGCCACCGCATCGTGCAGCGGACTTTGGCGCAACCTACCAGCCCGCAGGAGCTTTGCAACCGCCAGCCGCATTGCAACATAAGCGCCTGTAATTGATGCTGTTCTTGTTCCTCCATCGGCCTGAATGACATCGCAGTCGATGTTAAACGTCAGGTTTGGACAGCGGTTAAGGTCGATCACCCCACGCAAGGCGCGCCCGATCAGACGCTGGATCTCTTGGGTCCGACCGCCCACGGCGCCATTACGATCACGGCGAATGCGCTGAGTTGAAGATCCCGGTAGCATCGAATACTCGGCGGTCAACCAGCCTTGTGGGGGCTGCGCATTACGAAGATAGTGTGGGACGCCGTCTTCGACCGACACGGTACAGATCACCTTGGTGTCGCCCACTTCGATCAGGACGCTGCCGTCGGCGTTTTTTGTATAGTGGGGGGTGAGCCGAATGGGGCGCATCTGCCCGGAAGTGCGGCTATCAGATCTAAGCATGT
>Ga0315289_10005498_pt1 | contig 18729 bp, 15 predicted proteins | sample YL17G11_40_MG_FD_203452 | JGI IMG/M metagenome (GOLD analysis project Ga0315289, IMG submission 203452) | Sediment microbial communities from Yellowstone Lake, YNP, Wyoming, USA - YL17G11_40 | ecosystem: Environmental > Aquatic > Freshwater > Lake > Sediment | place: USA: Wyoming | collected...
CCATGGAGTGTCCGTTCTGCGTGGGGCGCGAGCACCTGACGCCGCCGACGGTCTATTACGCGGGTGACGAGGGCGAGGCCAACTGGAAGGTGCGGGTATTCGAGAACAAGTACCCGGCGTTCCAGCTTGATGGCAAGCCATGCGTGCGCTGCGAGGAGATTTACCGGGCATTCCGGGGCAGCGGGCGGCACGAGGTTCTGGTGCTATCGCCGGACCACGATGCTCACGCCGGGCTGCTGCCGGTGTCGCAAATGCAGCGGGTGGCGCGGGCGTACGTGGATCGGTATGGGGCGGTGAGCGAGCTGGAGAACCTGCGCTACATCACCATCATCACCAACCAGGGCCCGGGCTCGGGCGCGACCATCGAGCACCCGCATTCACAGATTTTCGCGCTGCCGCTGGTGCCCAAGGCGGTGAGGAGGGAATGCAGCAATGTGCTGCGCCGCCATAAGCGCACCGGCAAGTGCGTCACCTGCGACATCCTCCGCCACGAAGCCAACGTCGGCGGCAGGATGGTGTTCCGCAATCAGCACTTCGCGTGCTTCATCCCCTACGCCTCCGCGTTTCCGTTCGAGCTTGCGGTGGCGCCGGTGCGCCACATGGCCGGTTTCACCGACATGACCCCGGAGGAAGTAGATGCCTTCGGGGCCGCGATGCGCGAGGCCAACCACCGCATCTACGAGAAGCTCAACGACCCCTCGTATAACGCATTCCTGCATTCCGCGCCCGTGCGCGAGGAGCGCCCCCTCGCCGATGCCTTTCACTGGGACTGGCACATCCGCCCGTGCCTGACTACCCTGGGCGGATTCGAGCTCGCCACCGGCCTGATCATCAACGCCACCCGCCCCGAGGACTGCGCCCAGTTTCTGCGGGGCGAGGCAGGCGCAGGCGAATGCCACTATTGATTGCGTAATCACGCGACCGTCCGATTTGGCGAGCCGGCCGCAGGTGAGAGCCTGCGGCCTTGGCTTATTCTCCTCCCCTACCCCTGGGCGGCGAGGGCTGTCTTGTCCACATGACCCGACGGCCTGTTTGAGATCGTCTCGTTGTCAATGGCTAGGTCAGCGTTGCTGACCGCTGGCTAGGCCCTTCGGGCCGCCATCCCGGCCGCAGGCCTAGGGACATGGCAGCCAAAGGTTTAGCCATCCGAATCGGCATCTGCGGCATCTTCCGAAAAGCAAAAGAGGCGGGCTTTCTCTGAGCCGTCTGCGACTACCAGCACAGCCCTCAGAAAGCCCGCCTCTCGGAAGTCGAGTGAGCGGGTCACTATTGGGCCCGTTGGCCCACGGGGCTCTGTTAGTACGCTACCACATAAACCCACTCATCAAGTGGTGTTTGTGCCCACTGACGGCCGATCTCCGCCACCACCGGAATTCTTAGCCAGGGCCAGAGCCCCGCCGAGATCGCAAGGAAAAGGTTGTCCTTGGTTATACCGAGCTGCTGAAGCAACGGGCGGAATGTATCGTAGTTATCGTAGAGAACTTGGCCGAAGTGTATGACGAAAACTACGCCGGCACTCGCGAAACCTGCCCAGTCGTCACGGCCTACTGCCTCCGTAAGTGCTCGGATATCATTCTCGAGGGTTTCAAAGCCCACCAAACCGACCACCCCTTCCGACGACCGCGCAAAGGCTGCCCAGGCCGCTTCAATTGCAGTGGATGGGAGGCGCCTGCCAAACATCACGGCGTAAATCAGGTCGATTCCGTTCATGGTCAGACTGGTAGGTGTGAAGCGTGTGAGGTTGAGCCACACCGTGCCATTCTCATGAAAGGTGAAATCCGGCGTAGGCCAGACGCCCTCCCATGCTGGGAAAACTATCCAGGGCACCGATACTCCAGCAATACGCGGGTAGTCGCAAGAAACAGCGTCATTCTGCAAGAACGCCAGGACTTCCCTATACATATAGCGATTGGTTGTTATGGGAAGCCTAGCAGTGAGAGTGCCTTGCGAGTTCCGCATGATATAGGGAAACAAGTTAACTGTGCGGTTCTGCTCGTCCGGATACATTACGCTCAACCGCAGTGCCTGCCGGTTGCCCTGCTGGACGATGGTCAGGGTCTCGTTGCTCGACAGCCAATCGATCGCGCTGCACTTGATCTTAGCACGATTGCGGATCTCTAGCGGCCAAGTTACGTTTCCTTGAGGAGTTACCCTGACCTGGTACGACAATAAGCTGCTGGCGCCCGGGACAAGTCTCCGAACAGTCCAGCGGATGTAGCGAACGGTGTCGGCGGGCAATTCGGTCAGCGCCCAGTTCTCGCCGTCCGCCGAGAACCAGACAGTCGCACCCTGGACGCCCGCTTGAGCGCTCCGGGCCACGTAGGTCGTATTCCCGGGCAGATCGTCCTGAACGACGACGTCGAGCGCGTCCGCTGTGGAGCTTGAGCTATTGCCGTACGAGATCCAGTAGCGATAGGGAGTTCCCGCGTTGACGGTATTCTCCGTCCCAGAGTCGAACCGCATGCTGATCTGCAAGTTGACTGCTGGGGCCGCAGGCGGAATGACTACGCCGACGCTGGCCTGAGCCGACTGACCTTCGTTGCAGGTGACGGTTACGGTCAGGGTGGCAGTCACATCGGCGCGTGTGTTGTTGGCCGGAGAGCTCCAGGTGGGCGTTGGGCTGGTCGGATCGTCGAAGCTGCCGGCGCCGAGGGTGCTGGAGGCGCTCCAGGAGTAGGAGAGCGCATGCCCCAGGCTATCGGTGGCGGCCACGCTGCATTCGGTGGTGCCGCCCCCCGCGGGCAGCACGTCCGGCTCGGCGGTGATCTCCGTGATCGTGACCTGGTGGGTGCCAATGGTCGGGTCGTAGGCCGCGATGATGCCGGTGCCGGTGCGAATGGAGACCTGTGTGATGCCGCGGTGGAGGGCCGCGGTGTCGGCGAAGCGAAAGAGCACCTCGTTAACCTGGCCGAAAGTGAGGTAAGGGGTAATGTTGACCTGGCGCCAGTCGGGCTGCGTGAAGTTCGGGAGATACAATCCGGTATTAGCACCGTTCACGATGATGTTGACTACATCGTCAATGTGGCCGTCGGCCCTGATGTGTACGGTTTGGCCGGCCATCGCCGCCGACACATACAGATACGTGCGAAAGCACTTGTAGTACGCCTGAACGTATGCAGTGCAGTTGGACGAGGTATACCAGTTGATCTGCGTCGGGCTGGGGCACGGATACCAGTCGCTGGTAGGGGCAGGCATGTAGTCGAACACCCTCGGATCCTGGAGGGTGCTCAGCCGAATGGGGAGATTGACGACGCCATCCGCATCGGCCATCCGGAGAATGCGAAGTCGCTTGCTTGGGCCGGAAGCGCGGTGAAGAGAACCGTGACCGCAAACAGGGCAAACAGCACCGATTTACGCAGCGCACCTCCGATCATCTCTCTTCCCCTCCTTGAACAGAGTTGATTGGCCAGGGACGGTGCAGCGAAGTGGACTATGAGCGCTGCTGCTTCCTCTGCGGGACATAGTCTTATTTCTCCGTCTCCGTCTCCGTCTCCTTCTGCAGATTCTTTCGCGACCCCGTTCAGCCTTGCCGACCAGCAAACAGGAGCTTGCGTCGAGGAAAGCGCCGGCCCGCGCGGCGCGCGATATTGGGGAACTCCTTGCGGAAGCGCCGCTGGAGTTCCGCGGGCGACTTGTTGAGCAGGCTTCGCCCTGACGGGCTCAAGCCCGAAGGGTCGGGGGCGATAATGCGCCGCTTCGCGTCGTCGCCATAGCGCCTGCCAGACGCAGCCCTGGTGGAGTCCAGACTATGGCGCGTCGGCGACTCCTCCTCGTCGGTACCGAGGCGCTCTACAAACGGCGTCAGCACATGTACGCACCGTGGGTGGAAAGGCGGCCCGCCGTTGATGGCGGAGATGGGCGGATATGCGGGGTGCGGCCCGTCCAGGGAGACGACGGCGTTCTCATAGTACCCTTCGACATCGCTCAGGGCGGGGCGGCAGAAGTCTTACGCCTTATGCGCTGAAACCTGGGCCAGGGTAACGCCATGCTCGCGCTCGAGAAGAAAGCCATCGCCGAGATCGAGAAAGCCTCGGCGGCGATGCAGTGAAATCTGTAGTGCCGACGCTCGCCCGGGGCGCGGCAAACGGGGCGCGACTTCCCGCCTCCGGCGGGCAAGCGCTGAAGTTCATCCGCCAGGGGCGGGTTGACTCGCCTCTGGCGAGCCGCGAATCGCGCGGTCAGGCCCTTCGACCGGCTCAGGATGAACGACCGCGCGCCCGAGGGGCGGCCGCAGCCGGGGCTTGCCCGCCGGTCGTCAGGCGGGGCGGCTGTTTCACATTGTGCAGGCCCGATCCTGCGGGCGGTTGCGCTTGCACACCGACCCACCTCGTTCACACCGCTCATATGTAGCACTCAGGGTACTGATGGATAGGGCGAGTGCTTCGACATCCCAGCGAAGGTTAGCCTCCCACGCCGCCGAATATCTCCCGCGGATGCTGGTTATGGCCGCGGGCCTGCGATGTTTAACCTGATCAGTTCGCTCAGTGTCAAATGGAAGGTCATCTTGCCGGTGAGCCTGATTCTGCTGGTGGCCTTCGGCATGAGCACCTACGTGGTGCTGGGGATGCCCGGGCGCGGGCTGGCGTTCATCATCGTGACCCAAGTCGCCGCGCTGGTGCTGGTGGGGCTGGCGATTGGGCTGATCGTGCACGCGGCGGTGCACTACCCGATCGCGCGGCTGATGCGGACCATGGGCAAGGTGGAGGCCGGGGATCTGTCGGCGCGGGCGCGGGTGCGCGGCCATGATGAGATCGGGCGGCTGCGGGAGCGATTCAACCAGATGGTGGAGCAGATCGAGGCCAAGAACCGGGAGCTGGCGCGGGCACAGCAGCGGCTGGCGGAGAGCGAGCGGCTGGCCTCGATCGGGCTGCTGGCGGCAGGGGTGGCGCACGAGATCAACAATCCGCTGGCGACGATTTCGGTTGCGGCCGAGAGCCTGGCGGAATCGGCGTCGAACGAGCAAGAGCGGACCCTGGCGCGGGCGATCGGCCAACAGGCGGGGCGCATGTCGCAGATCGTGGGGCAGCTTTTGAGCTTCGATTACTCGCCGCGGTTCGAGCTGGCGCCCGGGGATGTGCGCGATGTCATTGAGGAGGCGCTGGCGCCGGTGGATGTGAGCAAGATTCGCATCTCGCGCCACTACGAGGCGCACCTGCCGAAGGTGGGAATGGACGCGGACAAGCTGCGCCAGGCGTTCGCCAACATCGTGAGCAACGCGCTGGATGCGATGGGCGAAAAAGGCGAGCTGTCGGTGGCGGCGCGCCAGCGGGGGGAGGAAGTGGAGGTGTGTTTCAGCGACACCGGACGGGGGATCGCGCCGGATTCGCTGCGGCGGGTGTTGGATGCATTTTTCACCACCAAGGAGGTGGGGGAGGGCACCGGGCTGGGCCTGACCATCGCCTATCATTTCATCAAGATGCACCAGGGTGAGATGTACGTTTACAGCCCGGCGCTGGGGGAGCCGCATCCGGGGCGGGGCACCAGCTTTCTGATCCGGCTGCCGGGCAAGCCCAAAGAAGCGGCGCAGTAGCCGGGTGTGACTGAGTGGCGTTGGTGTCGAAGGCGCAGCCACACGGAGCACAGCCGCCCCGCCTTCGCTGAGGCTATGGCGGGCAAGCCTCGGCTGTGACTGGGCGAAGAAGCCATTGTCTGCGTTCTGCGGTGAGCGCGAGGAGGCAGGTGTGAGGCAGGGCATTGAGATTCTGATCGTTGACGACGACAAGGCGCTGCTGGGGGTGCTGCGGTCGGTGCTGGAGGCGGAGGGGCACGGGGTGGAGGCGGTGCCTTCGGCGTACGAGGCGCTGCCGCGACTGGAGCAGCGGCGCTATGACCTAGTGCTGGTGGATTTGAAGATGCGGCGGATGAACGGGATGGAGCTTTTGGAGCATGAGCGGCTGCGCGAGCGGGGGACGCGCATGGTAATCATGACCGCGTACCCGACGGTGGAAAGCGCGGTGCAGGCGATGCGGCAGGGGGCGTTCGATTACCTGGTGAAGCCTTTCAAGCTGACGGAACTGCGGGCGATTGTGGAGCGGGCGGCGCGGGAGCGAGTCAAGGTCGAGCCCGAGGAGAGCGCCGGCGCCGTGTCTCAGGGCACAGAAGAGAGCCTGGCGCAGAGCCAGGGAGCGGGCAGCGATGGGCAAGGTGCGAAGGAGGGGGATCGCTAGATGCCGCAGCGCAGGTGGTCGCGGGAGCTGATACTGGAGCGCATCCGGGAGCTGCGTCAGCAGGGATCAGACCTGACGCCGAGCCAGGTGGGAGTGGAGCATGGGGCGTTGGTAAGCGCGGCGGAGCGTTATTTTGGCAACTGGCCGGCGGCGGTGCAGGCGGCGGGGATTGATTACGAGCGGGTGCGCGCGAGCGGGCGGCAGCGGCGCAGCGAACGCATCCGCAAGTGGTCGCAAGCGCGAATTCTGGCGGAGATTCGCCGGCTGCACCAGGCGGGCGAGGATTTGAGCTGGGGGGTCATGGAGCGCAAGTACCAGCCGCTGTGCGCCGCCGCGGTGAAAGGGTGCTATTTCGGGAGCTGGAGCGCGGCATTGGCCGCCGCCGGGATTGATTACGAGCAGGTCAAGGCGGAAGCGCGAGCGTCGCGGCGATGGAAGGCGCGCTGGCGCCGGGAGCTGTGCGGGCGGGAAGCGCCACCCCCGGATAGCGCGGAGCGCCGGCGCCAGAGCCCGGCGCCCACAGCGCGCGCCGGCTGGGCGCGGGAGCTGCTGCGCGAGCAGGCCGCCGAAAAGGAAAGAGGAGAGCACTAACCCTGCTCCAGCCCGGATTGATCCGGGCTAAGGCCAATACTGTTCGTTTAGGTGGGGGCAACTGTCATCCCTTCGTTACACTCAGGGCAGGCTCTGAGCAACGCGAAGGATCTTGCGCTGGAGAACATCAGTCCCAAGATTCTTCGCCAAGGCTCAGAATGACATCCTTCGGCTCTAAACGAACAGTATTAGGGCTAAGGCGCCCCTGCGCCTGGCGCCGAAACTATCCGCCCGAAAGCATCGCCTCATGCGCGCCGCGGTCAGCCTGTTGACCTGCCTCATATCCGGCCTCCTGCTTGCGCTGGCGTTTCCGCGCACGGGTATCTGGCCGCTGGCGTGGGTTGCGCTGGTGCCGTGGCTATTCATTGTCTTTACCGCTAGCTGGCCCGTCGCTATCGGAGGGAGCTGGCTGGCGGGCTTCGCCTTCTTCGCTTCCCTGATGTATTGGATCGCCATCTTCGGTTACTTGCCGTGGGCGCTCGTCGCTCTGATAGAAGGGTTTAGCTTCGCAGCGACGGCCGCGCTTGCGCGAGCGATGGCGCCCCGTTCCGGCTGGCGCGTGCTGGCGGTGGGCCTGGCGTGGGTCACCTGGGAATTCGCTCGCGGCCTGGGCGAGTTCGGCGTTACCTGGGGCCAGCTCGGCCACTGCCAGGCGCCCGTGGTGGCGCTGGCGCAGCTTGCCGCATTTGGCGGGGTGCCGGCGATATCATTTGTTGTCATTGTCACAAGCGCAGCTCTGGCGCACGCGATGGCAGATGGCGGCACCCGCCGGGGGGCATACCAGCCCCTGATGTGGGCTGCCGCGTTTGCTGTCATCGCTATCGCTCTCGGCGCCGCGCACGCCCGGCTAGTGGAGCGCGCGATACGCGCCGACCCTTCGACCCTTCGACCCATTCGGCAGGCTCCCTTCGACTCCGCTCAGGGCAGGCAGGGCAAGCCGGCTCAGGGTCGCCCCGAGCCGAGTCGAGGGGCGACAGGCTCCCTTCGACTCCGCTCAGGGCAGGCAGGGTCGGCCCGAGCGTCGTCGAGGGCCGACTGGCGATCCCCGGTGCGCGTCGGCATCGCCCAGGCGAGCCTCAAGACCTGGCTCACTGTCGAGCAATTGAGTGCTGCGCTGACCCCGCAGCAGCAAAGCGACGAGCTTTCAACCTACGCCAGGCTGACGCGTCAGGCCGCGGCGCGCGGCGCCGCGGTGGTGGTGTGGCCGGAGAGCGCGGTGCCCGGCTACCTTGAGTACGAGGGCCTGATCCGCGAGGGCGTGACCTCGCTTGCGCGCGAACTTGGAGTGTGGCTGGTGGTCGGGGGACCAGCGTACGAGGGCGCCGGTGACTACAATTCGGCCTACGTCATTTCACCTGAGGGCAAAATCACCGCCCGTTATGACAAGGTGCACCTGGTGCCCTTTGGCGAGTACGTGCCCTGGCGCAAGTGGCTGCCGCTGCTGCGCCACTACCGCGTGCGCGAGACCGACCTCGGCCGCGGCAAACGGCACCACTTGCTGCATGTCGGCGAGCTTGCGGTCGGCCCCATGATTTGCTTCGAATCGGTTTTCCCGTATATCTCGCGGAGCGAGGCCAACCGCGGCGCGCAGGCGCTGGTCATTATTACCAATGACGCCTGGTTCCTGCGCACCGCGGCCGCGGCGCAGCACATGCAGATCGGCCGGTTCCGGGCGATCGAGGAGGGGCTTTACGTCGCGCGCGGCGCCGCCACCGGTATCTCGTGCTTCTTCGATCCGCTGGGGCGGGTGATGGATTCGCTGCCGCTCATGAAGCGGGGCGTCATTGTCGCTGATATTCACCCGCGCGCGGCGGATACGCTGTATCGTCGAGTGGGCCCGGTCTTTTCGGCGGCGTGCGCAGGGGTCGCATTGGCCTGGGCCGCCGCTGCGCTGGCGCGGCGCCGCCGCCAACGGGGAAGTCAGGGGCCGCTCCAGCGTGGCGGGGCGCGGTGGGGATGAGATTGCACGGCGCGCTTATCCCTTGCTGCTCGGCGGCACGGGTGGTGCTGTAGAGGCCGATAGGGTTCCGAAACCGTTACCGGCGAGGTGTGCCATGAAAAAGACGGGGAGCGGCGGCGCGGAGCCGCTGCAAGCAGGCGCGGCGCAGATTGAGATCACCCCAAGAGCCGGCGCGCACCTTGCGGGCAGCATCGGCGTCTTCAGGCCCGCGCAATCAGTCGCCGATCCGCTCCACGCCAAGGCTCTCGTCCTCGCCCACGGCGGCCGGAAGATCTGCATCGTGAGCCTGGATATAACGATCATAACCCGGCCCTGGACGGAGAGGATCCGCGCTGCCGCGGCAAGTTTCGGCTTCGATCACGACGCGGTGATGGTCCACGCGACCCAGACTCACTCCGCGCCCGCGATCGGCCACTTCATGCTGGACGAGGATTTTCCCAACGTACCGGCGCAGTGCGAGTGGATCCGCGGCGGTGAGACGCCCTTCTATGAACTCGCCACCGAGAGAGCAATCGAGGCCATTCGCCGCGCCGCCGAATCGCTCCAACCGGTGCAGGTCGGCGTGGGAAGCGCCGTTAACGACCGACTCGCCTTCAACCGCCGCGGGGTGAAGCGCGACGGCAGCATCTGCATGCCCTGGCCCTATTCCTCCCTTCAGCAGCCGCTGGGGGCTACCGACATCCGATACATGGAAGGGCCGGTGGATCCCGAGGTTGGCGTCATGTGCTTGCGCAACGCCGACGGCCAAATGGTCGCGATGCTGCTGCATTACACCTGCCACCCGGTCAACGTTTTCGCGCAGCAGCCGAACCTGGTGGTCTCCGCCGACTGGCCCGGCGCGTGGGCAGCGGGCATCCGCAGCGTTCACGGCCAGTCCTGCGTGCCGCTGGTGATCAATGGCTGCTGCGGCAACATCAATCCCTGGCCTCCCTTTGAGGCTGACTTTGTTCCCGATCACCGGCGGATGGGTCGCCAGCTTACTGAAACCGCATGCCGGGTCATTGACCGCATGATGTTCAGTGAGGTGGATACCCTGGATTGGCGAATCAGGGAGGCGCCACTGGCGATCCGCGAGATCGCGCCCGAGGCCCTCGATGCGGCGCAGAAAACGCTCGCCCAACATCCACAGCCGAAATGGTCAGGCGACAGGCCGACACAGGTCGCCGGCGATTGGATGTCCGCGGCACTGACCATGAGCGTCCATCTCATGCGCCGCCGCGAGCCGGTGCTGCCTTATGAAATCCAGGTCTTGCGCATCGGCGATACCGCTATCCTCGGCCTGCCCGGGGAGCCCTTTGTTGAGGGGCAGCTTCGCATCAAGATAGGCTCGCCGACATATCCGACATACATAGCGCACTGCACGACTCAGTACGTGGGCTACATCCCCACCCGGGAGGCTTTTCAGCGCGGCGGCCACGAGGTCAACACCTCGTACTGGTCGAAGCTGGAACCGCAGGCGCTGGATGTTATCGTGGACAATGGCATCGCGGTCCTTAGTGAAGTCTTCTCGCGCAGCGCCTAATGACCGCGCGTGAACGGGAGCAGCGAGTCAAACCCAACCGCTGAGAACGTCATGAGCCAGATGACCAAATGCCCGCGCTGCGGCGCGGGCAATAGCATCCGCCGGGCGACGTGCTATGCGTGCGAGGCGCCGCTGGCTGCGGTCGCGCAGCGGACACAGAGCTCCGAGGCCTCCGCGAGCCAGCGCTTCGCTGCGGTGCTTGCGGAGCGCTCGCGCAGCCCAGCCGAGCCCGCGGCCGCCGCGCCCTCAGCACTGCCGACTTTCTACCCCAGCGCCTGGCAGCTCCGGCGCGCCGCGCTGCTGTTTCGCCTGCTTCACAGCATGGTGCAAGCGGGCATCCCGCTGTCACAGGCGCTGATGGATCTCCAGGCCCGCGTCGCCCAGCCGCTGAAGGGTCCCGTGCGCGCGATGGCCCAGCATGTCTCCTCCGGCGGCAGGCTCAGCGAGGCCATGCGCCGTCATCCGAGCATCTTCCTCGAGTATCAAGTCGGGTTGGTCAACGCAAGCGAGCTTTCCGGCAGCCTGCCGCAGGCGCTGGAGCAGATTGCTGCCGATGGTGAGGCGGAGGTGAAATTGCGTCAGGGGATCGGGCTTGCCTTGCTGCCCGTCTCCTTTGTGGGGTTGGTGATGCTTGCGATCTTGCCGGTCGCGCTGGCGCTGCGCGAGCCTCCGCCGGCCGATCAATGGACTCTCACGGCCCTCAGCGCTCGTTACGTGACCAAAGCGCTCACCGTGTCATTGCCCATCGCAGTGGGCGCCGGCGGGCTCTGGGCTCTATGGGCGGCAGCGTCGCGCAGCCGGCGGGGCGCTGCTTTCAAGCACCGCCTGGCGCTGTCGGTGCCGATCCTCGGCACCGCCCACCGACGCAGCGGGATGATGAGGTTCCTGGGCTCGCTGTCGCTGCTGCTGGAGGCGGGCGTACCCCTGGCCGAGGCATATCGCTCCTCAGCGGGCGCGGCCGGCAACAGCGCCCTCACCCGCGAGCTCCTGCGCGAGAGCGAGAATCTGCACGCCGGGCGCGGTCTGGCCGATACCCTGGGTCGTTTACGGGTCATCTCTGGCCCGGCAAAAGACCGGATGGCTGTCGGCGAGACCGTGGGCAAGCTCCCCGAGGCGCTTGCCCAGATCGCCGCCGATTACCGCCGGCACGCCGAGCGCTCGGCCAGGTATCTGCCGCTGCTGGTGCAGCTAGTGGCCTATGCGGTGATCGCGCCCCTGGCGGCGCTGCTCTATTTCACCCTCGTCAACATCTCCTTGCACTACCGCTTTTACGCGCCGCTCAAAGACCTATTCAACGCTCCATAGTCATCTCAGGCGCGGGAAGACCGGGGGGAGAACTCGCGCGCACCGCCCCGTTCAGGTCTTCGGTTCACCGTCACGAAACGCGGGAGGCGAGTGTTACTCGCCTCCCGCGGCTCAAATCCCTGCGTTCCAGCGGGTTCGCGCAATCAATCGCTCTTGCCTTTGCCCTTTTCTTTAGCCTTGAACCAGCCGCCTCCGCTCTTGCCGCCTTTGCCCTGCGGCCCGGCCTTCTCAGGCTGCGCGCTCTTCGGCGGCGGGGCCTGCTCCTGCTTCACCCACGGCTCATGTCTTTGGCCACGCTCAGGGCGAGGGCGAGGCCGCCGCTCGACGCCCACCGACGGGCCAGTGCGCTGCCGACGCTCCCTGCCTCGGCGCTCCTCGGAACGCATCCACGGCCCACTGGTACGGCCAGGCTCAGGTGGGCGCTGGGTAGGCAGGCCGAAGTGCGACCTCTCGCGCTCTCCGCCCGATGCAAGCTGTGCGGGCGGAGTCGGGGCAACGCGCATCTCGCGCCACCCCTTCGGTCCCTTGAGCTTCAGCACCCCGTCCCGGCGCTGGATCGGTATGTTCATGTGCCGCTCGAACAGATCCATGGGTACGAACACGGTGTCGTGAACAACAATCGGCGGCGCCGGCAGGACGATGACCTGGGGGCCGTAGTAAACTGTTGGGCTGCCGATGACGAGCCCGATCTCGTGCCCGTTGTAGGTGATGACCGCGCGATTGCGCAGGCTGTCCCACAGCAGCACGGCCCCGATGAAGTCAGTGACATCGCGCAGTGGAATGTAGGTGACGCCATAGTACACGAACGGGGCCGGCGCATATACCTGCGGGTAGTAGGCATACCCGTGACGCCGGCGCCCATACGCAGGCGCCCAGGGCGGCGGCCCGTAGCCCTGGAGGATGACGATGACATTGGGCGGCGGGTACGGCAGCACCTGGTAGTATCCCCAGCCCGGCGGGCCGAGGATGACCACGCGGTTGTCATCCGGCTCCCAGCGCACGGGGACATCGAAGTAGCGGTCGAAGACGATCACCGGCACCAGCAGTTGCTCGCCCACGATGATGGGGGGCGCGGGCAGTGTCACCAGGTCGCCGCCGTAGTACGCCGTGGTGCTGCCGACCATCAGGGCCAGCTGGTGGTCGCGGTAGATGATGGTGGCGCTGTTGCGCAGCGAATCCCACAGCAGCGTCGCGCCCAGGAAGTCGGCGGCGCTCTTTAGCGGCACATAGCTGTAGCCGCCATAGACGAAGGGCGCCGCGCCATAGGTGTCAATGATGGTGACTTGGTGGTGCTCATCGTAGTCCTCGTCGTCGCGCGCCGCGACGCCGGCGGCGCCGAGGCCGATAACCACGATTCCCAGCAACGCCCACAAGACATGCTTTTTCATCGCTTATCCCTCCTGCCGTCTTTGCCATACTGCATGGGACGCCGGTCGGTCATCCGTGGGCCCCAGACAGCCATGCTGGCGGGATCGGGCTTACATTATCTTTGACGCTCGAAACGCGGGAAATGTTCCGGACCACGGCGCATCGTTTGACATCCGTGCCAACGCAGTAGGGGCGGTTCGCGACCCGTCCTGAGCCGAGTCGAAGGAACCGCCCCTACATCTCCACGTCAGCCTCGCCGCGGCTAGTCGCCGCTGCGGCCCTTACCGTGTCCTTTACCGCCGCGCCCATCTTTGCCTTTCTGCGCCTGGGGGCGGCCATGCGCCGGGCCAGGACGCGCCTGCGGCTTCATGAACGGGCTCCGTTGACGCGCTTGCTTGGGCCCACGCTTGGCCGTGGGGCCGAACTGCGCCTTTCCGCGCGCCCAGCCGGAGATGAACTGCTGGAGCGGGGCCGGGACCAGCCGCATCTCGTGCCAGCCCTTCTTCCCTTTGATCTTGATGACCTCGCCGCCGCGCTCGATGGGGATGCGCAGGTGGCGCACGAAGAGATCTGCGGGCACGAAGACCGTGTCATATACCACGATCGGCGCCGCCGGGAGGACGACAACCTGCGGCCCGAAGTGGACGGTGGGGCTGCCGATGACGAGTCCGATTTCGCGTCCGTTATAGGTTATCACCGCGCGGTTTCGCAGGCTATCCCACAGCAATGCCGCCCCAATGAAGTCGGTCGCACTGCGCAGCGGGATGTAGGTGACGCCGGAGTAGATGAAAGGCGCTGGCACATACACGGCCGGATAGTAGTGGTCCCGGTAACCGTGGCGCCTTCTTCCGTGCGCTGGCGCCCAAGGCGGCGGACCATGTCTCTGGATGATGGCCAACGCCTGTGGGGGCGGATAGGGGAGCACGCGGTAGTATCCCCAGCCGGACGGGCCCTGGATTTGCACTTCGTGGTCCTCGTCGTCCCAGCGCACCGGGACCCCCAGGTAGCTGTTGAAAGCGGTCGCCGGCACCAGCATCTGCTCTCCGACAACGATGGGAGGCACTGGCAGCGCCACCTGGCGCCCGCCGTAATACGCAGTGGTGCTGCCGACCACCAGGCCCAGCTCGCGGCCGTGGTAGGTGATGGTGGCGCGGTTGCGCAGAGAATCCCACAGCAGCGCCGCCCCCAGGAAGTCGGCGGTGGTTTTCAGGGGCACGTAGCTGTATCCGCCGTACACAAAAGGCGTCACCCCATAGGTATGGATGACGGCTTTATCGGCGGTCGCGCCCGTTGCTGTAAGCCCCCCGATAAGCACTGTGACCGCCACCGCGCGCAACGCGTATGTCTTCATGGCAGACTCCTTGGTTAGCTTCAACACCGTGCATTATGCTCAGCGTGCCCCCATTCGCCCCGCGCTTGCCGAGACCTCTTGGGTGCTACTACTCACGACATTCGAGGGCTTGGCGCGCCAGAATGCCTCGGTGGGTCCCTCAGCGCCGGAGGTATGGCGCTCCTCGGGCGCAAGGTCTTGCGCCTGCTGGGTCCGCTATTGCGGAGCGGGGTGTGACCGCAAAGTTTTGGGATCGCCGGGACTTACCCCTCTCCCTTCCAGCTTAGCATTACCCACATCTTGGGTAATGGGGACGGCCCTATTGGGCGCGCGGTCTTCAGACCGCGCGGTCTCCCCCGCGATTTCTTAAGAGCGTGTGTGAGAAGCCTCGGCTCCCTGTTACCCTGAGCCCTTCGGCTCCGCTCAAAGCTTGCCCCTTCGCCTTGCTCAGGGCAGGCTCTGAGCAACGTAAAGGGGTAAACTCCGCGCCGGGGCGAGGCGCGACGGGCTGCGCCAACAAATCCGGGCTTCGCCCGGCGGCTCGCTGCACGTCGCACAGACAATTGTCGGCGAGGACTTGACGCCGCTTCTATGGGGAATGACAGGAATGCAGGCGGGTAAACCCGCTTGGCTGGGTATCATGCCGGCAAGGCTTCCGAACGAAAGGTGTGAGGAAACGATTATGCCAATGATGACAGTGAAGCACGAAGGCGGGGTGGCCTCAAGCGTCAATGTTCGCGGGCATCGCATTATCGCCGACGCCCCGACGGCGATGGGAGGCGAGAATCGCGGGCCGACGCCGGTGGACCTGCTGGCGGGGTCTTTGGGCGCGTGCATCGCGTTCTGCGTTGCGCGCTGGTGCCAGCAGGCCAACCTCCCCTACGAGGGCTTCGAGGTGGACCTGGATTATGTCCACGACCGGGAGGGGCACTGCGTCCCGGAGCTGAGCGCGGTGGTGCGCATGCCGCCGAGTTTCCCCAAGGATCGCGAGCAAGCGCTGCTGCGGGTGGCCACTGGCTGCACCGTGCATAACACCCTTTGCAGCGTCCCCAAGATCGAGGTGACGGTGGCCGGCGGGTGATGCGCGGGGCGGATGCGCGCGCCCTCCCGTCGTGCTCCAGCGCACCGCAATGACCATTGGGAACCGGGTGTGACCTCGGAGTTTTGGGATGGGAGGGATACTACTCCTCTCCCTCGCTGAGGGAGAGGACCGAGGTGAGGGTGGTAGGCGCCGCCGCGCACTCTCACCCGGCCCGCCGCAAGCGGGCCGGCCTCTCCCTTGAAGGGAGAGGCATTATGCGCGTATGGCCCGCACCAAAGAAAAAAGGGCACACCCTGGGAACCCGCTCCCGCGCGGTCAGGCGCGCCCGCCATAGCTTCGGCGACGGCGGGCGCTCGCCCGCTCGTGACCTCTCCTACGCGCGCGCCGCGGGTTGTGCCTTTCTGCGCGCGGCCCTCACGATGACCCACAGCACCGCCAGGATGACGGCGAAGGGCACGATGTATGTCAGCGCGGCGACGATCACCCCCAGCAAGTAAACCGTGTCCCGCAGCGACCTCAGCGCCGCCGCGGCGACGACCTTGCCCGCTTTCTTCCAGGTGGCAGCGATGGTGGGCGGCGCCGGCCCCTTGCCCTTCTGGTAGATCTCGACCGTGATGGTTGAGAGATCCACGCGGTTTTCCAGGAACCGCAGCCGGCCGGTAATGCGCTCGATCTCCTGCTGCACCTCGGAGAGCTGATTGCGCACCGCCAGGATGTCGGTGATGCGCCGCGCCTGGCGCATGATCTCCAGCAGTTGCGCCTCCTGGGACTTCCAGTGGCGCTGCCGCGCTTTGAGGTCAACATATTCCTCGGTCACATCCTGGCTCGAAATCTCGTCGCGCAGCAGCTTTCCGCCTAGCTCGGGCGCGAGCCCCTCCAGCCGCCGGCGCATAGCGGAGAAGCGGCTTCGCGGCATTCGCAGCACCAGGCTCGCGTGCCCATACCCGCCCCGGCTCCCGGCCTCTGTCCGCCCACCCGACCCCGCCTGCAAAGACGCCGAGGTGATGAGCGCACCCTCGGCGTCAGCGACCATTTGAACCCGATCATACGCGGCGCGGACATCCGGGACCGCCAATGCCAGCGACGCGTTGAGGATCAACTGCCGGCCCCAGGTTTCGAGGCCCGGGTAGGGCGTCACCCCGGCCGTCTCGGTGGGCAACAGCTCGCCGGGCGCAGCCACGCCCCCCAGACCGAGTGCGCGATGCGCCCCTCCGCGCCACAGTTTCGCTCCGCCTTCCATCGCTGTCTTTTGGACCGCCTCCAGACGTTGCGGGACGGCCACTGTACTCATATCAACGTTCAGTCCCATGCCGCCCGCCCTCTCCCCCTCGGGCGCCTGCCGCGCACTTTCTCGCACGTCCATGAAGAGCGGAAAAAGCGCGGCCACGATGAACAGCAGTACCAGGAAACTCACCGCCAGCACCGCCGCCTTCTTCCAGGCGGGCAGCCGCCGGAACCCACCAACACGTTCCTGCTTCTCCGGAACCGCCTTGTTCTCCATCGTCGGCCTCCTCTCGCTCACTCTGCCAGATTAGACTACGGACGAGGTACCCTTTGTTCCACCGATTCGACCCGGTGACTCGCGAGCGACCGCCGCGCGCTATCTCAGCCGCGGCGCGACAGCACTCTCCGCTCATACCCCTCCAGCTCGCGCAGCCAGCTCAGGCCCGTGGGCGCGTCGGCGCGATAGCACGCATAATCCCACACCGCCCCCAGCGGCATCTCGTCGCGGCGCTCCAGCAGCGCGAGCTTGTCATGGCCGCGCCCTTCGTATTCCGCGCGCCGGTGCAGTTCCCACGGCTCCAGGAGCGCCCGCAGCAGCGCCTTGCGCAGCGCCCGCGCGCCAATCACCCACGCCCCCACTCGGTTGATGCTCGCATCAAAGAAATCGGTCGCCCAGTAGATGCGGTCGAGCGCTTTCCCGCGCACCGCCTCGTCGCACAGCGCGTCGAGTTCATCGCTCGTGCGCACCACGTGATCGCTGTCCCAGCGCACGCCGCGGCTGGCGTGAATCAGCACCCGGTCGAGGAACGGAAGCGCCGATGACAACTTGTCCGCCACGCTTTCCGTCGGGTGGAAGTGGCCGGTATCGAAGCAGACGGTCACGCCCCGGCTGACCGCATATGCAAGATAGAACTCCAGCGATCCCACCGTGTAATCCTCGACCCCGATGCCAAAGAGCTTGCTCTCCACCGCATCCACGACCCCGGGCAGCTTGCGCGCCAGGACCTGATCGAGCGCCTCTGCCAGCCGCCGCCGCGGGCCCCAGCGGTCCACGGTGCTGTCCTTGCGGCCATCGGGCAGCCAGATGTTGCAGACGCAGGGGCCCACGCGCCGCGCCATGTGCCGCGCGATGACCCGGCAGGCGCGGCAATGGCGAATCCAGAAATCACGCACCGGCTTGCTCTCGCTGGAAAGAGTCAGGCCGTCCTTGACCATGGGATGCGCGAAGCACGTGGGGTTGAAATCGAGACCCAGGCCGCGCTCGCCGGCCCAATCAATCCAGCGCGCAAAATGCGTGGGCTCCAGCTCGTCGCGATCCACGCGCTTGCCGCTGGTCTCCGCGTACATGGCGTGAAGGTTGAAGCGCACCCTGCCCGGGATCCACTTCATGGCCTGGTCGAAATCCTGGCGGATCTCGTCGCCCGTGCGCGCGGCGCCGGGGTAATTGCCCGTCGCCTGGATGCCGCCGCTAGCCACGGCGCCCTGCGCCGCCTCCAGGCCGCGGACATCATCGGCCTGCCAGCATTGGATGGAAATGGGCACGTCGAGAACCCTGTTGACCGCGCGCTCGGTGTCCACGCCGAAAGCGGCATAGCGCTCCTTGGCGATCTCGTAGGCCGCGCTGACCTGCCGCGGTGTGAGAGGGCGAGCCGCCCTGCCTGCCGTCGCTGATAATCCCTTAGGCACCGTCCGACTCCTCCGGTTAAGATGCAATACTGTTCGTTTAGGGCCAAAGGATGTCATTCTGAGCCTTGGCGAAGAATCTTCGGACTGATGTTCTCCAGGGCAAGATCCTTCGCGTTGCTCAGAGCCTGCCCTGAGTGTAACGAAGGGATGACAGTTGCCCCCACCTAAACGAACAGTATTGGGTTAAGATGCGGCAGTTTACGTCGGCGATGCGCTGCGTTCCTGCCCGCCGAGATGCCCACCAGCGTATCCGGCGGCCGCGGGCAAACCCGGAAGCGAGGAGATAAGCGCGGACAGGCAGAATCGGTATGTAAACGCGGCGGGCGCACACAGCGGGGCTGACGCGCCGCGCACTGTGATTCTTAAGCGGCTGCAAATGAGAAGACTACTGATAATATGCGAGGTGGTGACGCTAGTCATGGTTACCCAATGGGCTTACGGGATGTCGGCGACATCCGACGAGATGGCCGAAGCGCGCCGCTGGGCGGCGGCGAAGTTCGAGGGCAAGCAGGAAGCGCCGCCGCGCGAACCGGG
>Ga0315289_10005500_pt1 | contig 18723 bp, 17 predicted proteins | sample YL17G11_40_MG_FD_203452 | JGI IMG/M metagenome (GOLD analysis project Ga0315289, IMG submission 203452) | Sediment microbial communities from Yellowstone Lake, YNP, Wyoming, USA - YL17G11_40 | ecosystem: Environmental > Aquatic > Freshwater > Lake > Sediment | place: USA: Wyoming | collected...
AGTCGTCCGCGACGCGTTACGCCGCGGCGCTGCTGCAGGCGCACGGGCTGCGTGCCGGCGCCTACCTCTCACCCCACATCACGGGGTACCGCGAGCGCGTGCTCGTCGACGGCGCGCCGGTGGACGCCGGCCGGTTCGGCCGGGCCGTCGGGCGCGTGCGCGACGAGGTCGGGAGGCTGCCGTCGGAGCTCGGCGAGACGACCCAGTTCGAGGTGCTCACGGTGGCGGCTCTGCTCGCCCTGGCCGAGAGCGGGGTGGAGGCGGTCGCGCTCGAGGCCGGGCTCGGCGGCCGGCTCGACGCGACGAACGTGGTCGATGCGCCCGTCGTCGTCCTGACCAACATCGCCCTCGAGCACACTGCGGTGCTCGGCGACACACGGGCGCTGATCTTCGCCGAGAAGGCCGCTGTGATCAAAGGCGGCGACGCGGTCTTCGGGCCGCTCGACGGCCTCGAGCGTGCGGCCGAGGAGGTGTGCGCGAGCGCGGGCGCGCGCGCACACCTCCTCGGCCGGGATCTCACCGTCGAAGGCGAGCCCGCGAGCTTCACGGTGAACACGGAGACGAGCGTCTACGACGCCCTCACGGTCTCGACGGCGGCCCGCTACCAGGTCGCGAACGCCGGCCTGGCGGTGACGGCGGCGGAGCTCCTGATCGGCGCGCTCGACGCGCGCAGGGTGCGCGCCGCGTTGGCGTCTGTCGTCGTACCCGGGCGCCTGCAGGTAGTCGCGAGGGACCCGCTGCTGCTCGCCGACGGCGCCCACAATCCGCATGGCGTACGCGCGCTCGCCGAGACGCTCCGCGGCCTCGCCCTCCCGCGACCGTTCGTCGCCGTCATGGCCATCATGCGCGACAAGGACGTGGCAGGCATGCTGCGCACCCTCCTGCCTTTGGTCGACGCGGTCGTGTGCACGCAGGCCAGTGAGCCACGCGGTCTGACCGCGGACGAGCTCGCGCAGCGCGTCGCCGGCGCCACAGAGAGGGAGCCGGCGCCCGGCGCGGCGGGAAAGAGCCTCGAGGTGCGCCCGACGATCCACGTCGTCGCCGACCCGCACGAGGCCGTGACGAAGGCGCGCGGCCTGGTAGGCGCCAAGGGAGCCATCCTGGTGACCGGGTCGCTGTACCTGCTCGAGGACCTGCACGATCTTCTCGAAAGCAGCCAGAACACCTGAGGCGGACGAGCGTCGTGAGAAGGGCGGCGGTGGCGCGCGCGGGTAGGGTCGTCGCCTCGGGTATACTTGCGCGAGACTCGTGGAGGGTGGGATGGCCAAGCAGCGCGCGAATCCTTTGGTGCGATTCCTGATCGCGCTGCTCATCGTCCTCGCCGTCGCCCTCGTCGCCTTCTTCGTCGGTTACCTCGTCGGCACGCGCCTCGCCGGGGTCACGCTTCCGCTGCCGCTCACCCTCTCGCTGGGTATCGTCTAGGCGCCGACCGGTCAGGCCCCGCACACTCGCGAACAGGAGGAGGCCATGAACCCCGACGATCGTGACTCCCTTACCGTCGCCGCCCGTGACGAGCGCGATCCCCGCCCGGCCCCGGTTCGTCGCCGCATCCTCGTCACCGGCGCGACCGGCTACGTCGGCGGCCGCCTCGTGCCGCATCTCCTCGGGCACGGCTATCGTGTCCGCTGCCTGGTCCGCGACGTGGGCCGGCTCCAGGGCCGCGAGTGGGCGGACGCGGTGGAGGTCGCCACCGGGGACGTACTGCGTCCGGAGACGCTCACGGCGGCGCTGTCGGGCGTCGAGGTCGCCTACTATCTGGTGCACAGCATGGCGCGCGGCTCCGGGTTCCACGAGCGTGACGTCACGGCGGCGAGGGCCTTTGGCCACGCCGCCGCCGAGGCCGGCGTGGCGCGTATCATCTACCTCGGCGGTCTGGGCGACCCGGCGAGCGACCTGTCGGATCACCTGCGCTCGCGTCAGGAGACGGGCGCGGCTCTGCGCGAGGCCGGCGTGCCGGTCACGGAGTTCAGGGCGGCCGTCGTGGTCGGGGCGGGGAGCATCTCCTTCGAGATGATCCGCTACCTCACCGAACGGCTGCCGGCGATGGTGTGCCCGCGGTGGGTGTACACGCGCGTCCAGCCCATCGCCGTCGACGACCTGCTGCGGTACCTCACGGCCGCGCTCGAGGTCCCCGGGAGCACCGGCCGCGTCGTCGAGATCGGCGGCGCCGACGTGCTCACCTACGGGGGCATGATGCTCGGGTATGCGCAGGTCCGCGGCCTGCGGCGATGGCTGGTCCCCGTGCCGGTCCTCACTCCGGTGCTCTCGTCGTACTGGGTCCATCTCGTGACGCCGATCCCGTCGACCATCGCTCGTCCGCTTATCGAAGGGCTGCGCAGCGAGACCGTCGTGCGCGACGGCAGCGCGCGTGAGCTGTTCCCCGACATCCATCCGGTCGAGTACTCGGAGGCGGTGCGCGCCGCCCTCGCGACTCTCGAATCCGGCAGCGTGGAAACGGCGTGGTCGGACGCCCTCGTCACGACGGCGCACGACGCGCCGCCCAAGGTGCTCACGACCCAGGCCGGCATGATGCTCGAGCGCCGCCAGGAGGTGGTGGCGGCGTCGCCCGAGACCGTCTTCGGCGTAGTGGGCGGCATCGGCGGAGCGCGTGGTTACCCGGTCTACGACTGGGCCTGGGAGGCGCGAGGCATGGTCGACCGGCTGGTCGGGGGCGTCGGCCTGCGCCGCGGTCGTCGCGACCCCGACGAGCTGCGCGTGGGCGACGCGCTCGACTTCTGGCGCGTCGAGGCGATCGAGCCCGGGCGCCTCCTGCGCCTGCGCGCCGAGATGAAGGTGCCCGGCGCCGCTTGGCTGCAGTTCGAGACGCAGCCGCACGGCGAGCGCGAGACACACCTCGTGCAGACCGCGTTCTTCGCCCCCAAGGGACTCGCCGGCCTTCTCTACTGGTATGGCCTGTATCCTGTCCACGGCCGGATCTTCTCGGGTATGATTCACGCGCTGGCCGGGGAGGCCGGCGCCCGGGAGCGCGCGCGAGCGCAGCGCTGAGGCACCGGCCGGCTCGGCCGTAGATCGCGCGGCGCGGGGGCGGCGCGCAGTGTCCCGCCTGAGGAGGAGAGCGTTGCCACACCGGACCTTGCTCGCGGCGAACGACAACCCGTTCAAGTCGGTGAGCGACTTCTTCACGTCGTCCACGTGGGACTTCATCGTCCGCATGGGCGTCGTCTTCGTCATCGCCTTGTGGCTCGCCTGTGCGTATTGGGTGTTCAAGGATGCGCGGCGGCGGATCGAGGACCGTTTGCTCATCGCCGTCGCCGCCCTCACGGGGCTGGTCTTCGGGCCGGTCGGTCTCATCGTCTACGCGATCGTGCGGCCCCCCGAGTACCTGGAGGACGTTCGTGAGAGGGAGCTCGAGGTGCGCATGATGGAGCAGCGCCTGTCCGACGAACAGCGTTGCTCGTTCTGCAAGACCCCCGTCCGTGAGGACTATCTCGTCTGCCCGACCTGCGGCCGGCGGCTGCGCACCGTGTGCCGCTCGTGTGGCCGGCCGGTCGAACCACAGTGGCGCCTGTGCCCGTACTGTGAGACCGAGGTCCACGGCGCGCCCGTCACAGCCGGGCTGGCCAATCGCTGAGGCGGGGAGACACGTGAGGTTCGGCGACGCGCGGCGCGAGCCGCGCGCCGCGCGTCAAGAGGAGGAACGACAGTGGAACGCACCTTCATCATGGTCAAGCCCAACGGGGTCGCGCGCGGTCTCGTCGGTGAGGTGATCGGCCGCTTCGAGCGTCGCGGGTTCGCCCTGCGAGGGCTCAAGGAGCTGCGGATCGACCGCGCCCTGGCTGAGCGTCACTACGCCGAACACGTCGGCAAGCCGTTCTACGAGTCGCTCGTCACGTTCATCACGTCGGGCCCGGTCGTGGCGATGGTCTGGGAGGGCCGCGAGGCGATCCGCGTGGCGCGCGCCATGATGGGGGTCACCGACTCGGCCGACGCCTCCTCCGGCACGATCCGCGGCGACTTCTCGCTGTCCAAGGAGGAGAACGTCGTGCACGGCTCGGACGGCTCCGAAAGCGCGGCGCGCGAGATCGCCTTGTTCTTCGCCGACGGCGAGCTCGTCTGACGCGTCCGTTCGCCGCTCCCGTCGCCTGAGCCTCCCGTGAAGCCACCGCAGACACCCCCCGCGAGCGTGCGCCTGGTGTTGGCCTCGCGCTCGCCGCAGCGCAGCGCGCTGCTCGATCTGCTGCGCGTGCCGTATCGTGTGGTTGTCAGCGCCCACGACGAGGACCTGCACGACGGCGACCCGGTGACGACGGTCGAAGCCAACGCCCGCGGCAAGGCGACGGAGGTCCTCGCGCGCGTCCGCCTGGCGCCGGGGGAGCTCGTGCTGGGCGTCGACACCGTCGTCGTGCTCGAGGGCAGCGTGCTGGGCAAGGCGGCCGGCGAAGACGAGGCGAGGTCATATCTCGCCGCCCTCGCCGGCCGCCGGCACGAGGTCTACAGCGGGCTCCATCTCTGCGACCGCGAGCGCTCCTACACGGGACACGCCGTGACGGGGGTGACGTTCCGTGCCCTCGCTCCGGCCGACATCGACCGCTACGTCGTGAGCGGCGAGTGGCGCGATCGCGCCGGCGCCTACGCCATCCAGGGCGTCGGCTCGGCGCTCGCTGCCGCCGTGGACGGTGACTACTTCAACGTCGTCGGCCTCCCGGTGCCGCTCCTCGTGGAGGCGCTGGCGGCGTTCGGCTCGCCCCCCTTCGGCTGGCTCCGGCCCCGGCTCTGAGGCGCGCGCCGTGGTGGCCCCGTCCAGCGCCAGCGAGTACAATCACCGTTCGTCACCCGTCGAAAGGAGCACGCCATCGGCGTCTTCGACTTCCTGACCGGCTTCGGCGCCCGAGACATGGCCGTCGATCTGGGCACCGCGAACACACTCGTCTACCTGCGCGGCCGCGGCATCGTGCTGTCGGAGCCGTCCGTGGTCGCGATCGACCACCGCAGCGGCGAGGTGCACGCCGTCGGGTCGGAGGCGAAGCGCATGCTCGGCCGCACCCCGGCCACGATCAGCGCCGTGCGACCGTTGAAGGACGGCGTCATCGCCGACTTCGACGTCACCGAACAGATGCTCCGGCACTTCATCCGCAAGGTCATGCAGAACCGCTGGGCGCATCCCCGCGTCGTCATCTGCGTGCCCTCGGGTGTGACCGGTGTCGAGAAGCGCGCCGTCGAAGAGGCGACCTACTCCGCCGGGGCGCGCTGGGCGACCCTCATCGAAGAGCCTATGGCCGCCGCCATCGGCGCCGGGCTGCCGGTCGCCGAGCCGACCGGCAGCATGATCGTCGACATCGGCGGCGGCACCAGCGAGGTCGCGGTGATCTCGCTCGGCGGCATCGTCGTGTCGCAGTCGATCCGCGTCGGTGGCGACGAGCTCGACGAGGCCGTCATCAGCTATGTCAAGAAAGAGTACAAGCTCCTCATCGGCAGCCAGACCGCCGAAGAGATCAAGCTCGAGATCGGCTCGGCCTTCCCGCTCCCGCAGGAGGAGCAGGCCGAGATCCGCGGCCGCGACCTGGTGACCGGCCTCCCCAAGACCGTCGTCCTCTCGTCCGAAGAGGTGCGCACCGCGCTCGAGGAGCCCACGCTGGCGATCATCGACGCGATCAAGGCGACGCTCGACAAGACGCCGCCCGAACTGGCGAGCGACATCATGGACCGCGGCATCATGCTGGCCGGCGGCGGGTCGCTGCTCCAGGGTCTTGCGGAGCGTCTCCGTGAGGAGACGCAGATGCCCGTCCACGTGGCCGAATCGCCGCTCACCTGCGTGGCCGTCGGCTCGGGCAAGTACCTGGAGGAGTTCGATGTCCTCGTCAAGAGCAAGCGCAACTCCCGGCCGCGAGGCCGCTAGACCAGAGCCCGCCGTCTAAGTGAATCGCCGGCGTGTCCTGCAGCGGCGCCTCGTCGCCGCGGTCCTCGTGCTGCTGTCCCTCGCGCTCCTCACCCTGTACTTCCGCGAGTCCGACAGCGGGTTCGCGCACCGCGTGCAGGACGGCGCCCTGCGCGTCGTCACTCCGCTCCAGGAAGGCAGCGCGCGCGCGATCGAACCGTTCCGCAACGGCTGGAACTGGGTGGCCGACCTCTTCGGGGCGAAGTCGGAGAACGAGCGCCTCAAGGAGGAGGTCGAGACCCTGCGTGCAGCCGTCGCCGAAGAGCTCACGACACAGGCCGAGAACGAGGAGTTGCGCGCCCTGCTCGACATGCGGCGCGGGCGGATCTTCCCCGGCGGCGTCGACTTCGTCCCCGCGCGCGTCATCGCCCGTTCGACCACGGCCTGGTACTCGACGGTGACGATCGACGTGGGGCGCGACGACGGCGTGCGCGAGTTCGACGCCGTCGTGAACGGCCAAGGGCTCGTGGGGCGCATCGAGAGCGTCAACGCGACCGCCAGCCAGGTACAGCTGCTCACCGACCAGCAGAGCTACGTCGACGCCATGGTGGTCCCCGGTCAGGCGGAGGGCCTTGCCGCGGGCAGCGTCACCGGCAGCGTCTCCCTGCAGTACGTCGCCAAGAGCGAGGAGGTCAAGACGGGGCAATTCGTCGTGACCTCCGGCCGGCAGGGCTCGATCTTCGTGCGCGGTATCCCCATCGGCCAGGTGGAGAGCGTCGGCGCCCAGGAGGTCGAGCTGTACCAGAGCATCACCATGAGCCCGGCGGTCGACTTCCGCAGACTCGACATCGTCATGGTGGTGCGGCGATGAACGCGCGTCGCGACACGAGCGAGACCGCGACGCGATCGCTGCCGTCGGGCGGTGAACTGGCGCGCCTCGCCGCGCTGCTCTTCGCCGCCCTGCTCCTGCAGACGACCGTCGCGCCCAACATCCGTATTCTCGGCGCGAGCCCGGACTTCGCTCTCATCATCGTCGTCTGCGTCGCCCTGCAGCGAGGTGCGGTGGTCGGGTCGGTCTTCGGCTTCCTCACGGGGGTGCTGGTGGGAGTCGCCTTGCTCGAGCCGCTCGGGATGAGCGCTCTGGTGCTCGTCGTGGTCGGCTACTTCGCCGGTCGCTACGCCGAGACCGCCGACCTCTCGGCGCCGGTGGCGCCCTTGGTCGGCGTCTTCGCCGCGACCCTGCTGGCCAACATCCTGGTCGTGACCCTTCAATATCTCCTCGAGCGTCAGGTCCCGTTCGGGTTCTGGGTCGGTCGCGTCCTGCTGCCGTCGCTCGTGCTCAATACGCTCCTCGCCGCGGTCTTCTACCTGCTGGTCCGCTTCGTGCTCCGAGGCAAGGGGGTGCTCCGTGCCGACCAGGTCGCCTAGGGAGCCGGTGCGTCGCGAGCGACCCATCCGCACCGGCCGCCCCGACAAGCCGATCATCCAGCTGCCTTCTGTGGCCCTGCGGGTCGCGCTGCTCGTCGGCTTGGCGGCCGCGTTGATCGCCGTCATCCTCTTCCGCCTCTGGTTCCTCCAGGTGCTGAGCGGCAAGCAGTTCGAGGCGCAAGCCAACGACAACCGCCTGCGCGCCGTGAAGGTCGTCGCGCCGCGCGGACCGGTGCTGGATCGCGAAGGGCGCCCGCTGGTCGAGAACCGCCCCGGGCTCGCGGTCGGCATCCGCCCGATGGACGTGCCCGAGGGCGAGCTCGACACCGTCGTCAGCCGCCTTGCAAAGGTCCTGAGGGTCCCGGCGCGCCGCATCCGCCGCAAGCTCCGCGAGACGACCGGTCTGAGCCTCGCGAAACTCGACGCCCGCGAGGCGGCGGGGGGCTATGACCTGGTGGTGGTGGACGAGGACGTCGGCCGCCGCGTCGTGTCGCGCATCCTCGAGCGCAACGCGCTGTACCCCGGTGTGGAAGTCCGCAAGGACTATCTGCGCAGTTACCCGATGGGGCAGCTGGCGGCGCAGGTCCTCGGCCATCTCGGTGAGATCAGCAGGGAGCAGCTGAAGCAGCAGGCCTACAAGGGATACCAGTCCGGCGACGTGATCGGCCAGGGCGGTGTGGAGTCGACCTACGACCGCTGGCTCCGTGGCCGTGACGGCCTGACGCGCATCGAGGTCGACGCGATGGGGCGGCCCAAGTCGCGGGAGCCCGTCGCCGGGGGCCGTCTGCCGGAACCCGGCGACACGCTCGTCACGACGCTCGACTCCCAGGTGCAGGCGAAGGCCGAACAGGCGCTGAGGTACGGCATCGAGCTCGCGCACAGTAGTCAGCAGTGGCGCGCCGACGGTGGGGCGGCGGTCGTCATGGACGTGCGCAACGGCGAGCTGCTCGCGCTGGCGAGCTACCCCACGTACGACCCGGCGGTGTGGGCGGAGGGCCTCACCGTGAAGGAGTGGAAGAAGCTCAGCGATCCCCAGGCGAATCAGCCGCTCCTGAGCAAGGCCTTCCAGGGCGAGTACGCGCCGGGATCGACCTTCAAGGCGATCGACGCCGTGGCCGCCCTCGAGGAGGGCGTCATCGTCCCGTCGACGCGGTACTACTGCAACGGGCACTACCCGCCGAGCGGCGACATCGGCGGCTCGACGTGGCGCTGCTGGACCCCCTACGGGCACGGGAGCCCCGACCTGACCACGGCGCTTGCGCAGTCCTGCGACGTGTACTTCTACAATGTCGGCTACGCCTTCTATAACCGGGCGGGCCACGAGTTGGCCGACTGGGCGGTACGTCTCGGCCTCGGGAAGCCGACGGGACTCGACGTCCCCGGCGAGGTCGCGGGCCTCGTCCCGACCAAGGAGTGGCGCGAGAAGTACTTCAGCGACCCCATCGACAAGATGTGGCTGCCGGGCAACTCGATCAACCTCTCGATCGGCCAGGGCGACCTCGAGGTGACCCCGCTGCAGATGGCCGTCGCCTACGCGGCGATCGCCAACGGCGGCGACGTGGTCCAGCCGCACCTCGGCCTCAAAGTGGTCTCGCCGGAGGGGAAGCTGGTGCGCAGACTCGGGACCGGCAAGACGAAGAAGCTGGGTATCTCGCAGGTCACGCTCGAGGCGGTGCGCCGCGGCTTGCGCGCGGCGGCGACGGTGGGGACCTCAGCTGCGGTGTTCAATTCGTACCCCGTCGCCGTGGCCGGCAAGACCGGCACCGCGGAGGTCTTCGGCAAGGGCGACTCCGCCTGGTACGCGAGCTACGCGCCGGCGGACGACCCGCGGTACGTCGTGGTGGTGCTCATCGAGCAGGGCGGGCACGGCGGCACCGCGGCGGCTCCGGCGGCGCGCATGATCTACGACGCTCTCTTCCATCTGAGCTCCGGCAAGGTGACCGGGGCGACGAGTACGGACTGACGATGGACGCTCGCTCCTACCTGCGGCACCTCGACTTCACGCTTCTGTTGGCGTCGGTCGCGCTGATCGTCTACGGGGTGGCGATGGTCTACTTCGCCACCCGCAACGACGTGGAGGGCGACGCGCTCTACTACGCCCGCGCTCAGGTCCTCAACGCGCTCGCGGGGCTGGTCGTGCTGACGGTCGTCTCGGTGATCGACTACGAAGCGTACCGGCGCTGGCAGTGGGCGCTCTACGGGTTCACCGTCCTCGCCATCGCCGCGGTCTACCTGGTCGGCACGGTCACCCGCGGCTCACGGCGCTGGATCGAGTTGCCGTTCTTCAATCTGCAGCCCTCGCAGCTCGGTCTCTTCCTCATCACCGTGGCGCTCGGGGCCTTTCTCGTCGACCGGATGGAGCTCCTGGGAACGCGCAAGATCACCCTCGCGGCCCTGGCCTACGTCGCCGTCCCGGCCGCGCTGGTCTTCTTCCAGCCGGACTTCGGGACGAGCATGGTGTACGTGGCGCTCGTCCTGGCGCTCCTGTTCTTCTACGGCACCCCCTGGACGCACTTCGCGGCGCTCGTCGGGGCGGGGGTATCGGCGTTCGTGGCGTTCGTGTGGCTTCTGCCGCTGGTGGGCGTCGAACTCGTCAAGCCCTACCAGATGGACCGCCTGCTCGTCTTCCTCGATCCGGGGCGCGACCCCGGGGGGAGCGGCTACAACGTCGTCCAGTCGATGATCGCCGTCGGCTCGGGGGCTCTCACGGGACGCGGGGAGCAGGCGACGCAGACGACGCTGGACTTCCTCCCCGAGCACCACACCGACTTCATCTTCTCGGTGATCGGCGAACGCTTCGGGTTCGTCGGCGCGGCCCTGCTTCTGGCCCTCTACGCCGTGGTCCTCTGGCGCGCCTTGCGCATCGCGACGCTGTCGCGGGACATGTACGGCAGCATCATGGCCGGGGGCATCGCCGCGATGCTGCTCTTCCAGATGTTCGTCAACATCGGCATGACAATTGGTATCATGCCGGTGACGGGCATCCCGCTCCCGTTCGTAAGCTACGGCGGCGCGGCGATGATCACGTTCCTGCTCCTCGTCGGCCTGCTGGAGAGCATCCACGTGCGGGCCATGATCGCGACGACACCGGGGGTACGCGGTGGCCGGCCTTAGCCTCAGGAAGATCCTCAACGTGATCAGCGAAGTGCGCGGCGGGATGGACGCCGCGCCCCGGTTCTGCCTCGTCGGCGAGGGCGGCGCCTTGCGCGACGCGGCGACGGCGCTCTCGGAGGGCGCTTCGGACGCCGTCGGTGGCGTCAGCGCCGGCTTCGACGTCCTGGCGCCGGGCGACGTGCCGAACGACGCCACGTTGCGCCGCTGGCACGCCGTCGTGTTCGTCACGCCGGGGTGCGAGCCGTCGCAGGCGGCGGGCATCGTCACCGCGGCGCGCACGGCGGGCGTGACGGTCGCCGCGCTGGTGCCGGATCGGGACGCCCCGCAGGGCGCCTCGTGGCTTGCGACGACGCGGATCGAGCGCTCCGAGAGCGCGGCGTCGCTCGGTCGCCCAGGAGAGCCCAAGCCCACCCTCCAAGGCCTTCTCGCGGGCGCGCTCGGCGACCAGGGTATCGCGCTCGCGCAGCGTCTTCCCGCGTTCCGGCGGGCCGTCGCCGATCGTCTCGTACTGTCGACGGCGCGTCAGAACGGCGTCATCGGCGCCGTCATCGTCATCCCCGGCGCCGACATGCCGGCGATGACCGTCAACCAGATCCGCATGGTCCTCCGCATCGCCTCCGCCTACGGCGAGGAGCTCGGCGTCGACAGGGCGCTCGAGATCCTCTCCGTGGTGGGTACAGGTCTGGTGTTCCGCACCCTCGCGCGACAGGCGCTCGACTTCGTCCCCGGCTTCGGCTGGGCGGTGAAGGGAGCGGTCGGCTTCTCCGGCACCGTCGCGCTCGGCAGCGCCGCCATCGAGTACTTCGAGGCGGGCGCGCCCCTCACACCAGCGAGGTTCACAAAGCTTGCAGGCACAGTCGACCGCTTCAGGAGGGCCTTGCCCTTCCGGGGAGTGGCCGCGGGATGAGCTAGAAGACCTTCTCGCCCGCGTCACCCGCCCCGGCCGCTACGTCGGCGGGGAGTTCAACCTTCGGCGCAAGCCGGGGGCGCGGCTGCGCGTCGTCCTCTCGTACCCGGACGTCTACGAGATCGGCATGGCCAACCCTGCCCTGCAGATCCTCTACGCGGCGCTCAACGACGACGCGGCGGCGTGCGCCGAACGGGCGTGCTGTCCCTGGCCGGACATGGCGGCCCTCATGCGCGCGCGCGGCGTCCCGCTCTGGACGCTGGAGACGCACGAGCCGGTCGCGTCCTGCGACCTCTGGGGCTTCACGCTGCCTCACGAGCTGACCTTCACCAACGTCCTCGAGATGCTGGACCTCGCCGGGGTGAGCCTCCACGCCGCCGAGCGCGGCGAGGACGAGCCCATCGTGCTCGGCGGCGGACCCGCGGTCGCCGACCCGTGGCCCCTGGCCGCCTTCTTCGACGCCTTCTTCATCGGAGAAGTGGAAGGACGGGTCGCCGAGCTGGTCGAGGCGCTCGGCGCGCCGACGCGCGCCGCCCGCCTCGAGGCGCTCGGCCGGGTCCCCGGCGTCTGGCTGCCACCGCGCCACGGGGCCGAGTCCGGCGGCCCGCCCGCGCGGCGCCAGGTGTTCACCGGCTTCTCGCAGACGATGCCCGTCACGGAGCCGGTCGTCCCGCTGCTCGAGGCCGTGCACGACCGGGCCGTCATCGAGCTCATGCGTGGCTGCACGGCCGGCTGCCGGTTCTGCCAGGCGGGCATGTGGTACCGCCCGGTCCGCGAGCGACCGGTCGACATGGTCGTCGAGGCGGCCGAGCGAACGCTGGCGGCGACCGGGTGTGACGAGGTGTCGCTGGTCTCGCTCAGTTCGTGCGACTACTCGGCGATCGACGAGGCGGTGACCCGCATCCGCGCTCTGCGGCCGGGGCTGCGCGTGTCGCTGCCGTCGCTGCGGATCGACTCGGCCGCCGTCCAGCTGGCGGGGTTCGGCGGAGCCCAGCGCGGGTCGGTGACTTTGGCCCCGGAGGCCGCGACGCAGGAGCTGCGCGATCGCATCAACAAGGGGATCGACGCGGCGCAGGTCGTGGACGCCGTCGAAGCGGTCTTCCGCGGCGGCTTCACGGGCCTCAAGCTGTATTTCATGATCGGCCTGCCCGGTGAGACCGACGACGACGCGACGGCGATCGCGCATATGGCCGCCGCGGCCGCGGGTCTGGCGAAGGAGATCGGCCGCGGCCGGGCCCGCCTCTCGATCGCCGTGTCGTCTTACGTGCCCAAGCCGCACACTCCTTTCGAGATGGAGACCTTCGCCGGCGAGGACGCTCTGCGGCGGCGTCAGCGACTCCTTCGCGACGCGCTTCCTCGGGGCGTGAAGGCATCGTTCCACGACGTTGGGGCGTCACTTGTCGAGGCGACGCTCGCCCGTGCCGGACAGGGCTCAGACGAGCTCGTCGAACGTGCGTGGCGGGCCGGAGCACGGTTCGACGGCTGGACCGAGCACTTCGAGCTCGACGCCTGGCGGACGGCGGCTGCGGCCTGCGGCGTGGCCCTGGGCGAGCCGGCCATGGCTGAGGTGGCGGCGGCGCCGTGGCGAGAGGCCGTCGACTCGGGCGTCGACGCGCGGTTCCTCGCGGCCGAACGCGAGCGCGCCGAGTGCGGTCTGCTGACGGACGACTGCCGCGGCGGTCGTTGCGGCAGCTGCGGGGTGTGCGGCGACGGCGTCGAGATGGAGATCGTCGCGTGAGCGCGACGGGGTCATGAGCACGGCGGAAGGGCGCCAGGGCGCCGTGAACCACTGGCTGCTGTGGTTCGAGCGTCGGGGGTCGGCGAGCTACCTCTCGCACCTCGACACGGCGCGCGCGCTGCAAAGGACGTTCGCGCGCGCCGGCATCGGACTGGCGCTCTCGGAGGGGTTCCGGCCCAAGGCGCGGTTCTCGCTGCCGCTGCCGCTGCCGGTCGGCGCCGCCGGTGTCGAGGAGCTCGCGGTGGCCGAGGTGACGGACGAGGCGCCGCCGCCGGCGCGCGCCTTGCGCGCACTCCGTACGGCGGCGCCGGACGGGCTTTCGCCGGCGCGCCTGCAGGCGTGCGCGTCGCGTCCGCACCCACACCCGGTGCTCGCGCGCTACACGTGCGTGGTGCGCGGCGATGCTGCCGAGCTGACCGCTGCGGCGAGCTGGTACGCCGCACAGGAAGAAGTCACGGTCGAGCGAGTATCGCCCAAAGGGCGACGAACGCTCGACCTGGTGAAGTACGTCGAGGACCTGGCCGCACAAGCCGTCCCCGGCGGCGCCCGCATCTCGTTCGCGGTGCGCTACCGGAGCGATGGCGCCGCCCGCCCCCAAGAGGTCGTCGACCTCGTGGCGCGCCGGGCGAGTTGTGCGCCGGTCATGCACCGGCTCACGCGCACCGCGGTGAGCTATGACGGTTTGCCCCGGGACGTGGTGTCCGGGGGAGAGGAGTGAACGATCGTGGACGAACGAAAGACGAACGAGGTTGACGGACGATCCCCGGCGGCCGATGGCGGCGCCGGTGGGATCACCGGCGGCGAGCCGGCGTCGCCGGTCCCGCGCCCTCGGGCCAGGCGAGGTACCCGTGGCGGCCAGCGCCGGCGGGCGGCGAAGCCGGCCGCGAGCGCCGTGGAAGCGGCCTCGACGGCGATGGTCGAGGAGGGCGCGGGTGCGGCGGTGAAGAGGCGGCGCGGGCCGCGCCGGAAGAAGACGTCGGCGCCGGATGCCGGCGCTTCCAGCGCGCCGACGCAGGGCGCAGCGGAACCCGGCGCGGGAGCCCCGTCTGGAGACGAGCCGGCCGACACGGCGGCGCGCAGGACGCGGCGCAGGCGCAAGTCGCCGGCGGAGCCCGGCGACACTCATGCGACTCCAGGGCCGGCTGCTGACGAGGCGGCCCATCCGGAACCGACGCGGAGACGCCGGACGAGACGCGCGAAGGGGGAGACGTCCGGCGTCCCTGGGGCGACTGCCACGGAGACCGCGCGAGCCGCCGGCGGTGTTGAGGAGCCCGGAGAGCCCCCGTTCGCCGGCGACAGCACGGAGGAGACCGAGGCGGCGCGCAAAAGGCGGCGGCGCGGCGCGCGCGGCGGGCGTCGTGTCCGCGAACGCGAGGCACGCCGCGCCGCCGCTCTGGCGGCGACTGAAGGGGTGGAGCAGGCCGTGCCGCCTGGTGGCAGGCCGGCGGACGCTGCGAGCGTGGTCCATGAACCGGGTGCCGTGGCGGCGGGCTCCGCGCCGGCGGTGGATGAAGGCGCGGCGCCGGCCAAGCGGCGAGGGCGCCGCGGCGGACGCCGAAAGGGTGGTACGACCGGGGTCGGTGCCGCCGCCGTCGCCGCAGAGGGCCCCGTCGCGCCTGCCGAGCGGCCGTCAGCTGCGCCGGTCGCCGAGGTCGGACCGGAGGGGGGAACCGCGCCGCCGCCGGCCGCCGCCGAGGCGGCCCAGCCGCCGACGGGCGAGCCCGAGCGAAAGAAGGCGCGTCGCGGCGGGCGGCGCGGCAAGCGCGCCGGCGCCGAGGCGGCGCCGGTGACGACGGAGACCGTTGCGGCTCCGGCATCGGCCACGGGCGCCGAGCCGGCGCCGGCCGAGACCGCTGCACCTGCGGCGGCCGAAGATGACAAGACCGAGAAGAAGGCCCGGCGCCGCGACCGGCGACGTCCCAAGGCGATCGTCCGGCCCGAGAGCCTGACCGGCGCGGACGCCGACGCCGTCGCGGGCCCGGCGCTCACGACCGGCCGCCGTCCCGAAGTCACGATCGAGCAGCCGAAGCGCAAGACGATCCTCGTCACAGAGGACCCCAGCGAGCTGCGCGTGGCGCTGGTCGAGGACGGTCGTCTGGCGGAGATCTACTTCGAGCGTCCGGAGAAGCGCTCGTACCTTGGCGACATCTATCGCGGCAAGGTCGAGAACGTGCTCTCGGGTATCGACGCGGCGTTCATCGATTTCGGCCTCGACAAGAACGGGTTCCTGTACGTGGACGAGGTGCGGACCGGCGAGGGCGACCGGCGGGGGCGCCGTATCACCGACGTGCTCAAGCCGGGCCAGGACGTCGTCGTCCAGGTCATGAAGGACCCGATGGGGAGCAAGGGCGCCCGGCTGACGATGCACCTCTCGCTGGCCGGGCGCTACGTCGTCTACGTGCCCGGCGGGAGCGGGGTCGGCGTCTCGCGCCGCTTGGGACAGGGCGAACGGGACCGTCTGCGCGAGCTGTGCAAGGAACTGCGCGTCAAGAACGCCGGCCTGATCGTGCGTACGGCGGCGGAAGGGGAGGGCCTCGAAGAGCTGCGCCGCGACGTCCAGTTCCTCTCGCGTCTCTGGTCTCGTCTGAAGAAGAAGGCCGAGACCGCGCCGATCCCGGGCCTCGTTCACAAGGAGGTCGACATCGCCCTCGAAGTCACGCGCGACCTCTTCAACGAGTCGGTCGAGAGCCTCATCGTCGACGACCCGAAGCGCCAGAAGGCGATCGTCACGTTCCTCGAGAAGGTCGCGCCCGAACTCGTGCCGAGGATCCGCCTGCACACGGGCGCGGAGCCCCTGTTCGAGGCCTACGGCATCGAACCGCAGATCTCCCGCGCCCTCGAGCGGCGGGTCCCGTTGCCCAGCGGCGGCAACATCGTCATCGATCACGCCGAGGCCCTGACGGTGATCGACGTGAACAGCGGTCGCTACACGAGCGGTCGTGGGCTCGAGGACACGATCCTCAAGACGAATCTCGAGGCGGCGCGCGAGGTCGTCCGCCAGCTCCGCCTGCGGGACATCGGCGGCATCATCATCATCGACTTCATCGACATGTCGCATGTGAAGAACCGCGAGACCGTGCTCGCCACCCTCGAGGCGGAACTCGACACCGACCGCACCAAGACCTACGTGGTCGAGCTCTCGCCGCTCGGCCTGGTCGAGATGACGCGTCAGAACACGACCGACGGCGCGCGAGGGATCCTCACGCGCTCCTGCCCCAGCTGTCAGGGCAAGGCGCGCACGCTCTCTGAGGAGACGGTGGCGCTGACCGTGGAGCGCCGCCTGCGCGTGCAGTCGCGGCGCTCCGGCGCCAAGGCCTGCCTGGTGGAGGTGAACGCAGGGGTCGCCGAGCGCCTGACGGCCGGTGGCCGGCTCAAGGCGCTCGAGAAGGAGACGAAGCGGCGGATCTTCCTCGAGGGCTCCTCGGGCGTCGCCGTCGACGCCTTCCGCTTTCTTGCCGAGGGGTCGGTCGAGCAGGTGCAGGGCCAGCGCATCCCCGTCCGGGAGGGCCAGGAGGTCGAGGTCGAGCTCGAGTTCGCCCTTACCTACAGCCCGCGCGACGCGGTCGGCTACATCGACGGCTACATGGTGATCGTCGAAGGCGGCCGCGCCTTTCTCGGTCAGCGCCGCAAGGTGCGCATCGCCAGCGCGTCGCGCACGGCAGCGTCCGCCGTGCTCACGGGCGGTCGCGGGGGCGGTGGCGCCTGAGCCCGCCTCGAATTGACACCCCCCCGGCGCTTGGCTACCATAAATGGCCGTTGTCTCCACGGGAGTCATGATGAAGGACACCGACGTCGCCTACGCCGTCGTGCGTGTAGGCGGTCAGCAGTTCAAGGTGAGCGCCGGAGAGACCATCGTCGTCGACCGCGTCGCCGCCGACGAGGGCAAGACGATCACGCTCGACGCGCTCGCCGTGCGCACGGGCAGCGGCACCTACGACGCAACTGCGGCCGGTCAGGCGACCGTGAAGGCCAAGGTCGCCGGCCACGTGCTCGGTGAGAAGGTCCGCGTCGGCACCTACAAGCCGAAGTCGACGTTCAAGAAGACTCGCGGGTATCGCAGCCGTCTCTCGCAGCTGACCATCGAGTCGATCACCCTCAAGAGCGAGAAGGAGAAGAAGGGTGGCGCATAAGAAGGGCGCCGGGACCAGCCGGAACGGGCGCGACTCCGAGGCGAAGCGCCTCGGAGTCAAGGCGTTCGCCGGGCAGGTCGTGCCGGCCGGATCGATCATCGTGCGCCAGCGCGGCACCAGGTTCCGCGCCGGCGAGGGCGCCGGTATCGGCGTCGACCACACCATCTTCGCCAAGGTCAGCGGACGCGTCGGCTTCGCCGCGAGCGCGGCCGGCCGCTTCGTCACGGTCATCCCCGAGTCCTGACGGCCGTCCGGCCGTCGCCGGGCCGTCGCACCTCACCCATGCTCGCCGACCGGGCCAAGATCTGTGTGCGCGGCGGACGCGGGGGTGACGGCTGCGTCAGCTTTCGGCGCGAGAAGTACGTCCCCCGCGGTGGCCCGAACGGCGGCGACGGCGCCTCCGGCGGGGACGTCGTCCTCGTCGCCACGCGCCAGGTGCGCGACCTCGACGCTCTGTATCACCAGCCACACGTGCGGGCCGGGGCGGGCGGCCACGGCCAGGGGGCGCAGCGGCGCGGCGCCGACGGCCGCGACGTCCTGGTCCAGGTCCCCGTCGGCACCGAGGTGCGCGACGCCGACGGCGCTCTGCTCGGAGACCTGGCCGTCGAAGGCCAGGAGCTGGCCGTCGCGCGCGGCGGCGAGGGCGGCCGCGGCAACGCCTGCTTCAAGAGCTCGACACGTCAGGCGCCGCACTTCGCCGAGCGCGGGCTGCCCGGGGAGGAGCGCTGGCTCGAGCTCAGGCTGAAACTCCTCGCCGACGTCGGCCTCGTCGGGCTCCCCAACGCGGGCAAATCGTCGCTTCTGGCGGCGCTCACGCGGGCGCGGCCCAAGATCGCCCCGTACCCGTTCACCACGATCGAGCCGAACCTGGGCGTGATGACCCTCGACGACGGGCCGGTCGTGCTCGCCGACATCCCCGGCCTCATCGAAGGCGCGAGTGAGGGCGCGGGGCTCGGCGACCGTTTCCTCGCCCACATCGAGCGCACCGCGGCGCTGGTGTTCGTCACTGACGTGTCTCTGGGCGCCGATGCGGCGGTCGAGGCGCTCGCCACGGTGCGCGGTGAGCTTGCCGCGTTCAGACGCGCGCTCCTCGAGCGACCTGCGGTCGTGGCGATCAACAAGATCGATCTCGGTGAGGAAGTCGAGGTGGCGCGGGCGGTCGGCGATGCGATCGAGCTGGGTTGGGCCGAGGCGGTGCTGCCGTTGTCCGCCGTGAGCGGCGAGGGCCTCGACGACCTCGTCGACGCGGTCACGCGGCTCGTGCGCGACGTGCGAGCCGGCGAGGCGGCCGCCGCGGCGGCCGCCGAAGCTGAGGCGTCGCCGGTCCTGCGGCCCGGGCAGGACCGTCTCGAGGCCTTCACCGTCACGCGCGAGGGCGACGCCTTTCGGATCGAAGGGGCGACCTTGGAGCGTCTGGTGGCCAAAGCCGACCTCGACAACGAGGAGGCGGTGTCGTATCTGCAGGAGGTCATCGCGCGCGCCGGTGTCGACCAGGCCTTGCGGCGCGCGGGTGCGGTCCCGGGGGACACCGTGCTCGTCGGCGACACCGCACTCGAGTTCGCCTGACGCC
>Ga0315289_10005502_pt1 | contig 18721 bp, 12 predicted proteins | sample YL17G11_40_MG_FD_203452 | JGI IMG/M metagenome (GOLD analysis project Ga0315289, IMG submission 203452) | Sediment microbial communities from Yellowstone Lake, YNP, Wyoming, USA - YL17G11_40 | ecosystem: Environmental > Aquatic > Freshwater > Lake > Sediment | place: USA: Wyoming | collected...
GGCGTCGGTGTGTTCGTCGGCGTCACCGGCGTGTTGGTCGGCGTCGGCGTGCTGGTCGCCGTGTTAGTAGGCGTCGGTGTGTTCGTCGGCGTCACCGGCGTGTTGGTCGGCGTCGGTGTGCTGGTGGGTGTGGCGGTGGCTGTGGGCGTAGGTGTGGGCGTGTCGGTGGGCGTGGCTGTCGCCGTAGAAGTGGGTGTGTGCGTTGGCACGGGCGTAGCGGTACGGGTAGGCGTACGCGTGGGAGTAGGCGTCGGCGGGCAGGCCGGGCCCTCGATATTACCGTACATGGAACCCGCCCCGACCTTAATGCCAAAGGTGACGCTGGTGATAGCGAAGTTCTGGTTCAGCGTCACGGAGAACTGCCCGCTGACGAACCCCTCTGGGATGTTGTTCCACTTGACCCCCGTGAGGCCCGTGTGGCCAGGGTCATTGAGGGTAAGGAATGAGGGATCCGGTTCGGAATCAACGTAGGCGTTGTAGGCGTCTGGCTGGCAAAGGGAGAGGACCCAGTGGCTCAGGCCGCAGCCCGGGCCGTCCAGGTTGGTCACGGTGTAGTTCCAGGTGAAGGTGCCATTCTGGTTGTCAACCACGCCGTCAAAACGAACGTTATAGGGACAGCCATCGAGCGAAGCGTTAGGCGTGGGGGTGGAAGTGGGCGTAGCCGCGGCTGTGGCCGTGGCTGTCGCCGTAGCGGTCGGTGTCTGAGTGGCAGTAGCGGTGGCCGTGGGCGTGCGTGTTGCCGTAGGCGGGATGAGCGTAGCAGTCGCCGTAGGCGTCACAGTCGGTAGTTCAGTGATGATGACGTTGACGACGCAGTCGTTGTAGTCCTTGTCACCGCCCCCCCAGAGGTCCTCCCACCCAATCTGGGCGGTTGTGTCATTGACACGGGTGATGTGAGCGTGCTGGACGCCATCGGGGTTCCGGCTGGCCGGCCCGGTGTAGTAGGTCCTGTTTTGGTTCGGGTAGCCGACGTCGGGCGGCGTGGTAAGCTTGAACTCCAGTTCGCCCGCGCCAAAAGTTCCCAGGTCGTACGGCTCGTCGTACTGCGCGGTCTTGCAGTAGAAGATGTAGTGCTCGGGGGGCGGGTACTTGATGCCAAAGTGGTTGTTGTAGCCCGCTTCCACGCTTTCCAGTTCGACCTTTACAGCGCTGGCGTTGATGATGAGCTCATTATCCTCATTGATGGTGTATGCGTGCGCCTCGCCGGCGCCCCAGGGATTCAACGTGAGGATGAGAACGATGAAGCAGCTGCCGAGCAGCGCAACCCACTGCCACGGGGCGAGACCGAGTCGTCGTCGTTGTGGTTGCATCACACCCCTGCACCCTGGGGCGCCCGGCTTCCTAAAAACGTAAACAAATAGAGGTCGCGTTTCCTCTCCGCGACCGTGAGGCGATCCTTGCCTGCTCTATTCTCTTGTACCTTAGAATCTACAAGGCGGGGAAAGAACAGCCACCAGACCCTCTTATTATACCTTTGTGCGAGATTTGTCAAGCGCCCGACCGCCCAGATCCAGCGAAATCGACAAGGAAATGCGCGGGGCGAGATGGCGTTACGCGCCGCGAGGCCGCCGGACCCACCAGGCGAAACCGGCGGCAGCGGCCAGGGCCAGCAGGCTGGCCACAGCGACCACAGGGCCCCAGAGCTTCCAGTTTATGCCCGCTGAACTCTCGAGGGGTTGGCCCACGGCCACGAGGGAATCCTGGGACGTTATCGGCAGCTTTGTGGCGGCCGGGTTCGTGATGGTGATGCCTCGCAGCTCGAGGCCGCTGGTTCCCTCGGCGAGGGGCTCAAGGGTGACGGTAGCCAGGACACCGGACCCGCTGGGGCCGTCAGGGGTGGGGCCCAGCGTCAGACAGGTGAACTTGACCAGTCCTTCACTTGCGCGAGGGGAAAGGCACTGAACCTCGCGCCCGCTGCTGCCGAGGAAAGCCCCTTCTTTGGCCTCTACGAACTTCAGCAGCTTGGCATCAAAGGCGAACAGGAACTCGAAGGCGCCCAAGTTCTCAACGCCGTCTATGAGAACCGTTACGGGGAAGGGCGCCCCCTTTGCGTTGATCTGCTGCTGCGGGACCTCCAGATGGACCCTGGCCTGCTGGGCGCCGGTCACGGCAAGGCCCGCCACCAGCGCCAGCACAGCCACCGCCAGGCCCGTCCATAGCCAGCGCCAGCATAACGGCCCGCGCCCAGCCCCGCCGCTCTGCTCGCTCGCTTCCCTTTTATGTTTATGAGAGAAAGGCGCAATCATAAGTTTACTCTCCCGATCGGTTGGGGTTGCCGGCGGCGGGTCCTATGTAGAGGTCATCGTAGTACACGTCGGCCTTGCCCTCGGTGCCGGCCGACTTGTCGTCGTAGCGGGCCTCAAAGAGCATGCGGATTTTCGAGAAGCCCTGAGGTACGGCGCCCCAGGCGTCCTCGAAGTCCTGCTTGATGTTCCGCTCGAAGTGGACCCACTGGCCCTGTGCGGGCTCATCCTTGCCCACGAAGAGGAACCGTGCATTGCTCAACTGGAAGGGGGGCTCACTGATGCCGGCCAGGGGGTAACGTATCTGATGGTTGGCGAAGCCGCCCGGCAGGTTGGTGGCGCCCCAGACGATGACGACGAACTGCAGGTACTGCTTCTGCGTAGCCCGGACCCAGTTATCGACGTGGTAGTAGCCGGAGACGACCTCCGGGAAGCTGTCTGCCGTCACCTCCTGGACCACGCCGAACACCTTGGCGCCGGCGTCCTGCGGGCCGGCTTGCAGCTCCAGGAAGGCGCTGCGGCTGCCGCCGTGCGCCTCCTTGTCGCTGACCTGGAAGGGAGGGCCCCACGCCTCGGTGGCCAGCGAATACCAGGGGTTGGCGCCCTCCTCGAAGCCGGGGTTGAGGAACAGGTTGGCGGAGATGGCGGGAGGGCCGGCGGCCGTCCCGGCGGGCTCAGTGCTGCTGGAGCTTCCGCAGGCCGTCGCGGCCGCAACCAGCGCGGCTAGGGCCAGCGTTACTATCCGTAGACGCAGAAGCATCGCCGTCTCACCAGCGACCAGCCTAATCTACAACGGGGCTCAGCGCAAGCGCGGCCCCGGGGTGGTGTTCGGGGATTGTCTCAATCTTGATCGTTTCACCGGCGGCCGGGCGCTGGCAGACCTGGCACCAGGCCCATTTTCCGAAGATTTTCTTTGGCTCAAGGTACTTGACAAGGGATGGGGATAGTGGTATAGCAAGGTTAGCTGGTGGCTAATGTTCATTTCCTCCCGCCGGGAGGGAACGCAAGAGTAGGTTTTCCCCGCCGGACACGAAGCTGAACTAGGCAAGGATGCCACGTCGCCTTGGGGGTAACTGCTTTGCCCTTGTTTGGTGGCAAGGCCGTTTGAGGTTGACGATGGGGTTAGCCTGTTTTTTCCCTTGCCCGCTATCTTTCGGCACACTAGCCGTTCGTTGGCAATCTCGGTCAGGCGCGGAGGGAGGTCTGCGGCGAACCGACGGTTGGTTAGCGTTGGAGTCCCAACGTAGCTCAAGGAGGCAGATTTAATGAGAAGAATGTTCCTTTTCGCGGGAGCCGTCGTCCTGGCGGCGATGTTATTGGGCGTGAGCAACCGAGGCGCTCCCACGGCGAGCGCGGACCCCTCCACTGTTAGCTTCGATATCACGATGGCTGATCCGGCGCCGCCGGGGAACGCCGTCTGCACGGCTGGAACGGCAGGCAACGGGCTCATTCAACCCGGCGAGTGTGTGAACGTTTTGACCAACCTGAAGATGGACCTCAACGGCCCGGGCAGCAAGACCAGTCCCTCGCTGGATGAGGCCTACTTCGACCTGGCCACCACCATATGGGAGGTGACGGGCTCCACAAGCAGCGCGGGGGCCGACCAGGACGGCGACACGGTGGCAGACGGATCCGGCTTCCGGAATATCCCCACCAGCGGCCTGAGGGCCACCCCGGGCGCGCTGATCAGGGAGGGCGCCAAGACGGGGGGCATCACCTTCTCCATCCAGTCCAACGGCATCGCCCTCGGCAACAACAACATCATGACCGACGGGCAGCCGCCCGCTGTCGACATCAGCCTCATCAGCCCTCCCTTCCTCTCCGACACTTTTGACATCTTCGAGGCGACGACCGTCCTCACCCCAACGGTGGCCGTGATTGACACGGACGGTGACGGCTACGCCCAGAGCCAGGAGGACAACGTTGGCGCGGGTTGCACCGGCAGTCCGGACGGGCTCCTGGACGGCGTCAACTGCATGCCCGACGCCATCCCGCAGCTGCTGAGTACGCTGAACTACCCAGCGGGCTCCATGGAGGGGCGCTCCTTCGGGCTGGCCAACATAGCCACGGTCGTTACTACGGACGTGTACGTGGACGCCAACTTCCTGATCGTGAACCTGGTGCCGGAGGGCCTCGGCTACGTCAGCTTCACGGTGGTCCAGTACAACTTCGTGCCCGCCAGCAACCCGTGGCCCCTGACGCCGAGTAAGGCTCTGGGCCAGGGGGTGGACACCGCGCCGCCCTTTGTCTCCGTGGTCAATACCTTCGGCGTCACCACGGACAACAAGGCTAAGCACCCGAGGCTCGTGGAGCAGGGCGGCACCGTTACGCCCAACGTCAACGGCGGCGAGATCCTCCGCCAGATCGTCAGCGGCAGCAGCGGCACGTACCCGTACCGCATCTTCCACTCCACTGATGAGGACTACGACAACGACGGACGGGCGAACGCATATGACCTGTGCAAGATTGACCCGGCCAACGGCATCGACCAGGACAGCTGGGTCGGCGGCCCCGGGCCCACGGACAATGACGTCGACAACGACGCTCTCACCGGCACCTGCGACATCAACGGCCCCGCCAGCAACCCTTATGGCGCGTTGGGCCACAGCAACTGCCCGGACACCGAAGGCGGCATAGACGGGTTCTGTGACACCGGCTTCGGCGGCTGGCAGAACGTCTGGAGCACGGGTCAGGACAACGACCGCGCCGACCCGCCGGGCGACTGGAACGGTGACGGCTGCCCCGGCATCTGCCTGGTGGACGACGACGGCGACACCACCGTAGACGAGGGCGCCGCTACCGACGACGACGAGAACGCCGCGACCTCTGACGGAGGCACCGCCGTTATCGGCGACGGCTTCCTGAACGGCGACGACACCTGCCCGGCCCTGCCCAGCGTGGACATCGACAGCGACACGGTCATCGAGTACCAGATGGACACCGACGGCGACACCGTGGGCGACCCCTGCGACAAGGCGCCGGCCATCCCCGGCGACGGCAGGGGCTACTGGCTTACGGACGGCACGCTGTTCGACTGGGACCGCATCTGCAACGACGACTTCACCATCGGCTCGGCTGAGGGTGCGGGTGGCGGCGTCTGCGCCACCGGCGCGGACTCCAACGACAACAGTACCCCCGACCTGTGGGACTTCGATCTTAGCGGGTCGCTCCAGTCCGACGAGTACGACACCGGGAACAGCGACAACCCGGCCTACAACGGGAACACGACTACCACCACGGACTACGAGAGCGACGCCTGCGAGGTGTGGCGCGGTACGGACCCGCTGGACCCGACCTCCAACTCGGGCACCGGCTCCGCCACCAAGTGGGACTGCGATGGCGACACCATCGCCGACAAGGACGACACGACGCCGTTCGGTAACGCCCCTGTCCCCTCGGGCGACTTCGACCGTGACGGCTGCACGGCCGCCAAGGAGCTAGGCACCAACGCTGCTCTTGGTGGCAAGCGGAACCCCACCAGCCCGTGGGACTTCTACGACGTGCCGGCCCCCACCATAGGCGGAGGCGGCAGCCTGAGCAACCGCGACAGGGCGGTCAGCATTGGCAACGACGTGCTCGCGGTCCTGGAGTACTCGGGGACGTCCCTCAACGGTCCGCCCAACGCCGGGCCGGACGGCATCGGCGGTAACGCCGACGACCGCGACTACGACCAGGACGTGGACAACAACGGTGTGAAGGACGGCATCGCCTACGACCGGTCCACGGGCGTTCCGTTGACGGATGCCCCCAATGGCTCCATCAGCATCGGCGAGGACGTGCTGCTGGTGCTGGACCAGTCGGGCTCGAGCTGTCAGTAGCGATCAAGAGGGGAGTAGAACCTAGGATCTGACAAGAAGCGAGTGTCTGCACAGGGGTATCATGCGGGCCGGAGTCCAGTCCAAGGATTCCGGGCTCCGGCCCGCTGGATAACACGGTAAGAAAGCTCCGCATTTGCTACCCCGCTAAAGGAGGGAACGTATAGGCTCTAGTCAGAGGCGGTGGGACCCTATTAGTAGCTTCCCAGTGACAACACTGGGAGAACCCTGGAGAGAGAAATGCGACTAACGCAAAAACTAGGCACTAGGGCAGGACTTGCCATCCTGCTGGGGCTGTTGGCGGTCGGGCTCCTTGGAACCGGAATCGTCAGCGGCACGCCGGTGGCGGGCGACAGCAAGAACACCGCCGACGTCGACGCCGACATGACCGATCACTTCCCGCCCCAGGGAAATATCCAGACCGACGCTGGGGTCTACGGCATCAACCAGACGTTCAAGGTGGGCGTTGTTCTGTCGGAGGCCGAGCTGAAGTACAAGTCCTTTGACTGGCAGTTGAACTGGGACGGTGAGAACGGGGACGGGAACCCGGCAACGCCCGGAATCCTGAACTACGTCGCCGCCCTGCCGGTCAACACCCCGGCAGGCTTCTCCACATCGTCGCCGGCCAGCGGCGAAGGGCCTCTGGCCAACGTGCCGTCTGGTGAGGAGGCGGTCTGGGCCGGACAGTTCACCACCGGCGCAGCGGTGACCGTGGTCGGTGAGTACTGGCAGGTGGAGCTGGTGTGCAAGACCGCGGGGACGGCGCATATCCGCCTGGCGACGCTGGCGGAGTCTGCTTTCGGCACCAGGACCACCGAGATTCCGGGCCAGCCCCACAACATGGTGCTGGAGCCGGCATCGCCGTACGCCAAGGTAGAGTGCAAGCAACTGGCTGACATCCAGACCAAGAAGGTGGAGACGGCCGGCGACCCGACCGTTGCCGGCGGCATGGTTGCTTACAAGATCGACGTGCTGAACGCGGGGCCGAACGACGCCAACGGCGTGCTGGTCGGTGACATGGTGCCGTCTGACAAGACGGTCGTGAGCTTCGCTCTCACCTACACGGAGAAGGGCGGATCACCCGTTAGCAAGACCTGCTCCCCCGGCTACGCGAGAGACTTCGTGCACCCCAAGACGAGCGAGATCTTGCACAATGTGGTGTTCTGCGCCCTCGCGACCCAAGGCATCCTGGTTATGCACGAGGGCGACTCTGCCCAGCTGAACATCGTTGCACGGGCGTCTCTGCTGTCCGCGGGCAAGCCGAACGTGAACATCGGCCAGGCAGGCTCTCTTGGTGTTGGGGCGCCATACAACCTGCCGGAGACCGAGGACCCGCACGGCACCAAGGCCGAAGGTGGGTGGGAGGTAACCGCTGCCAACGCTTACCCGTTCAACATCCCGGGTGACTCAGACTGCGCCGACGTCGACGCTTTCCTGACGTATGTCGGGGAGCCTACGCTGGACCCGACTCTGAAGAACCTGGGTTGTGAGATCACAGCCGTCGCCCCGGCGGCGGTGACGATCACCAAGGACGACAACGCCGGCGACGGCGACTACACCACGCCGGAACAGATCACGTGGGAGGTCACTGTTGCCGTCGGCGCTGGCTCGCCTGCCAGCGGCGTGAAGATCCGCGACGACGTGAACGCCGCCACGCAGGACTCGATCGTCAGCGCGAGCATCTTGCCGGCCGGGATCTGCACCAACAACCCGGGCCTCGGCGGCGGCGCGCCCAAGATCCTGCACGCTAACGCGTCGGGCGCCAGCCTGGCCGACCCGGACGTGCTGTGCATCCTGGCGACGGACAACGACGGGGACACCCTCTACGATGAGGACCCCGCGGGCGACTTTGACGGCGACACCGACGCTGACGACGACGGCGACTGTGTCGGCACACCGCCGACAACGCCGCCGGGACCCTGTGCCACCAGCGGTGGAGTCGACGAGGACGACGCGGAAGTCAACATCGCCGCCGGCAGCTCGGTGGTCATGACCGTCGTCACCACAGTGAAGGTCAGCGAGACGACCAGCTGTCTGAACAACGCGGACGTGACGTTCTCCGACCCGAAGACGGTTGCGTTGACGCAGCCCGCTGCGGTCATCTGCCGGCCTCCGGACGCCGAGCTGGCCAAGAACCCCGACATGGCCAACATCTGGCTGTGCGTGGACCAGGCTACCGACGGGCTGGACAACGACGGCTCGACGACGGCGGACGACCAGGGCGAGGCAGCCACTTGTCTGAACGCGGGCGAGGGCTCGCTGAACATCAGCGAGTTGGGCCGGAACATCAACGACCTTGACTCGCCGAACGACGACGACGATGGCGACGGCCAGCCGGTGTCGCAGGAGTGGTTCGACAGCCTGCCGCCTTACCTCCAGACTCCGGAGCTGGCGGCGCAGATCGACCACGAGGGCGACGAGGTAGGCGAGGGTCTTGGCGCCTACGAGTTCCAGCTCAAGTTCGACCACAAGATCTTCGATATCTACATCGAAGACAGCGGCTGGATGGGCGCCTCGGGGCGCACGGTTATCTGCGAGATGACCATTGTCACGGAGAATGACATCCGCTGGGCCTGCGCCTCCATCGGTGCTCCGGGCCTGCCGGGGCGCTCCGGCTCTGGTCCTGTGCTCATCGCCACGATCCACGTGACGCCGGACCCCGACCTGTACCGTCGGCTGCGGCCGAGCAAGGACAATGGCGTGATCCGGGTGCTGGAGGACGAGAACTGCGAGTTCGCCGACACCCTCGGCGACCCCATGGGCGGGACGCTCCCCGGCGGTCTCCTCAAGACCTGCGGGGACTCGGTCCTCACCGTGAGGATGCTAGAGGGCGACCTGGACCTCGACTGCGAGGTCGGCCTGACCGACGAGCAGATGATCGCCTACCGCTACGGCTCGTTCTTCGGGTCGCTGTGGTACCAGCCTTGGTTCGACCTCGAGCCGCCTTTGAGCGACTTCGACATCGACATCAAGGACATCCAGTTCGTGTTCGGGCGCGACGGCAGCACGTGCGCCAACCCGTACCCGGACCAGGACCCGGCACCGTTCCCGCCGGGATACTAGACGCTGCTGCGGGGCCATAGCGGGAGGTTCCTGCTAGACAACGCAACGGCCGGACCTAGGGATTAGCGCTGAAGGGGGGAGCGCCCACCCGGGGCGCTCCCCCCTCAGTGTGAGAGGGAGGCGGCGCGGGCGCGTGTTCCCAAGAGGGAGGGGAGGCCTGCCCCCGGGAGCGCGCCCTGCGGGACGATTCCACGGACTCACTTCTGGCCCCGCCGATCCGGAGTCGCCAAGCCGCCGGCGACCCTGGTGTGTTTTTCGGCTCGCCGGCTTCATGTCGGTTGCTCTGCGGCGAGCGCGGCCTCCGGCCGGTGAAACCAAAAGCGGCGGTGGCTCGTTGTATTAGGTGGAACTCGTCAAGAGCGAGAACTGGGGGGTGTAATGAGACGAGTCCTCCTCTTCCTGACTGTGGCGGCCCTGGCCCTTGTGGGCACCTCCGACTCGGCCATCGCCGCCTCCGACATCACCGTCAGGTTTGCGCCCGCCCTCAAGTACACGGGCATCAATTCCTCTTCCGTTAAGGTTGACATCCTCATAGACAACTACCACGTCCCGGCCTGCGACCCGACCTGCGGCCTGGACGCCTACGACCTCTGGGTCGTCTTTGACCCGGCCGTCATCTCCTACGTGAGCTTTGTGAACGGCGAGTTCCTGGGCAGAACGGGCAATACGCCGGTCTGCGTCGCCTATCCGCCCTCCACACCGAACGTGACGGGGCCCAACCAGGCGCGACTACAGTGCACAACTTGGGCGCCGCAGCACTACGGGCCGCGCGGTTCGGGCACCCTCGCCACCATCACCTTCGCTTCTCCAGCGACGACCGGCACCAGCACCCTGACCTTCGACTCCAGGACGGAGCTGGTGACCGTCTATCTGGGCCAGTACTACAGGCCGGCGTTCGAAGAGGGGAACGGCAGCGTGGTGGTGGCCACCCTGGGCTCCGGCGACTCGGACGGCGACGGCTGCACGGACACGAAAGAGGTGGGCTACAACCCGGCCCTGGGCGGCTGGCGCAACCCCTTCGACGCCAATGACTTCTACGACGTGCCTTCTCCCACCCTCCACGACGGTGGGACCCTGTCGAACCGGGACAAGGTCATCACTAGCGCGAAGGACCTGCCGGCTGTCCTCAAGTACGTGAGCAGCTACGCCGGCGGGCCGGCCAACAGCCTGGGCGTCGACTACGACGACCTCTATAGCGGCAAGGCGGAGGGGCTGACCTACGACCGCTCGAACGGCGTCGAGTGGTCCGGCGCACCCGATGGCTACATCAGCGTCATCGGCGACGCTATGGAGCTCCTGCCCCAGATGGGGCACGACTGCCGTTAGCACGGTGAGGGCGCCTGAGCGATGAGAACAGGACGCATGACGCGCAAGAGGACCCTGGTTTCGCTGGGCATAGCCCTGGCGCTAGCGTCGGGAGGCTTCTGGGGCTTCCGCCTCACGCAGTCAGCGAACCCCAACGCCCTGAAGGTGACGCCGGCCAGTTCCCTTCAGGGCATAGGGATAAACTTCACCCTGGGCATCAGGGTTGACGGTGCCTCCTCGAGCTACAAGGGTTTCCAGTGGAAGGCCGCCTGGGACAACGCCACCCTGGACTACGTGAGCGACAGCGCCGCGCTGCCAACAGGCTGGTTGGCGGCCGCTTCCGGGCACGGCGCCGGCACGGCGCCGGGCAAGGAAGCGGCCTGGGCGGGCGGCATCTCCACAACGTCCGGCACGTGGGTGCAGAAGATGTGGAACCTGACCGTGAAGTGCCTAGCCCCCGGTATCACCACCGTGTATCTGGAGGCGATAGCCAACGACCCGCACTTCGGGTCCGCTACGGCTGAGAAGCCGAACGAGCCCCACAGTATGACGCTGACCAGTGCCACGGTGGAGTGCGCCTACCTGGCGGACCTGGACGTTACCAAGCAGGGGCCCTCTACCTTCACGGCGCCGGGGAACCTCACCTATACGGTGACGGCCATGAACCTGGGCCCGAACGTGGCAGAAGGCGTGCAGATGGTGGACACGCTTCCCACCGGCACAGGCTTCGTTAGCGCCCCGGGCTGCACCTATGACGGCGTCCAGCGCAAGGTGACCTGTGCCGTTGGTAGCCTGGGTGTCTCACAGTGGGCGAGCAAGAACATCACCATCTCCGTGCCCAGCGCTCTGGCAGGCACGACCCTCGTCAACGCCGTGGACGTCAGCGGCACGACGGACGACCGGAATGCGGCGAACAACCACGCTGAAAAGTCGACGACCGTTGACCCCTCAAACGTGAACATAACCAAGACGGCACCCCTGATGGTCGACCCTGGAGACTCCGGGCAGTACCAGATCTCCGTGACCAGCACTGGGCCCTCCGGGGCGGCTTCCGTGACGGTGGTGGACGTGCTGCCGGCCCTGGTTGGCTACTCTGGTGCCAGTTCGACAGTCGGCTCCTGCTCATACAACGGGCCCTCGCGCACCGTTACCTGCAATGTAGGTGACCTGGCGGCGAGCAGCTCGGCGGTCATCACGATCAACGTCACCTTCCCGAACCAGGTGACGACCGTGTGCAACCAGGCGAGCGTTACCTGGGCGCCCAGCGGGTCAAAGACATCGGGCCAGAGGTGCACCGGCGTGGGCAACCCGGACGCGGACGGGGACGGATGCTCTAACGAGGAGGAGCTGGGCTCCAACCCGGCGCTGGGCGGCCAGCGCGACCCTTCAGACCCCTGGGACTTCTACGATGTCCCTGCCCCCACCCTTGCTGCCGGCGGCACCATGGCCAACCGGGACAAGGCGGTCAGCATTGGCAACGACGTGCTGGGGGTGCTGGAGTACGCAGGGACATCCCAGAACGGTCCGCCTAACACAGGACCAGATGGCATCCCCGGCACCGCCGACGACCGGGACTACGACGATGACAAGGACGACAACGACGTGAAGGACGGTATCGCCTACGACCGCTCGTCGGCTGTAAAGTGGACGGGGCCGCCGAACGGGGCGATAGCCATCGGCGAGGACGTGCTGCTGGTGCTGGACCAGTCCGGCCATAACTGCCAGGCGCCGCCATAGGTCGGGCCGCCGGGCACCATGCGGCAGTTGTATAGCCTGCTGCTAGGGCGGCCGACGGCGGCCAAAGTAGTCGCCGGGGGTCCTTTCTTGGTTTGGGGGTTGCGTCCCGGCTGAGAGAGTGGTATATAGGGTCAAGAGCTCAGCGGCGGCCGAGCATATTGTTTGGAGGCCAGTAATGAGACTACGCTTCTTACGATGGTTTATCCCTTTGGTTGGTCTGGCACTGGCAGCCATAGTAGTCGCGCTGGTCGCCATGTCCGGCTCCGGTCAGGCGGTCGGTTCTTCAACTGGGCTTGTCATGCCGCCGGTGACTCTCGCCGTCAACGCCATGGCAGTGGACGCTGTCCCCGGTGGGGGGGTCGATACGAGCCGGACGATCGACGGGACCACGGCTCCCTTCGATGTTAACGTCCTCATCACAACGGCGACCGTAGGCTACAGGTCCTACCAGTACAACCTCCAGTGGGACCCGGCCTACCTCGCCTTCGACAGTCAGCTTGACGCGGGTCTCGACAGCCTCTACCTCTGCCAGCCCCCGGTCATCACCGCTAGGCCTTCGGTGACCGGCGGGTGCGCCCGCAGCAGTGGCACTACCACCGCCACCGGCGTGGCGAATACGGTGACCTTCCACTGCGTCGGCAACGGCACCAGTGCTCTCCACCTCGTAACGCTGGTCGAAGACGGCACTTTCGGCACGACCACCTACTCGGGCCCCGCCGCGCCGATAGACACAGGCCTTTCGGATGCCTCGCCCGGGGTGACGTGTGCGAACATACCCGTGCCACCGACCTATACCCCGACGGCGACCAACACGCCGACCAACACCCCGACGGCGACGGCGACGCGCACGCCAACCAACACGGCGACGGCGACACGCACGCCAACCAGCACGCCGACGGTGACCAACACGCCGACGGTGACCAACACGCCGACGGTGACCAACACGCCGACGGTGACGAACACGCCTACGAGGACCAGCACACCGACGAACACCCCGATAGCGACGAACACCCCGATAGCGACGAACACGCCCACGGCGACGGCGACGCCTATCGCGGACTGTGTGTTCACCGACGACTTCGACCGGGGGACCCAGTTCTTGGTCACCGGCGCAAGCGGCCAGTTCAAGGGTCCGGGCATTGACGTGAGCGGTGTCCGCGTGCTCCGGTTCGGTGATCGGGTCATCGCCTTGGGCATGAGGGGCGGCGCCCTAGTCAGCGGCCGTGGCACTTGTCGCTACGGGCCGGCGACATTCAGGGCGTTGAGGATCTTCCCTCTGCCGCCGACGCGGTGGCTGCTGGTGGACATGACTCCATAGCACAGGCCGCGGGGAGGGAGCGCCCGGCCACGAAGGGATAGAGGAAACGGGAGAAGGTCAGACCTTCTCCCGTTTTCTTGGGCTGACGCGCCGCCAGCGGACCAGGCTGGCGTTTCGCAAGTCCAGGGACAGGCGTGCAGCGTATAACCTGTAGAAGGTTCTCACTGAAGCAGACGCGGGGAGATGCCGATGAGTGGCGTACGGAGTAATGTCGTAAGACTGTGTGTGGTGGCTCTCGCTGTGGCCCTGGGCTTCGCGGCCTGGCAAGTTAGGCCCGTATCGGGGCAAGACGCGGTGGTCAGGGTGGTGGCGCCATCGATCTGGCCGCCCTCTGGAGGGATCTTCGAGGTACGGATCGAGGCGGAGGGCGTCACCAACCTCGCCGCCTTCGAGTTTACGCTGGCTTTCGACCCGGCTGTCCTGGGGTTTGACGGAGTTCAGGCGACCGACTTCCTCGGGAGCACCGGCCGCGGGCCGGTGAGCTGCCTTGGGGGAGTCCTCCAGCCGCCGCAGTACGACATCTTCAGCTTCGGGTGCGCTACCATAGGCGCCGATCCTCTGGGCCCCAGCGTGCCAGGAGTCCTGGCCATAGCCAGGTTCCACCCCGTCGGCACAGGCCCAAGTCCGCTCGCCCTGAGCCATGTCGAGCTGGCAGACCATCTGGGGGAGGGGCCCACGCCTACCGTGGTTCAGGGCTCGATCACTGTGGGCACCTCCGCCGCGACACCTGTGCCGACGGCGACGCCGGTGGGTGGGACCGTCACGCCCGGTGGCCCGACGTCGAGTCCGGGGGCTCCCACCGCGACCATGGTGCCGGTCGGCCCCACGCCGACGCCGACTCCTCTGCCGCCTGGCTATGAGGCTGTCGGTCTGGTGCCGGGGTGCAACCCCGTGGCCAGCACCTATCCCGACAATACCCCTATTCAGACCATCGCCGACGCCGTGGCACCTTCGGGAATCCTTACGGCGCTCTGGGAGTTTGAGCAGGGCATCTGGCTCGGCTACTCGCCGCAGTTCCCTGAGGTCAGCGACCTGACGGAGAAGGACTTCCTTGCGGTCGTCTTCATTTGCGTGAACGCCCCGGGCGACTTCGTGCGACTGGTGGTGTAAGGACGCAGCAAGTCTCGCCGGGGTAATGGCTACCGCCGTGAAGGCGGCTTGCGCTCCGGTGGGACCGGTGGATCAGCAGTTGAGGCGAGCTTCAGCGGGATAGTTCGGAGATGTCATGACGGGGCTAAGGTTTTGGGTCGTCTTGTCGTTGGTAGCCATCGCCGGTGGTTTCTTTGCTGGTTGCGGGGGAGAGGGAGGTGAGCCGGCGACCAGCGTGCCAGCGGCTAGCCCGAGGGCCCCAACGCCGACTGTTCTTGGCTCGGCGACCATGGCTGTAGACGCTGTTTCGGGTGGGACTATCGATGCTGCCAGCCATGAGTCGGCAGCTGCTCCGGTAGTGGTTGACATCGTGGTCAGTAGCTCATCCATTCCCTACAGGGCATACCAGTACAAGCTCGAGTGGGATCCGGCTGTGCTAGCCTACGATTCCCAGGTAGACTTGAAGCCTGATGAGCTGCTCTTCTGCCAGCCGCCGGTTGTGGTCGCAGGTGGACTTGGAGGGGGTTGCGCCAATCAGGTTGCTACGGAATTCGTGGGACCGGTCAGTACCGTTACGCTCCGCTGCGTGGGCAGCGGCACGGCCGCCCTTCATCTGGTCGGAGCTTCCGACGACCCGGCCTTTGGCTCTGGTATGTTTTCTGGCCCCGGCCAGCGCGTGCCCACCACCCTCATTGACGCCTCCGTCACGTGTGGGGAATAAGGTCAGGCAGACCTGCCGGGAGCGTGCCGTCCACGGCCACGGGGTTGCCTCGGGTTCCGGCAGCGGGTGTTCCTGCGGCTCTGCCCTCGGTCTCTGACAGGCGGGAGGACGTGAAGCTATGACAAGGAAGACCAGGCCCTTGTTTCCTGCAGGCTTGCTGCTTCTTGGCGGCAGCCTTCTGGTTGCTATCGTCTTGACAGGCCATCCATGGCCGCAGGCGAGAGCTCAGTCGCTAGCCGGCTCGGGAGGGGCATTGGCGGCGGCCCCACTGGGAAGGGCTTCCGGCCAAGTGGCTGCCGGTGCGGATGCGGCTGCCATAGCGATAGACGCCATCCCCGGGGGAACTGTCGACCCAGCCGTGGCAGCGGCAGTAGGCGCGCCGGTTGCAGTCAACCTCGTTATTACCGGTGCTGCGGGACCGTATCGGGCCTACCAGTACGAGTTGCAGTGGAACCTGTCGGTCCTGGCCTACGATTCGGGGGTGAGCCTGATGCCCGACGGGCTGGACGTCTGCCAATTCCCCGTGGTCACTGAGAGCCGAGTCACAGGGGGGTGCGCTGCCCAAGCTCCTACTACCTACCTGGGCCCCGTGGATACTCTCAGCTTCCGCTGCCTGGCTGACGGTACGAGCCTGCTCCACCTGGTGACTGCGGACGAAGACCCCATTTTCGGGACAGGCCTTTACGCCGCGCCGGGGCAGCGTGCGTCCACCGTGCTGACTGACGCTTGGGTCACCTGCGGCGCTGGTGGCCCTGTGCCCACCGCGCCTGCCACTCCCACGGCCACGATGGGCGGGCCTACGCCGCTACCCGGCGGCCCTACAGCCACGCCGGTACCGGTGCCGCCGGGCATGGAATCGGTGGAGATGGTGGCCGGGTGCAACCCGGTAACCAGCACCTATCCAGACGCCACACCCATCGGCGAGATCGCCGCCGCTGTGTTCCCAGCGGGCAGCCTCGAGGCCATGTGGGAGTTCGAGTCGGGTGTGTGGCTGGGTTATTCGCCCCAGTTCCCCGAGGTCAGCGACCTGACGCAGAAGGACTTCCTTGATGTCCTCTTCGTCTGCGTGGGGGCCCCCAGCAGTTTCCTCCGCCCGCTGGCCTAGTCGCAAGGCGGCTGTGGGATAGGGGGAAGGCCAGGGGCGAACCAGCCACCGGGACGACGAGTCGCAAGAGACGGGAGAAGGTAAGCACCCTCTCCCGTCTCTTGATCTGCAGGGAGACGCTCGGTAGCTTGGACGGGCTAGCCTGGGTTGCCTTCCACCGGAATCTTGATGGTGAAGTAGGCCACCTGCACCGGCTGGCCTAGGATGGAGAGCATAACGTCGAAATGGGCGTTGGCATCGAAGGCCGGGCCGACTCGGCCTTCCACCACCTTCGATTCCGCCTTGATCTTGCCGTCTTTGTACTCGGGATTCTGAGAACGTTGGAGGGAGTCGGTGGCCTGTCCATCCTGGCAGACCCAGTAGTTGACGGTGCCCAGCCCGGGGAGGTCCGCGCTCCCTTCGATGACGATGCGGTCTTCCCCCTTCCACTTGGCGGTCACTTGGACGTTCCACTCAGGTCGAGGATCCGTGGTGTTCCGGCAGAGGAAGGCGGGTGCCACGGCTCGCGGCGTGCCGGTCGCTTCGGGCGACGAAGCGGGGGTCGGCGAAACCTCTCCTCCACCTCCGCAGGCAGCCAAGAAAAGGGCGGCTCCAGAGAAGATGAGCAGTCGGACAAGGGGCGTCATGCCTCGCGCCCGCGGTCGCGGCGAATGCTCACGGGCCGCGCGGCACGTGGAGCGCACGGCGACGCTGTCAGGAACCGACGGTCGCACTGCCGACAATGTGGAGGATGATTTCGTCCAGGGCGGGCAGCAACTGGGCCACGTCCTGAAGATCCGCTTGTATGAGGGTACCGCTAACGAGAGCGCTCACAGAGGCCTCCCCCGTGGCGACTCTGATGGTGACGACGGCGTCGAACCGGTTGGCCCAGCGGTGCCCCACGAAGATGACCTCGCGCTCCTGTCCCGGACCCAGGTTAGACACAACCCAGGCATCCTCCTCGGGCGCCGGCACCCGGATCGAGAAGTCCCCGATGGTGAGCAGGCTCCACGTGATGCCGCCCGTGGCATCGTCGGGCAAGGGTACGCGCTCACGGACCGGTGGAGTGGGGGTGGGAGTCGCCTCCGGCGTCAGTGCCGGCGTGCCCTCGACCGGTGCCTCTGGCGTCGACGTCGGTGCCCCTGTCGCCTGACTTTCGGGCGTCGGCGTGGCGGAGGCGGAGGGTGTCCCTGTGGGCGAAGACCCGGCGAAAGCAGCGCTGGCGGGCGTGGCAGAGGGCGTTTCACCGGCACCGGGGGTCGCTTCCCCGTTCGGGCCTTGGCCCTCGCTGTTGAGGCTGGCCTGGACCAGGGCCAGCACCGCCTTCTCATGGCCCTCGCTGGACATGACCATGGCCTCTTGCAGCTCGTCGGCCGCATCAGTCTCCACCAGGGGCGCTACCTCACCAAGGACGTCCTGCTGCTTGGCTGTGAGGTCTGTGATGCGCTGAATCTGGCCAGGAGGTACCGAGTCCGGCTCCAAGGCCTGGACGAGAGGCTCGGTGGCGTCCACGAGCTGCCTGAGAACGGAGTCGCCGATGCGTTGCTCCTGGGAGGCCATCTCTTGCACTTCGTGGAGTCGCTCCTCGGCAAGGCTGATGCGATAGCCGCGGCGGGCATCCTCGCCAAAGGTGAAGGTGAGGCGGGTGCGTTCGGTGAGACGCTTGATCGGGTAGCGCCAGTCCCCGGGCACGCTGTCGCCGGAGCTGGCCACGATGACAGAAGAGAAGCCAAGGAAGGTCATGAGCATGGCCAGAGCTACGCCCGTAGCCACGGGCCGCCATCCGGCAGCGGGAGCCAGGCGCCAGAGCCACTGCGAAAGGGCGCGAGGCGCGGGAAAGAACCTCTGCGCCGGGCGAGAAACCGCACCCCGTGCCTGTACAGCGGCCAGGAATCGGTTTCGCGCCGCCTCCTGGAAAGCGGGGTCCGCCTCAGGCAAACAAGACTCGCCCAGCCGCTTACCGAGCCGTAGCAGCGGCTCCAGGCGATCCGACCACTGGGGATAGATGGCCAGGCAGTCCTCGACCGTACGCTGGCCCTGGGCCACCGCCTCCAGGCACTCGGCTAGGATTTCGTCAAAAGACCGTCCCATCTTCTACCTACAGCCTGCCGTTCCCCCGTTCGCTGCCCTCGCCCGGTTCGGGGGGGGCCAGGAGTTTCCGAAGTCTAGCGATAGCATGGTGCTGGAGCACCTTGACGTTGCCCTCGCGCTTGCCCAGGACGCGGGCCGTATCGCCCACGGAGAGTCCAGCGGCGAAGCGAAGCCAGATGACCTCACGCTGCGCGTTGGGGAGGGCCTGGCTGACCTCCAGCACCCGGTCGAAGGAGAGCTTGGTGTCCACCTGGG
>Ga0315289_10005504_pt1 | contig 18717 bp, 15 predicted proteins | sample YL17G11_40_MG_FD_203452 | JGI IMG/M metagenome (GOLD analysis project Ga0315289, IMG submission 203452) | Sediment microbial communities from Yellowstone Lake, YNP, Wyoming, USA - YL17G11_40 | ecosystem: Environmental > Aquatic > Freshwater > Lake > Sediment | place: USA: Wyoming | collected...
TCGTTTATTCCATAGTGAACTCGATGCCAACAACCGGTTTCAACGAAATCCCCTGGTACCCCGGATATATCTTCAGAGCAGGCGACGTCAGATTCCAGGTCGGCAGCGAGCTTTACGTGGTGGGCACTCATGAGGGGTTTTTCGGGAATCTCTACCATAATCCAGTCATGACCTATCGGGATGGGCACCGCGGGTTCGGTGAGCGAGGCAATCCTACTCTGGCCAATAGCAATCTCGGCCACGAGATGATGAATATCGATGGTTTTGAATTCAACTACTCGGAGTACCTCGACGAAAACGGCCAGTCGCTGATTGAAAACGGTTACCGGACTTACGTCATGGAGGGACGGTTGTCTTTTGGCAGCATTGGAGGGCCGCCGACCGGATCACCAGTGACAATGACGCTGGGCATGAGTTGCAACAACGACGTGGCGTCGTTGCCGTCGGTGCCGGAGCCTTCGACAATAGCACTTTTGGGCATCGGCCTGCTGAGCCTTTATGGCGGACGCCGGCGATTCTTGAAATAGCCTTATCATGAAATATCATATCATTGCCGGCCCCTAAACCGGCTTTTTGATTTGAGGACTCGGATTTCCAACGGGTTCGGACGCATTCTCATATTTCAAATGCGCTGGCGATCTCTTATAATACCCTCGGGTGAGCTTAAGGAACCACTGGGACCTTTGATGGCCATACCATAATCGAAATTGGAGGAAATGTGAAAAGAATAGGGCTCTATACGAAAACCGCTTTTCCTGTCGGCATAGTCTTCGTCCTGGCAATCATGGGCGGCTGCGGGGGCGGCTCCGAGACCGCAGTCAGGTTCAGAATGGAAAGGATGCTGGTCCAGGCCGATCGATTGCGGGAAGAGATGAAACTGAAGGGCCCTTTGCTTTCCGACGATGATCTGGCTAAGCTGGTCGAAGCCTACGCGGCGATTTCGCGCCAGGCTGTATCACCGGGGAACGCCGAAACGATAGCGAAGGCCTCGGAGGAAAAGAAGCAAGCCTGGGCGCTGGCATCGCTGGCAATGACAAGAATCGGGAATCTCTATCTCGAAGGCAAAATGTATGACAAGGCCTACGAGTATTTCAAGAACGTCGCCGAGAACTCCACTACGACACCGATCCAACGGAACGCGGTCATGGCCTATATGGCGCTGGCAATGGAGAAGCTCGGACACTACAGCGCGGCGGCGGGACTGTACGATACGTTGGCCCAGGAATACATAGCGGTCGTCGTGCCCGAAAATCCAAACCTCGACGCACTGGAGGCGCCGCTCAAGGCCGCCCAGATGTGGCTGCAGAGCGGTGATGCCGGCAAGCGCGATCGGGAGCTTCAAAGAGCCAGGGAATATTACAGGGAAATCGCGGGGAAGTACAAGGGCACGTTGACGGGATCGGCGGCGATGGCAAAGCTGGCAGCCAGCTATCTGCAGGAGAACCGCTATGGAGAAGCCACAGACATATTGAGGAGCATAAGAGACGACAGCTCCGGATTTGTCAGCCCCGGAGTTCTCATGTCTATAGCGGATATATACATGAACAGGGCTAATGACTTGCCGAACGCCGAGAGAACTTATCGAGATTACATTCGATATTACCCCCAACAAGGGAATGTGCAGTCGGCTTACCTGGGTTTAGGGTTGAGCCTGTACGGTCAGGGGAAGTATGAGGAAGCCCGAAAATCCGTGCAAGGTATGGAAAAGCTGCCCAAGATCGGTCAAGAGAATCTGGCGCAATCCTATTTCCTGACCGCCCTCTGTTATGAGAAAGAAGACAAATGGGAGTTGGCCAGAGGACAATTCGATATCGTTCAAACGTCATTCATGGGGACCGACCAGGGATTCGAGGCTGCGCTGCACGTCGTCGATCATTACCGTCAACATGGCCAAACTGGACTGGCCGAGGGGGCTTTCAACGATGCCGTGAATTATATAAACAAGTACGTGGCCCAGAATTCCGCCAATCCTGTGGCAGTCTCTCGAGGGCTGGGATACCTGGTAAGGGCCTACACGGAAAACGGAGAGATGGCGAATGCGGCCGAGCAACTGTCGCTTCTCCACCAGCGCTATCCTCAGCAGCCCGAGGGGAAATTCGCGCCTCTGCGGCTGAGCGAAATCTATGCCAATTCTTTGTATGACACGTCGAAGGCGATCTTCTGGCTGAAACTGTTCGTCAACGAGAATCCCGACGCACCTGATCTGGGCGAGATAAAATCTCAAATCGAGACCCTGGAGAAGCCAAGCGGGAAATAGGCCATTCAAGAAATCGATTGTCTTGCGGGATCATTCTGCAGCCGTCATTATTTGGTCTTCAGGTAAGAGAACATGAAATCGCTTCTCGAAAAGTATTTGCGGATTTGCTCCTCTCATGATTATCAGGATGCGATTGAATTCCAAAACGAAATTGCAGAGCTGATTCCGGGAAAAATCAGCAAGCAGAAAACCGCGACCGTCTGCGCTCTGGATATATCTTATAATAAATTCTCAGCGGAGATTTACGCCGCGGCTGCCCTTTTCTCTTTTCCCGGCCTGGAGCCTCTGGAGGAAGCGGCAATAATCGACAGGTCGAGGTTCCCCTATATTCCAGGGCTGTTAGCGTTTCGGGAAGGGCCCGCCATGATCAAGGCAGTCCATTCGTTAGCCAGACCGGTTGATATTCTGCTTGTCGACGGCCAAGGCATAGCGCATCCCAGGGGGGCAGGAATTGCAAGCATTTTGGGGCTCCTTCTCGACAAACCCTCTATCGGCTGCGCCAAGTCGAGGCTGGTAGGGGAATTCAGGGCGCCTGGTCCGGAGAAAGGGGCGAAATCGAGTCTCACTTACGAGGGAAATCTCGTCGGCAGTGTTGTGCGCACACGGGATAATGTGAAACCGCTGTTTGTTTCTGTGGGGTACGAAGTCGATCTCGATGATGCTGTCTCCCGGGTTCTTGAAATGTGCGTCAAGACCAGGATGCCTGAACCGTTGAAGCGCGCCCATATTCTGGCGAACATTATGAGGCAGAAGCAGGCGCTTCAAGGGTTAACGAGGGCATCTCTGTCATCCCGGTCCCCGGTGAAACTCAGGGCATAGCCGCCGCGGGAATCCGATATTATCTCGACCGGCGTATCGGCATCGCGGAGCAGTTTCCGCAGCTTGCTAATATACTTAGCCTGGTTTTCTCCGCGGTCCAGGAGCTCCTTCTGCACCCAGGGCTTTCCGCATGAGTAACCCTGCCAGAGTTTTTGAAAATAGGCGCGAAGTCGCTCCTGGAGGAAAACCGATTTGCTTGCAATCACCACCTCGGCACGGCGCTTATCGTATTTGCCCGTAAAAGCCACCTGCGTTCTGACGCCGGTTTTCCCTGATTCTGCGGGAATAGGTTTGTCGGGCTGGAACTGTTTTCGCCATTTCTCAACGGCGGCGACGGCGCTCGGTGGGAGCAAGCCGGCCAGGACGCCGGATGCAATCACAAAAAGCTCCTCACAGGCAGTGATACCGCTTTCGTAAAGAAGGCGGATGAACTCGCGGTCTATCCTCAGCGCCCTGGCAAGCGGCAACATACTGTCATCGACACCATACCGCATTCTCTCGATCAGCGTATTGAATCCGGAAATCGGTCCGCCGACACCAGGGCTCGTCCCCATGACCGCCCTAACGATTTTGTCAATCGATGTCAGAATCCAGGCCAATTGCGCGGCGTCCCTTTTGAGCCCGCCGGCCCCCTTGCCGAATAACGACTCCAGTTCGCGAATTGGCTTGCCTGCGCACCATTGGAGGGCAAAAAGCAATCCGGCCAGAGAATCCCTCTGTTTCAGATTCATCATGTTCTGAAGTGAGCTCGAGATGAAGGGTGTTTCGTTCATCGTTTCTCCGAGGAACTCGTGGATTCCCATGACAAGCTGATCGCAAGCCCCTATGTTCAGGCGGTATCCAGCGGTCTCGTCACGCCATTCAGGAAGCGAAACCGCCATAATCAGCCATTCCAAAAGATCGAACTGCTTGTCCGCAGGACTGCGGCAATCGGACGCCAGCCAATCGCGGACAGCAATCGACGATTGGACTCTCAGACCGGTGGCTCCGATGACCGCCCCTAACGCCGTGGTTTCGATTTTGCCCCAGCTTCGTATCGTCACCAACCCGCATTTCTCGAAACTTACGAGAGTGGACTCAAGCATTGCCGGCGATAGGCTCTGGAAATCACCGTGCGCTGCCGAATAAGTTTTTTTGCAGAGAATCTTGAGTTCCTCGAGGTTCGATGCGGCCCCGCTGGTTATCAGACTCAAAGCGAACTCGGGGAGCTGCTGAAGAGTCATACCTGGCGGCGGGTCCTCATCCAGGCCGTAAATGTATTTTCCCCATAGTATTTCCTGCTCGTAAGGTGTCGATGCTGTCATGATGGCGCGGCCGAACGGCTGGCGCGCTCCGTAACGTCCCGCCCTTCCGGCCGCTTGATGGAAGTCTATGCTGGTGAACGGCAGCAGCTGGCAGCCATCGGCGGATGATTTGGCTCCGCAGTACTTCTGCGTCTCCAGGAAAACATTCCTGGCGGGCAGATTCACACCAGTCGCCAGAGTTGATGTCGATGACAGTATCTTGATTTCGCCGGACCGGAAGCCGCTCTCGACGAGCTCTCTTTGGAATTCGTCAAGCTCGGCATGATGGAAGGCAACACCATTTTGCAGACACTCCCTTATGGTCTCATTCTGAATTGACGGGGGGCATTCGTCCAGCGATCTCAAAGCTCTGGGCGCGCTGGCGAGATGCAGCGTCGAGGCCAGGTACTGGGCCAGTTCAACCGCTGTCCGGCGAGAGCGGGTGAAGATGAGAATCTGCTCTCCTTGCGATGCCAGGTGCTTTATCGCCGCCAGATATTGACTGTCAAGCGGGGCGCCTTCGGTGGCCTCCAGCTGGGTTGTCAGATGCTCGTCGCCCTCACGCTGCGCATTGAACTCGCGGAAATGAAATGTCCCGCGGTGCAGCACTCCCAGCCTGAGATCGACCGGCCGCCGAGTCTCATTCAGGACGGGAAACCCCAGCCATTCGGAAATCCGCTTAGGCGAAGTCCCACCCCCCATAAGCAGAACAATCCTGGCGGATGGATTGAATTTTCGGATTTTGATGACCGCCAGTTCCAGCTCGATACCTCTTTTCGGATCGGAGATGGATTGGAATTCATCGATTATGAAGCAGGACGAGTTTTTTATGATGGAAACATCACTGGCAGTAAAGCTATTGAATCGCTCATAAATGAGAATCGCGATATCAAACTCCTTGGTGGCAATGTCGCGGTCATCGATTGCATGGTCGCGAGTCGACAATTTGACCCTGAGACCCAAAGGCTTGTAACGTTTTTCGAACAGCCGATATTTCTCCTCGGCAATGGCTTTCAAAGGAACCAGGATGATCGCCTTGCTGCGAGCGGAGGCGGCGGCCGCCGCCGCCAGTTCTCCGCAAAAAGTCTTGCCCGATGTCCCCGGGCCGCAAATAATCAAACTGCTTGTATCGCTTAGCCCAAAACGCGTCACGAACTGCGCCTGAACAGGCAGAAGATAGGTGATACCATCGCCCTGCCAGCGAGCGATCAACTGGCGAGGAAAACCATGACTTAGGAGGGTGTCGATTTTCATGACGAACTGCTCAAGCGCATGCGCTCCATCCGCAGACCGGACACGCGAAACATCCTCCCTCCGAGACTGCGGTGTTGAAGCAGCTGGGGCAATAGATATTGTAGCATCCCACACAGACCATGAGGTAGCCGTCAAAAATCAGGCCGGAGCCGCAGCGACATTTTTTCTGGGCGGCGAATAGATCGTATTCCATTTTTCTAACCATGGCATTCTCCCGGTTAAATTAAAGCCGCGAAAAAGAGAGTTTTATTTTCAACCTAACGAATCCGTTGTCAATCCCTACTACTACACGTTAAAATACTGCACAAATGTATAACTGTCAAGCAAAATCTCACCTTATGTTGAAAAATCTTTGTTGGGACTGTGTAAGTTATTGATGTTTAATATGTTAATTTACAATAAGGCTCCACCCATGAGGCCTCGGGGTAGATACAACGCCAATCAGTTGAAAAAAACCTGCTTGTTCAGTAGGAAGGTTGGGGGAAATAATGCTGACTTGAATCGATTATCTCGACTTGGAAGTTTGTTCATTTAGGACAATATTGATATTTGCGATGACCGCGCCGGGATAAACCGGGACTTCGTCCGCAGGCGTCCACAGCGAATCACCGTTCTGGTCGTAGAAACCTCGACCATCGCCGGGAGTTAAGGGATTCCAGCCGCTATTGTCAGCGTCGTCAAGGGCCTCGAAGCGGAGATTCAGGGTATCGGCCAGACTGTCGAGCTGGATGGTGTAATTTCCTGACGGCGAGTCCACGTAAGCCCATGCGACAATGCAAAGCTGCTGGGGACTAGTGGTATCGGCGAATGCATAGGTATGGGATGAAAGAATATGCCCCGGCCAGGTGACATTACCGTTGATTATGGCGTAATCTTGCGACTCCGTGAAAACTGCCGTGATCGACATGTCTCCTTCAACCACCAGCACCAGAGGGTTTTCTGAACTGACAGTGTCACCAGTCCAGCTTACAAATCTCCATTGGGGCGCCGGCGTGGCTGTCAATGTGACGGTATCGCCATATAGGTAAGGCCCGGGCCCGGGATCGATTTCGATGGTCCCCTGCCCTACAGTTGAAGTATCCAATGTATAGGTTTGCTCTTCGGTGTCGAACATCCACACGGGCCCGATTGTGCGGTTGGCATGCTGATCTTCGGCTGTGACTCTCCAATAATACGGAGCTGAGAATTGTAGTGAATCGGGGTCAAATCTGCTTTCTCTCAGGTCGCCGGCAACGAGCGGCGGGTCGACATTTTCGCCGAAATACAAATCAAATGAAATGGAGTCATCGTCGGGATCGGAACAGCTCCAACTGAGGACAACGTCAAGGGGAATGCCGATGGCACTGTCGGCCGGCGACGGATCATGAGGCGTTTGCGGCGGCAGGTTGGCGATAGTCGTGAAACGCCAGACCGGCCCCGAAACGACGTGACGATGCCCGTCCTTGGCGACAACCTTCCAATTGTAACTGCGCCCCAGTTCGAGTGAATCAAGCGGATAGGAGTCGACCTTGATATTCGAATCGATGATGGCAAGGTAAGCGTCAACGCCGAAATAGATATCATAAAGCAGAGTGTCGCCGTCGGGATCGGAACAGTTCCAATGCAGCATCAAGGACGTTCCAGTTATGGTGGTATCGTCAGGGGGGAAAGGGTCTGATGGGGCCTGGGGGAAGCTTCCGGCAGCAAGAGTCGTGATTGTGGCCATATTGGAGGGAGCGGAATTGCCGTAAGAGTTGGCGGCGACGACGTAATATGAATAGGATGAAGAATCGCGTAGAAGGCTGTCGGTGTGCGACACCTGGTTCTCCCCTGCGGTTGCGATTTGAACCCAGTCGTCACCGCTATTGAAGCGGAAAACGATGAAGCTGGTTTCGTTATCGGCGTTATCGACCCAGTACAGGATTATGGCCGATGATGATATGGCATGGCCGGTCAGGCTCGTGGGAGCGTTGGGGAGGTGATTCTTGTCGGCACTGGCGCTATTGTCGCTGCAAGAGAGGGAAATCGCGCACAGGGCGCACACCAAAGAGATTGATTTCGCAGAAATTGTCAGGTGTCGAAGAATCAAGGTTTCGCCTTTGTCAGGTCAAGACCATCGCCCGTTTTGCCCTCACCCGTTCAACTATAAACACTCGAACATGGATAGTCAAGTAGTAATCTGGGGTTGAATAAGAGATGGGACGCGTTTACAAAAGCCTTTGCTGTGGTAGGCGCAATCTCGGCTTGACATATGGAAAAGATAAGATAAATTATGTCATTGTCGTGGTCGGGGGAAGTGAGGGCAGGGTCAGTCTGAGTGGTGGGAGAGCAAGTCAGTTTCAATGAGATTCACCGCATGCGAAATGAAAAATGGCAATTTGTACAAGGTCAATTAATGGGAAGGTCTATATAATCTTGAGCAACTTAGGAGGATCAGTGAAGAACTTATTCACAATGGCAGTCATCATTATGCTTGGCGCGGCTGTCTGTTTGGCCGGCGACGAAGGTTCTGTCAAGGCGAAGGCATCGGGGACTGCCGCCCATTGCGCCAGAGCTCATGCTCTTCAAACCAGCTCGCAGCAGCCCGCTCCGGAGACTAAAGCCGAAAACCCGCACGCCGCCTGCGCCGCCAAGTCTGAAACTCTGTCTACCACCGCCACGCAAGCTACTCCCTCTGAAGCCGGCGTCCGGGCCGAACCTGCAACAGAGCCCACGTCAGCCCAAATGGAAAATGCCAAGGCCTTAACAGCCGCGCATGCCGGTGCTCAATGCCCCGATGTCAGCAGCAAGGAAGCGCTGAACGCGTTTCACGAAAGTCTTCACCCCATGCACATGGCGCTCGGCGAAGGCAAATATGACGAGATTCGGAGCCTATATTCAAAGCTGGAACTGGCCTCGGCGGGAGTGGCAGCCTACAAATGCCCCATGGGAGACAAATGCCCGCCCGAGTGCCGCAAGGAGTTCGAGGCCCGCAAGGCAAATCTCCTAAAATCCGTAGAAGTACTTGGAGCCGCCTGCAAGGGTGATGACAACAAGAAAGTCGAGGAGACTTTCAATGTCATGCATGAGGCTTATATTAAGTTCGCCTCCACTTGCGGCGAGAAAGAAACCGCCAAATAGGCGTTGTTTCGGATTAGCACCGGAGGAGCGCTCGGCAACGGGCGCTCCGCGTCGATCACCAGATAATAGACAAACCCCTCAAAAATCTCTTGACAGCACATGGCTCCATTTATTTATTTTAGTCAGATTAAGGAATTTTCCCCTGAAGCAAGGAGAAGCCTGTGCGGCCGCAAAACTGGCGATCAACTGCTCCCGCATTAATTGTGCTTAGCGCATTACTTAGTATACTCTTGAATACTGTGGCCCTCGCCCAGTGGTCTACTCCCGTGCGGATCTCTGATCCGATCGACTGCTACCGCCCGAAGATTATTTCGTGCGGCGGCCTTTTGCATCTAATCTACAGTACGGGTCTTGGCTTGTCCTTTTACCAGCGGAGCACCGATCTGGGAGGTAGCTGGAGCGTGCCTTATTGCATCAACTTGGGAGGTGGGGGCACATCGGCGAAGCCGACCATGAGAGCTCGAGGGGATACAGTTGTTGCCGCCTGGTATCACACCCTGACGGTTGGCCATAACATTGGTTTCCGCTGCTCTACCGACGGCGGGCAAAGCTGGGGGGCAGTTTCCTTTGTGTTGCCATCGAATTACCTAAACCTTGAACAACTTATCCTTACGGTCTCCGGCCCAAGCACCTATCTCATCTTCACCCACAGCGACGACAGAATTCACTTTTGCATAACTGAGAGCACCGACTTGGGGGTGTCGTGGACAGCCCAGCGGGAAATGTTCCAGGTTCAGAGCTCAGAAGGTATGGACTTATGTTGTCGTGGGGATACGCTTCTTCTACTCTGGAGCGCCATATATAGCTGGCAGGAGTTGATGGAACTTTACTTCTGTCGCAGCACCGATGGGGGTGAAAGCTGGTCAGACATCAGCCTTCTTTCTACAGAGGACGACCATGGCTCCCAGAACCCTTGCCTGGTCCTAAATGAGAGGGGGCAACTGGCCGCTTTCTGGACTGACTTCAAGTATTCCCCTTACTGGTTCACCGGGGATGTCTTTGTTCGCTACAGCCAAGATTTGGGGGAAACTTGGACAGAGGAGGAGGCTCTCACCGCCGACCATCTGGCGGCTTTCCCCAAGGTTGTCTGGGAAGGTGACTCTTTGCACCTGACCTGGGAGGATTACTCGCAGGACCCCGGCAACATATCATACATGGCATCCACTGATAATGGTCTAAGTTGGGGACAGCGTGAAGCGGTGGATGATTATATTTCCGACTCTTTCAACCCTAACCTGGCATTGACACCGGGCCTAGTGCATTTGGTCTGGGACGACAGGCGTTATCCTGAATGGGGCATTTACTACAGTCGCCGGGAGGAACAACCCGATGCGGTAGGTGATGTCGAGAGTGAGTTTCTACCCCAGGAGAAATACTTAAGGGCTTATCCCAACCCATTTAATTCAAGGGTTACGATCAAGTATTTCTTGCCGTCGGATGGTTCTGTCTCAATTGGAATTTACAACGTCTCTAGTCAGAGGGTGGACCGAATCTTATCGCAAAATATGCCAGCCGGGCAACATGAGATCACCTGGGAGGCATCAGGTTTCCCCAGCGGCCTTTATTCAGTCGTGGTGAGGCAGGGGAATCGTTCCGAAACGGCCAGGCTGGTTTTGGTGAAATAGCTCCCCAGCGCCCCTTCTATTCTGTATCGTTTCCGAAGAAATCTCGGAACCGCCTCAGAACGGGTACTTTTCCTTGGGCTTATCCTGTTGCTGGAATTCGGTCCAGCCACGGTCCGAGGCCGAGGTAATTCCTTTGACGCGCAGGTCGAAGTCATCGGGGTTGGAGCACTGACTCAAGGACTCCTCATAGCTTATCAGGCCTGATTGGTAAAGCCTCATAATCGATTGATCAAAGCTCTGCATCCCGTACTGTACGGCCCCCTGCTCAATGAGATCGATGATGCTGTTGGTTTTCATCGGGTCGACAATCGCTTCCCTGATGGAGGCGGTGGAAATGAGGGCCTCGACCGCGGGAATACGCCCGGAACCGTCGCAACGGGGCAACAGCCTCTGGCAGATGATGGCTTTCAATGTGCCGGCCAGAAGCAGCCTTATCTGCTGATGCTGGTGGGGCGGGAAAAACGATATGATTCGCGACAGGGTCTCCACCGCGTTAAGAGTGTGCAGGGTGGTCAGCACCAGGTGCCCGGTGTCGGCGGCGGTGAGTGCGATGCCCATGGTGTCGGCGTCGCGGATCTCGCCGATCAGGATGATGTCGGGGTCCTGCCTGAAAGCGTGCCTCAGGGCGGCCGCGAAACTCTCGGTATCGCCGCCAACCTCCCTCTGCGATATGATCGATTTCTTGTCGCGATATATATATTCGATAGGGTCTTCGATAGTCAGAATATTCTCGGCCCTGCAGCTGTTGATATGTTCCACCATGGACGCCAGGGTGGTCGACTTGCCCGAGCCGGTGGTGCCCGTGACTATCACGAGGCCGCGCTTGTTGTCGGACGTGTCCTTGACAACGTCGGGAAGATTCAATTCGTGGAACGTGGGAACCTTGGTGTTGACCTGCCTTATGGCCACGCCGATAGTGCCTCTCTGCTTGTAGAGATTGATTCGGAAACGCCCCATCTTGGAAATGGACAGCGCCAGGTCCATCTCGCGCTTCTGATGGAACCTGTCTTTTTGCTCCGGGCTGAGAATCTGGCCGAGGATCTTGTCGATGTCATCGGGCATCAGAATCTGATCGTCGATATAGGACAGATGCCCGTCAACTCGCACGGTCGGCCTCAAACCCACCCGAAGGTGCATATCGGAGGCGTAGCGATTGAGCATCTCCTGCATCATCTGCTTAAATGTCATACCCGTCCCTCATTGGATAGACGTTCATAGAAATCTTGGCGCCCGCACTTGGCGCCCGACAGATTCTATATCGGCAGATGATGGAGAAACTTTGACGTTATCGTGCCGGCTCGACGAGGAAAAGCGGCTGGCCAAATTGCACCGGCTTGCCATTTTCGACGAGCACTTCGACAACGCGCCCGGCGATTTCCGACTCAATTTCGTTCATGAGCTTCATGGCCTCGATAATACAGACCACCTGGCTCTGCTTGATAGGCTGGCCGACTTCGACATAAGGCTTGGTATCCGGCGCCGGCGCCTTGTAAAATGTGCCGACCATGGGGGATTTGATTTCAATCAGGCTTGTCATCGTCACCGGGGTTTTGGGGCCCTGGGTGGCGATTTCCAGGCGCTCCTCCCTCGGCGCCACAATAACAGCCGGCGGCGGCGGGGCGGCCGCCGGATTGGCGGGATTATGATGGTTATTGTCGCTGTTGGAGCCGATTTTTTTTCTGATGCTGACTTTGCGCCCCCAACTGGATACCTCCAACTCGCCAATATTCGACTCCTCGACCAGTTTTATCAACATCCGTATTCTCGATGATCTCATTCGGATTTCCTCCGTCTCCAGAGCAGTTTAAAGCTCCATTAGGTCCCTGGGCGATTTGCTGAGAACCTCGGCGCCAGTGGCCGACACCAAAACATCGTCCTCGATTCTCACACCGCCCCAGTTGGGAATATAGATTCCAGGTTCGATAGTTACGACCATGCCCGGTTCCAATACGTCATTCGACTCCTGGCTTAAAACCGGCCTGTCGTGAATGAGCATTCCCAGGCCGTGCCCCAAGCCATGGCCGAAATAATCGCCGTACCCGGCTTTCATAATGATATCCCTGGCGACCCCGTCGAGGCGGCTGCAGGCAAGCCCCGGCTTAACCGCCCTGCAAGCGGCCCTCTGGGCCATGAGCACGATGCCATAGATTTTCTTCTGTTTTTCGGTGGCCTTGCCCAGAACCACGGTCCGGGTAATATCGGACGCATAGCCGCGATAAAAGCAGCCGAAATCGAGGGTCACGAAATCTCCCTTGCGCAGCACCTTGTCGGAGGCGCGGCCATGTGGCATGGACGAGCGCAGGCCCGAAGCCACGATGGTGTCGAAGGATGGGTTTTCGGCGCCAAGGGATTTCATTTTGTATTCAATCTCCAGGGCAATATCTCGTTCCTTTAATCCGGGCTTGATGATGTCGATAACTTCCGAAAAGGCTTTGTCGGCTATCTTGACGGCTTTCTTTAGGCGGCTGATCTCATCGGAGTCTTTCAAAATCGATAGAGATTCGATGAGTTGAGTCGTGGGAGTGAATGTCGCGAAGGGTATCGACTCCCGCAGTTTATCCAGAAGGCTCAGGGACACGAAATCAGCCTCGACCCCGACCCGCATCTTTTTGGAATCGGAGAAGGCCGGTATCCTGGAAAGTTCGCGGACAAGTTGGCGTCCGGCGACAATAACCTGGCACTCCTTGACTTCCTTCTGGGCCTGGACCGCATACCTGAAATCGGTCAAGAAATAAGATTTGGGCGGCGCCAACGCCACAATTCCATTTGTCCCGGTGAAACCGGAAAGATAACGGACATGGTTGATCTCGGTCACCAGAAGAGCATCGATGTTGTTCTTCTTGAGCAGGCCCAAGGCCTTTTTTACTCTGCGGTCATCCATGCTTTACCATTTTCGCTTTCAATTCCGCGATTTTGCGGCTGAGCTCGCTCTTTTCGGGATTCGCCAGACTCAGCTCGGAGTAAATCATCAGCGCCTTGTTGAGATACCCCTGGTCAACACAGATGTCGGCGTACGTTTCCGTTTCGAAATTTGAGTCTTTCCAGATGGCGTCGCTGCCGTTATCGGCCTCCTCCGTGCTTGGCCGTTTGAAACCGTGGCGCAGATTAAGCTCGCTAAGAGCCGGATAAATCTCCTCGATCATGTCGACAGCATAGTTGGAGCGGGCCATATCTCCTCGCCGATAGTATATCTTGGCGAATAACAGCCAGCCGTTGAGATGCTCCGGTTCGAGAGACAGCAAGAGCCTGACCAGCTGTTCGGATTTGGAAAGGTCGTTCAATTCGTAGGCGATCCTGGCCGCCACGTAAAAAAGGGCGCCGTCGCGCTTTCGCTCCCTGATTTCCCCGAGGGCTGAATTGAGTGCCTCTCGCAAACCGCCAATGTTTCCCATGCGGTCAATATCGAAAGCGGCATAGGATGCTCTATCTTCAGTGCTCATCTAATCGGCTCATTCTAAAAATAGCTTAATTGTCGTTGTCATGGGATATCCGGCCTGCATCGCCGGCATTTCCTGTTCGACTGCTCCCTTCAGCCTTTCAGGGGCAAGAACATAACAGCGGCCAGATGATATGTCAACAGGTTTTATCCCAAAGGATCTGCAAGTTATTGGTAATCTGATATATATTAACCAGTTAGGCTCCGGCGCCACGTAAGCGCCCGATGAGCTTGCTGGTCGATTTTCCCTTTGCGAGCCTGACACGGCGAACTTTGCCCCCCCAGCTTCGAACCTCGCGGGCTCCCACAATCTCACTAAGTGCATAATCAGCCCCTTTAACCAAGATATCCGGCCTAAGGTTCTTAATAAGATTGAGCGGCGTATCGTCCCCAAAGCCCACCACCAGGTCAACAGGCATGAGGTTGGCCAGGAGAAGAGCGCGGTCGGCAAACGGCATCAGGGGTCTCCCCTTCCCTTTGAGCCTGCCGACCGAGGCGTCACGGTTCAAGCCGACGATCAGAAAATCGCCCAGCTTCCGAGCCTGAGCCAGGAACCTGACGTGCCCGGCGTGGATAATATCGAAACAGCCATTGGTGAAAACGACTTTTTTGCGCCGACCGAGTCGCTTGCGAATAGAGATCGCCCGCTTAATGCTGACGATTCTTGATTTCATTTAAGGTCTTTGTCCCGTGAACCTGCCAACATTGCCGCTTTCAGCTCGTGGCGGGAGATGCGAGCGGTGCCGAATTGGGCGACAGCCAATCCCGCTGCCGAATTTGCCAGGATCGCCGCCTCCTTCATGGAGGCGCCTGCCGTTTTCGCCACCGTCAGAGTGGCTATAACAGTGTCCCCGGCGCCGGTGACATCATAAACGGTCTTGGATAGGGCCGGTATAAGAGTCAGCTTCCTATCCTTTTCGAATAAAGCCATCCCCTTCTCGCCACGGGTGATAAGCAGAGATTCCAGGCTCAGCAGGTCCATCAGGTTCCAGCCAACATCGGCAAGAATGGTGTCGTTTGTTATCTTCTTGCCGGAGATGAAGCCCGCCTCATGATGGTTTGGGGTAATGACGGAGACCTCGCGATAATTCATGAAATGAACTTCCTTGGGGTCGACTGCAATAAAGACGCCATGTTTGCGGGCCAGCGGAATGATTTCGGCCAGCAGATCGTATGTGATGACCCCTTTGCCGTAATCCGAGATGATTATGCCATCGACTGACTTGATAAGCCTGGCAATCCTTGTCACTAACTGCTGCACAATCTCGGCCGGAATTTCGGCGCTCATTTCGCGGTCGATCCGCACGATTTGCTGGTTGTGGGCGACTATCCGGGTTTTGACCGTTGTGGGGCGGTTCTTGTCGATTATCAGCCCTGACGTCTTGATATTGCCGTTAATGAGGTTATCTTTGAAAATCTCCGCCATCATATCGTCGCCGATGACCCCAAAGAGGCTGACCTTGGCGCCAAGGGCGCTGACATTGGCGGCGACATTGGCGGCTCCCCCGAGATTGGCGGATTCCCTGGACATATGGACGACCGGCACGGGGGCTTCCGGCGAAATGCGCTCCACATTCCCCCAAAGGTAGCGGTCGAGCATGATATCGCCCAAGACAAGGATTTTCACCCTGGGAAAATTCGCCAATAGTTTATTGATTCTGCTCTTGTTCATAGTCAACTCGTTCCCCTACGGATCCGCACAGACCAAAAACCTTGACTTGGCAGGGGATAATACTAAAATTGTGCCCTGGTGGCAACTCTTATTGTGTCAAACTGTCGGACAAGATAGAAGGAGATAATGTGAACCAGAAGCAACAGCAGCTCAACATCGAGATAGGCGAAAAGGAATCGGAGGGGATATATTCCAACCTGGCCCTGATTGTGCATTCGCCGCAGGAGATAATCATTGATTTCGCCAGGGTCATGCCGGGGGTTCAGAAATCCAAGATCTACGCCCGCGTCATCATGACCCCGGCCCACGCCAAGATGCTGCTCAAGGCCCTCGATGACAATATCAAGAAGTTCGAGGCCCAGTTCGGGCAGATAAAGCTGCAGGGGATCGAGGAAAAGAACATCGGCTTCCAACAACCCAAGATTGGGGAATAGCTCCGGTCAGGACCCCGATCCTGACCGGGCTCGTTCTTATTGGCCTCAGGTTCGTCCATACGGACCTGTACGGGGAGACCTGACGCCACCGAGAGTAAAGACCAGTAGGTCGGGTTTCTGGAGTCGGGCGGCTGCCGGACGGCGAAAGCCGACTCTTTTATAACGAAGTCGGCCTTCCGGGGAGAAGGCCGACCTACGGTTCGGCTGGCGGCGTTGCCATCATGTGGCGCTCAATTTGATATTGCCTCTGCCAAAATAGACTTGCCTCTCTTAAAATTTTAATATATATTTGTCTTGCTGGCCTTAATAAGCTCTGGGAGGATCTTATGAAAACAGCAGCCAAGCCTCTTTTGATTGCGTCTCTCTTTACATTATTGACCATAAAAACTGCGCTCGCAGATTGGAGCGAACCGTACTTGTTAACCGATAGCGCCGATGGAGCAATCTATTATGCAAGAATCTATGCCACCGATTCAATCTTTCACGTTTATGCTGATAACGGAGATATACGCCACATATTCCATTTTACGAGCACGGATAACGGTGAGAGTTGGTCGCTTTTGGCCAATGAGTGCAATCCGAACTTTTGGATAAACAACGGCCCGGTAATGGCGTTTTTCGGTCACGGGAAATTCTATACAATTTATCAGGGCGTCCGTAACGGTGATCCGTATTGGGAGGGTTTTACCTATTTCAGGGCCAGCACGGATTACGGCACAACATGGGCCTGGTCGAGCCAGTTGAGGTTGCCTATTCACCAGCCTGCCAGGGCATGCAACATCACTGGAAACGGCGATACCCTATTTATCGTAGCCTATCAGCCAGATTCAAGTCATGCCGACCTTCAGCTTTGGCGAAGCTATGATGCCGGCCATAACTGGGAGCATCTGTACACACCTTGCGAGGGTGGATACCATCCGTCAGGGTTGGAGTATGATAAGGCAAAAGGGGTGCTGCACGTGGCGTTCTTGGGGAATGATTGGGATATTTACTACGCCAGAAGCACGGATCGAGGCGACAGCTGGGAGGGCCCCATTCTCATTGGTTTTCCTGAGGATGGCCCATCCAATCTCCCTGCTATGGAAAGCGACGGCAGGGGAAATGTGGCGATTTCGTGGGGTGATGGGCACGAGAACCCTACGGGTACGCCGGGAATCTATTGCCGGCTTAGTCATGACGAAGGAATCACCTGGCAACCGTCAGCGAGAATTAGCGACTCAAGCAATGCTTGGAGTGATGTCACGGTAAGAGATGGGTATGTGGGCGTAGCCTTTCATGTGGGCATGCACAGGTTGGGATATAGAGAGAGTTTCGATGGGGGTGCCACGTGGGATTCAGCGCAGGTAGTAGCCTTAGGCGATTTTGTCTACGGGAGCATCTTGCGGATCGATGAGACAATACATCTTGCTTTCCGAGAGGATTGTGTTTATCCGCAGAGGTTCCCAAACAGAGCTGGATATGTAAAAAACGACCCATCAACCGGAATCTGGGGAAACGGTCAGGAACTGCTCTCGAAGAGCTCTCTTAGTGCACATCCCAATCCGTTTAACGGCCAGACGATCATTTCATACTATCTCGATAAGGAGTCCACGGTCAGCCTGCTCGTTTATTCCATAACAGGGCAACTAATGCTGGCTCTCGTCGACAAGGAGATTCAAGATGCCGGGGCACACAAATATATTTGGGAAGGGAGGGATGCCAATGGAAGAGCAGTCAGTACAGGAATCTATTTCTACGAGCTTTACGTGAACGAGACCAGAGAATCCAAGGCCATGATCATGATAAAGTGAGTTGACCTGTCTGGCGACCGAACGGGGGCTTTCGGCTCATGAAAACGTGGACCGCACCAGTCCAGATAATTTTACTTTTTCTACATTTTCCCCTTGACAGCAGGGAAGCGGGTTTAATATGTTAAGCTTGGTCTTTTCCTTCACACATATTTGCTAATCATAGGAGGTGCCCTTGAAAACCTCAATAACTTGCTTGGTTGTGCTGGTGGCGGCAATTGCTGCTTCCGCCCGCATTATTAATGTTCCTGCAGATTACCCCACTATTCAGGCCGGGATAGACGCCAGCGTGAACGGCGACACGGTCCTGGTGGGTCCGGGGAGCTACGCTGCTGGTTTCACCATCGATGCCAAAAATATCTTGCTAAGCAGTTCAAACGGTCCCGATGCAACCATTGTTGGGGCCTGGTGTTTTATGCAAGGTGAAATCGACTCAAACTGCATCATTCAGGGATTTACGTTTACGAATAATGGCGGCGGACTTTCGATATTGAATGTGGGGGCTGACGTATCTTGCAGGATTGAAGGTAATATCTTCAACGATAATTGGTCGGCAGCAGGTGGTGCAATAGGGTGTTGGGGAGGAAATCCAATAATAAGGAATAATATCATAAGACACAACTTTGCATCATTTATTGGGGGCGGGATCTGCTTCGAGAATTCACCTCCGCCATATACTACCCACGCGGAGATATCTTCGAACATTATATATTCAAATACTGCTTCCGCATCTTATGCCAGCGGGCATGGTGGCGGCATATATTTGTCGGGAGGCGTCACAGTCAAATATAATGTGATTTTTGCCAATGCAGCTCGTGCAGCTTTCGTGAGCGGCGGCACTGGAGGGGGCATTTATTTAGCGGGCTCATCTGACGGCCATAGAACGGCCTTCATTAATAATACGATCGTTCATAATTCCGCTCTCTTTGAAGGACTGCCAAGTGAAGGTGGCGTGTTGTGCTCCCCATTTAGCAAGCGATTTCTAAGAGAGTCCTCGTGGTCAAGTTATAGGTTTCTTCCATCGCGTTCGGCGTCTTGTATCCCAGCGTCG
>Ga0315289_10005505_pt1 | contig 18715 bp, 13 predicted proteins | sample YL17G11_40_MG_FD_203452 | JGI IMG/M metagenome (GOLD analysis project Ga0315289, IMG submission 203452) | Sediment microbial communities from Yellowstone Lake, YNP, Wyoming, USA - YL17G11_40 | ecosystem: Environmental > Aquatic > Freshwater > Lake > Sediment | place: USA: Wyoming | collected...
GTCAAGCTCCTCTCCCTCACCCTGGCCTCGATCCTGGCCCAGCTCGGAAACGAAGTCTCGCTTAACCTCGATTATGATGCCGCCGTGAGGAGCGGGACGATCAGCGCGGACCTCATCTATTCCGACCACAAGATCGAGAACCCGATCATCGACGAAGCCGACGTGCTGATCAAATTCACCAAGACCCGGGAGTGGTTCCCGGCTAAGGCCCTCGTCATCGACGAGAGCCTCTGCGACACAGAATCCCTCGAATGTTCGATCAAGAGCGCAGAGGGGACTCTGTATGGGTTCGAGAACGTCGCCCTCTCCAAATTTGGCAGCAAGATTTATATCAATATGATCGCCCTGGGAAGAATTCTCCGCTACATCGGCATCAACATCCTTCTTCTGAACATCAAAGACCTCCTGCCCTCCAAATCCGTCGAGAAGAACCTGGAGGCCGTCAAATACGGGTTCAACTATCGAGACGATATCTGATTGGAATGAAGAGATTCATTCTTTTGGCCTCTTTCTTTGCGATTCTTGCCTAAAATCAAAAAATGCTCGCTCAGTTCACAGCCGAAGAGATCGCCCCTAGGGGAAAGACGGAAGAATTCTTTAAAACAGCGGAAATTGCAAGGTCCGGTCTCCGGATTTGTGGCGAGGCCAGCCGGGCTGGTCGGCGACAGGACCCACGGAATCACGATCTTAAGTCATTACGGAAAAAGAGATATTTACATAGCCCAAGAAAGTATTGAAATTCCTTGAAAATAATGTCATAAAAGATAAAGGTATATAATCGAGTCTCTAGGGAGGAACTCATGAAAAGAGTATGGTCTTTCGTCCTGGTGCTTTTGGTCCTGACAGTGTTGGGTCTCTCAGCGCAGGAGACAAATATCTTGAAGATTAAGGTTCAGACGGCGAACGTCCGGTCCGAACCCGACCCCAACAGCGCCATTATCAAACAATTGAAATTGGGCACGCTTCTCGAATCTCGGCAGAAAATCGGGGACTGGTACGAAGTTGTGATAACGGATGAAAAAGGCGCGGCAGTTTCCGGCTACATCAATGTCAATGTTGTCGACCTCATCAGCGGCGAAAAAAAACAAGAAGAGGTCGTCAAAGAGCCGGAAGTTAAGAAGAAGCCTGTCCTTCCCGTTCCGCGCGAGGAGGCTCCGGTGATCGGCCAGGCGTCCGTCGCTCCTTCCGGGGGATTCAAGATTTTAGGCGGGATCGACAGCGCCAACCTGACCTATTCTTTTGAAGGCTCTGAGCAAGCGGATAAATATAAAAAGTCCCTGATGAGCTTTTTGGGGGGATTGGGCCTTGAAATAGGAGGCCGGGTCGGCCTGGAGCTCGACTTCCTCTATTTCAAGAAAGGGGCCAAATTTAAGGGAACGGAATCCGGATATAATTTCGATGTGAGTATCAACATCGATGAGGTCAGCGTCCCCGTTATGTTGAAATTCCATCTTTTCAAGGGTCGGGGAATGCCCGATGTCTTTTTACTCGGAGGCGGAGAGGCGGCCTACGTTCTTTCGAATAAGGTCCATTACAGCGTGACAGACTCCGCCGGCCAAAACACGTCCGACACCAAGGATGAAATCAAGAACACCAACCGGCTGGATTACGGAGCCGTTTTTGGAGGGGGAATCGAACTCAATTTGATCGGCCTGCGGCTTGTGGTTGAAGGCCGGTATCATCTCGGATTCGCGAATCTGTCGAAGGCCGACGAGGAGCTCGGGTCAAAAAGCACGGGAAAAACCAGTGCGTGGATCTTGCTCGGCGGGCTCAAATTCTAAAGTTTCTAAAATTCTGTTTTTAACATTAGCGGCCTCCCCGTCATCCTTCCGGCTTGTTTTTTGTGGACATCCATGCCTAATCATTTCTATCGGAGGGCTTTAATCCGATATGCGGAGCTTCCAATATTTTTCTCGGGGCTCTCATGATGTCCCATCCAGTTTCTTACAAACGCCTTTAAAAAAAAGACCGCCGATCCGCGTATAAAGATCTTTTTTGACGCCCGATTTTCGCGGAGATGGGGCGCGCTTGCATCTGTTGGCGTATTCTCGGAGAAAATTCAGGTCGGAAAAATTGGAATATTTTTCTGGAAATATTTTCTGGATGAGATCCAACAACTCCTGGGGCCGATCGGTCCAAAGACATCCGGCCGACGGACGATAGAGCGATCTGACGCCCTTCAAAAATGGAGAATTTTCGAACGCTTCCTGAAGCGATCGTCCCGGCCCGACGGCCGTGTCGGCATAATGGAGGATGCCGCAGGGTTGGATCTGGCCCTTGGCGTTGATGTATATTCCCAGTCCTCGTGTGGCGATGCAACCTCCGAGGGGAGACATGTCATTTTCATGATCCAAGGCGATGATCGGATAGGAGTTGCGGATATTCATAATTCTCTGATAGAGGAGCCTCCGCTCGTCGGGAGATAGAATGAAAGACAAGTCGGGACGGTCCCCGACGGGCTTATAGGAAAAATAATAAACCATGAGGATCCCCTGGCGGATCATGCGGCGGATAAAGGCGTCCGATGTCACTTCATCGAAATTCTCTGGCGTCACCAGGACGCTCAACCCCAAACAGAGGCCTTTCTCCTGCAAGAGGCTCATCGCTTGAGTGATCTTGGCAAAGACGCCTTTTCCCCGCCTCTTGTCCGTTGCACCCTCGAGGCCTTCGAGGCTGAAAAAGACGGCGGCATGGCCCATCCTGGCCAGGCTCTCCGCCCAGGATTCATCGATAAGCGTTCCGTTTGTGATAATCTCAAAATAGACATCCTGATGCTTTTTCAAAAGATTTAACAGATCGAGCCACAGGAACGGCTCTCCCCCCGCAAGAAAGAAAATCTTAACTCCTTTTTTTTTCGCTTCGGTGATCACGCGGTCCAAGAGATCCGGGCTTAAATCATCAGGCTGATCTCGATGGACGCTGCAATCCGGGCAACGGAGATTGCAGCGGCTTGTCAGGGCGATGAAGATCACCGGAGGGAGGGAAATTCTTGGAATGCCGGCATAATTAAAAAGAATGTTTTGCAGCCCCTTTTCCCGGCAAAGGGGGCTGACTTCCCGAAATATCCTGATCCATATTTTGAGAATCGGGTGTGGCCATACCCTGGAGAGAAGAGATAGTGACCGGACGGAAAGGCCTTTTGGATCTCTGATGATTTTCCGTAAGATTCTCTGGCCGCCGGACGTCATGATGTTCAAGGAGCTTATAATCTATATCACAAACGAAAATCAGGTCAATGCTTTTTCGCTTATCAAGTATTTCATTGACACCCATTGGCCATTGCGTCATATTATCCCGGGTCTATGGTCGCTCTTCCGCTCATTTATGTCAGCCTTTCCGACGATCGACAGAAATTCGTTAAAAAAATATTTGACCTCTTTCATGACGAAATCGCGGCGAAGCAGCGGATCCTGGTCAAACCCAATATCGTCTCGGCCGAAGGCTATCCGACCACAACGCATCCGGATATGTTGGAAGCGGTTTGTTCCGAGCTGCGCCGCATCGGAAAAGATTTCTTTGTCGGAGACGGCCCCGCGGTCGATGTGAATTCGCGGGCCGTCCTAAAAAAAACAGCCCTCAACGAAGTATGCCGGAAATTCGAGCTCGAAATCATCAACTTCAATAAAGTCGGAACAGAGCGCGTCAAGGGGGCGGGCGGCGGATGGATCGCATATTCGCTCTGCCGCATTCCTTTGGAATGCGATTATGTGATTTCTCTCCCCGTCCTTAAGATTCACGGGAGGAAAAAAATCGGACTGACGAGCGCCCTGAAAAACCAATTCGGCTATTTATCCAAAGCCGGCCGGATCGCCTGCCATCTGGGGTTGAGAAATATCCATAAGGCGATCGCCGGGATCAACGTCCTGGCCAAGCCGGACTTATTTATTGTGGACGCGGTGGAGGTCTTGCTGGGCGCCAACGAAGTGCGGCACGGGGGCCGAAGGGAAAGGCTGGGCATTCTCTACGGGGGTCAGGACCCGGTTTCCCTGGATTGTTATGGCTTCAGGCTTCTCCAAGAAAAAGGCGACGCCGAGATTACGAGCAGGAGCCCTAAGGATATTCCCTATATCCGTTTGGCGACCGAACTCAAAATCGGCTCGCCGGATTATCAACTCCGGGAGATTTAAAAATGACCTGCTTTTCCATCGTCCGGGGAAGCAAGAGACTGGCTCCGGGGAGAACGGTGAGAGACGCATTTTTCCCCGCTTTGCGCAGCCCCAGCCGGATTCCTTCTTCAAGGCTCGGGATGGGCCTGATAAAATGGGGCAGGCGCGCCGGTGATTTGGCTTCGGAGAAAAGATAAACGGTCACGCCGCGAGGCATATTTTTATTTGTTATGAGATGGTGAATGAGGCGGTGGAGGAAGGTCATTTCTCCTGTTCCTTCGGGGCATTCCCCGGCGCAGATGATGATGCCGCCGGACTTGACGACATGGGAGGCTGGAACGATCAACTTAAGCGTTTGAAAGACATTCATGGTCTCCGGGTAGCCGTCGGAGACGATGACGATATCCGCTTTTTCGGCGGCGACCTCCCCGATCTCGCGAACGCGATTCACGCCTGCCCGATGCGCGGTAAGAAGGTCTCCCCCGACCAATCCCACAACGTTTTTGCGGCCGTCATAGACCGCGTTGATAAGAAAGACATTGGGGAGAAGCCGGGCTCCCGCTTCAAGATCTTCCCGGCATTTATTGCCTTTTAAAACTCCCCACCGCGAACGGCGGTGGAACATCAGCCCATGGTTGAGTCTTATGGTCGCCGAGCTTGCCACACCAGGGATGATCCCTTTGGCCCCTCCGGAATATCCGGCCATGGGATGAGGAAAGATCGAGCCGATCACGATAACCAGATCGGCTTGAGCGGCAGCCTTATGGATGCGGATGGATTTTTTCAACCCAAAGGGAAAAAGCGGCAAGGAGCCTATTTTGACAAAATCTTCCCTCCGCTCGGCGGCGGAGGGAGATATCGTGATTTTTCGTCCGAGATTCCGAGCCAAACCAAGTTCTTGCCAGGGATGGGAAGAGTGTGCCGCATAAGCGATGATCAGGGTGATCGGTCCGGCGCCCCCTCGTTCCAATTCGGCAAGCAGGGGCGGGAGTATTTCGACCGTTGGGCATCTCCGAGTTTTGTCGGGAATGATGATGGCAATCTTGTCGTAGCGACGTAACCGCTGGACCAAGGGGGCGCAGCCGAGCGGGTTCTGCAGAATATTTTGCAACGCATCTTTAACGGAGATGGCCGTCTCTTCTCGGGCGGTGAGAATATCCTGCAAATTTGGAGGCTTGGAAAGAGCGATTGTTTTTCGTCCGTAGGGCAGGTTGATAACGTCTTGACGGAGATGGGAAATCATCGAGAAGGCATTCTACTCCAAAAAAGATTTTGGGAAGAGCGTTCTGAAAGCCCAGACGCGGTCGGACAGGATGAGGGGTTGGGAAAGTTGGAATTTTTTTGATTTTCAGTGTAATCTAAAAAGCCGCGGTGTTTTTTATAAGGGAAAGATCTCAGATGGTCGCTTTTCTTTTTCCGAGCAAAGCCGAAGCCGTCATTTTCCTCAGAAGGCTTTCCAGAATCCAAAAGCCTGAGATCTCGGAAATGGGCGGTCTCGTTTTCTATGAATTCTTTTTTAAGAGACAAAGAGTCCTCGTGATCATCACGGGCATGGGAAAAAATATTCTTCGCTTGGCGGAGACACAAGCCTTTAACTTTAAAGAGAATGATCTTGTCGTCCTTACGGGATTGGCCAAGTCCTTTAATAAAAAGTTCAAAATCGGGGCCATCGTCGGCGTGGAGATGGTCAAGAAAGAGAATGAGGCCGGAGTTTTTCCCGTCCCGAACAAACCTTTCCCAGGAATCCCGTATGCGACCCTTATCACCTGCGATCGACTGGTTTTTCGCTGTACCGAAGAGGCTGATCTTGCGGATATGGAAGGCTATTATGCCGTCCAAAAATTCAAAAACATATCCATTGTCAAGGCGGTTTCCGATCAAGAGGAAGATATCGAATTTTTGAATGAATTTTTCTCCGACGGCAGAATTCAAATCGGAAGCCTCCTCCATCATATTACGGCAAAACAGTATGTCCTTTTCTTCACGTTCCTGAGGAACGCTCATTCGGCTCGAAAGAAACTGGCCTTTTTCTTAATGGACTTTCTCACAAATGTCCTTTCGGTCGAATCGACGGGTTGACGAGCGATATGCCCCGTGGCTTGCCACGGGGAACCGCTCGTAGAGGGATCCAAGGGGGAGTCGCCCCCAAAGGCTATCAGAGACGCATTTCAGATTTTCAATTATATGTATTAATCCCCTCAACTCCCCTTGACGAATCAAGGGGAGCCCCGAAAAATGTATGCGTCTCTGGTGTGGCATGCAGGGCGGGGTGGGACGACACTCCGCCCGAGAAAGGAAGGCAGGGCGACTGGGTCTTCCCGGTGCCCGTTGGAAGGGGGAAACGCGAAGCGGGTTCCCCCTCCAAATTGACTTCGCCATTGTCGTGGCTTGAAAGACATTCTGCTGCTCACGCGAGCATCTTCCGGAACCTGCGGACGCTCAGCGTCAGAATCACAAAACCGAAAACAAGAAGCACCACGGCTTCATCCCAAAGGACTCCGATGCCCACGCCTTTGAGGAACAGCCCCCGAATGATCACAAAGAAGTACCTCAGGGGGACGATGTACGTGACGAACTGGACCAATTTCGGCATATTTTCAATCGGAAATACAAACCCGGAAAGAATGACCATCGGCATCATGAAAAAAACGGCCGTCATCATCGCTTGTTGTTGGTTTCTGGAAATGGTCGAGATGAACAAGCCCAAGCCGAGCGTGGAGATCATGAACACAAGGCTCAATCCAAAAAGCAACGCCACGCTTCCCTTCACGGGAATCCGGAACCAGAAGGTGGCAACAACAATCGTCAACATGACATCCATAAGGCCGATAAAGACAAACGGCAGGAGCTTCCCGAGGACGAGCTGGTAAGGCTTGATCGGCGTGACGATCAACTGCTCCATAGTCCCGGCTTCCTTCTCTTTGACGATCCCCATGGAGGTCAGCATCATGGTCATCACCATGAGGAGCATGCCCAGGATTCCCGGCACCATGAACTTGCTGCTGAGGAGTTCCGGATTGTACCACACCCGGACTTCGGAGTTTATGGCGGCGGGCCTGAATCCCAGAAATTTGAATCGTTCAAACTTTTCGATAAGAATGTTCCGGGAATATTTGGCCACGATCATGACGGCGGAGTTGAGGCCGACGGTGGCCGACGGACTTTCCGACCCATCCACGATCATCTGAACCTGAGCCGTCTTCCCGGATTTGACCTTTTCGCCGAATCCCCGGGGGATGATGAACGCCAGCGAGCCGCTGACCTTTTCGATGTAGGCGTCCACGTCTCCGGGAGTATCGACATTGGCCTTTAGGGTGAAAAGCCCCGTGTTAAAGAAATTGGATAAGAAATCACGGCTTGATGCTGTCCGGTCGAGATCGCAGACAACCGTCGGAATATCCCGGACGTCTAGGTTGGCGGCATAGCCAAGAATGATGAGCTGTAAGATGGGAGAGAGAAAAATGATCGGGAGCATCCGTGGATCCCTCCGAAGCTGTGAGAACTCCTTTCTGATGATGAGCAAAATCGTCCTCATGTGACTCTCTCTCCTCTCTCTTACCTGTTTCCCCATTCTTTCGTTCTTTTCATCCTCAGCGTCGCTGCGCCGATCATCAGAATCCCATAGCCGAGAAGAAAAAGGAGCTGTTCCCAGAAGGCCCGGACGCCTGCCCCCTTGAGAATGATGCTCCTCAAAGTCACCAGAAAATACCGGGCCGGAATGGTGTATGTGACGGCCTGGATCAACACGGGCATGTTCCGGATGGGAAAGACAAAACCAGACAGGATGAATGTCGGCAAAAAAGTGAGGACGATGGCCATCATAAAGGCCAGCTGTTGCGTGTGGGCAATCGTTGAAATCAGAAGTCCCAAACCCAGACCTCCGGTCAAGAACAAGAACATGGCCAGCAAGAGCCACAGATAATTCCCCTTGACAACCACGCCGAACAAAAGATAGCCGAGAAGCAAGACCACGTGGGCGGAAAAGAGGGAAATAAAAACATAGGGAATCGTCTTTCCGATGATGAGCTCCACCGGCCTGATGGGAGAGAGGATGATTTGTTCCATCGTCCCCCGTTCTTTTTCCTTGACCACCGAGAATGCCGTGGAAACGACCAGGGTCACCATGAGGATAAAGCCGATGAGCCCGGGAACCAGAAATTTGGCGCTCCGAAGTTCGGGATTGTACCAGATGCGAGGCTGTGGCTCGACAGGGATTGCCACACCGGAAGAGCCGAGAGGCTTCAACAGATTCACCAAAACCTTCGCCGAATAACTCTGGATAATGGCCTGGATGTAACCGAGAGCCACATTGGTTGAGCTGGCGTTCGTGCCGTCGATGATGACCTGAAGAGAAGCCTCACGGTTGGCCTGGACGTTCCTCGAAAAATTTTCCGGAATGATCACCCCCACCCGGGCCTTTCCGCCGTCTATAATCCGGTCCACTTCGGCGGCGGTGCGGAGGTTGTACTTCAAGTCAAAATATTCCGTCCGATAAAAATTGCCTAAAAAATCCCGGCTCATTGGACTTCTGTCCTCATCATAAACAGCCAGGGGGATATGCTTCACATCGAAATTCAAAGCATAGCCGTACATGGTCAGGAGGAAAGCGGGGATGAAGAGCAATAAGATGAGGCTCCGTTCATCCCCCAGGATCTGCCGGATTTCCTTTTTAATGATCGGTCTGATGTTCAGTTGGCCCGACATTTGCGCTCTCCCCTATCTCTCCTGAAATTCTTTGGACTTTTCCTCGATTTTATGGATAAACACATCCTCCAAAGAGGGCCTGATCCGCTCCATGCGTTTCACCGCTATATTGTTTTCGGACAGGCGTTGACGGACCCGGCTTCTGCCTTTTTCCTCGTCCTCGACGCTGACATGGACATAAGTCCCGAAGATGGATGTCTCCAGCACCCAGGGCTCCTTCTGGAGAATTTCCAGGGCATCCACAACCCGGTCGCATTCCACTTCCAGGATCGGGTTCTTGATGTTCCCTTTTTTGAGCTGCTCCGGACTCCCGCCGATAACGATTTTCCCGGCATGGATGAGCCGGATGTCGTTGCAGTACTCGGCCTCATTCAGGTAATGGGTTGTCACAAAGACCGTCACGCCTTTTTCGGAAAGCTGATTGATCAGCTCCCAGAAATTGCGGCGAGAGGCGGGGTCCACGCCGGCGGTCGGCTCGTCGAGAAAAACTATCTTCGGCTCATGAAGGATGGCACAGCCTAAAGCCAGGCGCTGTTTCCATCCCACGGGGAGCTGTCGGGTCAGACTTTTCTCCCTTCCCCGAAGGCCTGCCATTTCCAGAATCCAGCGCATTCTCTCTCTCACTTTGGCCCTCGGCAACCCGTATACTCCACCAAAAAAGTGGATGTTTTCCTCGACCGTCAGGTCTTCATACAGAGAAAACTTTTGGGACATATACCCGATATTTTCCTTGACCTTTTCCGACTCAAAAAGAATGTCATGGCCTCCTACCCGCGCTGTGCCGGATGTCGGGTTGAGAAGCGCACAGAGCATGCGGATGGTCGTGGATTTTCCTGCGCCGTTGGCCCCGAGAAACCCGAAAATATCGCCCTTCCTGACGGCAAAATTGATGCTGTCTACGGCGGTGAAATCCCCGAATCTTTTCGTCAGGTTTTTTACTTCAACGGTGTATTCGGGCATCCCAGCTCCTCTCTAGAAAGGCCCTCCCACGACTTTTTGAAGCCTTGCTCGAGCGAGCTCAAAATCAATGAGCGCCTGGGTGGAGTTGGTCTTTGCCTGGAGTAAAAGGAACTCGGCATCCATGACTTCCGAATTAAGGGCGAGGCCCTGTTTAAACGTGTCCGAAGTGACCCGGTAATTTTCTTCGGCCTGCTTCACTCCCTGCTCGGCCACTTCGATCTTTTCTTTGGCCTGCTTGAAGCTCAGATAACTCTGCATGACTTCCACCGTGACGCTGTCCCGCATCAGGCTCAAGGCATCCTGGGCCTGGCTCAGCTGGGCTTTGGCCTGTCTGGTCTGCTGGATTGTTGTCCCCCAGTTCCAGATGTCCAGGAAGAAAACAATGCCGATATCCCAGGTGCGGATAAATTTATCTTTCGTCGGAAGGATTCTCGGATTCGGCCGTGAATAATAATAATTGCCGGCCAGCAAAATCTGAGGGTACCAGCTGGACTTGGCTAAGGTTATTCCTCTCTCACTGGCTTTAACTCTGAAATCCATAGCCTTGAGTTCTGGCCGGCTGGACAGAGCTTTGTCCATCAATTTTTGAACGTCGCCAAGGCCTTCTTTGGATTCGTCCCGGAGCGTTTCTCCCACCCGAGAAATGGGTTCAATTTCCGCATCCAGAGGAAGTCCGATGAGGTTGTTGAGAAAAACAGTCGCCAGCTCGACCGCATTTTTGGCCTCGAGCTTAAGGAACTCGAGCTGGGAAAGCTGGGCCTGAACTTTGAAAACTTCATTTTTTGTCAGCAATCCCTGGGCATAATAATTTTCGACATCCGTCAAGTGGGCTTTGCTGATTTCGACACTTCTCCCCATCATTTTTTTTAGTTCCAGCGCCCGGAAAAGATTCCAGTAAGCGGTCTGGATGCCGAGAACGAGCTCGTTCCTGTCTTTGTCGTAATCCTCTTCAGCCGCCCGGACATTGAGTTGGGCCATTTCGACGCTGCTCTGGAGACGGAATCCCGTAAAAAGAGGCTCCTGGAACATCAGCCGCAAATTGTAGCTGTTGACGAACGAGGGCGAGACAACAAATGTTGTGGGAAAGGAATTGGGAACGGGAATGAACTGACTGACCGACGAAAAATCAATAGCAAAGGGAGGCACTTCGCTCAGCCGCGTATACGCGCCGCTGAACTTCAGCGTTGGCATGCGCATGGCGCTGACCTCTTGGAATTTAGCACTGGCCGTCTCGACGTTCATCCCAGACGCATGGAGACCGCGGCTTTTGGCCAGTCCCAGCTCTACGCATTCCCTGATAGTCAGGGGCTGTTTAATCTGGGCGGCAAGCGTACCGGCGACAAGGAAGAAGGCCGCGGATAGGCTAAAATATTTCATCGACCTCAAGGTTCACCTCCGTTCATTGGGATGTCATCATGGATATGAAAACATTTTCTAAAGAAGGCGGAATGACCCGCCAGGCCATGATCTCGATATCTTGCTGCTGGAGCACAGACCGGATGCGCGGAAAATCTTTTTTCTCATCCTCGACAACGATATTGAGCCGGTCTCCGAAGAGCTGAACTTCCAGGACCTCGGCCAAGGGCTTTAGAACGCGAAAAGCCTGGCGGATTTTTTCGCAGACAATCTCGATAATAATCCCCCTCATCAGGGCCTTGATGTTGGGCGGCGCATCACAAGCCATGAGGCTTCCTCTGTTCATCAAGCCCACGCGCGAGCACCGCTCCGCTTCATCCAGGTAGGGAGTGGTCATGACAATCGTGATCCCGGCTTTGTAAATATTCGAAAGGATTTTCCAGAAATCCCGCCGGGAAACAGGGTCGACGCCTGTGGTCGGCTCGTCGAGAAAAAGAATGCGCGGGGTATGGATGAGAGTGCAGGCCAAGGCCAGCTTCTGCTTCATCCCGCCGGAAAGCTTTTCGGCGAGCCGGCGGCGAAAGGGAGCGAGTCGAGTGAATTCGAGAAGCTCATCCCGGCGCTTTTTGTAATCTTTAATCCGGTGAATCTCGGCAAAAAATTCGATATTTTCGTCAATCGTCAAATCTCCATAGAGGCTGAACTTCTGGGAAAGATAGCCGATATTCTTCTTGATTTCCTCTCCCTGTCGGTTCGGGTCATAGCCCAATATTTTAGCGCCCCCGGAAGTGGGTTTGATCAAGCCGCAGAGCATGCGGATGGTCGTCGTCTTTCCTGCGCCGTCCGGGCCGACTAGGCCGAACATCTCGCCGGGAAAAATTTTCAGGTTGAGAGCCCTGACGGCTTCAACATGGTCATAGTGCTTCGTCAAGCGGCTCGTTTCTATGACTGGCTCGGCCATCGCATTCACCCGCTTTTTTTCATTTGGACCCGGAGGCGTCCGGCTTGATCGTCGCATCAGCCGGCAATCCCGGCTTCAGAATTCCCTCCGGGTTTTCAATTTCAATCTTCAGGCTGAATACAAGTTTGACACGGTCCTCTTTGGTCTGGATATTCTTCGGCGTAAATTCGGCTTCCGGAGAAATAAAGGTGACCCTGCCGCTGAACGCTCGCCCGGGATATGCATCGATTCTGACCTCAGCCGGCTGACCGAGCTTAATCCGGCCGAGCTCTTTTTCCGTGACATAAATCATCACATAGACCTGATCGAGCTTGGAAATGGTAAGGACCTTTGCCCCCGGGCCGACGACCTCTCCGGCTTCAACCAGTTTGTGCGTCACAACGCCGCTCACGGGCGCTACGATCGTACAGTCGGCAATGGTCTTTCTCAAAAGGTCGACGGCCGCCCTCGCCTGATTCAACCGCGCTTGAGCCATTTTGATTTCCTCCGGCTGGAAGAGCTGACGGACCCTGTTCAGAAGTTCCTTGGTCGAATTCTCCTGGGCCTGGACGACAGCCAGCCTGGCTTCGGCATCTTCTCTCTGTTTCTGGGTAGCGCTTCCTTTGGAAAACAGGTCGCGCGCCCGCAGGACATCCTCCTGGGCCACTTTCAAAGTGGCCTCAACCTGTTTCAAGGCCTCCTCGGCCTGATGGATATCCTCAGGACGCGCCCCTTTCTGAAGAAGCCGGACCTGGGCCTCGGCTATTTCCACACCGGCCTCGGCCTGCCGGAGCTGAATATCAAGGAGGGAAGAGTCTATCACGGCCAGCGCATCGCCTTCTTTAATCCGGCTTCCTTCTTCAACCATGAGCTTTTGAACCTGGCCGCTCGCTTTAGAAGAGACATCCACTTGAATGACTTCAATAGTTCCCGAGGCGAAAATGTCTGTTTTATTCCGGCCGTTGTTGCAGGCCGAAAAGAAAAGAATCATAAAAGACAAGACAATTACCGAAGGCGAGGAAACGTTTGCCGTAAAATACCGAAATCGGGATTTCATGCAAAGCTCTCCTTTCTGAAATGGGAGAATGCGTTTTTTTGTCCTGGAAGAACATATCCGGTTGATCAAGCTGCGGCTTCTCTTTCTTTTAACTACAACTATTACATTATGCCAAAATTGATGTCAAATATTGAAAAACAGACCTCTCCCCCAGGATTAAGGGACGGTCAAAAAACCGTTTCCCAATTGACAGTCTTTATTCGCTGTGTTAATAATTCCTGGCTCATAATTGAGGCCCAGGAGACGAGTGATTTAGTGGCAGGTCATTTTAAGAAGAATACAACGCGCCTCCTTCCCGACACGGAGACCCGGTTTCTCCCCGAGTCCCTTCACCCCGAAAGCCCCCTCGAATGGTGGTTTGTCCACGGCTGTTTTGAAGGATCTCATGTGGAAAAACGATATTTCATGATCAGCCTTTTCCGGCATGATGTCCCCCGGAAAAGCCGTGCCTCCGAACCGACCTATTCCCTTCTTTTGTCCGTGCTCTACGGCCGATCGGGCCGGCACGAAACCGCCCATTGGGTCGATCCAACTCTTGTGAATTCTCTTATCCACGCGCCGGAAGAGACCCTCCAGATCAACCTGGACCGCCGCTTCCGGGACCTTTATCTTCAGGAGCTCCGACAGCATCGGTCTTTCCGTAACGTCGAGTTTCTAAGCTCCAAACCGAGGATCAAAGCGGATCCGCTTCATCTCCAATGGAAGGATTTTTCCCTTAAGCAACGGGAGGAAGGGTTCGTTCTAGTGTTCAAGGAACCCCATGCCCGTCGCCCCTCCGCCTTCCGACTCTGCCCGCAAGGCCCCCGCCTGGATATAGAAGCGGCGCGGCAGATGAAAAGCTCCCTCGGCTCCATGTCTTACTTTTCCTATCCCCGCCTTGTTCTGACCGGAACGGCCGGCGGACATCCTGTCTCAGGAAAAGCGTGGCTCGATCACCAGTGGGGCGGATACGGCTGGCTGGCGGAGAATGCGAATTCAAGAAAGGCGATGGGCTGGGATTGGTTCGGCATCAACCTAGACGACGGCTCCGACATGACCGTCATGACCCACCGCGACCCGCAAACAAAAAAAATCTTCGGCCGGTATGTCACCCGGCGAGACCGGCGAGGGATCGTCACGACCTATAAAGACTTCACCCTTTCGCCGCGGAGAATATGGCAAAGCCCCAGAACAGCCGTTTCCTACCCGATCGAATGGGACATCTCGATCCCCGATCTCGAAGCGTCTCTCGTGTTCACGCCCCTGGCCGATGACCAGGAGATCCCGGTCCTGGGACTGGTCCGCGCTGTTTGGGAAGGCGCGGGAAAGGTCGCTGGAAAAATCGCAGCCCGGGCCGTGGAAGGGAACGCCCGGTGCGAGCTTCACGGCTACGGATATATTTATGATTTTCGCGCCTATTTAAAGGCCATATCGAAACGCATCGATCGGCATATCAAGGACTTTCTCCCCCGGAAAATAACGGAGAAAAAATTGCGGACCTACGTCGGTCCTCCTTTTTGGAAGTATGAGCCTTCGGCCTATACGGATATGCTTTCGAAGCCGGTCTGGGATTTGGTTTCCCGTGGGGGAAAACGGTGGCGGCCAATCCTCGCCCTCCTCCTCCTCGAGGCCATGGGCCGGGATCCAGCGCCTTTTGAATCGATGATCTGTGTCCTGGCCGAGCTCTGCCATACCGGAGCGCTGATCATCGACGACATCGAGGATTCCTCACGGCTCCGCCGGGGCGATACCTGCATCCATCTTCGCTACGGTCTGGACCTCTCCATCAACGCCGCTAATACGCTCTATTATCTGCCCTCTCTGCTGATCTTCAATCATCCCCATCTTTCGGAACGACAGCGGCTGGCTATCCATGAGGTCATGACCCGTCAATATGTCCGTGCTCATTTCGGGCAGGCCCTGGACCTCTTCTGGTCGAGGCAAATGAACGAGAAGAACCTGCGCGGCTGGATGCGCAACTCCCTGGCGGACAAGATCCTTCAGATGTATGAATTCAAGACCGCCGCTCCGATCGAGGCCTGCGCCGAAACTGCGGCGATCGTCGCCGAAGCGCCGTCAACCACCCGCCGGGCGGCATGGCACTTCGCTTCCGGCCTGGGCGTAGCTTTCCAGATCCTGGATGATGTCCGGAATTTCACGGACGGAGCGGACAAGAAAAAAGTGCCTGGTGAAGACCTCTCCAAAGGCAAGCTCACCTATGTCCTTTTTCGGGCCATAGAGAATCTTCGACCGGCCGGCAGAAAAAAGCTGCTGGAAATATTGGCCTCCCAATCGCTCCGCCAGGATCCCTCCGTGCACCGGGAAGGGATAGATCTCATTCAAGAATCCGGAGCTTTAGAATTATGCCAGAGGGAAGCCGAGCGTCTCGCGCACTCGGGCTGGAGGGAGCTGGCAAAGATGCTCCCTCCTTCCGAATCCAAGATCCTGCTTCAAACGCTTTATCTAAGCCTTTTGGATCTGAACTATAAAATCAAGCTTTGACGGCGGAAACCTCGATGATCCATTTCTTAGGCCGCTACATATATTTTGGAAGCCTGCTCGTATGGATGTCGATGCATGCCGCCGGCTATATCGTCTTTCCCAGCCAGCGCCGGTCCATGCTGGCCGCCAGCCTGGGCGCGACCCCTCAAGCTGTTTATGCATTCCTCCTGGTCCCTTTCAATTGGAATCCGAAATATATCATCCGCGCTCCCATCGGGATTGAAGACTTCATTTTTTGCTTTTTGGCGGGAGGCCTGGCCTGGATCGCATCGGCCTGGATGGTTCGCAAAAGGATTCTTTTCAATATCCGACCGGCCTTGATGATCAAGCGCTTCTTGCTTTGCTCGATCTTCGGGATCGTAGCCAGCGGAGCACTCTATCTCGTTGGCGTCCGCGGATATGCCATTCCCCTCGCGATTATGTTCACCTGGGGAGCCGCTCTGCTTTTTTTTCACAAGCGGTTTCTGCCCCTCGCGGTCACGGGTTCCGCAACCTTCGCTCTTATCTACATCCTAATGTTCAAGACCATTGAACTCCTCTGGCCCGGCCTGCCTTCGCTCTGGAATCTCAAGAACTTATGGGAACTTCAGTTTTGGCACATTCCCCTGGAGGAGATCGCCTGGGCATTTTTATACGGCCCTGCATGGGCCATCACGACCGCCTGGATCTTGGATGCCCGATTCATCAAAGGACACATAGAGAAGAAAAACTCAAATCCATTGACGGGCGATAAGATATTTGATATCAAATAAGCTCCATGAAGAAGAATTTTTTCCTCTCTCTCTCTTCCTCAAAATATTTCTCCAACGAGTGTGAACCATGAACATGAAGTCCTTTTTGTTGGTCCTCCTCAGTGTCTCGGCTCTGATTTTCGCCGTTTATTTCCTCAGGGATGTTTATAATCGGCGTAAAACCTTTTCCAAGACCTCATGGGTGCCGCTTGCTGGAATCGGCTTTGTCACCAACTTCTTCGATACTCTGGGCATCGGGAGCTTCGCCCCGACGACATCTTTCTACAAGTTCACCAAGCTGGTGGACGACCGGGTCATCCCGGGCACTCTCAACATCGGCCACTGCCTGCCGGTCGTTGCTCAGGCCCTGATTTTCATCGCAGTCGTCGAAGTCGCGCCCGTGACCCTTATCTCCATGATGTTCGCGGCCACCCTGGGAGCGGTCCTCGGCGCGGGCGTTGTGGCAAAGATGCCGGTCAATAAAATCCGACTGGGCCTCGGCGGCGCGCTTCTCATCGTGGCCTTCGCCATGCTGGCTGGGATTTTAAAGCTCTTCCCGAGCGAGGGGAATTCCTTCGGCCTTACGGGCTGGAAGCTTATTGTCGCCCTCGTAGTCATCTTCATCTTCGGAGCGCTTCAGACCATCGGTATCGGACTTTATGCGCCCTGCATGGCCCTGGTTTATTCCTTGGGTATGAACCAGCGGGCGGCTTTCCCGATTATGATGGGAGCCTGCGCCCTGCTCATGCCCTGGTGCAGCCTGAAATTCATCAAGGAAGCCGCTTATGATCCCAAGGCTGCCGTAGGACTGACATCCCTGGGCATTTTGGGCGTGCTGATTGCGGCCTATATTGTCAAGTCTCTCCCCCTGACAATTCTGAAGTGGGTGGTTGTGTTCGTGATCCTCTATACGTCGGTCATGATGTTCCGCTCGGTCAAAAAGAAAGAGGCCGATGCGGCGCCGCCTGAAGCGGCGAAGAGTTGACGCTAGCCGTCTTCTTGGCCATAGGCTTGGCCAGGATGAAGTCCGTCTCGCCCAGGTTGCGGAACTTTTCTTTCCCCCGGTCAATAACAATATTTTTCGAATTGACCCACTACCAGCGATTTTTAATAGGTTCTTTCACACGGCTGGCACTGGAGGAGGTCTGCCCTCCGCATTTGACTCCCCATCTCTATGCCTAAGATTCTCTACTTTAGGCTTAAAGAATTCCTGAGAGGCTGGCAAAAGGGATAGGAAATTCCTTTTTTGCAGCGCGCGGCTTTTAATAAACCGATATCCCGGATTCCGACTTGAGAAAATGGACAGCATGAAGTATATAAAATATGGAGGTTTTTTGAATGAAGACGAAACTGATGTCTCTTTTTCTTCTCAGTGTGGGTTTGTTCCCGGCCGGCTATACTCAACAATCCGGAATCTCTTTTCCCCAAACACAGGCCGAAAAGAAAGTTGAAGCCTATATAAAAGCTTTCAACGCCGGTGAAGCGGCGATCCGAGAATTCTTCGCCGCGCATACCGCGAAAGACGCACTTCAAAAAACTCCCTTGGAGACCCGGCTTGCTCGGTACCGTCAGATGCGCGAGCGGTTGGGCTTCCTCGAGATCCGAAAGGTCGTCGAGACGCGCAACGATTATGCAAGCATCGTCGCCCGCGGAAGCAATGGCCCGCTCGTCCAGATGGAGTTTGATTTTGAGCCGACGGAGCCGTTCGGTCTCATCGGCATCAGGGTCATGGATGTCGGAGAAGACCTCCCGCCCGCTAACCCCAAGAACGACAACAGAGAGTTCGTCGCGGCAATCAAGGATTATGCCCAAAAGATCTCCGGGACGGACGAGTTTTCAGGCGTGATCCTCGTCGCCCAAAACGGAAAGCCCCTCTTCACGGAAGCATACGGTTATGCCGACCGGGAAAAGAAGATTCCGAATCGGGTCGACACAAAATTCAATATCGGCTCCATAAACAAATCCTTCACGAGCCTCGCCATTCGTCAGTTGATCGAGCAGAAAAAGATCGCTTTGAGCGACCCGATCAAAAAGTACCTGCCGAACTATCCGAACAGCGACGCCGCGGCAAAGGTCACGGTCCGGCATCTTCTCGAAATGACCTCGGGTATCGGCGATTTCTTCGGCAACCGCTACGAATCGACACCGAAGGAGAAGATCCGGTTGCTCGCGGATTACCTCCCCCTCTTCGCCGATAAACCGCTCGAGTTCGAGCCCGGCACAAGAAACCTGTATTCGAACGGCGGCTATATTGTTCTCGGCTTGATCATCGAAAAAGCCTCGGGCGAGGACTATTACGCCTACGTCCGCGAACATATTTATAAGCCCGCCGGAATGCTCGATTCGGACTGGTATGATAAAGATTCCAACGTTCCGAATC
>Ga0315289_10005506_pt1 | contig 18713 bp, 14 predicted proteins | sample YL17G11_40_MG_FD_203452 | JGI IMG/M metagenome (GOLD analysis project Ga0315289, IMG submission 203452) | Sediment microbial communities from Yellowstone Lake, YNP, Wyoming, USA - YL17G11_40 | ecosystem: Environmental > Aquatic > Freshwater > Lake > Sediment | place: USA: Wyoming | collected...
GCCAGACAGCCCCGTCCTTCCCGGCGCAGGCGCTGTCTGCGCCGCAGTTGACGCGGTAAAGGACCTCCTGCCCGGGACCTGCGAAGGCTGCGCATCCCGCCAGAACCGCCATCAGCATTGCGCCCAATACATAGAACATTTCAGTCTCCTGCGCTGGAGTCTGGACGGGGAGCCGCGTTAGGCGCTATAGCAGAGCTTGCTCCTGGAGCCCGAGGCAAACCTCACAGGCAAAACATTCCCCAGAAGGCGCCTACCTTATGCGCCTTCTGGTAACTGTCGGCCGCTTGCCGACAATCCGGTCACTCTCCCAGCGTTGGGGGCTGGACGGGCCGGGGAGCGGCGTTGTCAGGGAGCACCCGGTTCAGGGCGTCATTCCTGCCGCCGCCACTGGATAACGATCAGCGATCCGCACACCAAAGCAATAAGAGAATCCTTCACGTAGTAGAAGGGCGGCAGTCCGTGTACTAAGCCCGAGATGCCTACTGCGATACCGAACAGGATGGCACCCAGTCCTGCAAACGGCACCTTGTCCCAATGACGGACAGGGTTCCGCGCGAGGACGATGTAGAAGACGCCGACGCCCAGAATGAGAATGCTTGAACTTCTCGCCAGGTGCAGGAACGCGCCCGCTTCTGGCAGGGGCGGGCCGCCGAAAACGTTAAGGAAGCTTTCCAGCCAGTGCAAGGGCATGCAGAGCGCGACGGCCGCGCCGACGTAAAACACACCGATGATCCACAAACAGGTCTTCAGCGTGCTCATGGCGATGGCCTCCGGACGCTGTTATTGATCTTTCGGAGAGAAAGGGACTGATCTCGACGCGCCAAGTCCGCTTACTGACGCGCTTCTGCCGTGCCGACCGATTCCTATCTGAAGTGAAAGACCAATAAGAATGAGGGCGGGCCTTCACAATCCCTTCGGCGACCTCGTCGGGATCGCGGAAGTGCCTCAGGGCTTCCTCCATGCACTCCGCCTCATAGGCGCCGCGGCGACGTGCCGCTTTGACGCCGTCCTCGATATGGGCTCGCAGCTCGCGCGACACCTCATCCCTGGGCCAAGGATCTCCACCGAACCAGCATGCAGCCTCCTCGATGAAGTCGGCGATTCGCCCCACTATGCCGTCGCTGCACGTCGTCAGCGAGATTGCACACCCCAGAGGACCTGGGGTAGTAGTGCGGCTCCTCCCGGCTGAGGCTGAGCCATTAGCTTGACGCGGCCGGCCGCCGATGTCAAGCCTGTTCTCCTCGACTCGCCAGGCTCGGTGCGGGGAGCTGCGGAAGTGATTGACCATGGCCGAGAACGTGCTAAAATCGCCGAAAAGGCCCGCGGTGGTCGTGGGCATGCGCTTATCTGGGAAATCGCGGTTCTATCAAGGCGGAGAGAGCAATGGCCAGTCTACCGACAGAGACGCGAGACCTGCATGCAGGCGCGGCCGTGCAGAGTGTAATGACCGATAAGCCGCGCGTTGCGGTGCATGACCCGCTGCGCGCCAAGGCGGTGGTATTTGACAACGGCAGCACTAAGATCGCCGTTGTCGCCACTGACTTGGGCAACGCGTCAGATAAGCTCGTTACCGACGTGCGCCGGCTTGTCCAGGAGCAGGTGTCGATCCCGCCAGGCAACGTACTCATTAATGCGTCCCACAACCATCGCACCCATGGCCAGGTAGCCGAAGATGCTGCCGAGCGCATTGCTCAGGCCGTGAGCCGGGCGGCTGACAGCATGGTGCCGGTGAAGATCGGGATCTGCAAGGGCCGCGAAGACCGCATCACCATGAACCGCAGGCTGCAGCTCAAAGAGGGCAAGGAATGGACTATCAGACGCGCCAATCCCTCACCCCGCGATGAGGACGTGACGGGCGTGGGGCCCATGGATCCGGAGATCGGCATCCTGCGCGTGGACCGGGCCGAGGGCGGCACCCTATCTGTGCTCTATAACTTCGCCTGCCACCCCTATGCCGGCGTGCCCGACGGCGGAGTCACTGCGGACCTGCCCGGCTTCGCATCACATGTCGTGGAGAATGGGCTGAGCGGTAGTGATACAGTCGCGCTGTTTCTGCAGGGGGCCGCCGGAGATATCACGCCCATACGCTACAAGGACTGGGACGCACCCCCGCACACGGAGCAATTCGGCACCATACTGGGCTTGAGCGTGCTGGAAGCGGCCCGACAGGCTGTGATGACGGACGACAGCCGGCTTCAGGTCCTGACGGAAACAATAGCGCTCCCGCGGCGCACTGATCTGGAACAATGCCTGACTGCGCTCGAAGCGCAGCAGGAAGAGATCCTGCAGTTCTTCACGGGCGTGGGCTGCGGTACATACGGCACGGAAACGAGTCTCAATTTCAAGACCTTCTTGCCCCTTTACCTGAAGCATATCATGGATCCGAATTTCCCGTCCTATTCCTCGGATCTATACATGCAGGAGAAGAAGATAGGCAGGCGCGACCTGCAGCATCTGGACGCAGACAACAAGCAGCGCATAGGCAAGTACCTGGCGTCCATCCACAACATGGAACGCCTCATCCGCATCCGCAATAAGCGCCAGCTCATCCAGCGGCAGATTGAGAAAGGTGAAGAGGGGCCCCTGCAGGCCGAAGTGCAGGTCATACGCATTGGTGATCTCGTCCTTGTCAGCTTTCCAGGGGAGGCATTCTGTGAAGTCGGCCTCAATATCAAGCAGCAGTCACCGTTCGAATTCACATTCCTAACTTCGTACTCAAACGGCTCCGTCGGTTATGCCCCCACAGCGGACGCATACGGCAGGGGCTCTTATGAGGACACCCTGACCAGGCTCGCCCCGGAGTGGCAGGCAATGTACGAAAAGAAGGCGCTTGAGATGATCGGAAGGCTGCGCTGAACTCCCGGCGCGGGGGATTCCGGGGCTGAAACTCTGGAGGGATGCGGCGGATGGGGTGCTGGAGCACCTGAAGGGGCTGACGGGCCTGTGGCAACTCGGCCTCTGGGGAACGCAGGTCACGGACGCGGGCCTGGAGCACCTCAAGGGCCTGACGGCGCTACGGCGGCTCTTCCTCTCGGGAACCGGCGTCACGGACGCGGGCCTCGAGCACCTCAAAGGGCTGACGGCGTTGCAGACCCTCTCCCTCTGCGATACAAGAGTTACGGACGCGGGCCTTGAGCACCTGAAAGGAACGGCGGCTTTGCGGGAACTCCACGTCTGGGGGACGAAGGTCACGGACGTGGGGGTTAAGCAACTGAAGAAGTCCCTGCCCAACGTGGTGGTGGACCGGTAGCGGGCCGCAAAGTGTGAAATGCACCCCAAATGTGCAATCGTAATAAGTCCGTCGCTCCCTGCTGCACAGCCCCCTCTGGGTTAGCCCGCGGCTTTGCCCTCGCTCTCGGCCAGGACGGACTCGAAGAACGCCAGGTCCTCGGGATGGTGCTTAGCCAGGTAGTCGCGCAGTTCGGGCCGCGTCACGATCTCAGGGACGATGAACTCCCGGACGTTCACTGCCCTCCGGAGTCCCATGAGCTTGCGTCAATGAGCTCCGGGGAGGATACTTGCACTGCGTCGTAAGTCCACCGACATCGGTCACGACGGGTTTTCGGGAGGTACAGCCAGGATGTCCATTCATCCGCCGGGTATTGCCATCGGAAGTCTGACAGATCTCCCAGGAACTTACACCTATTTTCGACGTGGCACCTATGAGGCCCTCTTTCCCGACCTCGTGCCTGAACACGGCGGCGACCGTGGGAAGATCCCGTTCGCCGAGGGCAGCCTCTTCTGCCCTGACCAACCGGTCGGATGGAAAGCCCTGTCGCTCTTAGACGTTGGGGTCGATATCCAGATTGACCTGAAGAAGGCGGTGTTTATCGACCGCGCTCTTCTCACACAGGACACCGAGGCTGGCTCCGGGGTGGCAGCCATCGAAGTCCTCGTATCGGAGGACGGCAAGGCGTTCCGCCCGGCTGGCCGCCTCAAGGCCGGCGTGGACGGCGAGGTCACCGACGAAGAGATCGCCGTCCCAGTAGGCGTGATGGCATGCGCGTTGCTCGTTCGTCTTCATGGCTGTTTCCGCAACATCGTTCTCAAGCAAGTCGACGTGCTCGGGTGCGCCTTCGACTCCCCCGTTGTTTACCCGTTGCCGAAGCACTGCGAGTTCGGCTCTCCTCGCGGGGCACTCCCGCTCAAACAGGTGACGGGGATTGCGATCGCTGAGTGCGCTTCAGAGGACAGCCATTTCGCCGCCGAGCTTCTGGTCGGGAAGATCTCCGAGCAGTTCGGTGTCAGTCTCAAGGTGTGCGAGCATTCGCGCGCGAAGGGCCTGTCGGGCAGGATCATCCTGGGCCTGGCGAAAGAGCTAAAGGCACTGAAGCGGCACGAGGGGCGCGCCCCGAAGCCGGATGGCTACCGTCTGAACGTTGCGAAGAAGACTGCCTGCCTCGTCGCATCGGATCGCCGCGGCCTCATCTACGGCGTTGAGACGATCCTTTCGCTTCTGCGGCAATCCCCGGCGTTGGCCATTCCCGCCTGCACCATCGCAGACGAACCAGCCATGGAACTGCGCGGCGTCCATTTTGGCTTGCCCCCCCGCAAGGAGATCGGTTTCATCAAGCGTCTCATCCGTTATTTGCTCGCCCCGATGCGTTACAACACGATCTTCCTCCAGATCACGTCGGGCATGCGGTTCGACAGACACCCTGAGATCAACGAGGCTTGCACAGAAGTCCAGGCCCGCGCCGCGCGAGGCGAGGCGCCCCCCCTTCCCCACGCCAATATGATTGCTGGGGGATCGTACCTCACGAAAGACGAAGTGCGGGACCTGGTGGCCTACGCACGCGGATATGGCTTCGAGGTCATCCCGGAGATCCAGTCGCTCAGTCACGTGCAGTATCTCACTGCAACCTATCCCGAGATAGCTGAGCTGGCGCCTACAGAGACGAGAGAAGAAGCTGAGGTGGATTCCGAGAAGGCGGACAGGAAGCCCCCCACGGTGTATCCACACTGCTACTGCCCCTTGCAGGAAAAGTCCTACGAGATCGTTTTCGACCTCATAGACGAAATCGTCGACGTGGTACAGCCCTCCCGATACGTCCACATGGGGCACGACGAGGTCTACTCCATAGGCGTCTGCGAGCGCTGCCGCGACAGGAAGCCCGCTGAACTCTTTGCCCTCCACGTCAACAGGGTCTACGAGCACCTGCAATCCAAGGGCCTCGGCATGATGATCTGGGCCGACATGCTCCAGGACGTCACACGCTACGAAACGCCGCCGGCCATTGACCGTATTCCCAAGGACATCATCTTGCTCGACTTCATCTGGTACTTCCACCTCGACAGGGACATCGAGACACGCTTGCTCGAGCACGGCTTCAAGGTCGTCATGGGCAACATGTACTCAAGTCACTACCCGCGCTATGCAGCCCGGCGGAGCAGGAAGGGCATCGTCGGGGCCGAGGTCTCGACTTGGGTGCGCAGCGACGAGTACACGTTTGGCTCACGGGGCAAGATCTACGATTTCATCTATTCTGCCAACATGATGTGGTCGGCGGCCTATCGCGAGGAGTTCCGGTTGACCTATGATCGGATCATCACCAGCATGGTCCCGCACATCCGCTCGCGCCTGCGCGGCCAGACGTTTCCCTCCCAGATTAAGGGCAGCACGTTCTGGACGGTTTCGCTCGGAAGGAAGTCCAGCGCAGATAGGGACGCGGCCCTCAGACTTGAACCGGGCCGCCGTGAACTGCGCGGCGTGCCCTTCCGTATCGGCCATGCCTTGGGGGTTCAGAGCAAGGCCGCCCGCGAATCAGGGCATCCGCACCAGGTGAGCGTCGCGGTCAACCGGAGGGCGGATAGTCTGATTTTCCTGCATGCTACCCACGGGAACGCCAGGCGCAGCCCGTCGTCCCGCTTGACCACGGTGGGCGAGTACGTGATCGAATACGCCGACGGCGGCAGGGTGAAAGTACCCATTGACTACGGAGGCAACATCGCTGCATGGCACCGGCGCCATGCCGAACCCTTGCACCACCCGATGTACCGGCACAGCGGCTACATTGCCACCTATCTGGCGGACCCCTTAGTGCAGGACAAGACGGCCGACGGTGAAGACGTCACCGTTTACGGCTATGAATGGCTGAATCCTCAGCCGAACAAGACCATCCGCCAAATCCGCCTCGGCGCATGCGGGCCATCCGACGCAACGGTGTTGCTCTTTGCCCTGACGGCGGTGAAGACTCGGTGAAACTCACCCCTTCGGCACCCGAGTCGGGCTCAAGGACCCGGGTTCCGCCACCGTCTTTGGCTCCATGGCCGGCGAGATGGCGGCTCTCACGCCCGTTTCCGGGCCATTTGGTTAACAGACCTTTCTCGCATGCACCCCAAACGGCCGGATGTAATAACTCCGTAGCTCCCTGTTGAACAACACCCTCTGTGTTAGCCGGCGGCCTTGCCCTCGCTCTCGGCCAGGACGGACTCGAAGAACGCCAGGTCGAGGGCGTGCTGGCAGCGGTGCTTGGCGAGAAGCCCACCCGCCCCTGAGGCGGGCGGGGCGGCGATACACCGTCGTGATCCTCTCGCCCCGCGGCGGAGATGTCGACTGCAAAGCGGCTTCGGCCTCCGCACCGGCCAGGTTCCCGCCGCCAGCCGGTGAGCTTCGTCGGCACGCGCTGCGGGCCTCCTCAGAACGACACTCCCGGGCCACTTGTCGCGCTTGATGGTGGTTGAATGGCAGCGGGCGTTCGCATAGACTCCCTCCGCAGGTACTGACAGGCTGGGAAGTCAGGGACGCGCGGTCAGTCGACTCCCGTTTTCGTAGCTCTTACCTGTGGCATGGCGCCTTGGGCGCCCTGCCGCCGGAGGGATAAGTCATGTGGAACCTTGAGAGGGCGCATCGCGAGGCCACCCCGACGCGCGAGCGGATCTCTTTGGGCGGGCTGTGGCAATGGCAACCGGCCGGAGACGCGAAGGACAACGTGCCGACCGACGGTTGGGGCTCCGTCCGGGTCCCGGGCCCATGGCCGGGAGGGCAGCGCGGCCCCGGGAGCGAGCTGTTCCGAGCCCATCCTGCCTGGGAGGCACACCCACTGCAGGACGTGATGGCAGCCTGGTATCAGCTTGAGATCGCCGTTCCGGCGGAGTGGGCCGGGCGGCGCGTCGCGCTCACAGCGGAGTTCGTCAACTCCTTCGCCACGGTCTACGTGGACGGCAAGAAGGTCGCCGACATGCGGTTCCCATCGGGCGAGGTGGACCTCACCGCGCTCTGCCGCCCGGGCGAGAGGCACGTGCTCAGCATCCTCGTCCACGCCCTGCCGCTCCGCGCCGTCATGATGTCCTACAACGACACCGATGCCGCCAAGGAAGTGCGGGGCGAGGTGCGCCTGCGCGGCCTCTGCGGCGACGTCCACCTCGTCGGGACGTCGCAGGGCGCGCGCATCAAGGGCGTGCGCGTCGAGACGTCCGTGCGCAGGTGGCAGATCGCGTTCAACACAGCGCTGGAGGGCGTCGCCCCTCAGGCAAGGTACGCCTTGCGCGCGCAGGTCAGCGACGGGGGCGAGGTGGTCAAGGAGTTCACAAGCAAGCCCTTCAGCGGCGCCGACGTCAAGGGCCGCCGCATCTCGTTCGCCGAGGGCTGGCATCCCGACAAGCTCTGGGACATGCACACGCCTGAGAACCGGTACGACCTGGCGCTCTCGCTTCTGGACGCCGAGGGTAAGGTTCTGGACGAGGCGCTGCCGGAGCGGTTCGGGTTCCGCGAGTTCTGGATCGACGGGCGGTACTTCTACCTGAACGGCACCCGCGTGTTCCTGTCCTTCGCCCGCGGCCAACCGGGCTGGACCTACGAAAGCGCGCGGCAGAGGATGGAGCATCTCAGGAACGTCGGCATCAACTTCGTCGCCGCCGGCGGCTTCGGATGCCCACCGGGCGCGCACGTGAGCTTCGACGGCGTCCTCCGAGCTGCCGACGACATGGGCATGCTCGTCGCCCTGACGCAGCCGCACTTCAGCACCTACGACTGGGACGCGCCCAACGCCGACGACAAGAATGGCTACGCCGAGCACGCGGAGTTCTACACGCGCGTGGCCGGCAACCACCCGTCCGTCGTCTTCTACGCCACGAGCCACAACGGCACGGGCTACGCCGAGGACATGAATCCCGACCTGATCGACGGCTCGGTGGACAGGACCGCGTGGTCGCGCGGGCCCAACGTGCAGCGCGCCACACGCGCCCAGGCCATCATCGAGCGCCTGGATCCGACGCGCGTCATGTACCACCACTCGTCGGGCAACCTGGCGACGATGCACACCAGCAACTTCTACGCGAACTTCACGCCCGTCCAGGAGATGAGCGACTGGTTCGAGCACTGGGGCACGGTCGGCGTCAAGCCCGTGCACACCTGCGAATACGGCGTGCCGCTGTGCTGGGACTGGGCCATGTACCGCGGGTGGTACAAAGGCAAGCGCGAATACGGCAGCGCCAGGGTGCCATGGGAGTACTGCATCGCAGAGTGGAACGCGCAGTTCTTCGGGGCCGAGTCGTACAAGATCAGCGAGCACGAGGCGGAGAACCTGCGCTGGGAGGCCGAGAGGTTCCGCAACGGCGAACTCTGGCAGCGCTGGAACTGGCCGTACGACCTGAACTACCTGCATCCGGAACGCGACCCGGTGCTCGCGATGTACTTCGCTGAGAACTGGCGCGCCTTCCGCACCTGGGGCATGTCGATCAACGCTCCGGAAGGCTACGGGAGCCCGCTGTCGACCGCAGCCCTGATGCGCAACAACCGCCCGCTGCTGGCCTACATCGCCGGCAAGCCCGCGGCCTTCACGAGCAAGGACCACAACTTCCTACCCGGCGAGACCGTCCAGAAGCAGATCATCATGATCAACAACTCGCGCGTGACCGTCACGGCCGACTGCACGTGGTCGTTCGACCTCCCGCGTCCCGTCATGGGCAAGCAATCGGTCACAGTCCCCACGGGCGAGCAGGAGCGCATCCCGCTCAAGTTCAAGCTGCCCGCGCGCCTGGCGCCCGGGCGCTACACCCTCACCGCCATGGTCCACTTCAGCAGCGGCGAGACGCAGGACGACTCGTTCACCATCGACGTGTTGCCGGCGGCGGCACGCGTCCGCGCTGCCGGGCGGATCGCGCTCTTCGACCCGAAGGGCGAGACCGCGAAGATGCTGAAGGAGCTGGGCGTCGCGTTCAAGGCTGTGGATGCCGACTCGAACCTTGCCCGGTTCGACGTGCTCATCATCGGCAAGGGTGCGCTCACCCTCGACGCCCCGGCGCCCGACATCGCGCGCGTGCGCGATGGGCTGAAGGTGGTCATCTTCGAGCAGACGGGTGCGGTGCTCGAACGGCGCTTCGGCTTCCGCATTATGGAATACGGGATGCGCTGGGTCTTCAAGCGCGTGCCGGATCACCCGCTGCTGGCCGACATCGCCGACGAGCACCTCTGGAACTGGCGCGGCGATTCGACCACGCTTCCCCCGCGCCTGAAGTACAAGCTGGCCGTTCACTTCGATGGGCCGGAGGTCGAGTGGGCCGGTATCCCCGTCACGCGCGGCTGGCGCTGCGGCAACCGCGGCAACGTCGCCTCGGCGCTGATCGAGAAGCCGGCCTCCGGCGACTTCCTGCCCATCCTGGACTGCGGCTACTCCCTCCAGTACTCCTCCCTCATGGAGTACCGAGAGGGGAAGGGCATGGTGCTCTTCTGCCAGACCGACGTGACCGGCCGCACCGAGGATGACCCGGTTGCCGAGGCCCTGGCGCGCAACATCGTTCGCTACGTCTCGGCCTGGAAGGCGTCGCTGCGCCGGACCGTTGTCTACGCGGGCGAAAGCGCTGGACGCAAGCATCTGGAGGCGGCGGCGCTCTCCCCGGCGGCCTGCGACGGGAAGCTGTCCTCCCGCCAGGTCCTTGTGCTCGGGCCGGGCGCCCGGCGGCAGCTTGCCGGGAGGATGGCTGCCGTCAAGAAGTGGGTGAAAGCCGGCGGCCGCGTGCTGGCCATCGGCCTGACGGGCAAGGAAGCGAGCGCGGTGCTGCCCCTGCAAGTCAAGACGACGCTGGGCGAGCACATCGCGGCGTACTTCGAGGCCGCCGGCGTTGGCTCGCGGCTGGCCGGCGTCTCGCCGGCGGACGTGCACAACCGCGATCCTCGGAAGCTGCCGCTGGTTGAGGACGGTGCCATGCCGGTCGGCAACGGCGTCCTGGGGACGGCGGACGGACTGAACGTCGTCTTCTGCCAGCTTGCACCGTGGCAGCTCGACTACTCGGGCGAGAAGATGAACGTCAAGCGGACGTTTCGCAGGCTGTCGTACTGCACGACGCGTCTGCTGGCGAACATGGGCGCCTCCGGTGAGACCCGGCTGCTGGCGCACGTCTCCCAACCGGTAGGGGAGGGCGAGAAGCGCTGGCTCGACGGGCTCTACCTCGACATGCCGGAGGAGTGGGACGACCCGTACCGCTTCTTCCGCTGGTGATGGCAGGCTTTCGGTTACGGACTCCCGGCGACTGGGACTTGGATGAGCCCAGCCAGGGGCCGGCGATTCGTTTGAGGCCAGTAGGTCGCCGAACGCAATCCGAAACAGGCACACGGCAATGAATGCTCCGCTTGGTGTATCGCTGGATTGGTTCGAGGAGTGGCGCAGGCGGAGGGGTGAGGATCCGCCTGATTTCGGCGCACTGCCCGCGATGGCCGATCTTCCGCCGCTGCTGCGATTCCAGGACGGCCGTCCTGTGAAGACGCCCGCGGAGTGGGAGCAGCGACGTGCCGAACTCAGAGCATTGCTCGAGCAGTACATGTGGGGACGCATCCCGGAAACTGCGCCCCGCATCGCAGCCGCGGAGATAGCGGCTGAAGAACGTGAGCGCGGCATGATCCGAAGGAAGATACTGGTTTCGTTCGACACCGCGCCTGTCATCTCCATCTATGTGAAGATCGAGATTGAGACGTTCACGCCCGACGGTCGGGGACCGTTTCCCGTGTTCCTGACGCAATCCAATCATCGTGCATGGGCCATGGTGGGCGCATCGCGCGGATACATGGCATGCGTGTATCCAGCAGCGGACGGCACGGACCAGTCCTCCCTGTTTGTCGATGCGTATCCTGACCGAGACTGGACTGCCATACCACGGCGCGCCTGGCTGGCAAGCCGCGTGCTGGACTATCTGTTTACGCTGGATGAAGTAGATCAGGACAAGGTATGTGTCACGGGCCACTCGCGCAACGGCAAGCAGTCCTTGATCGCCGCGGCCATTGACGAGCGCATCACAGCTGTTGTTGCCAGCAGTGCAGGGGACCCATGTACTGCGCCATACCGCTTTCACTCCGAGGCAGGACTTGTGTGCAGTATTGAGCACCTTACGAGAGCGCAGCCGCACTGGTTTCACCCGCGTCTGCGCTTCTTCACTGGCCGCGAGCACAAGCTACCTATTGACGCGCATGCCTGTCTTGCCCTGATTGCGCCTCGTCACTGCCTGTTGTCAACTGCATTGAACGACGGCTGCGAGTCGTCCTTTGCCGTAGAGCGTGCGGTGCGGGCGGCGCGCCCTGTGTATGAGCTGCTGGGATCCACTGATGCGCTGAGAATACGCTGGCGCCCCGGCGCCCATGAGACCTGCGCCGAAGATATCCACAGCTACTTCGACTGGTTCGACCGGGCCTTCGGCCGCGGAACACGTGAGTTCCCCGACGAGTCTCTGTATCACTTCGACTGGGATACCTGGCGTGAGCGGGCAGGGGATATCCCGAAAGCACCTTCAGACGCCTGCGAGGCCATTGCCTGGAGCCTGGGAGAAGCACCGCCTGCCGCCGTGGGGTGGGACATGGCCTATGGCAAGGAAACCGACCATGATGCGCTCATGCTGGTGCGGCTGAGAACGCCCGCAGACGTGGAACGGATTCCCGTGCAGTTCGGCGACTACCTTGCTGGCGACCTCTACGTGCCGAGAGACCTGGGGGGCACCCCGCCAGCGGTGATCTGGCTGCACCCGTTGTCATATCCGCAGGGCTACAGGGGGCACTATGCCGGGGACGGGACCATTGAGCCGATCTTCATACAGCTGGCACAGCGGGGCATTGCCTGCTTCGCCTTTGACCAGCTGGGTTTCGGTCGCCGCATCCGAGAGGGCACGTCCTTCTACGAGCGCTATCCGCGTTGGTCGAAACTGGGCCGCATGACACATGATGTACGCGCGGCCCTGGATTTCCTACTCAAGGGAGGGGGGCGTTTCGGCTTCACGGTATCCTCCGAGTACAAGACAGAAGTGCCGGCTGTGGACGCGGATCGGCTGTTCTGCCTGGGCTATTCCATCGGCGGCATGGTGGCTCTGTATGCTGCTGCTTTGGACGAACGTATCGCCGGCGTGGCCTGTTTCTGCGGTTTCACCCCTCTGCGTACGGACACGGATGACAAGCCTACAGGCGGCATCCGGCGCTGGTGGGAATGGTACAACGTTCAACCACGGCTGGGCCTGTACGACAAGCGCGAACAGGATCTGCCTTTTGACTTTGAGGACATCCTGTCCCTGATAGCGCCGCGGCCTTGCCTGATCAGCTCGCCGTTGCACGATCGCGATGCGGACTTCGATGAGGTAAAGGCATGTGTGCAACGCGCGGCACCGGCATGGGACGAGGCCCCGCCGGCAGGCGGACTGACTCACGTGACGCCCGAGACGTACAACCGCTTTCATCAGTCCGAGTACGACACTTTCTTTGCGTGGCTGGATAAGGTGCTGTAGCCCGAGCAGCCAGCCTGGGCGTGTCCGGCCCCCATCCCGGTTCGAGTCTCTTAGTCGGCGCCGTGACGGCCATTGCCGGCCGGCGGATGGCATCGAAGCGGCGAAATGCCCGCCGTAGCTGGCGGCACTGCCGAGCCAACCGTTCCCTTACATCCGTGGGCTCTGACCCGAACGCCCCCCGAGCGCCAGATCCGGCAGTGCTTCCAGCGCGCCCGCCACGTCTAGCAGGCTTGGGTCAGTGTAGACGTTCATGGTGAGGTCGAGAGACGAGTGCCGCATTGCGGCCTGAGCAGTGCGGGGCGGGACGCCATCCTTGCTGAAGTGAGTCCCGACCGTGCACCGGTGGCACGCCTGCCACGGTGCACGAGCTGGCGACGATGATGTGGGCATCCATGGCAGCGCTGCTGCACGTGCTCATAGAGCATATTCTCCGTCCCGAAAAGCCCGGGACGACGCGAACGCGCGACACGGGCCCTAAGAGGAGTTGATTCTTGCGGCACCTGCTGTAGAATCACGGCGCTTCGGAAGGGCCTTGAACGGCTCGCCGATGTGCCCAGGAACAGAATATGGGAGGAGAGACCATGGCAGCAGTTAAGGGCAGCAAAACGGAGCAGAACCTGGTAGCGGCCTTTGCCGGCGAGTCGCAGGCGCGCAACAAATACACCTACTTTGCGTCCGCCGCCAGAAAAGAGGGCTACGAACAGATCGCGGCCATCTTCCTGGAGACGGCGGAGCAGGAAAAGGAGCACGCGAAGCTGCATCTGAAGCTGCTGGAAGGCATCGGGGACACTCGGGCCAACCTGAAGGCTGCTGCCAGCGGTGAGAACCACGAGTGGACGAAGATGTACCCCGATATGGCCAGGACAGCCCGCGAGGAGGGCTTTGAGGATATTGCCCTCCTGTTCGACCATCTGGCCCAAATCGAGAAAGAGCACGAGGCCCGCTACGCGAAGATTCTGAAGAGCTTCGCTGCCGGGACCATATTCACCAGGCCCCAGACCGTCAAGTGGCGCTGCCGCAATTGCGGCTTCACAATCGAGGCGGCCAAGGCCCCAGAGCAGTGCCCGGCCTGCAAGCATCCGCAGGCCTACTTCGAGGTCGTGTTGCAGGACTTCTGAGCAACTTTGCCCGGCGGCCAGAACGACGACGCGGGGCCGCTCGTGACCATCCAATTCGAGCACGAACGGCACGGCGGGCCCGCTTACCGTGGGACTATCTGGAGACTCCCCGGAACCTATCCGCGGGACGGGAGTGATGCGGTGAGAGCCGAATTGCTGCGCTGGGAACTGCTGGGCATCCTGCTGGTCTTCTTCTCTGGGTCTGCGCTGCACTTCGCTTTTGAGTGGTGCGGCCGAACGCCACTCGTGGCGCCGTTCGCGGCCGTCAATGAGAGTGTCTGGGAGCACCTGAAGCTTGCCTTCTGGCCGTCGGTTGCCTATGCGTCCATGGAGTACTGCTTCTTCGGCCGGCACATGGCCAACTTCGTCATCGCCAAGGCAGTAGGCATCGCTCTGATGCCTTTGACTATCGTTCTTCTCTTCTACTGCTACACGGCACTGGTGGGACACCACGTTTTGTGGCTCGACATCCTGATCTTCTTCATTGCAGTAGCGGCGGGGCAGTTGGCCAGCTGTGAAATGCTGATAGTGGCGTGGCCCCAAGGCAGGTGGCGCATGTTGGGCCTGATTGCACTCGTCCTGCTGGCGGTCGGGTTCGCCGTCTTCACCTTCTGGGCGCCCCGTCTTGCCATTTTCAGGGATTCGACCACAGGCACGTACGGCGTTGGCTCTTGACGCGTTGTCTGGAGCGCCACTTGGCCAGGGCAGCCTGCGCCGCATTAGTACTGAGGGTTGCCTGTAATAGTCAAACCACCCCTGACGGGAATAGGCCGCTGTACCGTGGTTTGTTACGCTTTTTCGTGCGAACCTCAGTACGTGACAGGTCCGGCAGTGCTTCCAGCGCGCCCGCCACATCCAGCAAGCTTGGGTCGGTGTAGACGTTCATGGTGAGGTCGAGGCTGCAGTGCCGCATGGCCGCCTGGGCTGTGCGCGGCGCGACGCCATTTTTGCTGAGGTGGGTTTCGGAAACGGGTTGCGTCTGGCCGGTGCAAAGCGCGGAGTGAGCGAAGCCGTCGGTCGGGGTAGTCCTTCAGCGAGATGAGTTGGATGCCGCGCTTATCGCACAGCTCCCGCAGGCCCGGAGCGAGTATTGCGTCGAGGTCGGCGGCCGGCGGGGCAGGATCATGCTCCTCCCCTGCCCACCGCCATCGGCGGTGAGTCCTGCACTTACTTACCGGCGACCTGGGGGCCGATGTACGAAGTAGCGACAACCACGTCGTCATACCACACGGTCTGGTTGGGGAGTATCCGGCTCGAGTAGGAGCTGAGGTGGACGTTGTTCACCTTGAGCGCATCCACGCTGCGCAGCCGGAGGTTAGGGAAGTCGCCCTTCAGGACGCCGTCCACCCAGAATGCCACTCGGCCGTCACGCTTGCCCGGCGTATTGGCCCTGACCATGAATTCGTAGCAGTGCCAGCGATCCAGGTCTGCGGTGAAATCGGGGCGGGGGACGAAGTCCGGTCCGAAGAGTCCTGCGTTCTGAGAAGGGCGCACCTCGCCCGAGGGGAAGAACTGGTCCCCGTAGTCGCCGACCTCATCCATGTGGTAGCAGTAGATGTTTGAGCGACCGGGGGGACGCTCGGACGAGCGCCTGGACGGGCGCGCCGCGTCAAGACTCACCACGAAGTGATTCTGTCCATTTGGTCGCACGCCTGTGGCGCTCGTAGCGGTTCCCGACCTCATGACAACGCCAGGCGCGCCTGCCCACATGTTCATCCCGATGTGGTGGCAGCCGGGGAACTCCTTGTGGAGCTTCATGTAGTAGCGCACGTGGAGGGTGTCGAACCCTTCCTTGAACGTCTTGCCCATGCCGTGGCTCAGCATAGGCTCTTCGTGTCGTATCTCCACGGCCTGCTTTCCGCCGTGGACATTCGCCGGCTCTCGCGTTATGCGGACGGTATGCCACGCCTCGTCCCACTTCATCCCCTTTTGCTGCCGGGCATCCGTGGCCACGGCGTCGTCCTCAAGGTCTTCGAAGCCGTCTGCGAAGACGACGGCCGGGTTCTGTTCGATCCCCCGGTCGCCTGGATACTTTACGGCCAGGCCCTCCCCCTCCGCCAGCGGTGGGTAACGATCCGGTGCTGGCGGCTGCTCAACAGCAAACAGGGCCAACAGCGTCAGGAGCCCGGGAAACGCAAAGCGACAAGCCGTCTCGCAAACAATGGTCATCGGCAACTCCCTTTGTTTTCACTCACCTCTTAGCTGGCACGAGCGCAATGTAACTGTTCACCGTTTGTCGGTCAAGCAGGCCGCAACGACCTGCAAGCGGATGTACCTGAGTTTGCCCGAGCCCTCGGGGCTGCCCCAATCCGTCTTCCAGGGCCTTGAGGAACTGTCCGAACATTAGCCTGACAAGAAGGCCTCAATCTGGCGAAGCTTCCCGGCCTCCAGTGGCGACGGCTGGTGCTGGGCCAGGATGCGACGGACCTCGTCGCTCAGTAACTCTTCAAGCTGCTTCTCGGACGCGAAGTTCCCAAGCGTGCGGCGGTTGATCCAAGCCGGCGGCAGCCACAGGCACTTGCGAAAGTGTCTTGCGGTATGCTCATGGGCCATGTACAGAAGGTTCTCGCGGGCCACCTCGTCGATGATCTCGACGGCTAGGGCCTCCTTTGACAGGTCCGCCGGGCGCAGGAGGTGCCGGCCTCGCCGAATCGTCAGGTCCGTCAGGACCAGCATGCGGGCGTCATAGAGGGTCCCATAGGCTAAGTAGCCCACGTCGTGAACGAGTGTTGACTGCGACTGGAGCGCCAGCAGGATGCCTTCGTAGGCCTCAAGGGCCGCCTGAGCGTCCGGGCGGTGGGCGTCGCTCGACCCGGCGGTACCCCACGACGGCAGACAGTAATGATGGCCCATGTCGGCGAACATCGCCGTCGTTTTGAACCATTCGGGAGCGCCGTAGCAGACGCAGCTTGAGCGCATGTCGACCGCGGACGTGTTTGCCCCGTGTACGAAGCGGGCCTCAGGGCCCTTTAGCCGCACAAGGACCAAGCCGGCCAGTGACTCTGCGCTGCCCTGGACGACGCCGCCCTCGGGCGTGACAGGGGCCCCGCCGCCGCAATTGGCCCCGGCCGCAAAGAGCATCGGAATGCCATGCTGGCCACAATACAGAATCCGCTCAGCGATCGAGCGCTCAATCCTCAGGGGCGAAATCGGCTCCAGATAAGCGACGAAGAATGGCCGGTGGCGCAACACTTCCTCGCCCCCCGCGATGATTGACGCGACACCGTGGATCTGCCGCAAGTCGTCGAGCGTCGTCACGATCGGCTTGGTGCTGTTCTTGGCCATCTCGGCGAAGACCGTAGGGTAGAGCTTCGCCGGCGCCACGTCGCTTGGCAGAGACATCGACATGATAAAGTCAAATCCTGGCAAAGCGTCAGCCAGGCGAACGTTGTCGGCCACGTCCTGGAGCGTCGATGGCCGCAACTCGCCTGTCTGCCGGTCGATGTTGTACTGGGCGTCGGAGCCTGGTCCGAACCGGGTACGACCAACTTCCAGAAGGATCGACGGCCGGCCGTCGCGGTCGTAGAGCTGTACCTGACGAGGAGCTTCGGCCAAGGCCTTCTCGACCAGTGTGCCGGGAATCAGGACTCGCCCCGACCTGTCTTTGCGGGCACCGGCCCTTAGAAGCAAAGCCTCGGCCTCCTCGTGGTCGAGACGAATTCCCGTCTGCTCGAGGACTTGCAGCGAAGCCCGGTGAATCTTCGCGGCCCGATCTTTAGGCAGAAACATGGGGCCAGACATGGTACCCTCCTATGACGCCGAGCAGTGCAACTGCAAGCCGTGTTTCTACTCCCATGAAGCCGGGCGGCGCAACTGCAACCCCAGTCTCTATTCTGCGACAGATGGCTCGTCTTCGTCTACTCCGGCCCCCTTTTGGGGCGTCGGGTTTCGTTAGACCAAAGTCTCATACGTAGCAACACGTGGGCCTCGTAACAAGACAGTGTCGGACCCGGCTTCCCGCTCGGGGTGAGCTCGATTCAAGAGTGCTGCATGGCTGCCTGGGCCGCGCGCGGAGCCACGCCGTTCTTACTGAGGTGCGTGCCTAAGGGGCGGCGGCCTGTTGGCGCCCTCAGGAAAAGCATTTGCTCGTCTGAAGGTCCACAGGATGGCCAGGCCCTCCCGCGATCAGCGGGGATCGGCAGGCCTGGCCTTCCCTAGACAGCATCCATCATGCCACGCGCCAGCTCAGCGGTTCGCTTGATGGTTTCGATAATAGGCAGGTCGCAGGGGCACTTCTCCTCGCACCCTCCGCACTCGACACACAGATCCGGTACCTCGCTACCCGCAGAGCCCAATCATTCACCAGTTGCTCCCGTGGGATCCGTTTCGCCGCTCCCTCGAATGTCATCGCCATCATGATGTCCACGCCCTGTGGACAGGTCTGGCAACGTTGAGAGCGCCCCCGCCACGTCCAGCAGGCTTGGGTCGGTGTAGACGTTCATGGTGAGGTCGAGGGAGGAGTGGCGCATTGCAGCAGGGGGCCGTCCGAGACCCGAGGCAGTCAGCGGCGGCTCTGGCTTCCTGCACGGAGAGTAGCGGGAGTGGATGTGCCAGTCCATGTGGATTCTCAAGCGCCCTCCTGCTACTACGGGGCTACTGTCGTAAGTGAGGCCGCAACGTACCTCGTTTGCGGCGCGATTTCAAATAGGAGTTGCGGCTTCCCTTCATATCGCTCCTCAATGTCCGACATCCGCCGCCCGCAACGAGCAGGGCGCAGGCCTCCCGACTCCGAAGGCCGTGCATTCCGATGGCCCGGCACCCTTGCGGAGCACTGGCAAGGCACGTGTCAAGCCATTTGTGGATCTTACCGGAGGTGTCTTCGTCGAGACATTTGATTTCTTACCGTGAGGCATGGGCAGTCTCCAGAGCCGCACGGCCCCCCTGGGGGGAAAGGGG
>Ga0315289_10005508_pt1 | contig 18712 bp, 14 predicted proteins | sample YL17G11_40_MG_FD_203452 | JGI IMG/M metagenome (GOLD analysis project Ga0315289, IMG submission 203452) | Sediment microbial communities from Yellowstone Lake, YNP, Wyoming, USA - YL17G11_40 | ecosystem: Environmental > Aquatic > Freshwater > Lake > Sediment | place: USA: Wyoming | collected...
TGACGGGGGGGGGGGGGAGGGGAGAGCACAGCTCGAAAAACCTTCAGGAAACAAAAAAAAACTAAGACGCACTTGGTGAGCGCCGCGGCGGCGCATCCCGAGAGGCACCCCGCCGCGAGCCCCGCCCCGAATGACGGCGGAGAAGGCGACGCATGACTCCTCCCGTAGGACGTCGAAGCCTCCCCGCCGCGGTTCCCTTCGCCGCCGCCGTCGAGCGCGGCCGAGATCGCGTCGCGCAGCGGCGAGTACAGCCCGAGGCGCGTGCCGCCGTAGAAGACGCCGCGGGCGAGCGCGGGGCCGAGGCCGGTGTAGAAGGCGCGTGGGCCTTCGGAGGAGAGGAGCGAGGCGGCCGTCCTAACCATGCCGACTCTCATGCCGTCGCTCTTGGCGTTTTGGAGCTGCATTCGGACCTTGAGCACGTCTGCGGGGAAGTCGAAAAGGAAGAGAGGAGGAGGAGCGAAAGAGGGTGAGCAAAGGAAGCAGGCCCCGGGGTTGAGAGTCGAGGTCGGCATCGTCAGCGATCGACACCGCGTGCGATCGAAAATGTGTTCAACTTTTTCTCTCTCGCTCTCGCTCGCTCACACACTCTTACCAAGCGGAATAGTGCATGTGTTGGCTACGCTGACAGAGGCTCCTGACAGCGCGATTTGGAGGAACACGGGCGTCGAGGCCGCCGGAGACGTCGCCGCCATAAGAGCCTCCTCCCCTTTCGAGATAAAGAGGAAGAAACAAACGAAAAAAGAAGAGAAGAGTGTGATAAGAAAGCGTCGGTCAGAAAGCCGGGAAACCAAAACGGGAAGAAAAAAACCCTCGCATCAGACGCGCCCCCCTCTTGCTCTCCGCGCTCTCCATCCAGGCCGCTTCTCTTCGCACCCCTCGCTCGCACTCCGACATGGAGCGCCCCTCGACCGAAAAGAGGAGGAGTACCAGTGAGGCCACGCCTCCTTCCGAGAGGGAGAGCAGCGCGTCGATGGTCGACGCGACGACGCGCTTGGCCGGTTTTGCCGCTGAAACCGACATTGCGGAGACGGGGCCTTGGCCTCCCGCCCCGCTCGCGCGCAGAGCCCCTCTGGTCACAGAGCTCCTCGACATGCCCCCCGAGATGCTGATGGAGATCGTGCAGCGAATCGAGGACGGTCGAGCTCTGGCTGCAGGTAATGAGCGTTGACCTCATCCATCTTCTTGATATGCTCCTCTGCTTTTTTTCGCCGAGCGTCGTCGTCGTCGTTTTTTCAAATCTCATACCTCGACCTCTCTCTCTCTCTCCCCACCCCCCTCCTCCACTCCTCCCACTTCAAAACAGCCGCCTGCTCCTGCCGCGCCCTCCGCGACGCCGCGGACGACCGCACGGCCTGGTCCTCCGCCCTCGAGAGAGCCCTCCCGGGCGTCAGAGCCCTGCTCGAGGCCTCCCCTCCCGACTGGGCCCTCGAAGAAAGGAAGGGCACGGCCGGCGAGCTCCGCCACCCCAAGCTCCTCCTCGCGGCTCTGGCCGCGGGCAGCGAGTTCGCGGCCCAGGTCTTCAACCGCGAGCTCGACAATGAGGCGGAGGACTTCCTCCTGTCGTGCTACGACGCGAAGCTGTCGCTGGAGAGGTGGAGGCCCTCGGCCGGCGACGAGGATGAAGAAGGAGGAGGAGAAAAAGAGGAGGGAAAAGAGGTGGCGGCCGCGGCGGGCGTCCTCACCCGCGCGCGGGCGGCGGCGGCGGCCCTGGCCGCAGCAGCAGCGGCGACGGCGGCGGCGGCTCCTTCCCCCTCGTCTTCCTCCTCCTTTGGCGAGTGCCCGCGCAGCCCTCGCCTGACGAGGCGCCGCAGGATGAGGCCCGAAGAGGAGAAGGCGGTGCCGGCGACGGCGGCAGCGGCGGCAGCGGCGGCAGCGGTCGCCTCTAGCAGCCGCGGCCCGCCCTCTCCAGCGGCGACGGCGCCGGGGCGACGCAAGAGGAGGAAGAAGAGCAAAAGGTCGCCTGCCCCGGGCCTGCCCCTGCGCGGCATCTCGCCGACGTACACGGCGAGGTACCTCCCGATGGGTCGCTCGCTGGCGGTGGAAACGGGCGTCGGCGCGGGGAGGGTGAGGGCGGCGGCGGCGGCGGGAGCGCCGCCGCCGCCGCCGCCGCGCTCGCATGAGGACGGCGGCAACGTCAATGGCGGCGGGGCGTCGCCCCCTCCTGCTCCGCCGCCGCCGCCGCCTTCACCCCTCTCCCTCTCCCCCGGGGACGCCGTCGAGGTCCAGTGGAAGGCCACGGAGTCGCACCCGTACGGGTTCTGGCTCGGGTGCGTCGTCTCCGTCTTCTCCCCGGAGGGCTCGGGGGTGGCGGCGGCGTCGGCGGCGAGAGAGACGGCGACGGCGGCGACACGCGACGGAGGAGCAGCGAGCGGCGGCGGAGGAGGAGGAAACGGGAACGCCGCTGCCGCCTCTTCCTCTTCTGCCGCCACGGTCGACGTCCTTTTCCAGCAGTACGGCCTCGACTCGCCCTGGCAGGTCGTCTATTCCGTCCCCTTGCTGCCCCCGGGCTCGAACATCGACTCCCCGGTCAACGGCGACCCCGCCTTCGGCTTCGTCGGCGGCGTCAGGGGCCCGCTGACCGCGGCCGAGCTCGGGCGGTGGGAGGGCGCGTGGCGGTCCGCCGAGGGCGCCGCGGCCGTGAGGGGGAGGTCGAGGCCCGCGAGGGCGCTGTCGGCGGGGCTGGCTTCGGCGTCGCCGCGGGGGGCTCCTGCTGCCGGCGGCGGGGCTGCTCCTGCTCCTGCTCACGCTTCTGCCCCGCTCGTTGTATCGTAAAAGGAGAAAAGGCACCCACTCCAAGTTTTACACTTTTTTTTCGAGGGGAGGGGTAAGGGAAGAAAGCAAAAGAACGTTTCCTCTCAACAGCAAAAAAACACCCAAAATTTTGTAACTCTTTCAAAAAAAAATCACTTTTTTCCCTTTCTCTTCCTTTCACTCTCTCTCCCTCTCCCCCGCTCCCTCTTTCACTCAGCTTTTCCAGCTTGCCCGATCACGACGAAGAGAACACGCAGTCCGGGAACTTCTCGCGCGCCTCCTCCACCGAGTGCTTCGCGCCCTCGTCCTGCCAGAAGTTGATCACCTCGGTCGTCCGGTTGAGCAGCAGCACGCGGTCGCGCTCGGGCACCCACGGCTTGGCCTCGAGGGCCGCCTTGAGCTCCTCCCAGGCGTCCTTGCGCGGCCACATAAAGTACTCGGTGAGCGGGGCGCGGGCGGTCGAGGAGCTGCCGCCCTCGGAGGCGGAGGCACGGGCGTAGAGCGCGTCGACGGCAACGCCGACGTTCTTGTCGAGCCAGAGGAAGTTGAGGCCGAAGCGCGCCGACGTGGCGCCGGCGGCCGCGGCGGCAGCAGAGGCGTCGTCGGCGGAGGAAGCGGGGGCGGCGGCGGCCTCTGCCTCGGGCTCTGCCTCGGAGGGGGTTGCGGCGGAGGCCTCGGCCTCGGCCTGGGAGGGAGTGAAAGCGAAGGAGGGGAAAGGGAAGAGAGGGTGAGTCTTTTTGGAAGAGGGTGGTGGTGGTAGAGAACGACGAGTCGTCGTTTGGCGTTTTTTTTTCTTTTGCATCTCTCCTCTTTTCCAGCGACGCGCATTCGCCTCCTAAGGGCCCTGACTGCGTCTCTTTCTTGCACACGACAGTAGGTCTCGACGCGATCTAGCCGCTGGTATAAAACATTCGACAAATTCTCACCTGGGCGCTGACGAGCGCGCTCCTGCGCCTGACGTCGCTGCGGCGCTGGTTGGGGGCCGAGGCGGCGAGCGGCGCGGCGCGGGGCACGATGGCGGCGGCCTTGGAAGCAGACGACGACGACGCGCGGGAGACGGTGGCCTGTTTTTCGATTGTGTGGATAGTATTCGATCCGCGAGGGGAGGTGGAAGAAGCGTCAGCTGAGAGAGGAGCGCGGAAGAGACGGGATGCAAAGAGGGGGGGAAAGGGAAAAAGACGAGGCGGCGGCCGTCGCGGAATTCTCCTCCACTAGCCCTTCTCCTCTCTTGGTCTAAGCCAACTATTCATAACGACTACGCACCGTGCGCGCAGAGCGCATGGCGACGGCGTTCATGATTTCGAGTTTCGAAAGAGAGAAACGGAGGGGAGGAGAGAGATCGAACGCAGAGCGAGGGGCGAATGCGATTGACGGCGGCTGATTCTTTTTTTTTCCTTCGTGGGAGAGCTGTGCGAGAGCGGGCGAGACTCTCTAAGACACAGAGCGAAGAAAAACATTTTTTTGAAAAAGACGCAACTCCCCTCCCCCACATCTTTCCTTCCGCGGCCTTTCCTCTCTCTAAAGAGCAGGTCGCTTTGGACAGCACCCGGTTTCGATCGCTGAGGGTTCGCTTCTCCAGCAGCAGTCTTACGATGCGGCTAACAACAAGCTGCCAACCGAGGACAGCGGTGGCCTCGACCTCTTCCTGCTGTTCTTCTTCTTTGTCGTCGTCGCTCTTCACTGACGCACGATCTAGCCGGCGCGTGAGCTCGCCGGGACCCCGCGATTTCTGTCTTTCTCGATCGCCTCAGCATGGAGGACGATCAGACTCATCTCATGGGAGCACGCTGCGGACGAATGCTCTCCAGGAGGCGGCAGCGATGGTCGTCGAATCGTCATCGGCCGCAGCGTCGATGATGGCGACGACGTCGTTGACGACTGCTGCCGAATTCGTTTCTTATTCTTCTTCTTCCTCCTCCAACGCCGTCTTCGAGCTCGCGAGCTCGATGTTCAAGATCCCAGGTGCGACTTCCAGACTAGAGGAAAGAGCTCGAAACAGAACAATTAGACAGCGAGGCTCCAAATCGTCCAACGTGTTTGATCTCTCTCGCGCCCTCGTCGCTCAGCAACCTCCCTTCCTTCCCCTCTAGCTCACACTCTCCTCCTCCTCCTCCCCCAACCACCCACCTCCACCACCACGATACCGAACTCGACCAAAACTAGGCATCATCGGAGACAACCCCTTCACCGAGGGAGCGGTCTCCGGCTTCCTCCTCATCCTCTTCTCCGAGCTGGGAGACAAGACCTTCTTCATCGCGCTGCTGCTCGCCGCCCGCAGGCCCAAGGGTCTCGTCTTCGCCGGCACCTTTGGCGCCCTGGCCGTCATGACGGTGATCTCCGTGGCGCTGGGCCGCGTGCTGCACTCCCTGGACGATCTGATCCCCGGCGGGGGGGGCATTCCCTTCGACGATCTGCTCGCGGCGGCCCTGCTCGTGGTCTTTGGCGTCAGGACGCTCGCGGCGGCGGGCGGGGCCGAGGAGTCCGCCGCCGAGGAGAAGGAGGAGGCCGCCGAGGAGGTCGACAAGCTCGGGTCCGGGGCGGCGGCTGGCCTGCTGCTGTCGACCTTCCTGCTGGTCTTCGCGGCGGAGTGGGGCGACAAGTCCTTCCTGGCGACGATCGCGCTGGCCGCCGCGTCCAACCCGGCAGGCGTCGTCCTCGGCGCCGTCGGGGGCCACGGGGTCGCGACTGCGCTGGCCGTGGCCGGAGGGGCCGCGCTGTCCAAGGTGGTCTCGGAGAGGACTGTGCAGTACGTCGGCGGGAGCTTGTTTTTGGTTTTCGCCGCTGCGACGGTGGTGGACATCTTCCGCGGGGTTTAGAGATTTTGAAATTTTGAGAAGACTTTTTTTTCTTTCTTTCTTCTTATTCGACCGTGTTGTCATCATCTGCGGCATAAGCAGCAGCAGCAGCACGGATCTTTTTTTTTGCTCTTGTTTCAAATTTCTCTTTTCGACGTAACAATTTTGAGCGAGGGCGAAAACGGGGGGTCATTTGTTCGCTGTTGCTGGCATAAAAGCTAATTTTCCGAAACGAGGGAAGGAAGAGGACGTCGGTCGGGAAATATTGCTTCGGATGAAAAAACGGAAAACGAGATACTCAAAACCAAAAACGGAACGCAAAAAGGAGAGGGAGAAGAACGACAACGACGAGGCTGCTACAGCCTCCGCTGCTGCTGCTGCTGCTGCTGCTGAGCCCCTCTCCTATCGCATCAGCGGGATCAGCGCGTACTCGGCGTAGAACAACTTCCAGATAAACATGTAGAACTTTGTGATGCTCTTCCTCGAGGTCGAGTCGACGCGAGAGGCGGCGCCGGCCAGCAGCGCGCCCGCGGCGGCGTGGCCGGCCACGAGGACGCCCCTGCGCAGCCCCGGAGCCTGCGTGGCGAGGGAGAGGACGCACGCCGCGGCGTAGGCCGCGAGCAGCAGCCCGGTGCCGAACGAAAGCATCGCCCTGGGGCCCAGCTGCACGGCCAGCGTCCTCACGCCGGCCTGCTCGTCGCCGTCGGTGTCGGGCGTGTCCTTGAGGACGGCGATGCCGACGGAGAAGGCGAGCATCATCCCCACCGCGAAGGCCAGCGGCAGCGGCAGCGGCAGCGAGGAGAGGAGGCCGGAGATGGCGTTGGAGGAGGCGGCCGCGGCGCTGCTGCCGCCGCCCGCCGTCGCCGCCGCCGCAGCCATCAGGGGCAGGCCGGCCGAGAGCCTCGCGTGCGAGAAGAACCCTCCCTGGACTGCGACGGTGCGCACGGCGATGATGCACGCCGCCGCCACCGCCGGGTACCTCTTCCACCGCAGCAGCGGCAGGTCCGCCGAGTAGGCGAAGCCGAGGGCGAGAGAGCCCGCCAGAGTGAGCAGCAGGGGCGCGGAACCCGAAAGGACGCCGATCGCCAAGGAGAGAGCGCCCGTCGCGGCGCAGATCTTGGCCGCGCCCTCCACACTGAGGTCGCCCGCCGGGATCGGCAGGTGCGGCTTCGCGACCGCGTCGATCTCGACGTCGTAGACCTGGTTGACCCCCACGATGCAGATGTTCATCAGCAGGGCAGAGAGGAGGGCCGTCGCGAGGGAGGCGAGGACGCGCGCGGAGAGGTCGGCCGGGGTCTGATGAGAGAGAGGGGTGGAATATTTTTCCATTTCGAGGTGATGAGCTTTGTCGAGGTGAGTTTTTTTTTTTTGAAATTCAAGCGCGACTCCATCGCCAGTCGCAGGTTTTTCCCTCCCATTTTCTTCGGATCGTTTGCCGCGCGCTTCCGCACGCACCAGAGCCATAGCAGACACAGAGAGAATAGAGATCGTCGTGCCGATCATCGTGTGCGGGCGGGAGAAGCGGTGGAGTACACCCACGGCGTGGGCGAGCGAGGCCAAAGGCGAGAGCTTTCGCCCTTCGGCAGCTTCAGAGGCCGACGACGACGATGGCGCCCTCCTCGTCGCCGTCGCATCAGCAGCGGCCCTCGCGCAGGCAGCGGCGGACGACAGGCTCTTCGAGTTCTCCTCCGAGGCGATGAGGTCGGTGTCTTCATCCTCCTCGTCGTTGGCGCGGGCCACGAACGAGGCCGCCGAGGAAGCCTGGAGGTGGGAGTGCCCGAGGCGCGACGAAGAGGTTGATGATGGCGATCGAACGACGCGAAGACAGAGGAGGGGGCGAGGTGCTGCTGCCGCGGCAGCCCTGCTCGTCGATGTCAGTGCCGCCCGGGCGGGAAACGAGGAGGCTCTCATCTCGTTCGGAGGAGGAGGGGGAGGAGGAGGAGGAGGAGGAGGAGGAGGAGGAGGCTGGCACACACGCGAAGAACAGAGACGAGGGTCGAGAAAGATGATGGAGTCAGAAAAAAAAGTGAGACGCGAGGGCGTTGCCGGAATTCATTCTCCCCGTTCCCATGCCTTCGGGAGCCGCAGCTGAGGCTTCCGCTGCTGCCGCTCCTGCCGGCGACAGCGGCAACGGCAGAGCTGCCACCCCTCAGATGACGCCTCCCTCCGATACCCCTCCCTCTGCTCCCCCGGCAGAGAGGCACAGCGACAGCGAGAGGAAGAAGACGAGCGACGGGAGGAACGCCCTCTCTTCTGACGACGACGATGAGTCGGGCTCGGACGCGTCGATCGACGCCTTCTCGCTCGAGACCGTCCTCAGCGACGCGCGCAGGGACGTCACAGCTGTGACGGGCTGGGGGCCGGACGCGGCGCTGGTCGCCCTCGACGGCGGGTGCCTGCTGGTGCTGCGCAGGGATAGAAGAGGAGGCGGGAAAGGCAAGGCATCGGCAGCGCCATCGATCTCGACCCCATCGGCCAGGAGGTCGGTGCCGACGACGACCGCCGCGGGCTCGGCCTCGACCTCCTCGGCCTCGGCGCTCGCCGACGCGGCCTACCCCTGGAGGCTCGCCGCGGCGCACTCGCACCTGGCGTCGAAGCGGATAGCGCAGCTCGAGGTGGTCTCCTCGGGAGGGAGCAGCAGCAGCAGCAGCAGCGGCGGCGGCGGCGGCGGCGGCGGAGGAGGAGGGAGCAGAAGCGGGAGCCAGCTCTTGCTGGCCCTGACCGAGGAGGGCGTCACCGCCTTCAGGCTGCCGGGGCTCGCGATGACCGCGCAGGCGGGCCGCACCGCGGGCAGCTCCCGCTTCGCGTGGCAGCCCGGGCCCAGGCTCCTCGCCGTCGTCGCCGGGGGGGGCGGCGGCGGCGGGGCGAGGCGGGCGGTCGGGGGGGCAGGGGGGGGAGGGGCCGGGAGCAAAAAGGTCTCGGTCTTCCGCCACGACGGCAAGGAGTTTGTCCTCTTGAGGGAGCTCTCCGCGCCCGTGCAGCCCCTCGCGGTGGCGTGGGCCGGGCCCTGCGTCCTGGTCTCCGGGAGCAGCGGCTCGTGGTGGGCCCTCCGGCTCTCCTCGGGGGGCTCCTCCTCCGCGGAGGCTCCTCCTCCCGCTTCGTCCTCTTCGCCGCTTCCGGCGAGCGAGGAGATTTTCCCCCCGCCCCCCTCCGGCAGGGACGGCGGCGGCGCCTCCTCCTCCTCCTCCTTCCTCCCGCTCGCGTGCCCCTTCTCCAGCCCCTCCGCTCCCGCCGCGGCCGCCGTGAGTCTCGGGAGGCGCGGCGCCGCCCTCGTGGCCGCCGACGGCAGGCCGGCAAGGGGCGGCAGGGCCCCCGCGCTCTGGCGCGGCGCCGGCGCGCCCGCGGCGCTCGCCGGCGCGCCGCCCTGGCTGCTCGCCGCGCTCCCGGGCGGCGTCGAGGCGCGGCCGCTCGACCCGGCGCTGTCGCCCGACCTGCTCTGCCAGACGCTGCCGCTCGCGTGCATGGCGGTGGCCGGGGCCTCCTCCTCCCCCGGCGGCGACGTCTTCTTCGCGGGCGGGGGCCGCGTCGCGCGCCTGCGCCCGCGCGCGCTCGTCGCCGTCGCCGCGGCCGCGTGCGCGGCGGGCAGGCACGCCGACGCCGTCGCGCTCGCGGCGCTGGCGCCGGAGTCGGACCCCCGGCGGGGCCCGGCGCTCGACAGCGCCAGGAGGGCGCTGGCTGGCTCGGTGTTCGCGGCGGGGGACTTTGAGGGGGCGCTGGCGCTGCTGGGGATGGTGGGGAGGAGCGGGGGGTCTGCTGCTGCCGCTGCCGCCGCCGCCGCCTCGGCCGCCGCGGCCTCGTCGTCTCCCTCCTCGCGCCGCCCGGCGTCGCCGCCGCCGCCGGCCTTTGGCCCGCGAGACGCGGCGGCCCCTCTGGCGCTGCTGCGGCTGTTCCCCTCTCTGGCCCCGGCGGACCTGCTCGAGGCCGCCGAGGCGAGCTGCTGCTGCTGCGAGGATGGCGGCGGAGGAGACGAAGAGGAGGTGGGAGCGGAGGAGGAGGAGGGGGAGGAGGAGGAGGAAGCCGAGGGGGGAGAAGAAGGAGAAGCCGGACTCCGCCGGAAACCAACGTCTTCGTCTTCCTGGCCGGCGCTGAAGCTTCCCGCGGAGCCGACGGGCGAGGCCTACGAGAAGGCGGTGGCGGCCCTTCTTCCGTATTTGCTCTCGTTCCGCGGGAGGCTGATGGCTGCGGTCGGCGGAGGGGGAAAAAGCGACGAAGAAGTTGCAAGGGACGAGACGGCGACGACGCCGTCGGCCTCTTCTCCCTCGACCCTGTCCCCGGCGGCCCTCGACTCCCTCGCCACGCTCGTCGACACCGCCGTCCTCCTCGCCATGATCGCGGCCCCCGACGACTCGGGCGCGGCCCTGCGCTTCGTCTCCTCTTCGGCGTCTTCCTCCTCCTCTTCCGCTGGCTCCTCTGCGCCGCCGCGCTGCAGGCTCTCCGACGTCGCTCCAAAGCTGTCGGCAAAGGGGAGGTACGCGGAGCTCGTCGCGCTCCTTCGCGGGGCAGGGAGGCACGAGGCCGCGTTGGATCTCCTTCGCAGGCTCTCGACGGACCCGGAGAGCCTGGAGGGCGCGAGGCCGGCGGGCGCGGCGGCGGACCTAGCGGGGGCGGTGACCGGCGCGTGGGCCGCCGCCCGCTACCTCTTGCGGCCCGCCCCGTCTGAGGCTCCCCCGAGCCCCCCCCGTTCCTCCTCCTCCTCCGCCGCCGCCGCCGCCGCCGCTCGGCCTCCTCCCCCTTCCTCCCGCTCGCTCGGGGGCTCCCGCCCGGATCTCGTCCACGAGCACGGCAGGTGGATCGTGGCCGCCGACGCCGACGCGGGCCTCGACCTGCTGCTCGGGCTCGAGCCGCCGCCGCCGCCCGAGGCGGCGCTCGCGGTGCTGCGGTCGCGCGGCGCCGCCTCCTGCTCCTCCTCTTCTTCCGCGAAGGAGGCGGCTCCCGGGCCTGAAGCCGCCGCGGCCTCTCCCGGCCTCGCTGCGACCTACCTGACCGCGGCGGTTGAGCGCGGCATCGCCCCGGCGGCGAGGTGGGAGGGGGAGCTCGCGGGGCTGTGCCTCCGCGCGGCGCTCGAAGAAGAGGCAGCGCTCCCGGCGGCGGCGGCGGCGGCGGCGGCGGCGGCGGCGGCGGCGGCGGCGGCGACAAAGGGGAAAGAAGAAGAAAACAGCTCTTCCCTCCCTCTCCCTCCGCCCCCGGTCGGCCCCGCCCGCGGCGCGGAGATCCCCTACGCCCGCCTCCTCTCGCTGATCGACTCGTCGCCGCACGTTGACCCCGGCCGCCTCCTTGCGCTGCTGCCGGCGGGGGCGCTGCTGGCGGCCAGGGCGAGGCTGCTGTCGAGGCTCGGCAGGGTCGGCGAGGCGCTCCGCGTCGCCGCGGCGGAGCTACGGGACGACGAGCTGGCCGAGGCGATCGCGGCGAGGGTCTGCGAGGAGAGGCAGCGGCGAGGAGGGGGCGGCGCGGCGCGAGCTCCTGCTGCCTTGGGCGGGCGAGGAGAGAACAGCAGCGGCGGCGGCGGCGCCGGCGTCGCTTCCGCCTCTGACCCCGCTCCCGCCACCGTCGAACCTTACCTCGAGCTCATCAGGCTCTTCCTGCAGCGTGACGAGAACGGAGAAGGAGAGGAGGGGAAAGGAGGCAGCAGGAAGGGATGGGCAGCGGCGGCTCGCCTGCTCGCAACGGCGGCGCCGCCATCGTCTTCGGCGCTCGATTCCTCCTCTTCTTCTTCTTCTTTCCTTTCTTCTTCTTCCTCTTCCCGCCGCTTCTGCCGCCCTGTGCTCGACCCAGCCGCCGCCATCGACCTCCTCCCGGAGGACGCCTCCCTGCTCCGGGCCCGCCCGCTCGTCGCGGCCGCCCTCTCGGGGGCCAGGGAGGCCCGCGCGCGCGCCTCGATCGAAAGGGGGCTCTCGAGGGCCGCCGCGCTCGGCGCGCGCGCCGCCGCCGCCGCGGCGAGGAGGCGGGGCGTGAGGCTGACGGGCGAGCGCGGGTGCGCCGCGTGCGGGAAGGGCTTCGCGGCGGGCACGGCCTTCGCGCTGCTTCCCGGAGGCGGGGGCGGGGGCGGGGGCGGGGGCCGGGGCGCGGTGATGCACTACGGCTGCTTCAGGGCGAGGGAGCGCGCCGCTGGCAGGAGGGGGGCGACGGCGACGGACGGGGAGTGAGTGGGGAACGAGCGACTTTTTCTCTTTCCCTTTTTCTCTTTCTCTCTTCTGTAACACTGATCAGAAATCACACGCGCGCGCTTTTGCTCTCGTTTTGCTCTCGCTGCTGCTGCGGGGGCGCTTTTTTGTTTCATTCGCTCGTTCATTCTTCCGTGCTCGCCCCCTTCTTCGACCGAACGGTCTCGGCGAGCCAGCTCTCTCTCTCGTCCCATCTCCGCCCCCTCCTCTTCCCCCTCGCTCCCTCCCGCTCGCTCACCCGTCGGCCAGAAAGGCCCCGCCGGCCCTCCCGGTCGCCTCCTCGACCGCCTCGAAAGCGGCCGCCATCGCCGCCGCGTGCCCCTCGGCCGCCCCGCGCAGCGCCGCCCCGGCCTCGGCTCGACGCGCGGCCAGCCCCGCGGCGACCGCGCGCAGCTCGGCCGTCTGCGACCGCGTCTTGGTCTCGAGCTCGAGCTCGAGGCACTTCTGGGCTGCGGCGGCGCTCTCAAAGCGCGCGCGGGCCGCGGCGAGGCGGGCCCTGGCCTGCGGCAGCGGCGCCGCCGAGAGCGCCGAGAGCTGGGAGGCGAGCGCGGCCCTCTCGGCGCGGATGTTGGAGAGTGAGGTCTCTGTCGTTCGTTTCGTTTTTGTTTTTTGTTTTTGGTGCATTCGAACGACTTAGAAGGCGACTGTAGGAGAGAGAGAGGAGAGGAGGGGGGTCTAGCGCGCGGGGCGAAAGAAAAAAAGAAACACTCAAAACAAGAGATTTCTGGAGCTTTCTTTTGCTCAACCCTTTTTTGTCTCCATTGTCAACCTTGTTCTTTGTAAGTAATAATTTTCTTTCCTCCGTCTCTTTTTACCGTACCGGTCGCGCTGGCCTTCTTGCTCTTCCTGTCGATCAGGCGGCCAAGCTCCGAGGTGGGAGGAGGAGGGGGAGGGGGCCGCAGCGGAGCGCGCGGGTGCTGCTGGCGGTGCTGCTGAGAGAGCAGGCGGGCGAAGGGCGGTTGCTGCGCTGCCGGCACCGCCGCAGCAGGCTGCTGGTTCGACTGCTGCTGCGACTGCTGGAGCGGGGGGAAGATGCCGACGCGGCGAGCGTGTTCCGCGGCGCATTCGTTGTTCGGCAGAGGCATGCCGAATTAAGGAGGGAAGAAGGGAAGGATGGAAGGGAAGAAGGACGAGGTGTGCGAGAGAGAAAAAGAGAAAATGATGAAAACACGTTTTTCTTCCACTGTTCATTTCTTTTTTCCTTTTCTCAAAAAAAACCTTCTGTCAACCGCCGCCCTCTCGCCTCGCCCCCCCCCCCCCCAAAAGCAAAGCAAAGCAACGCCAACCACCATGGCCTCTGTCAAGCCCCAGGACCAGTCCCCCTCCAGCGCCTTCGCCGCGTCGCTGATGGCGCTCGGAGAAGTTGCCGGGTTCAAAATCGAGTCGGTCCTGGGGAGCGGGACCTACGGCGTGGTCCTCCGCGCCTCGCACGCCGCCTCGGGAGGGACCGCGTGCGCTCTGAAGGTGTTCAGGGCGCCACTCGTGAGGACGGACTCGGCCGGCCTGGACTCTGCGTGGGCGTCCCTGACCACGGAGGCTCGCGCGCTGGAGCTCCTCGGCGCGACGACGACGGCGGCGGCGGCGGCGGCAACTTCAACCGCTGCGCTCGCTTCCTCTTCCCCTTCTGCCTCCCTTTCCGCCCCCTCGGGCATCCCGCGCCTGTTCGAGTACGGCATCCTCAAGGCCAACTCGCGCTCCAAGGGGCCTGGGGGAGACGCGGGAGCTGAGGAAGGCTCCTCGGCCGGCGCGACGAATGGCGGCAGCGGCGAAGAGGCCGGTTCCGCCGGCGCCCGCGAGCAGACGACGACGACGTCGCCCTCCGCCGCGCAGGCCGCCGCCGCCCCTCCTCCCGGCTCTCCTCCCGCGGCCAAGGACGAGGAAGACGCCCCGGCCTCCCCGCCGGACGCCGTCTGCCACGCCTGGATGGCCATGGAGCTGCTCGGCCCCGACCTCTGGCACCTGATGCGCGACACGAAGCAGCGCGCCAAGGCGAGCGTGGCCTCCTCTTCCCCCTCGTCGTCGTCGGCCTCGGCCGGCAACGACGAAGGAGCCCTCCGCCACGCGTGCAAGCTCTCGTGCCGCGCGCTGCTGTCCGAGCTCGCGCCGGCGATGCTCGGCGCGCTGCAGGAGGTGCACGCGCGCGGGCTCGTCCACCGCGACGTCAAGCTGGACAACTTCGCCAGCGCCGCCGGAGGAGGGGGCAGAGGGGGCGGCGCCAGGCCGCCGGCGTACCTCCTCGACTTTGGCGGCGTCGCCGCGGCGCCCTCGCTCGCGGCCGGCTCGGCGGCCGTCGCCCGCGCCGCCGAGGGGAAGACGACCTGCTTCTTCGGCACCCCCGAGTACTGCTCCTCCGCGGCGTTCACGGGGGAGCTGCCCCCAACCGCCGCCCAGGACGTCGAGGCTCTGGGCTACTGCCTGCTGGAGCTGTGGGGAGGGGGCCGCCTGCCGTGGGGCGCCGCCTTCCGCGCTTGCCGCGGGGCCGCGACGGCGGGCCGCTGGGCGGGCGCCAACCTGCGCGCGATGCGCCTCGCGCGCGACGCAGACTGGGCCGCGGCCGCCGCGTCCGGGCTCGTGCCCTGGTGGCTCGACGCGTGGATCACGCACGCGAAGCAGCAGCAGCGGGCGTTCGCGATCGCGCTCGCCGCCGCGGTGGCGAGGGACGGCGGGGGCGGGGGCGGGGGAGCTTCGGCCGCCGCCGCCGCCGCCGCCGAGGGAGCTTCTTCGGGGTCGACGCCGGCTTCAGCCGTCGCCGAGGCCGCTCCCCCCGGAACGCCCAACTACCGCCTGCTGCGCTCGCTGCTCAAGGCCGGCGCTGCCCAGGCCTCGGCGGAGGCCGAGGTGCTGCAGGAGGCCGCGGCCAAGGGCCGCATCGTCGCGGGGAGGGCCTCCTTGGCGGCGAAGCAGAGGGTCGTCAAGGTGGAGGAGTAGAGAGAGGGAGTTTTTTTTTTTTTTGCGGGCGATGCCTTTTTTTTTCTTTCTTTTTTGCGCTTTTCATCGTGAAACCGCGAGCCCCGTCTTGAAGTGTCTTTTAGTGTTTTCGCTTTCAGCTTATCATTCTGCAACAAAGAGAAAGAGAGAGACTTCAACGATAAATGCTTCCAACCACGTTCCTTTCCTTTCCTTCTTCCTCCCCGATCTTCTTCCCTTTTCTTTTTCAGGGCCCGCGCCACGCAGAGGCCCCCGGCGGAGGGGGAGGAGAGGGAGGCTGAGGAGAGGGGCTCTGCGACGCAGAGGGCCTCCAGTCGTTCCACGGCCGAGGGGGAGGGGGAGCAGCAGCAGCAGACGGACGGGAGGTAGCGGAGGACGAAGAAGGATACGCCCGGCTCGTCGCCCTCGCCGCCGCCGCCCTCGCCCTCGCGTCGACGGCCGCCCTCTTCAGCGGGTCGCCCAGCGTCGCCGCCGCGGCCGCGACGGTCCCGAACAGCAGGCTCGAGGCCGCCGCGCCCCCGGGGACCAGGGACGCCTTGTCCGGGTGGAACCGGAGGGCGAGCCTGCGGTAGGCCGCCCTGACCTCGGCGGCCGAGGCGCCCCGTGGGACGCCGAGGACGAGGTAGGGGTCGGGCGGCTGCTGCCGCGAGGGAGCCGGCAGGCCCGCGCTCGAGGGGCCCCCGCCGCCCCCGCCGCCCGACGCGAGCGAGGCCGCGGCGCCCTCCCAGGCGCTCGACCCCCATCCCGCGCCGGCGCCTCCCCCCCTCGCGCCCTCCCTCTCCGCTGCCCTGAGCCCCGCGAGCCGGTCCGCGGCCCCGGGCACTCCCAGCCGCGCCAGCCCCTCGAGCTCGGCCGCCGCCGCCGCGGCGTCGCCCAGCGCGGCGAGCGCCTCGGCCCTGCGGGCCCTGGGCCTCAGGTACGCGCCGTCGAGAGCCTCGGCGGCGCAGCAGTCGGCGACGGCGTCGACGTGCCTGCCCAGGGCCGAGAGGGCGGCGGCCCTGTTGCAGTGGAGGACCGCGTCGAGCTTGGCGTCTCCCGAGCTCGCGTCGAGCCCCGCCGAGTAGGCGGCGGCGGCGAGCTCAAACCTGCGGAGGGAGAAGAGGTCGTTGCCGCGGCGCTTGGCGGCCTCGGCGAGGGCTCTCGGGGCCTCAGGCGGAGGCGGAGGAGGAGGCGGCGGAGGCGGAGGGGGCGGACAAGAGGGAGAGGCGGCAGCGGCAGCGTCGGCCCCTCCTCCTTCCCCTTCGCCCTCGCTCGTCATCCTGCTCCGCCGCCGCGCGGCCGGCGGGGTCGACTCCGGAGCGCGCGCCGCCGGGGGCGAGCTGGAGTCGTTCGAGCCCGCCGACCCTGTTCTGCCTTTGGCAGCCTGCAGCGACCGCAGCCTGTGCAGCAGCGTCGAGCACTCTGCCTGCAGCGCGTCGCGCTCGGCCTCGAGCTCGGCGCGCTCGGGGGCGCCGAAGGAGAGGGGCGACGGGCTCGAAGGGGAAGGGGCGGCGGCGGCGGCGGAGAGGGAGCTGGCGCTCGGGCGCGCCTGGTGGCGGCGGTGGAGACCGAGGCCCGCAGCCGGCTGCTGCAGCGGCGTCCTGTCGTCGTCGGCCTCGTCGCCTCCGCCTCCCGCGGAGAACAGAGAGGGCGAGGGCGAGGGCGAGGGGGAGGAGGCGAAGGAGAAGGCGAAGGAGCCCGGAGAGGGCGGCGCCGCCTCGGTCCCGAGGCGCGCCGCCGCCCCCGCGCGCCCCCCCCCGCGGGGGCGGCCCCCCCCCCCGGCCCCCCCGCGGGGGCGGGCCCCCCCCCCCCCGCCGGCCCGCGCCGGCCCGCCGCCGGGCGGGCCCGGGCGGCGGGTGGGGGGGGCGCCGCCTGGGCCCGGCGGCGCGCCCCCGCCCCCGCGCTCCCCCCGCCGCCGCCCGCCCCCCCCCGCTCCCCGCCGCTGCCCCTCCCCCCCCCGCCCCCGCTTCCTCCTCCGCGCCCCCTCTCCGCGGCCAGCGCCGCCAGCAGCCTCGCATTGTGGGCGGAGACGTCGGCCAGGGCGTCCCTGGCGCCCCTCCTGCCCGCCGCGGCGTCCGCGGCCGCGTCCCTGGCGGCGGCGGCGGCCGCGAGCGCCTCGGCGCGCTCGGCCCCGCGCGCGGCCGCGGCCTCTCTGGCCCTCGCCGCGTCGCGCGCGGCCTCCTGGGCCCTCGCCGCGGCCCTCCCCGCGCTGGCCTGCGCCCTCGCGGCCCCGAGCTGCGCCCTTCCCAGAGCCCGGAGCAGGTAGAAGGCGAACGCCGGGGAGCCGGGGGGGCCCGCGGTGGCCGCGCCCCGGGCCGCCGAGCGCAGGGAGCCTCGGACGGCGTCGGCGTCCGCCCTGGAGAGCGGCGCCGCGGGAGAGTCTGCGTTCGGGCCCGCGGCCGCCTCGGAGACGACGTCGTCGCCCGCGGCCTCGGCGAGGGCGTCGACGGCGGAGAAGGCGGACGCGGGCGAGGAGGAGGAGGGAACAGCAGCGGGAGCAGCAGCGCTCGAAGGACTCGCCGGCGTTGCCCTTGCCGGCGGCGGCGGCGCTTCTCGCGTCGCTGCGGCAGCGGCGGCGGCGGCAGCCACGGCCGCGGCCGCCACGGGACCCGAGCGCAACGGAGCAGAGCGCATGGCCGCCACCGTCGAAAGGGCCGGCGCGGGAGGGGAGAGGCGCTGCTGCGGCCCTCGTTGCTGCTGCTGCTGTTCGCGGTGGAAGTGCCCCTCTTCGAGCGGCGAGTTGGGTTTCCCTCCTCCTCCTCCTCGCCTTTCCGTCGCGGCCGCGGGCGGAGAGGCGTTTGCGTTCAGGCTCGCGGCTGCAGCAGCTCTGGAGGCTGCGAGGCGCGCCGCGAGCGCCGGAGGGAGAGGGGAGACGCGCGGAGGATGCGGCAGCGGCGGAGGTTGCTGCTGCCGAGAAGAGACTCCGTCGACGCTGCCGTTGCTGCTGAGGCGCTCCCCGAGAGGCGCCCGGCTCTGTGGCTGCTGTCGCGCTCTCGTGAGCGCCGCTGCTGTTGCGAATTCGTAGTTGTAGGAAGGCTGTTGCTGCTGCTGCTGCGGCTGGGGAGCGGCTCCTCTCACGGCGGCGGCAGCCGAGGTCGTCGAGTGCCGCGGAGCGGCAGCAGCAGCAGCATCAGAGGCAGCAGCTGCACCAGCAGAGGCGGCAGCAGGGGCAGAAGCAGGAGGGGGAGCCACGGGAGGAGTCCGGGGCAGGCTCCTTCGGGCAGACCTGTCGAGCAGGCTGCGCAGCTCGGCGCGGGCGCTGCCCGGGGCCGGGGCCGGGAACGAGGAAGAGGTCGGCGTCGGCGGCTGCGGAGGAGCGGCCGGAGGGAACATCGTCGGCGTCGTCGCCGGCGGCTTGTTCGCCCTTGGAGGGAGAGACATAGAGTCCAGTCCTGACATAATCGCGAAGTTCGGGTCGTTCTCCCGCGAGGAGCGGGAGCGGCCCATCATCGAAGGAGGCGCTACTGCTGGCGAGTTGTGAGTTGCGTTGAAAAAGGAGGGGAAGAAAGGTTGTGAGGACGAGCGTCTGCGCTGTCGAAGAGCGGCGGCGAAACTGAAAAAGAAAAAAAACCGAAGCTCTCATTTCCACCCGCAAAGCTCTCCCGCCTTCTTTCGTTTTTTTTTGTTCACTCGCTTACCTCGAACGTCGTCTCCGTCGCCTGTTTGAGGGCCCGGGGCGAGCGGAGGAGGGTTCTGAACCTGGCTGGGGCGGCCGGCTGCCATCGAAGACGCTCTGCTTGTCGTCGTCGATGGGCGCGACGAGCAGAGAATGCGACGACGACGAGAAGGAGAAGAAAAAGCTGCTCGAGTCTTTTTTCTGTCTTCAACTCTTATCGAGCACAATGACGCGCGAAGAGGCTCTTGTCCTAGTCTCTGCGCGGAGTGGGAGGGGACGGAACGTGCGCCGCAGAGGAAGCGGAGCAACACCGGCGAGCTGGCTGCGTTTTCTTTTTGCTCTCCGCTTTCGGTTTCCCCTTTGTTTTCTGAGAAGCGAGTGAAGCTTTTTTCCATTCGCTCACTCTGGTTTTCGCAGGCGGCGAGGAGCTTGAGAGCTGCAAGAGGTAACTCATCGCCCCCTTCCGCCCTCTCGTGCTCTCC
>Ga0315289_10005509_pt1 | contig 18712 bp, 27 predicted proteins | sample YL17G11_40_MG_FD_203452 | JGI IMG/M metagenome (GOLD analysis project Ga0315289, IMG submission 203452) | Sediment microbial communities from Yellowstone Lake, YNP, Wyoming, USA - YL17G11_40 | ecosystem: Environmental > Aquatic > Freshwater > Lake > Sediment | place: USA: Wyoming | collected...
GCCACGGTCTTCCGCGGTCCCTTGCGGGTCCGCGCGTTGCTTTGCGTCCGCTGTCCGCGAACCGGCAGGCCTCTTCGATGCCGAATCCCCCGGTAGCAGTTGATGTCGCGCAGGCGGGCGATGTTCTGCGCCACCTGCCGGCGGAGCTGCCCCCCGACGACGTAATTGCGATCGATGATCTGCGTGATCCGGCTGAGCTCGTCTTCGGTCAGCTTACCGGCCCGGGTCACCTGCTCGATCTGGGCTTCCTTCAGAATCTGCTCGGCCGTATGCTTTCCGATCCCAGGGATATACATCAGCGAGACCCAGATCGCCTTATTGTCCGGAATGTCGATACCAACTATACGCGGCATATCAATTTCCTCTTCGCAATCATTCCCAGCCGAATCATGCGCCGTTCCCGCCCAGCCGGTCAGCCCTGACGCTGCTTGTGCCGTGGATTCGAGCAGATCACCCGCACCACGCCTCGACGGCGAACGATTTTACAATTCTCACAAATACGTTTGACTGAGCTTCGTACCTTCATATTCGATTCCCTGCACTCTAAGAGGCCCGCGCCGGCGTCGCCACTCGGGCGGTCCCAGCCGACCTCAATGACGCAGCACGATCCGGCCTCGGTTCAAGTCATACGGCGACATCTCCACGGTCACCAAATCGCCCGGCAGGATCCGGATAAAGTTCATCCGCATCTTCCCGGAGACGTGGGCCAGGACTTTGTGGCCGTTCTCCAGCTCCACCCGGAACATGGCGTTCGGCAGAGCTTCGATTACCTTCGCTTGCAGCCTGATTGCGTCTTTCTTCACCATGAGCATCTACGAACGCACGGAACCGGTCGGCCGCCGCGATTTCCCATGCTTCTTCTGCTTCGCCGCCGCTCGAACTGTTCCATCCACAAACTCATTGGTTCCCGTTCTCTTCACTCTTTGTCAGAACCTCGCAGCCATCCTTGACGATCGCAATCGTATGCTCAAAGTGGGCGGAATAGCGGCCGTCTTTCGTCACCACGGTCCACCCGTTGCCCAGGGTTCGGACGGCGCTGGTGCCGGCATTGATCATCGGCTCCACCGCCAGAACCATACCCTCGACCAGCAGGATGTCGTCCGCCAGCAATTCATCGCTGACGAAATTCGGGACTTTCGGGTCCTCATGCATCCTGGTGCCGATGCCATGCCCGACGAAATCCCGCACGACCGAGAAGCCCGCCGACTCCGCGTACCGCTGCATCTGGCCCGCGACCCGGCTCCACTTTACGCCCGGTCGGGACCCGGCGAGGGCGATCCTCAGCACCTCTTTCGTCGTCTCGACCAGCCTGCGGTTCTCCTCGGAGATCCGGCCGATCGGAACGGTCACCGCGGCATCGCCGCAGTACCCGTTCAAGCGGACGCCGAAATCGATGCTCAAAATATCGCCTTCGCGCAGCACCGTCGTATCCGAGGGAATCCCGTGCACCACCTGCTCGTTCACCGAGGCACAGATGACGCCCGGAAAGGGAATTCGTGCCTGCGGGCTGCGGACCCCTTTGAACAGCGGCTCGGCGCCGGCCCCGACCGTCATCTGCAGGGCGATCTGGTCCAACTGAGCCGTCGTCACACCCGGCTTTGCGATCTTCTGCAATTTTGAAAGAACATCGGCTACCACGGCTCCCGCCCGCCGCATCAACTCCATCTCTCTTCGGCTGCGAAGCGTTATAGCCATCTACACAACTTCATACTCGATCCAGGGCTGCCCGGCAGCCCGCTGGCTTACTTCTTCGAAAGAGGGTCCAGTTTCTCAAAAATCTTGGCGGCCACGATATCCGCATCCCCATTGGCGTCGATATCGTAGACGGTTCGCCGGGCCCGGTAATAATCCACGACCGGCTTCGTCTGCCGGTAATAGGTTTCGAGGCGGTTGCGAACCACCTCTTCCGTATCGTCCGGCCGCTGCATCAGCTTGCTGCCGTCCTTGTCGCAAAGCTCATCCACCTTCGGCGGCATATTTTTCACGTGGTACACCGCCCCGCATTTCGGGCAGCTTCTGCGGCCGGTGATCCGCTCGAGAACCACCCGGTCATCCACCTCAAGGTTGATGACCGCATCGATTTCCTGCTTTTTCTCTACCAGCGACCGATCCAGCACTTCGGCCTGGTTCACCGTTCTGGGAAAACCGTCCAGAACGTACCCGGCCGGCGCCTGCGCGATCGCCCGGATCATCATCTCGACGATCAAATCATCCGGCACCAGCGCGCCGGCATCCATATACTGCTGTGCCTTCTTGCCCAGCTCGGTGCCCTCGGCCCTCTCCCGTCTCAGGATATCCCCGCTGGACAGGTGAACGATGCCGTAGCGATCCGCGACTCGCTTGCAGTGCGTTCCTTTGCCCGCGCCGGGTGCACCCAACAGGACAATTCTCATGCATACGCTCCCTTGATCCTGCCGGACGAGGTAAAGCCTTCATAGCTTCGCATCAGCAGGTTGGCCTCGATCTTCTGCACCAGGTCCAACGACACGCTCACGACGATCAGCAGCCCGGTGCCGCCCAGGAAGGTCGTGACGCGCCAATCGATGTTCATGGCATAGGAGACTACCGTCGGGACGATCGCGATGGCCGCGAGGAACGCCGCTCCATAATACGTAATGCGCGTCATCACGGTTTCCAGATACTCGGCGGTTCGGCGGCCGGGACGCAGGCCCGGAATAAAGCTTCCGGAGTCCCGCAGATTCTTCGCCATCTCCCGCGGCTGGAACTGCACGGTCACCCAGAAGTAGGCGAACAGGAAGATCAGCAGCATGTAGAGGACGTTATACGTGTAGGCGTTGCCTTCCAGCGCCGCCCGGATTTGCATCAAGACGACCGAGTTGGGGAAGGCCCTCGCAATCTGCTCGATGATAATCGGCGGGAACATCATGAAGCTCGAGGCAAAAATAATCGGCATGACGCCGCCGTGATTGACTCGCAAAGGCAGGTAATGGCGCTGCCCGCCGTACATGCGCCGACCCCGCATCTGCTTGGCCTGCTGGATCGGAATCCGCCTCTGCCCCTGCGTGATCAGGATCGCTCCAGCCACGACGGACACGAAGGCGACCCCCAGGAAGAGGACCTTCGCCGGACCGATGCTTCCCGCCGGTGCGCCTACCGTGAAGTCCATCTGCTGAAACAGCTCACGGATCGCCCAAGGCATGCGGGCGATGATACCGGCCATGATGATCAAGCTGATGCCGTTGCCGATACCATACTCGTCGATCTGCTCTCCCAGCCACATCAGGAAGATCGTGCCGGCCGTCATACTCATGACGCCCATGAAGATCGCCTGGGTGCGCATGCCCGGATAGATGTATTCCGTGCCTCCGATCATGCGCAGGTACATCAAGGCCTGAATCACGCAGACACCCACCGTCAGGTAGCGCGTGTACTCCTGAATCTTCTTGTACCCGGTTTGTCCTTCCTGGCGCAACTTCTTCAACGAAGGGATGACCTCTCCCAGCAGCATCAAAATAATGGATGCCGTAATGTACGGCATGATTCCCAGGCCGAACAGACTGCTTTGACTCAAGGTGCCGCCGGTAAAGATCTGCATGTACTCCGCGGCCCGGCCGAGCGGACTCGTGGTATCCCGCGTCTGGGCGGCCGCCACAATCTTGGTCTGGTCGAAGCCCGGGATCGGGATGTGGAAGCCCACCCGGTAAATGACCAGCAATGCCACGGTGAAGAGGATCTTCTTCCGCAGGTCCTCGATTCGGAATATATTGACAATTGTTCCAATCACTGGCTCGTTCTCCACATATCGCCTGGGTCCCGCCGGATCCGGGCGAATATGAGACTTCTAACTGTGCTTCCGCTTGATCGGCTTCACTTGTATCTCAATCCTTGTAGCCGTCCCGCCGCAGCCGATGATCTTCTGCTCGGCGGTCTTGCTGAACTTGTGGGCGGCCACCTGGAGTCTCTTGGTCAGCTCGCCATCGCCGAGGATTTTCACCCGGCTGGCGTCGCCCGGAATCAGGCCCGCCTGCGAAAGCTGCTCCACGCCGATGCGGGCTCCGTCCTCAAACCGCTCCAATTGCGCCACGTTCACCACCTCAAAGCGCGTGGTGAAGATCTTGTTATTGAATCCGCGTTTCGGCAGGTGGCGGAACACGGGGATCTGGCCGCCGGCGTAGAGCGAGTACCGCTTGGCGCCGGACCGGCTGAGGCTTCCCTTGGTCCCCCGACCGGACGTCTTGCCGAGGCCCGTGCCCCGGCCTCGTCCCACGCGCTTACGTGCTTTATGCTTGCCTACGACAGAAGTTATCTCATGACTCAACATGCAAATCACCCACTTGGCTATGGTTGCTAAGAAATTGCAACGCCTCGTAGAGCTTCGACCATCTCTTTGTTTCGCAGCCTCAGTAAGCCGTCGATCGTGGCCTTGACGACGTTCTTGGCGCAGGTGCTGCCGTAAACCTTGGTCAAGGCATCGCGGACCCCCGCGAACTCGAGCACGGCCCGGGCGCTGGAGCCGGCGATGACACCCGTGCCCGGAGCCGCCGGAGCGATGATGATCCTGGTGGCCCGGTACTTGCCGATCACCTGGTGCGGGATCGTCGTGCCGATCAGAGGAATCCTGTACAACACTTTCTTGGCGTCCTTGATCCCTTTTTCCACCGCCGCCGGCACCTCGTTGGCCTTGCCGTACCCGATACCCACGTTCCCGCCACGGTCGCCGACCACCACCAGAGCCGCAAAGCTGAATCGTCGGCCGCCCTTTACGACTTTCGCGCACCGATAGATCTTGACCACCGTATCTTCCAACGGCCTCTCTTCGCGTTCAGGTGCTCTCACCGGTTCTGTTGCCAATTTGGTCTCCCAGTTTCAAACAGCTTTCGTCAAAAAGCTAGACCCGCTTTCCTCGCCGCATCGGCAAGGGACTTGAGCCGACCATGATACTTGTAGCTGCCGCGATCGAAGCAAACACATTTGATGCCGACATCGAGCGCCTTCTTGGCCAGGGCCTCTCCCACGGCCTCGGCCGCTTTTCGGTTGTTGCCCCGGCTGACCTGGTCGCGCAGCGCCTTGGCCTTCGTGCTGGTGGCCACCAGTGTGGCCCCAGCCGTGTCGTCGATCAATTGTGCGTAGATGTGTCTGTTCGAGCGAAACACCGACAGCCGCGGCCTCTCCGCCGTTCCAGAAACCTTCTTTCGCACGTGTCTTTTGCGCCGCAGCGCCGCTTTCTTGAGTTCTACCGTTCTCATACCGACCGCAATCTCTCTTATGCCGCGCCTGATGCAAACGCCTTGCCCGCTTTTCGCCGGATGTGCTCATCGGCGTAACGAATGCCCTTGCCTTTGTACGGCTCGGGCGGCTTCACTTTCCGGACGTCCGACGCAAACTGTGCGACGGTGCATTTATCCGTGCCTGAGATCGTGAATTTGGCGGGAACATCGTTCCCTCGGGTGGAGGGGACCTCGATATTCACCTTGACGTCCTTCGGAATCGGCATGTCGACCGTGTGGGCGAAACCAACCTGGATCACCAGATTGTTGCCCTGCTGCTTGATGCCGTAGCCCGTGCCGTAGATCTCCATCTTCTTCTGGAAACCTTTGGTGACGCCGTCCACCATGTTGGCGAGCAGCGCCCGTGTGGTGCCGTGAAGCTCTTTGTTGTGACGGTTCTCCGGCTCCGGATTGACAACGTCGATTCGACTGCCCGAATCCTCGACCTTGACGGTCAGACAAGGATCGTAGTTCAACTCCAGGGTCCCCAAGGGCCCTGTGATCTTGACCGTCTGGTCCTTCTGTTCGATTTTCACGCCCTTCGGGACCGCAACAGGTTTGTTTCCTATTCGACTCATTTAGTTTACCATGCAAAGAATCTCGCCGCCCATCTTGCTCTCGCGGCAATTCCGATCACTGAATATCCCCTTGCTGGTGGACACGACCGCAATCCCCAAGCCTGCGAGGACCACCGGCAAGTCATCCACCGACGAGTAGACCCGACAGCCGGGTTTGCTCACTCTCTTGATTTCCGTGATGGCAGACTGACCCTCCTGATCATACTTCAGCTTGATCCGGAGAATGCCTTGCTTGCCGTCCTCGATGCGGTCATAGTCCTCGATGAACCCTTCCTTCTTGAGGACGGCCGCAATGCCTTGACAAATCTTAGACGCCTTCACATTGACCTCAGTCTTGCCGCTGCGGGTCGCATTGCGAATTCGTGTAAGCATGTCAGCTATGGGATCGCTCCAACTCATAATTCCTGTCCTGTACGTTCCGGCCCTTGGTCGATTCGACGCGCTCGGAACTACCAGCTTGCCTTTCTCACTCCCGGGATCTTGCCTTCGTTGGCCAACGTTCGGAAACAGATGCGGCAGATTTTGAACTTGCGGTACACGGCGTGCGACCTGCCGCACAGCTCACACCGCGTATACTGTCGGACCCGAAACTTCTGCTTTCTCTTGGCCTTGTTCTCTAATGCCTTGGTTGACATCCACAAACTCCCAGCTTACTTTCTTTCAAGCCTACCGCGCCGACGGAGCCGCCGTCTGGCTCCGGAACGGCATTCCGAACAACGCCAGCAGCCGGCGCGCTTCTTCATCCGTCCGGGCCGTCGTCGTGAACGTGATATTCATGCCCTGCTGGAACTCGACCTTGGCAGGGTTAATTTCCGGAAAGACGGTCTGTTCGGCCAGACCCATGGAGTAGTTGCCGCGCCCGTCGAAGCTGTTCGGATTCAGGCCGCGGAAATCGCGGACCCGCGGGATGGCCAGGTTGATCAGCCGATCCATGAACTCATACATCCGAACGCCCCGCAACGTGACTTTCAGGCCGGTCTCCTGGCCCTGGCGAACCTTGAAATTGGACACGCTTTTCTTGGCCTTGCAAACCAACGGCTGCTGACCGCTGATCATGGCCAGGTCCTTGCGGGCCAGTTCCAGAAACTTCTTGTCCTGTGTGGCCTTCCCAATCCCCATGGAGATAACAACCTTCTCCATGCGGGGCACGGCCATGATGCTGCTGTAGTTGAATTCCTTCCGCAGCTCAGGAACAATCTTCGATTTGTACAGATCCTTCAAACGCGCCATATTCTTCTTTGCTCTATCGTGCCGGTCCTCGATCATATCCGACCGGCCCACCAACCATCATCACTTCGCTCTTTTGACGGTTCCGATCTCCGTCCCATCCACCGCCACACGCTTCTTGCCGGCGCCTTCCTGCCGATATCGGACGCGGCTGCCCTTCGAGGTCTTGGGATTCACGGGCAGGACATTGCTTATCTGAATCGGCTGCTCGACGCCGATCCGCCCCCCTTGGGGATTACGCCGCGAAGGGCGAACGTGTTTCTTCGCAATGTTCTGACCTTGCACCACCACTACGTGTTTATCCGGATACACGTGGAGAACCCGGCCGGTCGCCCCCTTGTGGTCCCCGGCGATGATCTCCACCATATCCCCTTTTTTCACATGCGCGGCCATCTGTCTGCCTTTCCGCTCGTACGGCCAATCCGACTTCAGACCACGTCGCCGGCCAGCGAAATAATCTTCATATAGTTCTTTTCCCGAAGCTCGCGCGCGACCGCACCGAAGATTCTCGTGCCGATGGGATTGCCCTCGTTGTCGATCATCACGGCGGCATTGCTATCGAACTTCACGTAGCTGCCATCCGGGCGTCTGATGGGAGTCTTCGTGCGAATCACTACGCACTTGTGGACCTTCTTGTCGTCCAACTGGCACGTCGGCAGCGACTTTTTGATCGCCACCCAGATGATGTCGCCGACGCTCGCCATGGAGCGGGTAAACTGCCCCCGGGCGCTTTCCCCGCGCTTGACCCTGATGCACATGGCCGACTTCACTCCGGAGTTGTCGGCGATATCTACCATGGTGTAATTTTGAATCATAGTTTTTGCTTCTCGTATCGGATTCCTACGCCTGGACGGCCTTCTGAAGCACGCGGACCACGCGCCAACTCTTGGTCTTGCTGTAAGGCCTGCACTCCGTGATTTCCACCACGTCGCCGGCGCCGCACTCGTTGCGCTCGTCGTGGACGGCGAGCTTCGTGCGGCGTCGAATGTACTTGCCATACTTCGGGTGCTTGACCTTGTAGGCGATGGTCACCCGGATACTTTTTTTGCCGCTGTTGCTGGTCACCACACCGGTCAACGTCTTGATTCTCTGTATTTCCATAAGGGCCATTTCCCATCATCCGCCGTAGCGGTATGCTACTTCCTTTGCTCGTGCAGAACCGTCTTGATCCGAGCGATATCCCGCCGGACATTGATGATGGATTTCGAGTTCTCCAATTTTTCCGTCACGGCCTGCGAGCGCAGATCGAACAAACGCTTCTCCAAGTCCTGCAGCGTGGTTTCCAGCTCGTCCACACTCATCTCTCTCAATTGCTTCGGTTTCACCTGCGCATCCTCTCTCAGATTCCATGCCCGCGTTTGACCAGCCGCATCCGAATCGGCATCTTGTGGGCCACGCGCGACAGGGCCTGCTTGGCCACTTCCTCGCTCACCCCGCCGATCTCGAAACAAATCTGCCCCGGGCGGACGCGGGCCACCCAGAACTCGGGCTCGCCCTTGCCTTTGCCCATGCGCGTCTCCAGCGGCTTGGCGCTGACGGGCTTGTGCGGGAAGATGCGGATGAAGACTTTGCCTTCCCGGCGCAGGTAGTGCGTGGCCGCCACACGTCCGGCCTCGATGTTCTTGGCCGTCACCCAACTGGTTTCGAGCGCCTGCAAGCCGTATTCGCCGAACGCGACGTAGTTACACCGCATCGCGTTGCCCTTCATCCGGCCGCGCTGGCTCTTACGATATTTGACTCTTTTCGGCATTAAAGCCATTGTGAACCTCTTCTAATCCTTCGTCCGGCCGCCCTGCTCACGACTGACCTTCCCGCCGCTCCGGTCCCACCGGCCCGCCTGGTCCCGCGGGGGGTTGGCCAGGGCCCGGCCCGGCGGGACCCGCACCGCCCCGCGGCTCCGGCGCCGTTCCCGGCTCCATCCGCCTCGGCGGTCGGCGGCGCCGATGCTCCACCGGCTCGATCTCTTCGCCGAACTTGCCTTTATAGATCCATACTTTGATTCCGATGGCTCCGTACGTGGTCCGGGCCGTCGCTGTCGCGTAATCCACGTTGGCGTCCAGCGTATGCAGCGGGATGCTGCCCATCTTCTGTGTCTCGCTGCGGGCCATTTCGGACCCCGCGAGCCGGCCGCCGCAGGTGATCTTGACTCCCCGCGCGCCGGCGTTCATCGCCGACTCACAGTATTGCTTCATCGTACGCCGGAACGAGGCCCGCTTGGCAAGCTGCTCGGCAATTGCCTGGGCCACCAGCATGGCGTTCAAATCCGGCTCTTTGATCTCAATGACGTTCACGGTCACCTTGCGACCGGTCAGGGCCTCCAATTCCTCGCGCAGCTTATCGACCTCCCCGCCCCGCGGACCGATGACCACTCCGGGCCGGCCGCTGTGCAGCGTCACGTTGACCTCGTTGCGCGTGCGGATGATCTCCACCTTGGCGACCGCCCCCTTCGGCATCTGGCGGTTGAACCGCTCATCGATGTATCGGCGGAGCTTCTGGTCCTCGACGAGGAAGTCGCCGTAGTTCGCCTTGGGAGCAAACCACGTGCTCTGCCATCCCAGCGTGATACCTGTCCTAAACCCTATTGGAGACGTCTTTTGACCCATAGTCTGGTATCTCAATACTCGTTTCTACTTGTTCCTTCTCATGCTCGGCTCACGGTCACATGAATGTGGCAGGCTCGCTTGTGAATGGGGTAAGCCCGGCCTCTGTCCTTCGGGATCCAGCGCTTGGTGCCCAGCCGATGGAGACCGGCCTCGTCGACCCGCGCCTCACTGACGTACAACGTATCGACGTCCACCTGCTGCTCGTCCGCATCGGCCATGGCGGCCTTGAGCACCTTGTCCACCATCGGCGCCGCACGCTTTCGCGTGAACTTCAGAATGTCCATGGCATCCTGCACGGGCCGGCCGGCGATCAACTGCGTGACCAGCCGAACCTTGCGCGCGGACATGGGCGCGTACCGATAATACGAACGCCAGTCGCTGATCTCGCTGACCTCGACCGACAAGGCTTCCGCCAGCCGCCGGATGTCTTCGCTCTTCGGCCGGGGCTTATACAGCCCGCGCTGCCAGTTCCGGACCGCGCCTACGGCATCCTTCATGTCCAGACCGCCGCGAGCGATGCTGCGCGCGAGATCCTCAACCGTCACGCGCTGCCGCTCGGATACTTCTTTCAGTTTCGTTGCGCTCAACATACATCGTGCCCCACGCCAGGTCAGCCGCATTTGCGCCGGACCCGCATGTGTTATTTGATCTTCTTGCTGGAATGTCCTCGAAACGTCCGGGTGAGGGAGAACTCGCCGAGCTTGTGCCCGACCATGTCCTCCGTCACGAACACCTTGTTGAACACCTTGCCGTTATGCACCATGAACGTGAAGCCGACGAACTCCGGCACGATCGTACACCTGCGCGCCCACGTCTTAATGGGATCGCGCATCCCGGTGGTCATCTGCTTGCTCACTTTGGCAAGGAGCTTATCGTCGATGAATGGCCCTTTTTTAAGAGATCTTCCCATCTTTGCGTCTCTCTTCTACCGTCTGCTTTTATAGCGTCAACTGGCCCTGCCTCACATTCCTGCGTCTTCGGATGATCCGGCTGTTGCTGATCTTCCGCGGGTTGCGGGTCTTGCCGCCCTTGGCCAGCACACCGGTTGGCGAGCACGGGTGGCGTCCGCCGTTGGATCGGCCCTCACCGCCGCCGAGGGGATGGTCCACGGGGTTCTGGGCCTTGCCCCGGACGTGCGGCCGGCGACCGTAGTGGCGCTTGCGTCCCGCCTTGCCGATAGTAATATTCTGATGGTCGGGATTGCTCAGCCGACCAATCGTGGCCCGGCATTCCTTGCGCACCGTACGCATTTCGCCGCTCGGCAGCACGAGGGTCACCCAGTCACCTTCCTTGGCCACGATTCGCGCGGAGCTGCCCGCGCCGCGGACGAGCTTGCCGCCCTGGCCGGCCGTCATCTCGACGTTGTGCACTTCGAGACTGGCCGGAATGGACGCCAGCGGCATGCAGTTGCCGGCTTTCGGCTCGCACGCCGCCCCGCTTTCCAGCACGTCGCCCACGGTGATCCCAAAGGGCGCCAGGATGTAGCGCTTCTCACCGTCCTGGTACTGGAGCAAGCAGATAAACGTGCTCCGGTTCGGGTCGTACTCCACGCTGGCCACCTTCGCCGACATGCCGTCTTTATTTCGTTTGAAGTCAATCATGCGGTAGATTTTCCGCTCGCCACCGCCGCGGAAGCGCGTCATGGTCTTGCCGCTGTGGTTCCTGCCGCCGGACTTGCCGATTCTCTTGCACAAGCTCTTTTCGGGCCGATCGGTCGTCAGCTCGGCATAATCGTTCACCGAGCTGTTCCGCCGTCCCGGGCTTGTCGGTTTGTAAATTCGAATACCCATAATCTGATCTCTTTCTACCAGCCGCCCGCTTAGAACAAATCAATGTGGTTATCGGGGGCCAGATATACTACGGCCTTTTTCCAGCTCGAGGTCGTCCCCATCATCCGGCCGCGGCGACGCCGCTTGCCCTGATGATTCGCAGTGCGGACCCGCTCGACTTTCACACCGTAGATCTTCTCCACTGCATTCTTGATTTCTGCCTTGTTCGCCTTTTTGTGCACCTGGAACGAGTACGCACCTTTCACGTTGGCGAAATGCATCCCCTGTTCCGTGACGATCGGTCGGATTATGACGCTGTAATTATCCATCGAGAACTCGAATCCAGATTTACCCTTTGCAATCCGAAGACCCACGCATTCACGCGGTCGCATTCTCCCCCGTGTCGCCGCCCGTTCGATCCAGGAACGACGTCAGCGCATCTTTCGTGAACAACACCTGCCGATGGTTGACGATATCCGCCGCATTCAGGTCGGCAACCGGCAACACGTCCACCTTCCGGATATTGCGTGCCGATTTATAAACATTCTCATCGGGACCGTTGATGGCCACCAGACAACTGCGATCGATTTTCAGATTTTTCAGAATGCCGGCGAAATCCCGGGTGCGCGGTTTCTCGAGCGCCAGTCCATCTACGACGACCACATTGTGGCTGCGCAGCTTGGCCAGCACGGCCGAATCCCGCGCGAGCATTCTCTGCTTGCGCGGCATGCGCTTGCTGAAATCCCGCGGTACCTTCGCGAAGGTCATACCTCCGCCGACCCGTTTTCCCGTGCGCCGGGTGCCCATACGAGCATTACCCGTCCCCTTTTGCCGGTAAACCTTGCGGGTGGAGCCGGCCACAATGCCCCGGTTCTTGGTCGCCACGGTCCCCACGCGCTTATTGGCGTGGTACATCACAATCGCCTGCTTGAGCAGCGCGTACCGTATGCACCCACCCAGCACCGCCTCATCGACGCGGAGGGTGTCCACCTGTTGCCCACTGGTGTTGTATACCGTCAACTCAATCATGTTACGTTCCACTCGCTGTCCCAAGGCTCTTGGCCGTTTTCACCACGCAATATCCGCCGGACGGCCCGGGAATGTTTCCTTTGACCACCAGCAGATTCTTCTCTTCATCGATAGCCACCAGCACGTGATTCTTGGTTGTGATCTGGCGATGGCCCATGTGCCCGCCCATGCGCTTGCCCTTCTTCAGACCGCCACCCATACCGGCGTTGACGGCCCGTGCGGCAATCGAGCCGGGGGCCCGGTGCTTACGCTCCGTGCCGTGCGAGGCCGGAAAACCCTTGAAGCCCCAGCGTTTCATGGGCCCTGCAAAGCCCTTGCCCTTGCTGGTTCCTATCACATCGACCTTCTTCACATCCGCGAAGACGGAGACGGTAATCGCATCACCCGGCTTATATTGTGGCTGGGTGGCCGCAGGCAAACGCCACTCCCGCACAAATCGCTTGGGGCTGGTATTGGCTTTCTTGGCATGACCGATCTGGGCTTGCTTGCGCCGCGACGGTTTTACGTCCTCGAAGCCGATCTGGATGGCGTTGTAGCCGTCCGTCTCGCTGGTCTTGATCTGCATGACTACGCACGGACCAGCCTCAATGACGGTCACCGGTATCAGGCGGCCCGCATCGTCATAAACCTGCGTCACACCCACTTTCTTGCCAAGCAACATCGCCATAATCCCGACGTCCTTCGTTCCTAAGCTTTGATCTTTACAAATACGCCCGCGGGAACAACCAGCCGGTTCAGCACCTCGGCCGTCCGGGCGTTCGCCTCGTGGATGTCGATCAGCCGCTTATGCGTTCGCAGCTCGAACTGCTCGCGAGACTTCTTATCCACGTGAGGGCTCCGCAGAACCGTATACCGCTCGATACGTGTCGGCAACGGTATGGGACCGCTCACGCGGGCATTTGTCCGCCGAGCATGCTCCACGATCTCTCGAGCAGAGGCATCAAGCGCCCGGTGGTCATATGCCTCCATTCGGATTCTTATCTTTTCACTTTCGGCAGCCATAAAGCTCCTCTGGACCACCACTTACAGCGCCCCGATCCGGGCAGCACCGCAAGCAACAACCTCATTCCCACTACGTACTACACAACCACTAATCGACGCACAGCCGATACGTTCTCTGCCCTGGTCGATACTGTTTCGCTTGGTTAAAGGCAGGAAGGGCTTTCAAGGACCCGTCCGGCACTTCTGCCCGATCACCAGCAGGCGCCGACGGCCACATGGCCTTCCTTAGAGCTTAGGGTCGAGATCCGCGAAAATCTTCGCAAAGCGGTCTTCTGCTTTGCCCACCCTAATTCATAAAGAATACCTATTGCGCCATCCCTGATGGCAACTACAGATATGCCACAGCGTAACTACGTATCGCAACGTCATCCATGACGATGCTCGCTACAGCTGAAAAATACCAAAATTAGCACAGGTGAAGCTATCTGTCAACGGCACATCGGAAAATCGCACAGAATTTTTACGAAATTTTCATTATTTTACAGGATGACCTCCCTGGCCACCTGTTCGGGCACATGTTCGTAGCTCAAGGGTTCCATCGTGAAGCTGCCCCGGCCTGCGGTCAGGCTCCGGATGTCGCTGGAATAGCCGAAGAGCTCCACCAGGGGCACCCTCGCATCAATCACCCGCATATTGCCATGGATCCGGCAATCCATGATCGATCCGCGTTTTGCCAGCAGGTCGGCCTGGACCACCCCCAACGCAGACTCCGGCACCACGGCCTGAACCCGCATCACCGGCTCCAGCAGCACCGGGCCGGCCCCCTTAAGAGCCTTTTCGAATGCAAAAGCCCCCGCCTGCTCAAATGCCAGGTCGGAGGAATCCACCGGATGATAGGAACCGCCTACCAGAGTCGCCCGGACGCCGATGATCGGATATCCGGCCAACACGCCATTGCCGCAGGCCTCCCTTATACCCCGTTCCACGGCGCCAATATACTCGTGGGGCACCTTATCGGACGTAACGTCCGCGACAAATTCGATTCTGGGCGCCCAGTGGCCGTCCTCCGTCATGAGCGGCTCGACCTCCAGAACCACATGACCATACTGCCCTTTTCCACCCGTCTGGTGGACGAATTTGCCTTCCGCCTGACTGGAGCGTGTAATGGTCTCCTTGTACGCCACGCGGGGCTTGCCCACCCTTACATCGACTCTCCTTTCCTTTACCAGCTTATGCTGGAGGATTTCCAGGTGGAGCTCGCCCATGCCGCTGATGACGGTCTGGCCCGTCTCGCTATCGATTCTATAGGCAAATGTAGGATCTTCCCGCCGCAGTGATTCCAATGCATCCGCAAGCTTAGTACGATCCGCCGCCGTCCTGGGTTCAATGGACATCGTCATGACGGTCTGGGGAAAGCTGATGCTGGGCAGCACAACGGGCTTCTTCGGGTCGCAAAGAGTATCACCGGTCAGAGTGAATCGCAGACCCACTACGGCCACGATATCCCCCGCCCGCGCGGAATCCAGGAGCTTTCGCTCGTTCGCGTGCATCTCGAAGACCCGCATGATGTTTTCCTTCTTATCCCGGCTTGTATTCAGAACGCGGGTCCCCGTCTTGAGCGTGCCCTGATAGATGCGCAGAAAATACAGATCCCCGTGGGCATCCGCCGTGATTTTGAAGGCCAGTGCCACCAAGCTGGCATTCGGGTCGCATTTCACGGTGATCTTCTTGGTTTCGTCATCCGGCTTATGCCCGACAATCGGGGGCTTGTCGAGCGGCGAGGGGAAGTAATCCACGACCCCGTCCAGCAGTCGCTGAATCCCTACGTATTTCAACGCCGAGCCGACAAAGACCGGGTTGAGCTTGTTTTCCAGCGTTCCCTTTCTGATCGCCCTTCGAATCGCCTGCTCGTCGGGCGGCTCATCGTGGACAAAGGCGTCCATGAGCTGCTCATCGTATTCCGCCGCGGCCTCAATCATTCGGGCACGATATTTCTTCGCCTTTTGGACGTACTCCGCCGGGATCTCCTCCTCGCGGAACTTGGCCCCCAGCTCCTGTGCTTCGTAGAAAACAGCCTTCATCGCAATCAGGTCGATGATCCCCGCGAAGGAATCCTCCGCCCCAATCGGAATCTCCACCACCACCGGATTGGCGAGCAGCTTATCGTGGATGCTCTGGACGCTCATCTCAAAATCGGCGCCCGTCTTATCCATCTTGTTGATGAAGCAAATGCAAGGCAGGCTATACTTCTGACCTTGCCGCCAGACCGTCTCGCTTTGGGCCTGGACCCCCTCGCTGCCGTCGAAAACAGCCACAGCACCATCGAGCACTCTCAAGGACCTCTCGACTTCCGCCGTAAAGTCGATGTGGCCGGGCGTGTCGATCAGGTTGATCTCGAAACCCCGCCACGGGCACTTGGTGGCGGCGGACGTGATCGTGATCCCCCTCCGCTGCTCCTCCTCGAGGTAATCCATGACGGCGGTACCGTCATGCACCTCCCCCATCTTATACGTCTTGCCCGTATAATAGAGGATGCGCTCCGTCACCGTCGTCTTACCGGCATCGATGTGGGCCATAATGCCGATGTTGCGTATGTTATCTAAACTGCCCATCTCCATCCACGCATAAAAAAACTGCCACGGGCTCGCGAAAAGCCACCGTGGCAGTGTCAGTTCTTACACTATTACCATGCAAAGTGGGCAAAGGCTTTGTTCGCCTCGGCCATACGATGCACGTTCTCCCGTTTGGTCATCGCGCCACCCTGCCTGTTATAGGCATCGGTCAACTCCCCGGCCAGCTTCTCAGACATCCGCTTTCCCTTTTTGTCGCGCGCCGATTGTAGGATCCACCGGAACGCCAACGACTGCTGCCGTCTCGGGCTCACCTGCATGGGGACCTGGTAACTGGCACCGCCAACGCGCTTGCTACGGACCTCGAGCATCGGTTTGACGTTATTAATCGCCGTCTCGAAGACCTCCAGCGGCGAGACGTCCTTGATCTTCTCCGCGATCATATCCATCGCGCTATAGAAGGCGTCCTGGGCCGTGCTCTTCTTGCCGGCCCACATCATGCAATTGATGAATTTGGAGACCAGCTTGCTGTTGTACTTCGAATCCGGTTTCAACTTGTCCGTAGACGCGGTGAACTTTTTAGCCATAGCTCTTTACCGTCTCAAAATATTCTCATCTGCGCCAAAGGTCCGCTATTTGGGCGCCTTGGCACCGTACTTGCTCCGGCCTCGCCGGCGATTGGCCACACCCGCACAGTCCAGCACGCCGCGGACAATGTGGTAACGAACACCCGGCAAGTCTCTCACGCGACCGCCGCGAATCAGCACGGTGCTGTGCTCCTGGAGGTTGTGATCGACGCCGGGTATGTACGCCGTCACCTCTTTGCCGCTGGTGAGCCGGACACGCGCCACTTTTCGCAAAGCCGAGTTCGGCTTCTTGGGCGTCTGCGTTCTGACAATCAGGCAAACGCCGCGCTTCTGGGGCGAGCCGCTGATATCGGAAACACGTTTATGCTTCTTCGATCTTGCTCTCGGTTTTCGGACTAACTGGTTAATCGTCGGCATACATCCAATCTCAATCTAAACCCGTAAATGGTTACTCGATGCCCAAGACCTCTTTGACCCTGGACTCGGCCTTTGCCTCGGCCTCCTTCTCATCCCTGACGCCCACCAGCTCCTTCGGCAACGGGGCTTCCACGAGGTGCTTGACCCTCATTTCCAAGTGCGGCTTGAACGCCGTACCGGCGGGAATCAGGTGGCCCAGGATCACGTTCTCTTTCAAACCGTGCAATTCGTCCACTTTACCAGCCAGCGCCGCTTCCGTCAACACCTTTGTTGTCTCCTGGAAGCTGGCCGCCGCAATGAAGCTGTCGGACCACAGCGAGGCCTTCGTGATGCCCAACAGCAGCGTCTTGGCCGTCGCGGGCTTCGGCTTGCGGCCCTTCGCGGGCGTGCCGCCCAAAGCCTCGACCTTCTCGTTGACGCGGGCCAGATCCTTCTTGTCGAGCAACTGGCCTTCCTGCACCTCCGTGACATCGCCCACGGTGGCAATCTTGACGCTGTTCGTAAGCCGGTCGTTTTCCTTCCGGAAGACAAACTTGTCGGCAACCTCGCCGGGCAGGAAAGCACTGTCACCGACCGAGTCGATCTCCACCTTTCGCATCATCTGCGAAATGATGATCTCGACGTGCTTGTCATTGATATTGACGTTCTGGGAACGGTAGACGTTCTGGATTTCCGCAATCAGGTACCTCTGCAGCGCCTCCTCGCCTTTGATGCGGAGGATATCATGCGGCACCAGCGGTCCATCGGTCAGAGCGTCGCCCGCCTCGACCATATCACCCGTGTGAACGTTCAGATGGCGGTCGCGCGGGACATGGTGCTCTTTCTCCATGCCGCTTTCGCTGCGGATGGTGATCGTCATCTTGCCCTTGCGCTTGTCGCTGCGGAGCTCGACCCTGCCGCTGATTTCCGCCATAGCGGCGGGATCCTTGGGCTTGCGGGCCTCGAAGACCTCGGTCACGCGAGGCAGACCGCCGGTAATATCCTGCGTTCCGCCGGTTGCCCGGGGCTGATGAGCGAGCAACTGTCCGGCCTGAACTTCCTGGCCTTCCACCACCTCGATACGGGCTCCGGCCGGCAGATAGTGCACGTCGAGAATCTTGCCCTTGGCGTCCTCGATCATGATCTGCGGGTGCTTGTCGCCCTTGTGCTCGATGACCACCGGTCTCTCGACGACCTTCACATCGGCATCTTTGGCCTTGAGCTTGGAAGTTCGGACGCGCGTCTCTTCCGTCTGGACGGTCTCGCCTTCGATGATATCCACAAAGCGGATAACGCCGGCGACCTCGGCCAGAATCGGCGTCCGGTGCGGGTCCCACTGGAAGAGCATCTGGCCGGCCTTGACGCTCTGGCCATCCGACACAAGGATGATACCGCCGTACGGCACCTTGAACTTGTCGAGCTCGCGATCCTTCTGATCGAGCAGCGCGATCTCGCCATTGCGTTTCAGCGCCACAATGACCGTCGTGCCGTCCTCACGCTTGAGCGTCACAGCGTTGACGTCGCGGTACTGAACCTTTCCGGTGTGGGTGGCTTCCTGCTCGCGCTCGAGAATGGCACGCGAAGCGACACCGCCGGTGTGGAACGTACGGAGGGTCAACTGAGTACCGGGCTCGCCGATCGACTGGGCCGCCACGATACCCACCGCCGCCCCTTCTTCCACCAACTGGCCCGTGCTCATATCCCAGCCGTGACACTTCGCGCAGATACCAAACGGGCTGTCGCAAGTCAGCGGGCTGCGGACCCGGATCGCATCCAGGCCCAG
>Ga0315289_10005510_pt1 | contig 18711 bp, 20 predicted proteins | sample YL17G11_40_MG_FD_203452 | JGI IMG/M metagenome (GOLD analysis project Ga0315289, IMG submission 203452) | Sediment microbial communities from Yellowstone Lake, YNP, Wyoming, USA - YL17G11_40 | ecosystem: Environmental > Aquatic > Freshwater > Lake > Sediment | place: USA: Wyoming | collected...
GTTTTCCATTTAACAGGGTGAATCCCCTCCCACCGGTGGAGGGGAGATTTGCTGGATGTCTTTACTCATCTTGAAGGATGTATTGGAAAACATTTATGCCTCACCTTTTGAACGTTACTAAAAAATTTGGCACTGACCTCCACGATCTTCGCGTGTATTTTCTCCGACATTTGCAATTCTCCCCACTTTTCGATTTCTGAAAATGAAGCCCAATTCAAAGGAATGACTTCATAGAAATCATATATTCGTGTCCAATGAAACTTCTTCAAATACGGAAATTTGGAGTTTTCATACTTATTGCAGCAAAGTCATAGCGAGCCACCACCTCAACCACTATCTGTTAGCCTAATCCTTTTTGAAGGTATATATTTCTGAGATAGACGTTTTTCTTGGTATAGATACTCTCTATAGTCATCGCATAATATCCTTCAGCTTCGATCTTCAAAGAGTACATCAAACCTCTCTCTACACCCTCAAACTCAAAGTCTCCATAGTTATTGGTTGTGGCGCTCAGGATCTCTTCTCCGGATTCCTTAATAAGCAAGACCCTTGCGCCCTCTACGCAATCACCGCTTTGACTACAGAATATAGCCCCGGCGATAAATGCCTTCGGTAACCCTAAATAATAGACAGAGGTGTTCCTCCCATACTCCGGATGAAGTTGCTCCGCCTGAGTTATCACATCGGAAAATTCTGCTCTTTCCCCAAATCTGAGAGCTTGTGTCGGGCATACCTCAGCGCATCGCGGTTCCCTCCAACCCTGATCCAAAAGATGGACACAAAAAGTGCACTTCTGTGGAATACCCAACTCATCATTCCAGTAGATATTTCCAGGATGTCCTTTCTGGATCGCAAGACCACCACACAATCAATTGGCTGTTCTTCAACGTATCTTCTAACAGATCATGTTGGAGGGGAAATCCCATGCTGCCTTGGAAACCAGAAACATGAACTGCGCCCCAAAACCACCCCTCCCAGCTATTAGGATTTACCAGGGGTTCTGTTGTACCTAATAGGTCAAAGAACCTCTTATGGGGACCAAAGGGGGTATGAACACTGCCCCACATACTGTGAGCCCGATACATAGGAAATATTGCTGCAGAACCGTATGCCTCCTTTAATCTTTTGATTTCTCCGGCTACTATTTCGATGGCCTCCACCCAACTCATCCTGACAAACTCGCCCTCGCCCCTATTTGCCGAGTTGCTTTTCCCACCAGGCTCAAAGCCGACCCGTTTCATGGGATATTTAAGCCTCGATGGATTGTGTACTTTCCTTCGCAAGCAAAGCGAGTAAGGCGCTACGGCAACTCGAGCAGGAGGTTCAAAAGTCCTACCGCCGACTTCTATTTTCCAACGGGCTGATTCTACATCCTCTTCTCGCAAGGGCAACGGTCTGACCCTGAATATTTCTCCATTCTTAACTTCAACCTGTAACACCCCGCCCATTGTACACATGGTATGCAGCTTGGGCTGCTCACTGTCATTGCTTTCTTTGGGCCTTGAAGCCATCAAAGCCTCTCCTTATAATGGCTTTCGAACTAACTCATCGCTCTTTTTTTTGGTCCTCTGCAGCAAGGCAGAATTCGAAACCGTATGGTTTCGCTCACTGAAAAGCGATACTCTGATCCTGGTTTAGGTAACATTTCTGGATTTTTCCCGAGGACCCACTGTCTAATTTTCGCGTCCTAATTCCAAATTGACGAGAGTATCTAAGTGCTTTATGTATTCTTCGGTTTGAGTTTCGGTGGGAATACATTGTCTGTCGAGGCGCTCATACTTCACCTCCCCCAGTTTGTTGTAAGGGAGCAAGTCTATTTCTATTGAACCCATTTCCTCCTTAACAAAACGAGCTATCGCTCTGATATCCTCAGGGGAATCGTTAAAATTGGGTATCAAAGGGACCCTCACCCTCATTGGTTTGGTACGAGCAATCCTCTTAGCATTCTCAAGAATAAGACGATTAGGCCTTCCCGTTGCCCCACGATGTTTCTTGGGTTCAATAGTCTTGATGTCAAAAAAAACAAGGTCGGTAGGTCTCAGTAATCTCTTCATGGTCGACCAAGGAACATCCCCACAAGTATCAAGAACAGTGTGTAACCCTGCCTCCTTGCAGCCTCGAAGAATTGACAAGACGAACTCGTGCTGAGCTGCGGGCTCGCCGCCAGACAGCGTAACACCTCCCCCAGAGTTCTCATAAAATTTCACATCTTTTAGAACTTCTCGGATCACCTCATCCTTCGTCATATATCTTCCCACAAGCTTCCTGGCCTCTCTTAGACAGACTTCCACGCATTTGCCACATCCAATACATTTACTCCTATCTATCGTAGAACTATTTTCCAGTAAACGGTTAGCCCCGGTTTGGCAAACAGTGACGCATTTGCCACACAATGTGCAGTTACTTCTTGTTAGGAAAATCTCCGGCTGGATCCTCTGTGATTCTGGATTCTGACACCAGAAACACTTCAGCTGGCACCCTTTTAGAAATACAGTGGTCCGAATCCCTGGTCCATCGTGAATGGAATACCTCTGTATATTAAAAATGACTCCTTTTGGCTCCTCTTCTACTGACATAAGACTTGTCTCATTCTCGTAAAATCAATTGTAAATAAATCACTAAAAAACTCTTCCACCTTCCGTTTGAGTGTCCAATAACTGGCTTTGCGAAAGTCATGAAGAGAAACTACATCGCGTGGGTGGTCCGCTTTATAATCTCATCCTGGACACCACGATCTAATTCAATGAAGTAAGCGCTATAGCCAGCGACTCTGACGATGAGATTGCGATGGAGCTCAGGATGGATCTGGGCATCTGACAAAGTTTTCTGGTCTACCACATTGAACTGGATATGCCTCCCTCCATAGTCAAAATAGGTTTTGACAAGAGCGATGAGCTTGTTCAGGTCATCACTTGTTTTCATTATGGTAGGCTGGAACTTAATATTTAAAAGGGTGGCCAGAATGGGATACTGGTCTATTTTGCCAGCCGAGTTAATAACAGCGGTGGGACCATGAGTATCACATCCTTGGGCAGGTGACATCGAACCATCGGCCAAAGATTTCTTGGCTAACCGGCCACTTGGAAGCGCACCTACTCTTGCCCCGTAGCTATGGTGGAGAGAAACAGAATAAGCACACGGCAAGTATTTGCACCCATACGACGCATCCATCTCAGCAACCATTTTCCGCCACCAGTCATATAAATCATGAGCGATCGTGTCAACATAGTTTTCATCGTTGCCATATTTGGGTGCAGACGACAGAAGCCGATGTAAATCCTCCTTACCTTCAAAATTAACGCTCAAAGCATCTAAAAGCTCTCGTTTGCTTATTGAGCATTCCTCGAAAACATGCTTTTTTATTGCAGCCAACGAATCGGCTACGTCGATCATCCCTTCAAGAAGAAAATACATGTAATTGAAGCGTGCACCCCCTGCTGAGACACTCTTGCCAGACTTGATGCAATCATCGACTAAGCCGGAATTAAATATGGGGGGGATCATTGCGGCCCTAAAGTAACGTTGGAGGTTGAACAGAGCCGTCCCTTGGTATGAAAAATATCTGACCTGTTCCTTGAAGGCCTCGACCACTCCACTGAAGGTTTGGAAATCTTCAAATCTGCCCGTTTTCAGACCAATTTGCTTCCTCGTGTTAGGGTCGAACCCATTATTGAGAACCAACTCTAAGCACTTCCCCATACTCACGACAAAGGGTGGGAAGGGTCCTGCTGAGGTAGGAATGGTGGGAACGACACATCCGCCGATAGCATAATTCCGACCTTCTCAAGGGTTCTCTTGAGAATCTCAACAACCTCGTTCGGAGTTTTCGCGTGCGCCCAAAGATAGGTCGCCAGATCAAACCTCGGCTTCTTTCCAAAGAAACTCTCGAAATCAGGAGTATTCGGGTCAAGCTTTAGATCGCCTATTTCAGTGGCTGGATTGAAGCTGAAGAGAACTCTCAATTTTCCTGCCTCTAAAGGGCCTCTGAGAGCTGCTACCCCGCTCATCGCGATCGGAATATGTTTCCCCATGATGGCAACGTTGATTTCCGGGTCCGTTTTGAAAGGAACACCTACCAATTTCAGATTGGCATATTTATTGATATAACTCATCTTTAGGAAAGCAGTGGTTGTAACTGGCGGGTGACCACATTTTACACCTGGATTTTTCCTTGCATGGTCAACAAATTCTTGGAAAGTTTTCCATGGCGAATCCGGGTGCACAACAAAAAACAACTGGTGGAGGAGCAACCGCTTGGCCAATAGCACGGAAATCTTCTATGGAAAAGTCGGCCTCTTTGAGCAAGACAGGCATGATGATTGAACTCTGAGCCATTAGGCTAAGGGTGTATCCATCAGGCCGGGAACTGGCCAGAATTCCAGCTCCAAGACTCCCACCGCCACCGGGTTTGTTTATAGGAATGACCTGAACCCCAACCTCCTTCTCCAAATACTTCGCTAATATGCGGGTTTGGAGGTCTATGGGTCCACCCGGAGGAAAGGAGATGAGCATATCAATGTTTCTCGAAGGTTATTTTTTCTCCGCGGGCCAAGAATGGTTAAAAGATGTGCAGACCATTGCTAAGAAGATGCTGATACAAAGGAACCCTTTAAATATTCTCTTCTTCATAATGAATACCTCCTTGGTTTAATGATTTAGAGCCACCTCTTTACCTCCAAGTTCTTATTTTTCATCACCTCTTTTCTTCCACATCATTCGATAATGACCTTGGTCTTGGTCTTGCGGTAATATTTAAATCCTGAAGTGATGATCAAAAAGGCCGCGAAGACCAACGCTACACACGATATAGGTTTCTCTAAAAAGATGGAAAAATTCCCCTCAGAGATGACAAGGGACTGGCGCCACGCGTTTTCCCAAATAGGCCCAAGAATGAAGGCCAACATTAGTGGAGCCGCCTCAAATTCAAATTTTCTCAGAATATAGCCGGCGATCCCAAAGATGATCATAATGACCACTTCGACTATGTTATTGTTGAGACTATAAGAACCGATCACACAAAAAAGTAGAATCAAAGGCATTAAAATTCGATACGGAACTTTAAGAAGTTTAACCCACATGCCGATCAGGGGAAGATTCAACAATAGAAGCATGGCATTCCCCACATACATACTGGCAATAACCCCCCCAAAGATTTCGGGGTGTTGTTTAATCATGAGTGGGCCTGGAGCAACACCATGGATAATTAAAGCGCCCATAAGAAGAGCCATCACTACATTCGGTGGAATCCCTAAGCCCAAAAGCGGGACGAAGGACCCCCCTGCCCCTGCATTGTTTGCCGTTTCTGGGCCTGCCACTCCCTCGATCGCTCCATGTCCAAAGCCCTCCGGGTTCTTCGAGATCCTTTTCTCTACAGAGTAGGAGACGAAAGAGGCGATAATTGCGCCTCCTCCGGGCAAGATGCCCAGAGGGAAGCCTAAAAGGGTCCCCCGGATGATGGGACCGATCGATCTTTTCCAATCCTCAAGGTTCGGAAGCAAATTTTTGACCTTCGCCTTGAAAATAACACGGTCTAAGGACTCCTCGAGATTCATCAGGACTTCAGATATTCCGAAAAGGCCCATAGCCACCGGAACCAAGCCAATTCCATCGATGAGGGTCCCGCAACCAAAGGTAAAGCGCGGTCTTCCTGAAACGAGATCCATACCCACCGTACTCAAAATAAGACCGACAATGATCATAATAATAGCCTTGACAAAGGATCCTCTGGCCAAATAGACCGAGAGGACCATACTCATACAAATCAGGGAAAAGTACTCCGCAGGGCCAAATGCTACAGCAATTTCAGCCAGAGGAATGGCCAAAAACATTAATGCAATGATGCTAAATGTACCCCCAATTAAAGAACCAAATGCGGCAATTCCTAAGGCTGGCCCCGCACGCCCTTGCCTTGCCATTTGGTATCCATCCAAACAGGTGACGATTGAAGAAGGCTCTCCGGGAATATTAACCAGAATAGAGGTTGTAGAGCCACCATACTGAGCCCCATAAAAAATTCCCGCAAGCATGATGAGGGAAGAACCAGGAGAGAGACCGAAGGTCGTGGGAAGAAGGATGGACATGGCACCTGTCGGTCCGATGCCAGGAAGAACTCCAATCAATGTGCCAATAAACACCCCTATAAAGCAATATAAGAAATTTACGGGTTGAAGGGTAATTTGAAATCCGGACAAGAGACCAGAGAAAATATCCATCCTATCCCCCTAATCCAAAAAATCCAGGAGGGAATCTGACCCCAAAAAAAGGTGAACACAAAATAGGTTGCTAACACCGTTGAGGTGGAAGCGACCAATGTCGTTATCCATCTATTTCCCATGCTTCGAAACAACAGGAACAAGAATATCCAAGTAGTCATCAGAAACCCCAATCTCTCTAAAAGGAATGAATACGCAAACAAGGCCACCAATACGAAACCTATTCCCCCATAGTTTGTTCGACTCTGCCCCTCTCCTGGCGTTTCATTCCCTCTTCCCTTTTTAAGAAGAGATATTATCAGGACGTAAAGGGAGATAAGAAGAAGGAGGAGTCCTAAGACAAAAGGTGCCAACCCGGGACCCGGATTATGAAACCCTCTTAAGCCTAACCGAAGAGAAAACGTCATCACAAAAAGGCTTAGACCCAGCCAGAAAAGAGTAGGAATAATATGATATTTTTTCACAGCATTAATAAGTGTCCATCAAAGCCCGTTTGAGGAGGCTCTTTCATTGATGCTTGAATGTAAATTAGGACAACCATTGATTTTACATTTGCTCTCGCTCATGAGATGAATCCTTTGGATCTGGATTCATGGGCCAAGGATCCTCTATAGGCCCCCTTGCCTCTAATCTCCTAAGAGTTCTTAACATCTCAATTAGCCGAATATCTCGTTCGCGATATAGCTCTTCTTCGCTTTTTCCTTTGTAATCGTAGAACCCTCGGCCTGTCCTAACCCCCAAGTATCCCTTGTCGATCAAACCCTGAAGCTTTTTGTATTCATAGTCCAGTGGGACCTCCTCAAATCCAGGAGGATGGCGAGTTCTCATGCTTATTCCACCAAAGTCATAGCGGGCCACCACACCCACCACCATCATACGAAAGGCAAGACCCACCTGGACTGCTTCATCGAGCTGCTCCGGAGTCACATAATCATTGTCCAGAAGAAAGTTAACCTCACGGTTCAGAGCGTGCTGGATACGATTGACAGCGTACCCGGAGATAAACTTCTTCATTAGAACAGGCCTTTTCCCTATCTTCCTCAAAATCTGAACCATTACCTCGAGGTTCGCTTTATCTGTCTTAGGCCCCCCAACCACATCTACTAAGGGAATCAACTGCGGAGGAGCATACCAATGGGTGATAAGAATTTTATCCGGGCGAGAGGTTTCCAGGAAATCAAAGATATTTAGGAAGGAGGTATTGCTCGCCAGTAACGTTTTTGAGGGGCAATAGGTGTCCAGTTGTCTGAAAACCTCCTTCTTCGCCTCCACGTCTTCAAATACAGCCTCCACAGCAATATCCGCATCACTCGCCCCTTCTTTTAGGAACGTTGTACAGCTAACGCGGTCCAATATCCTCTCAATAGGCTCTTTCAGAATTCCTTCATTCGCCATAGTATTCAGACTTGATTTCATCAATTTCAAGCCCCTGTCCAGAGCCTCTCGGGTAGTATCGACTAAGGAAACACGAAACCCTCCCTGTGCAAAGGTCTGGGCAATACCGTGGCCCATGACCCCAGCCCCTACGACAACAACCTTCCTTTCCTCCTGCTCCATATCTTTACCTCAACGCTGCATAAACTTTTGACGATACGGACATGGGCGAGCCGTTCGGAAAGGCTTCGAGGCGAACCTTTGGTCGAATCGGTACTCTCGTCCCCTTCCCCTGCTGGAATTCACTTAGGCTGATATTCTCCGATACCTTTAAATTCTCAAAACAACCGCCTTCCGAAGCCTTGAAGGGCGGTTTGCCCGTGTCCGTTTTCCAAGTGTCAGGTTTACCTTCTTACCGGGATTCAGTCGAGTTTGACGATGACCACTAACATCGATGCAGGCTCAGTTCCAACCGCCTCAATACTTCGCTCTTCATCAGGAGGAATGTAGAGCACATCACCAGGCTCCACAAGGTATTCGTCCCTTTTCTTCCCTCTCACCATTAGCGACCCGGAGACGCCGAAATAAATACGCTCGGTTGGAGAAGCATACATCTCAGCTCCACCTCCAGGGAGGAAATGAGAAAGGCCAACGCTCAGCCGCTGGCTTCCCTCCTCAACACTCACTTTGCTTAAATCCCACTGACCAAAGTGGCGCTTGGCCATCTCTCCTTTCCCTTGACCTTTCTTAATTAATTTCATCCTTATAACCTCCTTTTTTCAAAATAGCTTTACCCCGTTAGAAAGCTCCGCTGCTTGCCCCGTTAGAAATTTTTCATTATTAACCAGGAGTACCCTTTGGTAACCTACTTCTAACGGGGCGAGCAGCGGGGATGACAATGAATTCCTTTTGAAACGAACACGGGGTTTAATGCCCCGTGTGAGCCTTCCAGTTAGAAGGGCGAAGGTCTTCTAACGGGGTTTACCTAAATTCCCCCTTTGAGATCTAACCGATAGCTGTAAGTCCACCGTCAAGGTATAAGATCTGACCGGTGATAAAATTTGAAGACTGTGAAGCTAAGAATATAAATGGTCCTGCTGCCTCCCAAGGTTCGGCATGTCGTTTCAATGGGACATTGGCAAAGTATCTTGCATTCTGTTCAGGTGTGCGGGTAGCAATGACCTGTGGCGTAGCAACTAAGGAAGGTGCAACGGCGTTGACAAGGACATTGTATTGGGCCCATTCAGAAGCCAGTGCTCTCGTAAGCATGTCAACTGCACCTTTAGAAGCACAGTAACCCAAGTTACCACCCCAAAGCGTAGCTCTCGCACCCCTCACCGAAGACAGATTAATGATCCTGCCTTTTTTGTTCTTAATCATGACCTTCCCAAATTCCCTGCAACACAACATTGTACCTTTAACATTCAGATCCATTAGGGTATTCCAACCCTCCAAAGGAAATTTGTCCGCAGGTTCTTTTGGAAAGCCAGTCCCGTGACAGTTTGCCAGTACATCAACTGTGCCAAATTTTGACATAACTTGCTCTACCAGATGACCAACACTCTGTTCATCAGTCACGTCGACCTGAAATACCGCTACCTCTGCCCCAGTCTCGCCTCTAATTTTGTCGGCCGCCTCCTGCAATTTCTGCAAATTGCGGCTGGCAATAGATACCTTGGCCCCTTGCTGGGCAAATCCAAGGGATACGGCTCCACCAATACTGCCTGCCCCCCCAACAACCACGCATACCTTTTCATCCAATCGAAACATATCTCCCATAATATCACCATCCTTTACTATTTTTTTGTAATGTTCAACGGCTTGAGCCCAAGTATTTTCCTGGCCTCCTCAGGTGTCATTGGTTCCTTGGCTAATTCACGGGCAATTCGTACAGCCCGAGCTACGAGCTGCGCATTGCTCCTGGCAAGTTCTCCCTTCCGATAATAGAGATTATCCTCGAACCCAACCCGCACACCCCCTCCAAGAAGCATACCCATCGTCGTTATGGTCAGCTCCTCCTTTCCAACGCCCATAACGCTCCAAACCGTGTCCTGGGGCTCGGGAAGGTCGTGTAAAAGGTACCAAAGATGATATGGATTCGCTTCAATTCCACCATGGTAAGCATGACCCAGTGCGAAATCCACATAGTAGGGTTTGTCAACAAGACCCTTGGCGATCAGGTTTCTTACCTCTCGAAGGTGAGAGTCGTTAAACACCTCCATCGAGGGTTTAACGCCAGCCTCCCTCATCTTCACAGCCCACTCCTCAAAGTGTTTAGCCCACCTCAAGTCGCCTGTGCCTGCGTAGGGGTCAAAGCTGCGCACCATAGTCCCCATATCCAGAGACGCCGTTTCAGGTTTCGGGTTGGCTTCCAGACATTTTATTTTATCCTCCTCTTTAACCTGAGGACCCGTCCCAGTCGTATCCTGAATAATGATATCGCAGCCCAACGCCCTTATCCTGCTGTGTATCTCGCTGTAGACCGCTGGGTCTCCAGTGGGGATCCTTTTTTTGTCACGGGCATGAATATGAATCTGACAGGCCCCCTCGTTCCAACATTCATACGCCGCTCGCGCTATCTCATCGGGCTGTTCCGGAACGTTTGGATTCTTCTCTTTAGTCCCCACAACGCCACCGGTTGTTGCTACGGTAATAAACACTCGATCTTCAGGTATGAGCCCCATCTGATTACTCCTCCACAATAGCCACCAACCGAACCATAGAAGCATCGCCCTCCTCATAACGAAGAGGAAATGCCGCTATAATACAACGCCTTCCAGTAACCTCATCAATGTCACCCCCCCGCACTCTCAATGCCAGGGATCCCAGCCCCATATAGAATCCTATGTGCCGGTTCATTTTCGGGGTATTCTATATCGGGATTCCTTCCGGTCTCTCTTCGGTACTCCTCATCAAGCCACGGCATGACTTTGGAGAGAGGATAGTGACCTAAGGCAAGGTCTGTGGCACCAGCAGTCTGAGCCACACCTTTTACTTTCTTGGCCACAAGCCACTCCGCCCCCTTCCGATAGAGCCCGGGATAGTGATTCCAATACTCGTAGTCTGACACCTTCCATTTGTGGTGCCACCCCGTATTGATGACTACCCAGTCTCCCGGCTCGATCTTGGGCCTCGCCTTCTCTAAGTCCTCTGGGGTGATTTCCTCCCACTTCTTCTTATACCGCATATCCAACACTCCCCCTGTCCCATAACAACTGGTTAAGGGCAACTTGTCTATGGACCACCCACCAGGAGTTACATGAACCTCTGCATCCATATGAGTAGCGGTGTGCATCTTTAGGGTAAGTAAAGTGGTCAACCTCCCATTATCCCGTGCGGGAAATGCTACCCTCCTGATCTCGACATCTGGCATTACACCCGGGTGAGGCCATAAAGGCACCCCCCGCCCAAAAGGTTGTGATAAATCATAAATTTTCGTACTCATGCTTCCTTCCTTCTTTCTTTTTCAGTAATCTTGATAGAATGTTAGAAATTGATAGGTCATCTAATCCTTCCTTCCGAAACCAAAACCAAGATGATTTGTAATTTCATTAGCATATTTAATTACCAACTTTTTTATTTGTTCGATTTTGTCGTTCATCATCCTCTGAACTGGGCCTGCAACAGAAAGACTGGCGCATACTTTGCCTGAGTGATCAAAAACTGGGGCTGCCAATGCGTTACCTCCGGCATGAAGTTCACCTTCAGAATAAGCATAGCCTGCCTTTTTTATCGCGGATAATTTTTTTCTGAGCTTATCTGGATCGGCAATCGTCTTATTCGTATATTTCTTTAATTTAGCCGTTCTTAAAAACAATTCGATATCCTCATCTCCGGCAAAAGCTAACAGTAACTGTCCTGACGCCCCACAATGTAAAGGCAGTTCAGATCCGCGTCTCACAATAAATCCTAATCCATCTTCTTTCCCTACTGCTTCTAAACAGTAACCTTTGTTATTAGTTAATACACTCAGAATGACTGTTTCTTGGACCTCGTTGTAAAGTCTCTTCATATAAGGAAGTGCGATCTTGTCAATCTTCGACTGTGAATAGAAGGCTTCACTATATTCAAAAAATTTAGAACCTAATCGATACTCTCCCAATTTATAATCATAATCCAATAATTTATATTGTCTCAGTATAGACAAATACTTGTAGGTTGTACTCCGGGGCATCTTCATAAAACTTGAAATATCGTTTTCGGTAAGATCGGTTTTCCTGGATAGAAAAAGATCGAGAATCTTTATTGCTTTTGTAAGTGTGTTAAATTTCATAGTCTCCTATTTCGAGAATAGATTATCAAAATAAGATAACCCTCGATACCATGCGAATTAAATTATGTCAAGTAAAAAATCTGCCTTGGACTTAGGCTCGCTGCTGCCTCACCCATTGAGTGAAGGGAAATAAGGGGATTGGCAATAAATAGAGGATGGCGACTTCCGGCCGCCATGCGGGATCAGGCGGCTTTTCCAGACAAGTTGGCCATCGGTATTTTGAGGGACAGGAGTCAGGGCTTAATTAGAATCTCCATTCTCGCATTCGGTCTCCTTGGCTAAAAAGGTGGTTGCCAAGTCACCCAAGCCAAGTGCTGTCAAAGTCTCAGGATGGGGTAGTCCGGTCTCTGAGTCCCATCCCCTGAGGCGGTAATATTCTTTGAACATACTGATAAAGCTATCTCGATCAAGGATGTTTTCCACCGTACTCATTACCCCTTCACCAGGGCCAGGGATAACCAGTTCCCGACCAATGGGGTCGGTTGTTAAAGGCTCTGTGAAGTTGTACTCCGGGATAGAGTCAGATTCAGGAACTTTCCAGCCCTCTCGTACCAAAATAGCTCTCTGGAGATTAACGATACGCTCAGCATATCGATCGAGTTCCTCACCCGGATTGCCGGTTACCGCACAGAAGATTTTAGCTTCTAAGGTAGGATCTCCCACATGGTCAGGTGTGTTGAAGGAGTCCATGATCGGCCAAGCAAAGCTGCACAGGCCGAGGCTCTCTATCATATACATTCGGTCCTGTATTTTTTTTGCTGCCAATGCCTTTCCCTCATAACTGGATAGATTTGCGGCCTCTTCACTGCCCCAGAACACTTTGGCTGCAGCCCGAAACACCTTTGATGTTACAGGAGAGAGATGTGATTGTACGAGATGGGCTTGCCAGCGTGCCCGCAAATGGGACATCTGGTGGAGGAGGGGCATGTGCATCCTCGGTTCCATAGCGTTGAGCAACCCGTGGGCAACAAAAGCTCTCGGAGGTTGCCAGTCACCCCAACCAATGGGCACAACAGCGTGAGTTAACATGTGTCTCGCCAGGCCTGAAACCTTTTTGCCTGCCCTGATGAGTCCCTCGGCCAAGATATCGCCAAAACCCTGCCGGTAAGCAATCAAATGAAGCAGTCGTTCAAGAAACTCTCGAGTTCTGATCTTAGATAGCGGTAGACCGGTTTCCTCTTCGGTCAGACATCCTGATCGATAGCACACATAGAGCCATTCGATAATATTGTGGACTTCAAAGGTACATATGGAGTATTCATTGCACAAAGTTGGTCCATCGAAGAATGTATCCACCGATTCATCTTTCTTGGAGAACTTCCACGGCATGTATACTTCCATGGACTGGCACTTGCGATACCCCTCCCTCCCACTGGTGGCTTGATACCGGCCCCTAATGCATTCCAGCCCACATTGGTAGCAATCACCTTTTCCAATGCACTCCACTACCGCTTCGTGACCTATCAAGCTCGGGGGTGTGGACAGTCTGAAACGCTTACTGATATGCTTCGTATAGCGATTCAGCTCCTTCAATTCGTCTATCTCGGCCACCGAAGGCTTTCCGGTGCCCCTTACTACCAAGGCTTTTAGGTTTTTGGAGCCCATTACCGCCCCAAAGCCAGCGCTAACGGTCGAGTCATGGGAGGCGACAAGTACCGCTGTTCTTACCCTCCTTTCACCAGCCACACCAGTAGTTATAATTTTTACTTTTTCACCATGAGCTCGATGCAGATGATCTTTGACTCGGCAAACGCCTTGCCCCCACAATGATGACGCATCCAAAAGTTCTGCTTCGTTATCATGGATGTATAGGTACATAGGCCTCGGTGCACATCCTTACTATTGCAATACCATCGAATCCAGCCTTTTTTAATTCTGGCCCGATAAACCCGCCGATATTGCCATAACAATACCCTTCTGGTAAAATCATGGGAGATTTGGCAACCACCGATAACCGTGAGGCACCATGGACGCCTGTGGCCACCAGCGGGCCAGTCATAAAGATCAGCCAATTTTCAGGGTCGAAGGCCTCGATTTTAGGTTTCACTTTCTCCCAGTAAATCCTCGAAGCAATGCCGCGTCCGCCGAGGTATAGATTGGCATATGGCTGCGTCTGGAATTGTGTTATTTCGCTGTTATTCAAGTTTACATGTAATATTTCCCCCATCCAACCATACATATGATCTCCTTAATTCATGTTAGCAAGTTGTTCTGAGCCTTCACCCCGTTAGAAAGCCCCGGCATTTTTGCCGGGGATGTTATAAATAGAAAGCATCAGCTCCTTGTAAAGGCGGGGTCAAAGCCCCACCTTTCTAACGGGGTTCACTTGATTCTTCTATGATTCGCAAGCACACGCGAAGCAGAGGTCCTTTTCCCCATGAGAAATCAAGTTCTGATTAACTCTATTTGATATTTGTAAAGGTCGGGTCGGAAATAAGTTAACAGCTCAAACATGGTTGAACCATTTCTGGTATAGTATTCCCGTTCAATAACGAGAACAGGACTCTTCGGCTCGGTGGAGAAATTTTTCGCCAGATTTTTGCGAGCTAATCCCACATCGATGGCTTGATTCGTCCGGTGCACCCTGGTTTTCGATTTGTGTCCGATCAAAGTAATAATTTCGTTGACCTCTTTCAATTCGTCGCAAGAGATCATTTTACATAGAATGGAATATCATTCAGGAAATAATCGGTTACCAAAGAGGTGGCCTATTCAATTTGAAGCAAAGATGAAGATAGGCCTCCACTTATGAAGATGGGACAAACCCTAATCCTCGGTTTACATATAGAGGAGAGAAAGGGCGGGCCCTTGGGATAGGCCCGCCTGGAGTTCTGTTGAGACTACTCCTTACTTCTTAGGGGGAATGATGGCATCCTTGCAGGCCTTGGCGAGGCGCATCTTCACCACACGCTTGGCAGGGATTTTGATCTGCTCACCCGTGGCCGGGTTGAAGCCCATGCGGGCCTTGCGATTGGAAATGACGAGCTTGCCAATGCCCGGAAGCGTAAAAGATCCTATTTTCTTGGTCTCGGCGACCGCAAACGCTGCTACTTCCTCAAGGATCTCTACGGCAAGCTTCTTTTTAAGAACGAATTTCTCGGCAAAATGAGACACGATTTGGGACTTGGTGAGGGGCTTCTTTACTGTTGCCATACTTTACCTCCTTTTTGGTTAAATGGTTAGAAAATTGTTTTCGAATGTTGGAAGTATATAGGAAAAGCCCCATAAAGGTCAAGGAAAAAATTTAGGGGAAAGTAACCCCTTCGTCTCGGGTGCGATTGGATCGGGGTGGTCTCCCCTCCGAAACCTTGAAAGGTGGATCGTTAGAGAGAGGGCAACCGGCGGGTAGTGCTAAAGGGACCATTTTAAGGGTATCTACCCCTTGACTCACCGCTCAAATGTGCCGCTTCAAGTTTTCTCTGGAGAGACCACCTCGATCCTGGCATAGGATCCCCGACCGTAACTTGGGCATTACGGGGGAAAATAGAAAAACAAGCCGCCTAAGATTTACCCTCAGGCGGCTTGTTGGGCTTTTGGTCAGCACTGCTTTACCTCATGGATTGCTGAACGTACCTTTTCATAGAGTTCTTTTGTAATCTCATTCATGTTGTGTGCTGTCTTGGCATGTTCAGCGGTTTTCTGAAAAATTTCTTCCTCTGTTTTACCACAGGCTACATAATCACAATCTACACCTACATCCCTGCAGCTAAGTCTTTTTTTCATTTTTAACACCTCCTTCGACACTTACCAGAGGAGTGAAATTCTCAACTCACTCCTTGTCGATGTTGTAGATGCATACCCGAATCAAACTTCTCATGTGCACCTCTTTAATATAATTATAATCCCAATTGAGCGAAAAATATGTCGTTTTCTAAAGTTAATGAATTCGGTCCTTAAAGCCCAGTTGTCCTATTTGCTTCGTCATTTGTTCAGAATCAGAGGATTTCTTATCTCACCTCCTTCCCCCTTGCGATGGGGGAAGGCTTCGACGTGAGCTCAGCCGAACGTTTGGGATGGGGGTGGACATCGTGGACATCCCCCCCACCTTAATCCTCCCCCTCCGAGGGGGGAGGAAGTAATTTTTTTTGACTCAATTGGGGTATAATCATGCCATGTTCAGGAGACAAGGTCTGTTAGGTGAGAAAGAAATATTTATAGCACTTGCAAGGAAATAAAAAGGCCCAGCCTTTTAGCCGAACCTTTTCAAATTGGTTCCCCGGGCAGGACTTCGTTTAGGTTAGCGAATGAAATTCACTTTTTGGGACTACCTATTGAAAAAAAATGCAGATCAGGTATCGTTTTTTGTGATAAATGAATGTTTGTAAATTGGGCATAAAATATAAAATATTTTAAATTTCAATATGTTATACGTTTTAGGTTAAAATGGCGTGATTTTTGCTGATCCAATTAGCAAAGAATAAAAACCGATAAAGCCAAACCACGAGTAATCGTGGGACGGAAAGCCACGCCTGCGTGCCGAAACGTTATAGAGCATGGTGGAGTGCTTTTATGTCGAAACACCTACTACCCTTCTTAAGAGGCACTACGGCGTGCAGGCACGGGTCCTCCAGGGATAGCCGAGTTGCCGAGGTTGAAATAAAAGCACCGGATTACCGTGGTTTCGACTAAATAGGTGATCCGGTTTTTTAATTTAAAAGGGGGATTTGGACGGGAGGAGATGAGGTAAACATGGGAATTAAAAATTTAAAAAGAATAATGTTGTTCGCTGTTATATTTGATGTCCTTATGCTTTTGTTTGAATACAGAACAATCCAATTTGGTGCTTTTTTGCCTCGGAATGAAAACCTCTGAAATAGTTTATGATCGGAGGGTAGAGGCAAACCCGAAGGAGTCAGCGAGCAGCAGTTTTTCGAAGCGAAATTAACGAGACCCAGAGGTGAGCCGAAGCCCTCGCTCTTTGGCCTATCCCCCTACAGTCGTCCAAACCCAACTTACCCAAACCCTTTCTCTGAAGCTATCTGATCTCTCTGTTTTTTGGCCTCCTGTTCGCCTCGAGTATTTTCTTTCGGACACGTAGCGACGACGGGGTAACCTCCACCAGCTCATCCTCTTTGATAAATTCGATGGCCTGCTCGAGGCCGAGAATCTTTGGAGGAATGAGTTGGAGGGCATCATCTGAGCCTGCTGCCCTTATATTAGTGAGTTTTTTTTCCTTGGTGACATTGACATCCAGATCATTCTCTCTTGAATTTTCACCGACGACCATCCCTTCATATACAGGCGTGTTCTCCTTTACGAAAAGGGTTCCTCGGGGCTGGAGGTGATAGAGTGCATAGGGAGTGGCCTTTCCCGAGCGATCGGCAACAAGGGCTCCGGTAGAGCGCTTTGTTATCGGCCCGTTCCATGAGTCATAGCCATCGAAGATGTGGTTGAAGAGTCCCGTTCCTCTCGTATCTGTAAGAAATTGAGAACGAAAACCAATCAACCCTCTGGAAGGGATCCTGAATTCAAGGCGGACCCGTCCATGACCATTGTTATTCATTTTCTGCATCCTGCCTCTCCGAATCCCGACCTGCTGGGTGACGATCCCTGTATATTCTTCTGGCACATCGATCACAAGATGTTCCATGGGTTCGTGGAGAATGCTGTTGATATTCTTTGTAATGCTCTCCGGCATGGAGACAGAAAGTTCATAGCTCTCCCTTCGGATCATCTCGATGAGGATGGCGAGCTGCAGTTCTCCCCTCCCCATGACCTTGAAAGAATCGGTGTTATCAAAATCAACCTTGATCGATACGTTGTATAAAAGCTCTTTTTCAAGCCGCTCCCTCAGATGTCTGGAGGTCACATACTTTCCATCCTGCCCGGCAAAGGGGGAGGTGTTTACAGAAAAGATCATGGAGATCGTAGGCTCATCGACCGCGATTCTCGGGAGAGGTTTTGGGTCTTCGAGGTCTGTAATCGTATCTCCAATGTTAATCCCGTCGATTCCGGCAAGGGCAACGATGTCGCCTGCAGAGGCTTCCTTGATCTCCACCCTTTCGAGTCCCGAAAATCCGTAAAGAAAAGTTACCTTCGTTTTTATCAATTCTCCGCTGCTGTTGGTCATGCATATCCAGTCCCCCGTTTTCAGGGAGCCGGAGAAGAGCCTTCCTATAGCAAGCCTGCCGACATAGTCGTTATAGTCGATGTTTGCGACCAGTAACTTCATCGGGCCTTTTTCATCCCCTTCGGGGGATGGTACCGCATGGCGGATGAGTTCAAACAGGACTTGGAGGTCATCAGCGTCATCCTCGAGATGAAGTTTAGCGATGCCAAGCTTTGCGTTGGTGTAAACGATAGGGAAATCGAGCTGCTCTTCTGTGGCGTCGAGGTCAATGAATAGATCGTAGACCTCGTTCAATACCTCCTGGATCCGCGCATCCTGCCTATCGATCTTGTTGATCACAAGGATGGGAGGCAGTTTCAGCTCAAGGGCCTTCTTAAGGACAAACCGTGTCTGCGGCAAAGGGCCCTCTGAGGCATCGACCAGCAGGAGCACACCGTCCACCATATTCAGCGTCCTCTCGACCTCCCCTCCAAAGTCGGCGTGACCTGGTGTATCGACGATATTGATCTTTATCCCCATGTATCCGATGGCGGTGTTCTTTGCCATGATGGTAATGCCTCGCTCCCGTTCCAGGTCGATGTTATCCATGATCCTTTCCTGAACCGTTTGATTGGAGCGAAATATCCCTGATTGTTTGAGCATCCCATCGATCAGGGTTGTCTTGCCATGATCCACATGGGCAATAATAGCGATATTTCTTAAATCTTCACGTTTCATAAATAAAGTGTCTCAAGTCTCAATGGGTTGGATATTTTGAATCTGAAATCCAAACCCTCATGCCC
>Ga0315289_10005511_pt1 | contig 18711 bp, 17 predicted proteins | sample YL17G11_40_MG_FD_203452 | JGI IMG/M metagenome (GOLD analysis project Ga0315289, IMG submission 203452) | Sediment microbial communities from Yellowstone Lake, YNP, Wyoming, USA - YL17G11_40 | ecosystem: Environmental > Aquatic > Freshwater > Lake > Sediment | place: USA: Wyoming | collected...
TTGTTCAGAACGCCGCGGGAAATAACGATACCATATTGTCCGTGCGCGTTGATTCCCTGCATCGGGCGGACACACAACAACAAGCATTGCAGCCGCCCCGAACGCCGCCGCACCGCAGGAATTCTCCGCCGGCAAAGCCTGCCGACGCCATCCTTCCGCTTCTTGCAGCAGCACGAAAAGCCATTTTCGCTTCACAGTATCAGGAGGCATATGATCTCATCACACGGTGCGGGACCGGGCCCTCTTCCAGCATGTATTCCGCGGATATCGCGTATCTCTGCGCAAAAGCCATTACCGGTCTGTATTTATCGGGCGGTGCGAATGGCCCGCGGGTCATAGCGTCCTGGCGCAATGTCATACCGTTCTATTCGAAGGGCTCCGATCGATTTCATGAGGCCGATTCAATGCTCTCGCTTTTTGGAGTGCTGCAATGATAAAAGCAGCGGCAATTCCATTCCTGCTGTGCTCCATCATAATGGCGGCCCGCATATCCGTTGAAAATGCCGGCCATTATGATCCTGCCTCCCGTTCTTTCATCATCGCGGCGACGTATGAAATCAGGCCCGGCGACACCATGACAGTCCCTTCCGGGGCCGTCCTTTATTTCGCACCTCTTACCGGCATAGACGTTAAAGGGGCCCTGGAGATTTCCGGAACGCCGGACAATCCCGTCATACTCGCTTCAAAAAAATCCTTCACTGCGCAAGGGGCGCCGTATGACTGGAGAGGGATCCGGGTTTTTCCTTCAGCCGCGTGCCGGATGTCCTATGCCTCGGTCCTGTATGCCTCATACGGCATTGCGTCCTGCTGCGAAAACATCACTCTTATCAACGTTACCTTCTCATCCAACGGCATGAATATCAGGATAGGGGAGAGGCTTCTGCCGGTTTCCGACGATCGGCCTTTTTCTTTCGGCGAGAAGCAGGACCCGGCGCAAAGGGAAGCGCCGCGGACCCCGACCGCATTATCCTATGACGACCTTGCGAAAAAGTCGTACCTTCCGAAACGGGCGTATTTCATTGCTCCTATTTCCCTTGGTTTTGGTATTGCCGGCGCGTTGTGCATCGGAAGGTGGAACAGGAGCACAGCCGAATACCATGACTACAAGCCGGGGAATCCAGATTACGATCAGTCAACTTATATGGAGCGAAAGGAGGAGTTCGGGCGCCTGCGAGGCGAAACAATCGCGAATGGGGTCCTCGGCTTTGGCATGGCCGCCGCGGGCTTGATCGGCGGAGCGTACATCACCATATACACACTCACTTTTTAGGAAGGGCCGTATGAAAACCATACAACCGATTTTCAGGAAAATCGATTATTCGTTCCGGCTTCTCTGTCTGGTTCTTTCGATATCCTTGGCTGCAAGCATCAGTCCCGCTTTTGCCCAGGGCAGCGGCGCGACGTCCAGCGATATCACGACGACGTTCGATCTGACCAAAGTGGAAAGCGGCGTAAAGAGCGTGAACAAGGAAATCCTCGGGATCGCACGTAAAATCATCCAGGGAATTCTTTTTCTTTTCGCCCTCTGGCAGCTCATCGAAGGCTATATGAACCACAGCCTTCAGACAAAATGGCTCACGATTGTCGGGGTCGGGCTTTTCATCGGTCTGTTGCAGATTTTTCCGACGATCTACCAGTGGATCACCGGTTACAACGCGATTGAATAGCAGGGCGGAACCATGCAATCCAGGGAATGCGTTCCCATAGTTTCAGGCAACACAAAGTATCTGGGCCTTTCCATTCCCGAGTGGACGATCAATCTTCTCATCCACTCCGGCTACGTGATTTTTCTCGGGTATAAGCATGGATGGCCCCTGATGATCATTCAGGTCGTTTGTAATATCTTTTATGTCAATATTATCTCTAAAATAGAGGAAAATATCGGGGGAGTGCTCATGACCTGGCGAAAAATCCCTGATGTTATCTGGGGATATTTCAACTCTCTTCCGATACGGACGTTTCGACATGATAATCGCTCATCAGCTCCCTCAATCAGGGATTGATATCACGGACATCGACCCCGGTGTTGTGTTTCCGTTCCATGCTGTCGCAGGCACGGAAACGCCGTTCTATGTCCATACGGACGGTTCTCTGGTTGCCTTTTTCACCATTGAATCGATCGAACCGGAATTTATCGGCGTTCTCATTGACAATCTGCCCAGAAAAGCCTCTTTGCAGATTTTCAAACTCAAGATTGATTTCCAGTATTTATTCTATGGCTGCGCTAAAATCCCCCTGGACTACTCGGACCTCAAGCTCACAACGGCCGGGACGGTTAAAAGGATTATTAAAGGCGTTGACGACCTTCTCGACTATATCGCACGACTTTCCAATACCTGGTCCTTTCTTTTCAAGCAGCTCATCTCGAGACAGGGCGTGATCGTTCCCATCATGGACAATGACCTTTACCGGTTCCTTATCGATTGTTCGATGCATGACCATGTGCTGGTGTCAAATATCGTTCCCCGGGCGAATGTATCGGTCATGCTGACCGGCAGCAACCGCTGTTCAGGCCTTTTTTCCCTTAATGATTTCAGCAACATAGGCCTTTCCACGGCGAATAGTCTCAGGGAGTTCCCATCATACCTGCAGATTTTAGCCCTTTGCAGGCCTTCATCCGCCCATTCCGAATACATGGAAGGCCATTTTTCACGCATAACAAACCTTATTTCGCATCTTTCCCCCGCCGACGTCGATGAAAACGGTCTGGATGCACGAGTCCATAGCATGAGCTCCACGCTTGCCCGCCGCATGCTTGTTGACATAAAAAAAGGGCTTTTTTTCATCAGCTCGACCTTCATGTTCAATGCGGGATCGATCAGGGAGCTTGATTCGATCGCCGACTCTTTCGCTGAAACGCTCCATGCCAAAAGCATTGTTCCCTATATGCATACGAATTCGGCGCATGTGCAGTATGCGTCCTGTTTCCCGGGCAATGCCGATACCGGATACCATTATCATCTGAGCTACTATACTTTCATCAAACTTCTCGTACATGGATACTTCGCGCTATGAAACCGGCAGGCCGTTCATCCCAGCACACGTCCTTTTCCGACATTTTCCCCTATGTCGCTATCGCCAACGACATAATCATAAGCGAAAATCCCGCGAAAGTCACGGCCATTCTTGAATTGCACATTTCTACATTTGACGATGTTGAAACCATGCGGGAGACGCACGACCGTCTCATGAAACTCCTGTGCGATCTGCCATCCGACGCATCGGCGTCCTTGTACTATTGCAAGCTGTTTCTGGCCCCCGATCCCGTTCTGATTTCGGCGTCCGCAAAGGACATCGTCCGCTACATGGAGAAAAACAAAATAGCCGCCGTCACCGCAAGGCCTTCCCCGGAATTTACTTGCTATATGTCAATAACGCTCCCCGTTGAAAAAGACGATACCGCCGATTTTTCAATGATCCGCAGGATAGCCGGCCGCAAAGGAAAAGCGGAGCTCTTCGCCGAACTGGACCGCTATAAAGAGGCCCAGGAAAGGCTTGAATTTTTCATCAAAGGGCTTGTTTCTTCGATCGACGGCGCTATTTTCCGTCTCTCTTCAACGCATATTCTCAAGTTCCTCGCGAAAATAATCAACCACGAGCATATCGAATATGCAAACGATTTCGCGGGTATTTTCAAATCGGATTGGAACACGACGATTTCAGGCTTTTTTGATCCAACCCCCGGATACGTCCATTATGGCGATGCCTATCATACCGTGCTTTCCCTGCGGGCGTGCGGCAAAGCCAGCAGGCTCCCGCCGAAATCCCATGCCGGCCTGAATGCGATTTTCACCCACAAGGACATATGGGACATTCCATTCATCATACAGCACACCATTCATTTCCCGGAAAAAGGGGAGGGGCTGAAGCGGGCCAAAAGACGGGAAAACATGATTGCAAGCCGGGAAGGGTTCGCGAAGTATTTCAAATTTCTGGAAAAAACCCCCGAAGGGCTTCCTCCTGAAAAGCTTCGCCGCATCGTGGCGGAAGCCATCGAGCAGGTGGAAAACTCGGCTGACCGCTTTTTAGAGCAGCATTTTCATGTGTATCTCTGGGACAAAACCCTTCCGGCGCTTGAAAAGAAGTATAAAACATTCGACGCTACCATATCCTCGACGTATAAATTGAAGCGTGAGAAATACAACATCAAGGGCGCCTATTATTCGATCTTCCCCGGCAATGAACACGCAGAGACGATAACAACCACGCTTGCCTCGTTCAACGTAGGCGATTTCATGCCCATTGACCTTCCCCGGCGGCCTTTCTTTTCAAAGAAAAACCAGTGGGAGATTTACTACCATACGGAAATGGATTCATTCGCCAAAATCGACCTTTTCGACGCCCGCTGCGATAATCACAATGCCGTGGTCGCCGGTGGTTCAGGCTCGGGAAAATCCTTCACTGAGCAGGACAAGCTATGGCAGGTGATGAAATATGACCCCTGCGTCGCCATTCTGGATTTCGGCGGGGAAGGCCAGGGGTCATATCTGTCTTTTGTTAAAAACCTGAAAGGCACATATCTGGAGGTGAACCTTCATTCCGATTTCTCCCTCAATCCCTTCGACGGCGCCTATTACATCCGCAAAGAAAAGGACGGAAAAGGAAGGGAGATTGAGGTCCCGGATGGTAATGGCGAACCGAGCGGTATGAGGGACACGGCCCTCATGGCCACGCTGGAGAGAATGGCGAAAGGAAAAAAGACCGAGGCCATTCCCGACCGGGTCCGCTTCGAGCTTAATCAGTGTGTCAAGAAATACTACCGTGAGCGGAACAATAACGCGGACAATACCTGTTCTCTTTCCGATTTCGCCGAAAAGCATCTCCGGGAAAACCAGGTCTTCATCAACTCGGATTGGGACCTGTATAAAAGCATGTATGAGTTCATCGGCGAAGGGCAGAACAAAGGGGCCTATGCCAATTTTTTCCGCACAACGCGTGATGTTGTGAACAAAGACATTATCTGCTTTGATATGGCCGGCCTGAAGGGGCACGATCGCCTTAAGGCCGTTTTGGTCCCATCCCTCATCAACATGATCATGACGAACATCCTGGGCGCCGCGGCCAAGCTTGACCGGCGCAAGTTCATCATCATGGATGAGGCGTGGCGCGAATTGCAGGGCGGGGACATGTCGGATTTCATGGTTGAAATGTTTCGCACCATCCGCAAGCTCAACGGGCAGATTACCATTATCACGCAAAGCCTCAATGATCTTCTTGACAGCAAAATGGCGAAGGCGCTTGTGACGAACACCAGCTATTTCTGGCTCATCGGCAACAAGCACGATCCTTCGTGTCTTCGGGAACTATCCGCAAGCAACAAGGACGGCGCCAACAGGCTCTCCGAGTATGACGTGAACAGGATCATCAATCAACAGAGCAAGAGGGATTTGTATCTGCTGTGCCCTTACTATTCAGGCCAACTCAGACTGTATCCGACCAGGGAATTCGCGATGCTCGCAACGACAAATCCCGATGAGAAAAAAATCCTTCGCGAATACATGAATAAATTCGGCGTCGATTATATAACGCCGGAAGTCATCGAGGCGGCGCGAAATGAATTTTAAAACGCTCCCATTCGTTTCCGCCATCGCGATTGCCGCTTTCGGACAGGCCACGCAGCCGCTGCAATCTCCATATTCCGGTTTTTCCAGGATCATGCCGGTCCCCGCTACGACACAGTTCGTCTATGTCGATGATAATGTTCCGCAATCGTATTACGGTTCGGCGAATTATCAGAGGACCATTTCCGGCATGGCAACCAGCCTGCAGCACAAGCGGTCCTATGTTCTGATTTCCTCCAAACTCAATCAATACGTATCAGGGAAGACCGGGGACGATTTCCAGGTTGCGGGCGGCGCCTATCAGGAACAGATCGTTGCCGCCCCCCTTCAACTCGAAGGCCACTATCTCACGGTCCTTGCGCCATATCCCCTTGATAAGCAAAACGGGCTTTCCATTCCCGGCGGCATTGTTAATACCTCTTCTTTCGAGGATGAGCCGATATTCGTGAAGATCTGCTCGGACCTTGAGGATACGACCCTTGCCGCGTTCAGGGCGTGCCGCATAAGCATTTCAGGATTCACGAGAACAATGATAAGCACGTTCGCCGGCAAATACGCTGCCGCCGTGTATGAAGCCGCATGGACGAACGCGCTCAAAGCGGCCGGGTTCCCGTTCACCGAGTATCTATTTGTCAAGGATGAATCCGGCAATGTCCGTGCCGCGGTCATAACGAAATACGGGTATCGGTATCAGGCCTATGCCATGTACGGGGTCTGGCACGATGAAACAAAGGCCCGGGAATTCGGCTTTCACGCGGGAATGAAAATTTACTTTTCAGAAGCTGAAATGACCCCTCCGAAAGGCGGCCCCCTTGCGGGCGTGCTCATCGATAAAATGCGCTTTGGGGTCCAATGCTTCTCGGAACAGGAGATATCGGCGAATAAAGACGCGCTTCTCCCGAAGCTCGCCTGGAGGAAATGCCAGGTATGGGGCGATATGGAGGTTCGATTCGATGCGAACGGGGTCCCCGGGCAATTCTCCTGCATGGGCGAGAAACTCGAAATCCCGAATAATCCGGATAATGCCAACAACACCAATCCGCCTTCATTGATGGGATACCCTGACGCCGATTGGTATTTCGGGCTTTTTCAGAAAAAATATGAACAGGAAATGAGCACTGACAAACCATCCGTTCCTTCCTCGAATTTTCTTGATTATGAAACCTATATGGCGCGGAAAATGAGCGATTCGTATGATCCCACGCAATATCATACGGATGGCTCGATCAGTCCGCAGGAAATTTCTCATGAAAACCCTCCCGCGGGCTCGAAAATCTATGATGCGGAATGCAAACTTCTATCCGGCCAATCCATAACGATCAAGGACCCCCTGGGACCGAATACCACGTTCAAGATGATCTATTGGGCGACCTCGATCACCGATTGGTTCGCCGGGGACAAGGAATGCGACGTAACGTCCCGCGTCAAAGCCGCCATAAACACGGTCGCCGCTCTGTTCCCGCTGATCGAATCCAATCCCAAACAGGCGAAGGAATCCGGATTCAACGTTGACATTTCAAATTCCGACTTCTCGGATTCCAACTGGTATTTCGGCAATAAAGCGAATCGCTATGAGCCGTTCAACGATAAAACCGAGTTCATTGTCTTTAACGATCATTATCAGGACAACTCGAAATTCCTTTACGTTATCTCCCGCGATACGAAGGGCGGGATTTCGGATTGGTTCGCCGGAGCGTCAAACAAACAGGACAGCAAATGGATTTACAAAAAGTTCTGGATCCAATTCGTCTGGCCGCTTGTGTACCGGGACAAATTCGGCATCCTCCGTTATGTGGGAAAAGCGACCTATGAAGCCGAATTCCTGACTGAAAACGACGATATGCATAATGTTTATGGCGGGAACGGCGACGGCAAGAACACCTGGATTAAGATAGCCACCACGGACGAGGACGTGGTGCAATTTGACGAATACAACAAGCAATCCAAGGATTACAAGACCGATCAGGAAGACGTATACGACCGGGCCAACGGTTCACCCGATGACATGGAGAAGAAACAAATCCGCGAAATGATCACCATGATCGCGGTCGCCGAGTTCACTGATTTCCTCATGAAGCAGGTCCATAACCTCGGGCAGAACGATAACCCCTACGTCAAATCCGCGGGAATAGCGGCCTATGAGGCAGGCAAGCGCATTGAAAACAACATGGCGGTCAAAACCACCTATTCTATAGTCAAATCATCCTTTGAAATGTATCTCATGTGGCGGGAAACCATGGACCTTTGCGCAAAAATGCGCGATACCTACAATGAGATTGGCGCTGCCTGGGAGGGTCTTAAGAAAGCTTCCGGAAATATATACGCCTATTATAAAAACCTTGATCTCAGGACCATACGATTGACGAATATCACGAAGCTTTTTCCCACATCGAACCTTTATTATATGGATTATTCTCTGCAGCGCATGCAGATCTCCATGCGGGACTTCTCCGCCGCATGCAACGAAATGTCCCTTAACGCCGACTCATTCGTTATCGCCCCGGTCGTGAAGATCGTTGATGCGAAGCTGCGCGAAGCCGTCCATGACAATGCCCGGGCCACCTCGGAAATCATCGATCGATCGATTGAGAACCTTGAATCTTGCAAGGCCGCAACGGACAGGACCCCGGCCAGACAGCAATATCTTTCTTTGGTAACATCGAGCATCTGCACCGCACTCGGAAATACGCACCTGAAGATCTTGACGGATGGGACGCTTGGCATTGCATTGGCGCTGAAAATCATCAGCGACGAGGCGAATGACTGGCAGGAGCTTTCCCGGTATGCCCGGACGACGTATTCCAAAGAGGGGTTCGATGATTTCTCCAAGGACGAATCGAACCAGGAAAAATTCACTTTTTATCCCATCATCCGTCATTTCCGCGCGCCCCGGTTTCTCTTTGAAAACAGGGACATTTCAAAAATCGACGATCCGTGGTCTCTTAATCCTGAAAAATGGGATTTCGTTTCAATCAACAAAGCGCGCTTAGGCAAATAGCCGGATCCATTCAGAAAGGCAAAGAGATGTCGCCGCAAAAAAGCGCAAAGATCGCAAAAAAAACATGCAGAGGATCTGCGGCAACACATTCATAATCTTGGATACGTATGAAAAAATCAGCGATCATTCTTCTCCTTGTCCTTGCGGCCGACTCGTTCTGCGCACAATCCAGAATATTGAATTTCATAGGGGACGCGTATAAAAAACTCGGCCTTCCTACATTCGCCGAATATGCCTGGGCCATCGATCTTATCAACGTCTATAACCAGGCCGCGGGGTTTGTCCGCACCACCAATCAGCTTGTCCGAAGCTACAAGAAATGCTACCGGGAACAGATGGAATTGAAGAAAAAGGTGGAAGAGACCTGGGGGAACATTCAACGCCTTTATTCCGTGATCGATCCGTATGATATGGACACCTGGGCGGTCGCTTTAGACAGGGCTCAATATGTCATCTGGTATGACTGCGCGGACATTCTCGATGCGTTCAATCAGAAGGACTATTTTCAGCTTGGTTCCGATTACGTCATGGCCATTGATTCCATTTTCAGCTATGATTACCGCACGAGGAAAAATGCCGCGGTCGTGGACCGCTATTACCGCAACGCCGATTATGATTCCCTGGAAAAAGCGTATCTGCTCGCTTTTGACGGCTACCGCAATTCAACCCTGGTGTATCTTCGGGCCCAACTTCGATCCGAGCAGGCCATTCTCAATGACCCGAATTCATCCGATTCTCGAAAACAAGCGTCCCTGCAAAGAACCAATGACCTTACCGATAAAATCAGCCGGCTGGAAAAAGAGGCGTACGAAAGTTCTCCGCACCGGGTGCACCTTGACACGATAATACAACTCACCTCCTCTCTTATTTCCTATAACCTGACGGAATTGCAGGTCATCGAGTCCCAGATAGCGGAATTCGAGCGGTCCGCCGACCAATTCCGGGAGCACTTCGCCGACCTCAGGGACGGTATTGTCACGCCGCGGCCAAAAGACCCGGTCCCGGGACCCTCAAACGAGCGGCTTGATTTCTCGGATCCGAAGATTTACGGCGCCGACGCCAACACCGTTCCGCCCCCGTCGGCGCCCGATCTCAAACCCTCACCGCTGAAAGGAAAAGAGGTCTCCGCCCACGACATTCTTCATTTACAAAATGCAATTAATTTCACTTCCCTGCGCCAGGAGGCCCTGCTGCGCGACCTTTCGCTTATCAAAGCAAAGACCATGACCATGGTCACCGTGTCGGAGGCCTACGAACGCCGGGACCATGAAAGACAGGCGTTGGAGAGCGCATTCGACGCGAAGCTTCTTTCCGTCGCATCCGAAAAGGCCGTCAAATGAAAATGCCGTTTCTTTATATCGTATGCATGGTAACGACGGCTATCGCCCTTGAAATGCCGCAGAAATCATTGTCCGCCGCGGAGGTCGCGGACCCTAGCCAGGATGGCGCGGAAAAAAAGGCCTGGGTCAATGTCCTTCAGATTTACGGACAATTCCGGCAAACGGCAAAGGCCCTTATCAAAGACATCAATGCCGTCATGGACCTTGCCTGGTCCGCCCAAAAGCAGCTTGAATCCATCCAGGCGGTGGCAAGCCGGGTGGAATCCATTTCCCAATATGTGCAAAAGTACAATTATGAAAGCGCAACACAGCTTGTCAAGGACATGGAAGAGGGCGTTTTTCAGCAATCCGACCTACTCCTGTTTAACGATCTTCCCAACGTTTCCACCTGCTATAAAGATCTTTCCGATTCCAGAGACCGGATCTTGAAGCTCGGTACGGACCAGGGCAAGGCTGTATGGGCGACATCGAAGAAGATCTATGATGCGACGACAGCGCAATTCAACAGGATTTTCAATACCACGAAACCGCCTTCTTCGCCCCAGCAGGCCCTGGGCGAAAAGACGTCTTCTTCGACGATCGCGTCCCATACGGCGGACCAGGTCGCCCTGGACAACCAGAGCGTAGCGATCACGCAACAAACGCAGCAGATAACGGATTCAGCGGGAAATCTCACTCCCGAACAGATGGCCGAAAGCAATCTCGAGAACCAGAGAAACCGGGTCCTCGTGAATTATCAATACCATGAATACGAAGCCGGGAAAATCCAGAATTTATCGCTTCTTTTGCTTGAGAAAACAAAACGGCTGGACGACATGATTTACAATAAAGAACAGACCGTCGACAGCTATACTCCATTGCGGGACGGTCCCTGATGAAACCGGCCATTCCGATTATTATCATGGCGGCCGCATGCGCGTTTTCCGTTCTTGCCGAAGAGCCGTCTACAACCACCATCGATGACGGTGACAAAGGAAGCGGAAAATACGGCAACCTCGTGGACAAGGTGGAGACCGCGCAGAAGTCCTATGACGCCTTAAATGCGGTTTCCACCGGCGCAAAGGCGGCTAAAGGCCTGAAAAGCTTTGATCCAAAAAAGCTTATTAACCTCGCCAATTTAAAGAAAAAAGCGAAGGAAGAGGCGCTTGCCTGGGCAACGAAATATACGGCGGCAAAGGGCGGCTTCAACACCATCGCCCGCAATATCCTGAAAAAGGTCGATACCATCATCAACCGGGTATCTGACCGCGTTGACATGTGGCGGACAACATGGCCGACCATCAAACGCTACGCTTCAAGCGTCAAACGCCTCGCGGACAATACGAAGAAGATCTTCCATGATTTTCAATTCAAGGACATGTGGGACATAGACCGGAAATGGGACAGACGGCTCCAGGCGAATATCGATGCCTATGCGAATACGTATGCAAACATCGCCATGTTTCTCAAAGGGTTTGTCGAAGACGACAAGAAAAAATTCTTCCGCAACAGCATTGTCCCCTCGGAAAACGATGACCGGTTCAGAATGGACCCGCTGTGTATTCTTGCTCAAAGCCGCATGGTCGATCTTCATCCCTACCGATTGGTCCCTGAAAACACGCTTGAATTCTGTTCTTCGACCATGTATTCACTGTCTGAAATCGAATCAAAGAACACCGCGCCCGACGACACCACGCCGACGCTTACCAAAGAGGAGGCGGCATTTCAGAAAATCCAGACGGAGCTTGAGAACGGGGACCAGACGTATGAAGATTCCCGCGAGCTTTCCGCTTTGATCGAACAGGAAAGGGCGAAGGTCAGCCTTCAGGCAATCCAGATAACCCAGCTTCAATCAGCGGTTGAGCTGCGGTACGCCAACCTTATCAAAAGAGATAAGGAGCTTCAGAGCGAGCAGGCCGACTTTTACCAACGGTCCAGTAGAATCATGTGCGCCGGCAAAGAGACGTATGAGCAGCTTGAGGAACGGGAAAGGGACTGATGGAATTCACAAAAGAGATGATCGACGCCGTCGACAGGCTATCCGCACTGGATGCTCTGATCGACTTCAAAACCATCTGGACATTCATCCGGGATTCCGGCCTTATGAATTCCATTTGTTACGTGTCCCTTGCCTTTACCTTCTTTACGACCGTGGCGGCAATACTGCGGAAATTTTTCCAGACCGGGGCCGAATTCCGGCCTGGTCTTTACATATCAGAAATCGTCAAGATGATTTTCATAGCGATGTTTTTCAACATTCCTCGAATATACACGGCCTGGATTGGCCTTCTTTCCGGCCTTATGACGAAAATCTATCAGGGCCTTGGCTCCGATGCGCTTTTTGCCTACCAGGTCCAGTTCAGGTCTTTCCTGTATGGCGTCCAGAGCGTTACGGAAACCGCGGGCTCGGCTAAGATCCAATCAGCGGGCATACTTTCCCTTATGCTTTCGGTCGCGAACAACTTCGTCATTGCCGCCTATTTCGCGGTCCTTTCCATCGGCCCCGTTGTTTTTTGCATGGCCGTGCTTCTTGGGCCCCTTATGCTGTCTTTTTCAATTCTGTTGCCTGCGCTTGCACGGCAATGGTCCGCGTTTTTCATTTCTTCCATCTTCATTTCGTCGATAACAACCATCGCCTTAATGGCCATAGCCGATTCGGGGGTCCTCCAGATCGCCGCGGATTATTCATTCGGAAATTCCCAGATTATCGCATTGGTCATGGTCCTTTGCGCAATCGTTGCGCTTACATTCGTACCCATGGCCGTCATGCAATTGTTCGGCGTCAGGTTCTATGGGTTTATATCCGCGGTATTCGGCTTTGTAGTATCGGCGTTCGGCCTTGTTCCGCTAGGCATATCCATGGTCCTTTCATCAAAATCAACAAATGTTACCAGAAAAGGGGGCCTATAATGGCCGATCCGGCAACGCTGGGCACGGCTTCCCAGCAACTCATCAATGATGTTTTCAACAACACCTCAATCTGGAACTGCGCCAGGAACCTGGTTGATTCTTCCGGCGATATGAAAGCGGCGATCGTATCCAACCTTGCGTCCCTGGCAAAAGTAGGTTTCGGCATCGCCTTTTTCATGTCTATTGTCCAGGTTTTCATGGACATCGTCAATAACACCTACGGCCAGGGCGTGCATCCCTTGCGCGGGATGCAGAAGATCATCGTCAAAGTTGTTTTTCTTGCCGTCCTTCTTTCCCCCCCGATGTACCGCTTCCTTTGTGTCAATGTAATCGCCAGGCCCTGCGATCTTATTTCAGAATCCATCAGCGTGGCCTACAGCGATAGTTTCCGGGCCACTTTTTCCAACACGTTCAGCGTCATCGGGGACGCAAGCGGCAAGAAGCACAGCATATTCACCGGCGCCTTCTGGGAGCAGCTGATGACCAGCGCGGTCGCCACCATTGTGTATATCGTTGCGGCCGCCTTCATCTTCATAATGCCTATCGTCCAATCGATACTTTTCCTTTTTGCGCTGTATCTCGGGCCTCTTTGCCTCCCGTTCATGATGTGCGACATGACTTCGAATATCGCCCGCAACTGGCTTTCCTTCATTCTTACCATAGCTTTCTGGTCGGTCATAGGCAGCCTATCATTCACGGTTATCGACACCGCCAACCTTCTTACGCAGATGAAAGACGCCGGCGCATTGGAAAACGTTCTTCTGATCGTTGTGTATGGCATTACCACTCTGGTTCTTCTTGCGGGATCTTATTCCATCTCTTCGCATCTTTTCGGCGGGGTGGGCGGCATGCAGGCTCTCACGAACCCCTGGGCCTCCACGGCCGGGGCGGCCGGCGCGGCCATGAGCCTTGGCGCGATCGGCTCAGGCGCCGGCGGCGCATTGCTTAAAGGAGGGGCGCGCATGGCCGCAACGAGCGGAAATGAAAAGCTTTCAAAAACTCTCAGTTCATGGTCGGACGGCATGCTTAAAAACGCGGATGTTCTTGAAAGACGGGGCCGGGGGACGCATAAACAGAGCAACGCATCCGCGCAGGACGCGAAATCCGGCGGCTATACTCCAAACATGTAAAGGAACCATCGAATGAACACCAGACAGACACTGCGGCCGGAAAGAAGCGACGCCTTTTTCATGAAAGAGGTGCTTCAGGCAGCTTTCAATGCTCGAATCGGCCTTGTCAGCGTTTCATTAATAGCGCTTTCCCTCATGGCGGCCATCATTGTTCTTTCTTCCCGCCCGCAAAGGGTCATCGTCATTGACGGCGGTTCCGGCCGCACCTACTCCTCGGTGAGCCATACGGGCATGAACGAGGACCTTATTCAGCGGCAGCTATGCTATTATTCCGTTGTTTTCGTGGAGGACTACTTCAATTATGATTATTTGACCATCCAGAATGCCCGCCGGAACATTATCGATCTCGGCCACCCTCAATTCGTCGAATCCCTTGGAAAGGACTATCTCAATAACGCGGATGTCAAAAAGTGCTATGATGAAAAAGCCCAGTCGTTTTTTTCCTGGGAGATCAATCCCAAGGTCACGATGCGAAACGATCCCTATTACAGCACGTTCATGACGTTTCAAAGGGTGATTAAAACAAACGACGTCACCAGGGAAATGAAAAAATACAATGTCAAGCTGGATTGGGGCAGGCTTGGAAAAAACGCCGATTATACAAAACGGCCCCATTCGCTTGTTCTTCTCAGAATAACCATTCTCAACGAAGGGAGCACGGAATTGAATGACCAGATCAACAAACTCAACTAAACGAAAGGCGCTTTCCATGCGTACGTTTCTTATCGGGCTGCTGTTTTTCTCCGTGGTCCGGGCCCAGGACCATCAGCTTGTCCAGCTTTTCGAGCCGCGGGGGACCTACACTTTAGATTTCGACAAGATATACGAGACCGTGGCGAGTCTTGATATCGAGACGGCGGTGACGCTGCCGGAGGGCTTCACCTTTTCTCTTGACAGGCCGGGATCAATCGACTTCATCAACGCATTCGTCATGCAGAACACCCTGTTTTTCACGCGGACCATAGACCACAGAATAGCGACGAGCATCATCTGCAACGTCCTGACCCCGTCGGGCGAAACGCGGAACCTTGTCTTCAAAATCCGGGGGGGCGCCGCCGAACCGGCCGTGTACGCGATCCATTTCGTCCAAAGCGAGGGGTCTTCGCGCGAGATTGAATCACTCAAGGCCCATTATGCCGCGCAAATGACCACGGCCCTCGCGAAAAAGGAGACGGACCTCAACCAATCGGTCCACCGCTCGACGCTGGCCAATGCCGTGCCGGCGTTCTTCCGCTGCCATCGCAGGGACCTCAAGATGGAGTATAAAGGCGCGGCGGTCTATGTTGACGGCCTCATTTTCAGCCGCAACGACGCGTATATCTACCTTCAGACGAACATCCGCAAGGACAATTGCGATATCATCAAGCTCCTTGGCATCAAGGAAAAAGCTAATACGCTGCCGGCGGAACTCGTGGACGTTCATGAGAACATCGACGGGACCTGGTCCTATATCTATAAGACTGCTTTACAGCCAGGAAGCAGAAAAACCAGGGTCCGCCTTATTTTCGAAATCTGGTCGAAAAAATTCGGTTTATCCACGACCATATCATAACCACCAACAATGAACAGGAGTGTCCCAATGTCAGACGACATCAAGAAAGTTTTCGAAAGCCCGAATGTTTCCCCATCAACCACGGACAAAGCAAAGCCCAATAAAGCGATCTTTCTTACGGTCATCGGGGCTTTCCTGGTCTTTGGCATTTTGATTTTCAATCCGTTCTGCGGCCCGAAAAAAAAGCCAAAGGCAATGTTTAATGACCAGGGTACGATAGAGCAGCCTGTTGCCTTCAATCCGGCCTTGCAGGCCCCTCTTTCAACGCACAGTTCAATGGTCACCCAGGGAGGTGTCGAGGAGCGCATGAATGCTCAACAGATGGACCTTGAAGAGATGCGTAAAAGCGTCGCGACGATGCAGAAAGACCAGCAGGATATGTATTCCGAGCTGAATAAAAAAGTCGATGCTTTGCATTCAACGAACGGCCCGGGTGGGGGAGGCCCTTCGGCCATGTATCGGACATCCGGTCCCGATGAGCGATTCACTCCGGAATATCAGGGCAAAGTCAACCATTTCAAGCAGAACCGTCTTAACTTCTGGGAATTGGAGGCGGGGAAATACGCCCAGCTCACGTCCGTGAAAGTCCCTCTGAGGGTGAATACGGATTCCGCGGACGATTCCGAAGCGCCCATTCAGGTCCAGGCATTCAATTATGTCATTCCCGCAGGGAGCCGCATCATCGCCATCACGGAGCAGCCCGTGAATTCAGACCATCCGGGCTATTTCACTTCCCGGATCGTCAGGCCTGAAATCCTAAAGGGCGCGACTCTCATTTGTCAAAACGGCCCGGAGCAGAATGAGCGGATCCCCGTTGCCGTCACAAAAATCGTTTTGAACAATACCGAATACCAGGTTTCAGGGCAGGTCGAGATGGGTTTTCCGGGCATGAGCGGGTCCGTGAACAGGCACTTTGCCGGCAAAATCCTTCCCGTGATGGCAAACGCCGCCATTTCCGGCGGCTTTGTCGCCTGGAGCGCGTCAAACCAGAACAGCACCAGAATCGATACCCGTGACGCCATTACCGGGGCCGTTGTGGAACAGACGCTTCCTCAAATTCAGAATGAAATCACAAAGTTCTCCGTTGACAGGCCCAATACAGTTGAGGTCGCGTCCGGAGCTCAATTCAGCGTTCTTCTGACTGAAAAACTGAATGTGAGGTCTTAAATGACGCCCGACACTCTTATGATCGTTGAGCAGTTTAAGAACACGCTTGCGATGATGCACCAGACCATGGTCCAGATGGGACCCATTGTCGAACACCAGCTGCAGGTAATCGCATCGCAAAGGCTGATTGCGAATATAATGCTCTTTTTCTGCTTCGGGGCGGCCCTGACCGCCCTGCTCTTTTCACTTAAATCCGCTCAAAATGCCCGGCACATCTGGAATGTCAGCATGAAAAAAAGATGGTTGGGACTTTTAATCGGCGCCTGGGCGCTTTCCCTGCTTCTGTTCAACGTGGTTCCCGGCATGATTCTCATGAATATGGACAAGCAGGTGTCCGGGATTTCCGCCAATTATTCGAAAGCACGCTTGTTTGGCCAGCAAAACACGCAGGAGGGCACGGAAAATGCTCAGACTCATTAGCCTCATCATGATGATCTTCGTCGGTGCTGCCCTTTCCCAGGCTGTTTACGCGCCTTTGACAAAGGCTGAGCGCAAACAGTTTCTCGCAGCATCAAAAGCCGTCGAAACAGCGGCTTCTGATAAGAATTATGAAGGCATAGCCCGCTTCGGCCCGGGGATCCTGCAAAAATACCAGAGTGTTCTGCTCGACCCGGCGACCAGAGACCTCAGGCCTTTATACCGGAAAATCGACGCCCTCATACGCAACGTTTCTCTTTCAAGCTCAATGGATACTTTTAAAACGTCAATATCTCTCGCCTTGAAAGCAAAAGATTATCCGGCAGCGCTTGCCGAATACGACCGGTTTTTCGATTTCCTGAAGCAGTTGAAAAACGATTCCCTTCTGGCCCTGCATAAATCCGGTTATGCCGAATGCATGAGGGAGTATTTTAATCACGTATCAGATCTCGATTCATTCAAAAAGCTATCCTCTTTAAAGAACGCCGATCAATCGTATCTCGACAGCTTGAAGAAAAATCTCGAGCTTTCGCACAGGGACGCCTTCGTAAGCATCTCCTCGTCCAATGATTTTAATGCGCTTTTGGAGTTCAAAAAGCAATATCCGGGCCTATATGATTCGGAAATCAACAATCTGATACTGAACCACAAGGCGAAATGGAGGCTTTCCATTAAAAGAAATCCCTCTCTTGATGAAATTGAACGCTATTACGTGGCTTTTCCCGAGGGGGACAGGCTGGTCGATTCCGTGTATCAGAAACTTCTCTATGACGACTTCACCAGTAAAATGGATTCGCCTTCGGCAATGAAATACATGGCGCATTTTCCAGACGGCAAATATTCGCAGGAAGTCCGCATATTTCTTGATGTTCTGGAGCAGCGGCAGCAGATATTAATGCAGCAGAGGATTCCCATGGAACAGCAGGACCAGCCTTCGCGATCGACTGAGCAAGGAAGTATGGACAATGGAAAAGGCTAGCGGCCTGCTATTTCTTTTTCTTATGCTTTTTTCCCCGGGCGAAGCCGGCATATCCGCGTGCGTCCAGCGGGCCTGGAGCACGCGAAGCAACGCTCTTATTTATTCCGCCGGCATCATGAGACCATCCGGCAAATCGTTTCAATACTATGAAGGCGGCATTCTTGCCCTTCCCGCATCCCGATCATCGGCGGCTATGAACGATACTGCCCGATATGCAAGGGAATACCTTCATTCGGCCTATGGCTTGTATGGAGGTTATTTCGTCAACCTGGCGCCCGTTTTCCGGCCCGGCATGATTTTCGGCACAATGATACGGGACGATGCGATTTATAAAAGCCATGATGATCGCGGCTTTTTTCTCAATTCATACAGTGATTTCCGGCTTGATTATTATGCGGCGTTTTCCATTCAGGCGGGAATGTTCTCGTTTATCATAAGCAATTACGGCATCGGCGGTGGCCTGAATTACCTGTTTTGAATCGGAGTATGAAGGAGTAGCCGCAAAAAAGCGCAATAGGCGCAAAAAGATCGTTCCGAGCTGTGCCGAAGTGCCTGCGCTGAACTATGCCGAAGTGCGCAAAAGGAGAAATTGGATTATTCATGCAGCCGATTAACATGCATTATTATTTTATGCGCCCTTTGCGCTTTTTTGCGGCGAATTCGTCATCCTGCCTTATA
>Ga0315289_10005512_pt1 | contig 18709 bp, 18 predicted proteins | sample YL17G11_40_MG_FD_203452 | JGI IMG/M metagenome (GOLD analysis project Ga0315289, IMG submission 203452) | Sediment microbial communities from Yellowstone Lake, YNP, Wyoming, USA - YL17G11_40 | ecosystem: Environmental > Aquatic > Freshwater > Lake > Sediment | place: USA: Wyoming | collected...
CGTGTACCTGGCAGTGATCCTGGACCTCTTTGCCCGCAGAGCCGTGGGCCATGCCCTCTCACGCAGCATCGACACGGCCCTTTGTCTAGAGGCTCTTCGGATGGCCATTGCGCAGCGCAACCCCCCGAATGGGATCATCCACCACTCCGACCGGGGGGTTCAGTATGCTTCCCAGGCCTACGTGGACACGCTGCTGCAGCACGGCTTCCGAATCAGCATGTCTCGGAAGGGAACCCCGTACGACAACGCCACCGCCGAGAGCTTCATCAAAACCCTGAAGACCGAGGAGGTCTATCTCTGGGAATACCGGACTCTGGCTGATGTCCAAAACCGACTTCCCTACTTCATCGAAGAGGTTTATAACCGCAAGCGGCTGCATTCCTCTCTGGGATACCGGCCGCCTGTGGAGTTTGAAGAACGGTTTCACCAAACCAAATCCTGTCCGGTTGCCCTAACTGCAGCTGTCTAACCGGAGGGGTGCAGTCCAGAATGACGGGCTCCCTTCAGTAGTCGCGCGATCAGTTTGGCGATCTAACTACTACTTTTTTCTAGCTATTTTACCGCTCCGAGTGGCGAGCTTAAACAGCTTTCTCGCTAGTTGTCGCCCAATAGCTATTTCAGCCGGCATCAATGATGTTTCCATGCCAATCCTTTGTAGGTTGCACGGGAAAGTATCATCCATCAATCCGCTAGTTCCGAAGGAGACGTTCACCAATCCGCTATTGTAGAGTTTCAAGAAAAAAGCCTCTGATACGTTATTATCCGAGTATGGAAAAGCGAATGCACCATAATCTAAACCAAATCTCTGCCTTATCGTTCTCACACTCTCTAAAGTTTGAAACAACTGATCTTTCAGCGAGAGCGAAGGATATGGCGGATGATCAATACTGTGAGCGCCGATCGAAAAACCATCTCGTATCAATCGCTCAATTTGATCTGAAGTGAGATATGGCCTGTGAATCAACAAGTAGTCATTGAAATCGATGTCCATCAAGCATGCTATTCTATCAAGAAGATCTTGTTGCTGGTACCTTACAGATAAGATGCCTTCTTTGATGTCCCTGAATTGCATGTTGCTCTTGACTAATACTCCCCTGATTTCTTTCTCTAATCTCGGAGAAGGCCTTTGCAGATACTCTACTAATACGCTCGCCTTATGTTGATAACATAATCCCTTGTTGTCAATAAAAGCGCTATTTACAAAGAAAGTTGCAGGAATTCCCTTTTGCACGAGAATAGGTGCAACCACCTCACTCATTTCTCCAAAACCGTCATCGAATGTCAATAGGAGGGGCCTATTGGACAACGAACGGGCATCTTGCAAGAATTCGAGAACATCAAACAAGCTGATTGAAGAATATCTTTTCAGGAAAAAATCCAAATCATCCTTGAACTGCTCTATGTTCTTATGCTTGTAAAGATGCTTAATATGCAGTTTTTCATCATCACTAACCATATGATAATAGGGAATAGTCAGATTGGTCTGCGTCAATTTCTCTATGGTGGAGAACGGGATCTTAGAGAAGATGCAGGATTTGATTCTCCCTTTGAGCGTCTGCATCAGTCTTTCCGCAAAAGCTCACTCTGGATTTGATAAACCTGTTCTTTCATTGTCCCTCGAAGGGACCTTAGCTTATCGATAAGAATACTCAAGAAATATCCCCTTGCAGTGTTGTATACATAAAGCTGCCCAATATGTGTTTCGTCTCTCCCTGCGTTACCAGCAATACCATGCTTGAATTCATATGTACCTGGATTACCCTCCGGATCAATCCCACCGAGGTCATACCAACGACAGCCCTTCCTCTTAAGCCATTCAATCATACACCAATGAAGAAGGTTTGAGCCATTCAACTTCAAGCCCAGGTCTCCAGTGGCCCCAAAGAGATATATTCCGGTATCCCCCATTGCCGAACAAATCACAGCAGAAACTGGTTTCCCCTGAGATTCGCAAATCATAATCTTCATCTTCAAGAATTCGGGGAGATCATTTTGAATCCACTGATACTTGTGGTAATCGACTCTCGGAATGAATCCCTTGCGTGCGACCGTTTCCTTTAACAGGATTAAGAAAGTCATGTACAATTCATTACTGCTGCCTTCTCTTAGATTCAAATTGCTTTTCTCCGCGTGGTTCAGGTGATGTCGCCAAGTTCGACCAAGATTTCTTCGCAGTTCTTCCATGGGTAACGAAAGATCCAGCAGAAGAGTTCGATAGGGTGGCACGGAAGTATTGATTTTAAATCCATGATTTTCAAAAATTGGCACAATTCCATTTTCAGAGCCTCTGATTTCATTGGGCCAAATCCTCAGCAAAAGGCCTCGGTTGAGGGCGTATTCATTTCTCAAAGCGTTGACCATCCGGCTGAGGGTTTCCGTGTTGCATTGCTTGTCACTTCTTCGCCAAGTCGGGCCCCTATAAATAGTTGCAATCCCGGCGTTGAGGAGGGGCACTTTCCTAATAGTAACCTGGGCCATGGCGGCAACGTCACCATCTTTCTTAAGGATCAGATGGCTCAAGTTCTTTTCACCGCTATGAACTTCCCCGGATGACCAGGTTTGATGGATCGTGGCATCTTGAAAGTGCGTCAACAACTCTGACCACTCATTCCGATCGACCTCATCAACCTCTACATGGTAACCTGAATCAAACATCTTTTGCACCATGTTGATCCCCAGAATTATCAACATAAGAGAAAAATGCTGAACAATCCAGTACTGTAACGATTTCCCTACAATAGGGTAGCACTGATAGCATGAAGAGTTCCGGGGAAGGCCTTATAGGGGAGCAGTCATGTACAGCAGACACTCTTACTGCACAATTCTCAGGTTCCTCGGAGGCGTGACTATAGTGACTATAAGTGGATGTGGATAAGTATATGGCTTATAATCTGGTAAGGCGTAAAGGAAGAAATCTCTATCCATCTGGATATGAGTTCTGACAAGATTTTCGTCCATTACATACACAGTGGCAGGATTGCCTTTATATGAATTATTCCAAATGTAGAGATTGTTGATCTGATCCTGGCAAGGATAGGAAGTGCAACAAGTACTATCAACAGGACATTGGGTGCAGCTATTCCTTGACCTGTAATTGGTCAATACAATGTGTTGACCTGTTACGTTGCTGCCTTCCATAGTATTATCATAGATAACTCCATTTCCCCCCCTAATGAACATATACCACACGGTGTCCTGGACGTCAAAGGTGTTCTTGTAAATCTCGTAGCTTACGGTCCCTCTTCCATAGAAACAATATCCATGAGCATCGACGGGATTTTCTAACCTCCAGCTCCCTCCGTACGCGCTAGCAGCACTCACTGCATTATGGCGGAACACGTACCTGCCACCGTAGCAAGAAGTAACAACATGCCTTGGAGGGTCACTCTCTGTGGCATCGTAGGTGAAGGTATTGTCCTCAATGAAAACGAAATCGCTCGTCCCAACGCTTTTGTCCCTCTGCCATGCCAACTCGCTATCCCACATTACATCTATGTCGCCTTCACCAACAGTATTGATGAAAGTGTTGTGGTCTATTACCCCTACGAAGTGTCCTTTTATTATCCAAATCGCCCTCGTTTGGCAGTTCTCGAATCTATTTCCGTCAATTCGGAATTGTGGAGCGTTACCATCATGCATATATATCGCTAATCCTTCCCTGAAGGAAAATCCCGTAATCCTCACAAGCATGTCTATATTTCCTCGAATTTCAAAAGCGCTAGTGCCACCTATTGTGATAACTGTATTGTCAATGCCGGCGCCCCGAACTGTTATACCCTTGCCTGAGATTTTGACGGGTGATGACCATGCGCAGTTCCCAGACGGAACGAGTACAACGTCGCCGTCAGTTGCAGAATCTACGGCTTTCTGCACATCAGTCCCCGAACAACTTACGGCTGTGAGTACCGCAGCATCTATATCAAGAATACAGACAGGATTGTATAAGAAACTCATCAGCAAGAAGAATTTGACAAGTCTTGGCATTTTTCTCTCCCTTCTATATGGTTTCAACATCCCTATTGCTACTCGTCTCTCTTGGCTTTTCTAAAGGCCCTAATGAAAATAAGGGAAGCAATTGTACAGCCTAACGTGAGAAAGGCCAAGATGTTCGGATATCTTGCTCCAAAGACAAGTGGGGTGAGAGTGCATTTGGTGATAATTCTTAGCGTTTCGTTCTTCCTAATGCAATTGGCAACGGTTGGTGAAATACCATAATATGACCTAATAAAGGCTCTGCCTACACGGCTTCTAACAAGATAGGTATCCCTGAAGTGCCTTAACGCCTGTACCTCGGGGGCGCCATCGCTTCGATAAACAGCAGTGGCAATAAAGCAGCCTCCTCCTCCACCCCCTCCACCGCCGCCTCCGGAGTCTGCCCTCTTTCGCGGGATTGCATAGCTGAGTTCATTTGAAAAAGCGCTCTCAAGTCCAGAAGTGGTATATGCCGTCGCAGCGAAGAAATAGACTCTATTCTCTTGAAGGCCTGCGATGACGCAACTCGTCAAGGGGCCTACATCCGAGACATGGGAATAATCCCCGCTGGCTAACCCATAATAAAGTCGGTAGCCTGCAATATCTGGTTCAGGGCTTGGATCCCAGGTCAATTGTATCTGGGCGGCATGAGAGGTTGGAACAGACAGGGGTGATAATGAAAGGAGGAGGAGCAGGAAAGTAAGCGCTATGAGGCAAAAAGGATGTAGATCGCAGGACTTATTCGAGATGGAATTGGTAGAAAGATGGGGGCAAGACATAGTGCACGCCCTCGGTCTTAATTCACAGGCCACAGGGGATCTAGCATTTAGGAGGCGCTGTTTTCGCCCGGCAATCCTGTGTCATATTGTCCATCGAACATCCCAAACCAGTGATTTCACAACCTATCCTTTGGGATTAGATATCTCGCGTGTGCCAGACAAGCTATTGCAAAGATAAATGTGACCAAAAGAAGAGACCCGGGATACTTGATTCCGTAGACCGCTGGGGTCAGCGCCCATCGGGTGACTTCCTTCAGCGTCTCCTGCTGTCGAATGTAATTCGCAATGGGTGGCGATGTCCTGTAATACAAACCGACAAAGGCTCTCCCGAGTTTGTTCGTCAGGAGATGGGTGTCCCTGAATTGCCTCAGGATCTGGACCTCCGGGGCCATGCAACTGCCGTAAGCAGCTGTGGCGATGAAACAGGCTCCGCCTGCACCCGCACCGCCATCGGACGAGGAAGAAGAGATCTTCGCCGACGTGGTGGATGAATTGGCAGAGGAGGCGGACAAGGCCCGAACGGAAGATGCATCATTTGGTCCTATCCCCCCTGGCGTGATGTCTTGTTGCGCGATCCCGGGGCGTTCGGAGAACGGGTACCCAACCTCAGCCGAGAAGTCACTTTCAATTCCAGAGGTGTTGTATGCCTTTACCGCGAAGTAATAGGTCTTCTTGTCTTGGAGTCCTGAGATCTCACAACTGGTCGAAAGTCCCACGGGGACCGTATACCAATAAGACCCGTAAGTCCTGCTGACAGGACCGTAGAATACGGTGTAAGACGCAACATCTGGTTCAGGGTTTGGATCCCATGCCAGTTGGACCTGGGCAGCCTGTATGTCTTGGAAAGGGTAGAATGGAACTAAAAGAGAAATTATTAGGACTGTGAGATGAAGATAATAACACGGCAACATCTTTGGCCGAAGATCGCCGCGAAGATATGTCTTTAGCATGCCGCCGATGCCCTCCTCTGAAGCTATTGAGTGATAAGAATTTCAGGCCTCGGGTAATGCAGACTTCCCCTGCCGGAATTGCCACCCTGTTCCTTCCAAAACCTGTGCCGGTGGCGTTGCATCCCTCTCCGTCGCAGGGGTTAGTACTTTGCATACATCTTAATCCATCTCGCCTGCCAAAAGCAAGAAAAAATGTGAGATGCGAAATCATGATCTTCATTTGATGTAACGAAGTCATTCAGCCTCACCCCGGGAGATGATGGACACCAGAGCCCTGTCCCTGGAATTGATTTGGGAGAGCCTCATGTACAACAAGAAACCCAGCATCGAAAGCAACAGAATCGAGAGCAAGGCTCCGGGATAGTTTACACCGTAGATCACCGGAGTCAGCGCCCAGCGGCTGATGGTCCTTAATGTTTCATGATCATGGATGAAATGGGCAATCGGCGGCGAGGTTCGGTAGTAGAACCTGACGAAGGTCCTGCCCGGGATGTTCGTGAGAAGGTGGTGATCCCTGAATTCTCTCAAGGCCATCACCTCTGGGGCCATGTAGCTTCCATAGGCGGCGGTGGCGATGAAGCAGTTCCCTCCGCCACTGCCGCCCCCGGACGAAGAAGAACTCCCCGCTGCAAGGGCCGAATGGGCAGATGAGGCGGATAGATCGCCGGAGGAAGAAGATGCACCGACTTCTCCCGAATTTCCGGGCTGCGAGAAGGGGTAGCGGATTTCGGCCGAATAATCGCTTAAGTCTCCAAGGGAATTATAGGCTTTTACTGCCAGGTAATAGATCGTTCTGGCATCGAGCCCTGAGATGGCACAGCTCGTTGCCGGGCCGACATCCACATCGTAGTAATAGGATCCGCTGGTGGTGCCATAGTAAACCCTATAGCCGGCGATATCCGGCTCGGGATTGCGATCCCAGGCCAGCCTGGCCGTGGTTGCCTGGGCATCACGGATTGAGATAGGCGCAGCAAAGGAGATGGTCGCAAGGGCCAAGAGAGACCAAAGGATGAGGCGAGGAAACCTTTTTGTGGTGCTATCGGCATGGAAATGTGTCCCGAACATGACAGAACCTCCCGCGTTGAAATCCTTGCGCCATGCGAATTTCAACACTTAGGAGGTGCTGTCTTCGCCTGGCAACCCTGCTACCCTATCCCCAAGAGGATTTAGGCCAGTGGCTTTGCGTCCCACCCTTTCGGAGTGGTTTGCCTTTTTCAAGTGTGTGTCTTTGTATCAGCTTGAAAGAGCGTCCTACCGGTCTCTATATTGTGCAAAAAAGATGCCAATAAAGGTAAAGGGGAACGGACTCCCGATTCCACCCGCCATCCCTGTTGGACGGGCTCGGCCGGACATCCATGGAGCCGCCTCATTGCCCCGCCTTCCTCAGAAGCTGTTACCTGGAGGTAACAATTTGGGTAATCCTTTTCCCAGATCGGTCCATGAGGGCAGAAAGGAGGGTGGATGCCTCCATGCCCTTGCTGTCTGGTGCTCACGATATCCTTGCCGCCCCAGGCCGCGTAAACCCATTGCTGGGGACTGCTCTGTTAATTTGAGACTTGATTTTCAAGTCCCTATGCTGCATAATAAAAACCGCTTACTGTTCGGGTGATAGCGGAACGATTCCCTTTTAATCACCAATTCTTCCGAGGATATTGAGGACATGATGGATTACAAAGCAACCCTCCACCTCCCCCAGACCTCTTTTCCCATGAAGGCCAACCTGGTCGAGAGAGAGCCGGCTATTCTGAGATTCTGGGAGGAGATGGGACTCTATGAGCGATTGCGGGAGCAGAGAAAAGATAAGCCGCGCTGGGTCCTCCACGACGGCCCTCCCTATGCCAACGGGCATATCCACATTGGGCACGCCCTGAACAAGATCCTCAAGGACTTCGTGGTGAAGAGCAAGTCCATGGCGGGATATAATGCGGCCTTCATACCCGGCTGGGACTGCCACGGCCTGCCCATCGAGCACCAGGTGGAAAAGGAGCTGGGGAAGAGAAAGGATGAGATGTCCCTGGCGGAGAGGCGCAGGCACTGCCGGGAGTACGCAGAGAGGTTTGTGGAGATCCAGCGCGCGGAGTTCCGCCGCCTGGGGGTCCTGGGGGATTGGGATCGCCCCTATCGGACCATGGACTTTCCCTATGAGGCGACCATCGTCTCCCAATTGGGGAAGTTTGTGGGCGGAGGGAGCCTCTACAAGGGGTTGAAGCCGGTGCACTGGTGTTCCTCCTGCCAGACCGCCCTGGCCGAGGCGGAGGTAGAATACGAGGACCACGCCTCCCTCTCCATCTTTGTCAAGTTTCCCCTGCAGGGGGATCCCTCCGGGATCCTCCCCTGCTTGGCCCAGCAGAAGGTCTCGGTGGTCATTTGGACCACCACCCCCTGGACCCTTCCTGCCAATTTGGCGGTTGCTTTCCATCCCCAGTCTGACTATTTGGCAGTCAAGGTGGCGGGTGAGGTCTTCATCCTGGCCAGCGCCTTGCTCCCCCAGTTGAAGGGGAAGCTGGGCTGGAGAGATCCCCAAGTCCTGGGCTCCTTCAAGGGAAAGATCATGGAAGGGATGAAGTGCCAGCACCCCTTCCTGAATCAAGAATCCCTCTGTATCCTCGCCGATTATGTCACCCTGGATCAAGGGACCGGGGCCGTCCACACCGCCCCCGGGCATGGGACGGAGGACTACGAGTCGGGCATCAGATATGGCCTCCCCATCTACAACCCGGTGGATGACCGTGGCCATTTCCTCCCGGAGATCAAATTCTTCGGAGGCATGGAGGTATGGGAGGCGAATGCGGCCATCATAACCAAGCTCAAGGAAGAGGGCATGCTCTTGGGCACGGAGACCCTGACCCACGCTTACCCCCATTGCTGGCGCTGCCGGTCCCCTATCATCTTTCGGGCCACCGAGCAGTGGTTCCTCTCCATGGAGAGAAATGGGCTGCGCCAGAGAGCCCTGCAGCAGATCAGGGAGGTGAAGTGGATCCCCCCCTGGGGCGAAGAGCGGATCTATAATATGATCGCCAACCGCCCGGACTGGTGCATCTCTCGGCAGCGCGTCTGGGGGATTCCTATTACCGTGTTCTACTGCAAAAGCTGCGGGGCCACGGTCGCCGAGCAGCCGCTCTTCGATCATGTGGCCTCCCTCATGGCCGATCAGGGGTCCGATATCTGGTTTTCCTGGGAGGCGGAAGACCTCCTCCCTCCGGGATATCTTTGTCCTCAATGCCGAGGGGCGGCCTTTGAGAAGGAGATGGACATCCTGGATGTCTGGTTCGATTCCGGGGTGAGCCAGGCGGTAGTGCTCCGGACCAGGGCCGACCAGGGCTGGCCGGCCGATATGTACCTGGAAGGGAGCGACCAGCATCGAGGCTGGTTCCACAGCTCTCTGTTGGCCGCCGTGGGGACCGATGACCTGGCCCCCTACCGCTCCGTCCTCACCCATGGCTTTGTGATGGACGGTGAAGGCAAGAAGATGTCCAAGTCCCTGGGGAATGTGGTCTCCCCCCAGGAGGTGATCGATCAATTTGGGGCGGAGATCCTCCGGCTCTGGGTGGCGGCGGAGGATTATCGAGACGATGTCCGCATCTCAGGGGAGATCTTGAAGCAGCTCTCCGAGGGCTATCGCAAGATCCGCAATACCTTGCGGTACCTCTTGGGGAACCTCTACGATTTTGACCCCCAGAAGGATTGCGTGGCCTATCAGGACCTGCTGGAGATCGATCGCTTCACCCTGCATCAGCTGCAGCGTCTGATCCAGAGGATTCGGAGGGCCTACGAATCTTACGAATTTCATATCCTCTTTCACGGCCTCCACAACTTCTGCATCCACGACCTCTCTGCCTTCTATCTGGATGTGCTGAAGGACAGGATCTACATCGCCAAGGCCGACTCCCCGCTCCGGCGCGCGGCCCAGACCACCCTGTATGAGGTGTTGGTGACCCTGACCAAGCTCATTGCCCCGGTCCTCTCCTTCACCGCGGAGGAGGTCTGGCAGCAGATCCCGAAAGGACCGCAGGATCCGGAGAGCGTCCATCTCTGCGTCTTCCCTGAATCCCAGGAGGGCTATCTCGACGAGGAGTTGGCAGAGCGATGCAAGAGGCTGCTAACGGTGAGGGATGAGGTGCTTGCGGCCTTAGAGGGGGCGCGCAAGGAGAAGCTGATCGGCAACTCCCTGGAGGCCGAGGTGAAGATCCGGGCCAATCACCTGCTCTATGACCTCCTTTCGCGCCATGAGGGAGAGCTGGCGGCCCTCTTTATTGTCTCCCGGGTGGGCCTGATTCCCGCGGGGCCCGGGGAGACCGAGGAGGGGAGGGAGTTGGAGGTTCGGGTTAACCGGGTCCAGGGTGAGCGATGCGAGCGCTGTTGGAATTACAGCGAGGCCCTGGGTAGGGATCCCTCTCACCCCACCCTCTGCCCCAGATGCACCGCAGTGATGCGGCAGATCTCAGGAAGCTAAAGTGGGCCAGGGCGGAAAAGTCTACTTCTACGGGCTGGCAGGCATTTTATTGGCAGCGGACCAGGCCTCCAAATTCCTGGTGGGCCAATGTATTCCTGCTTCCGCCTCCATTCCCATCATCCCTGGGTTCTTCAACCTCACTCATATCCTGAATCCGGGGGCGGCCTTCGGCTTTCTCGCCACCCAGGACGCCTCCTTCCGCAATCCTTTCTTCATCGGGATTTCTGCCCTTGCCCTCCTCATCCTGTTCTTTTACTATCGCCGCCACGGAGGATCGAGGCCTCTCTCGAGTGTAAGCTTAGGGATGATTGGAGGAGGGGCGATGGGGAATCTCCTGGACCGCCTCCGTCAGGGGGCGGTGGTGGACTTCCTCGACCTGCATGTGGGAGGCCATCACTGGCCGGCCTTTAACCTGGCCGATTCGGCCATCTCCATCGGGGTGGGATTGCTGATCTGGGAGCTATGGAGGGAGACAAGGAGGCAGGCGCCGGGCACTGCATCCCGGGGCGGCACTGGCCCCATCGCTCCGCAGATGAGGAAAGGTGGGCCCTGATGCATCCGATCCTCTTCAACATTGGACCTTTTACCCTCCACACCTACGGCCTCTTCATCTCCATGGGGGTGCTATTGACCATTGCCGTAGCGGTCAGGGAGGCCCGAAGGGAAGGCCTGGATTCACAGCAGATGCTGGATCTGGGTTTTTATCTTCTGCTCGCCGCCATCCTCGGCTCCCGCCTCCTCTATGTCCTCATCTTTTACCAGGATTACCTGCCGCGCCCCTGGGCCATCTTTAAGCTTTGGGAGGGGGGATTGGTGTTTTATGGGGGGCTACTCCTGGCGTTGCCGGTGGGGATCTGGTACCTCCGCCGCCACCATCTCCCCCTCTGGAAGACGACGGATATCTGGGCGGCTCCGCTGGCCCTGGGACACGCCGTGGGTCGGGTGGGCTGCTTTGCGGCGGGATGCTGCTATGGCAGACCGACCGAGATCCCCTGGGCGGTTATCTTTACCGATCCTCAATCCCTGGCGATCCTGGGTGTTCCGCTCCATCCGGTGCAGCTTTACGAGGCCCTTTGCAACCTCCTTCTCTTTCTTTTCCTTTACTTCTATCGTCCCCACCGCAAATTTGATGGCCAGGTCTTCTGGCTCTATGTCCTGCTCTACTCCCTGATCCGCTTTGCCCTCGAATTCCTGCGGGGAGATGCGCGGGGCTTCATCCTTCCCCCTTATCTCTCCACCTCTCAGGGGTTCAGCATCCTCCTGGTGGCCGCCTCCGTGATAATGCTCCAGCGTCTAAGAAAAATAAGAAAAAAAGGGGCGTGATGAAGGATCCGGGATCTGAGGATCACAAACCTGGGGAGCTTCACTACCTCGTCTCCGCCTCCGATTCCCATCAGCGGCTCGATACGTTTCTCTCCTCCCTCTCCCAGCTTTCCCGGTCTCAGGTGCAGCGGCTGATCGAGAAGGGCCGCGTCTGGGTGAACGAAAAACCGGGGAAGAAGGACCACAAGGTCAAGGCCGGGGAGGCGGTGGTCCTTTCCCCCTTGCCGGATCAACCCTCGGACCTCTGCCCAGAGGCCATCCCTCTCATGGTCCTCTTCGAGGACGAATCCATCATCGTCCTGAACAAGGAGCCGGGGATCGTGGTCCATCCCGCCCCAGGACATCTCTCCGGAACCTTGGTTCACGCCCTGCTCCACCATTGCCCGGACCTGGGGGCGATTGGGGGCATCCTGCGCCCGGGGATCGTCCACCGCCTGGACAAGGAGACCTCTGGCCTGCTGGTGGCGGCCAAGAGCCAGGAGGCCCATCAGTCCCTATCTTTGCAGTTCAAGTCCCGGAAGGTGAAGAAACAATATCTGGCCCTGGTCTTAGGGAAGGTCTCCCTGGATCGGGGGGAGGTGGAGGTCCCCATCGGCCGTTGCCTGGGGGACCGGAAGAAGATGGGGGTGAGGACCGGCAAGGCAAGGGCGGCGGTGACGCGCTATCGGGTCCTGGAGCGCTTCCCCGGTCTGACCCTGCTCGAAGTGACGCCCGAGACCGGGAGGACCCATCAGATCAGGGTGCATCTGGCGCATCTCGGCCACCCGATCTTAGGGGATCAGGTCTACGGGGGGAGAAGGAAGGCGGGGAGGGGGAGGGCCGGAGGAGGGGAGATCCTCGCCAAACGCCAAATGCTCCACGCCTGGCATCTAAGTTTCCTCCATCCGAAGAGTGGGGAATATTTGACCTTTACGGCCCCTATTCCCTCTGACCTGGAGGGGATTTTGGAGGCCCTGCGATCCACAATGGGGGAGGGTGATGTGGGGGAAGAGGATTGGGGCGTTCTATCTGAGGGGCGATCTTCCGCCCGGGCGAGGGAGATGGACCTTGAAAGTCGATGAGATCACCAATGGATGGGGTGATCTATCGGGGGAATCAGATCATCGTCGGGGCCGATCAGTTCATTGCCAGGCTGAAGGTCCTGCGGAGGAAATTCCTTTTCCTATGCCTTTCTTCAATCCCAGGTTCCGAACGGAAAAGCCTATGTGGTGGGGGTTGTAGGGGTGCCCTTACGCCCCTAACAGGGAGATCAGTCGTTCCTGGAGGGCCTGGGCAGGACAGGCACGGATGGCGATGAGTTTTTGCGGGGATCGGTGGCCTCCTTGCACCGAGAGCTGAGATCGCCTCAGTCCCAGTTGGTCGGCCAGAAATCGGAGACACGCCTCGTTGGCCTTTCCTTCCACCGGGGGCGCGTTGACGGAGATCTTGAGGCAATCTCCCTGTACCCCGACGATCCTCTCCTGGGTGGAACGAGGACGGAGGAGGATCTTGAGGAGGCACCCCTCGGGGCCTCCCTGAAGAAAAGGCAAGGGGGATTCGCGGCTATCTTCTCTCACCTGCCTCTGCCTCCGGCCCGCCTTCGTCTTCCAGGCCGAAGCCGAGTAGTTCCTGATGGGCCTGGAGGATGGATCGCATCTTGGCCCGGAGGGTGCTCCGCTGGCGCTTGAGCTCGGCGATGTCTGCCTCTACCTGCCCCAGGCGCGACTGTGCCTCTTCGAGGATCTTCTTGGCCTGGATCTCCGCCTCGCGGGTGAGGATGTGGGCCTCCCGCCCCGCAGCGTCCTTGATCTGCTCTGAGAGCCTCTGCGCGGTGATGAGGGTATTGCGCAGGGCCGACTCGTTTTCCTGAAACTGGCTGATCTCCTGGGCTTGCTGCTTCAGCTTCTCTGCCTGGGCCGCATTCTCCCTCATCAACTTCTCCAGCTGCTCGGCCATATCCTTCAGGAAATCCTGGACCTCCCCCGGATCGAAGCCACGAAGGCGTCGGGAGAACTGGGTCTGCATTAGATCGAGAGGAGAGATCTTCATCATCTGAGCCTCCCTGCCAGATCGATAAGGGTGCGAACGAGAAAGCTGCGTAAGAAGTAGATGATCAAAACCGCGATTGCAGGAGACAGATCAAAGCCCAGGCCGCTTCCCGGAATGATCCGGCGCAGGGGCCGCAAGGCCGGCTCGGTGATGGCGTGCAGGAATCTGACCAGGGGGTGGTAGGGATCCGGGTGCACCCAGGAGATGAGGGCCCGGATGATGATGATCCAGAAGTAGAGGCCGAGGAGCCAATCGAGGACTTGGGCGAGGGCCGCGAGGAAGTTGGCCAGAACGAACAAGGGGAGCCTCCTTGAAGTTGACCGCAACAGGCTGGGGGGCCTTCAGCGCGCCAGCTCCTGAGATCGGTGGGCGGCCGCCTCTGCTGCCTCTTGGAGGATGCCGCGGAAGTCCCTCTCCTCCAGGACCTTCAGGCCAGCCAGCGTGGTGCCTCCAGGAGAGGAGACTCGCTCTCGCAGGGTCCGGGGATCCTCCCCGGTCAAATCCACCATGCGGGCTGCGCCCAGAAAGGTCTGTACCACCAGGAGCTGGGCGACTTCCGCGGGAAGTCCGAGGTGCATGCCCGCCTCGCGCAGCGCCTCCATGGCCAAAAAGACATAGGCCGGTCCACTGCCCGAGACCGCGGTGACCGCATCCATTAAGGCCTCTTCCACCACGGCCACCTTCCCCACCGAGGAGAAGATTGATTTGGCCACCTCCAGATCCTCCGGGGTCGCATGGGGGCTCAGGCAGAGGGCGCTGGCCCCTACCAGGACCAGGGCGGGGGTATTGGGCATGACCCTCACCACCCGGGCCTCCCGCTGCAGCTCTTCGATGATCAGAGCGGTCGGGGTGCCCGCAGCGATGCTGATGAGGGTCTGGTCCGATCGCAGGGCCCCCTTGATTTCGCGGAGCACCTCCCTCATATTCTGGGGCTTGACGGCCAGGAGGAGAATGTCACATGCGGCCACCAGGGAGCAATTGTCCTCGAAGGACTTGAGGGAATACCTCTCGCGAAAGTACTGGAGGCGCTCGGCTCGTACATCGGAGACCAGAATGGATCCAGCATCGACAAGATGGGAGGCCAGGAGGCCGCGAATGAGGGCCTCCGCCATGTTTCCTGCGCCCAGAAATCCGATTCTCCTCCCTGAGAGCATCCTCCCCTCCATATCGGCCCTTTATATATAGGCAGAGAGCCTTTCAAGTCAAGCACTTTCGGCGCGCAGGGCATTTTAGCGTTGCTTTTGCAGAGGATTTGGTCTATTTTTGGAAAGCATTTTTCCCCTCGGGGGGCCCTGATAATGAATGAGAGAACTGGGGTGCTGTACCTTCTGCAACGGCTGCGATACGCCTTTGAGCAAAGTCGAGCATCCCGCACCGCGGAGCACTTGGCCCGGCAACTCTCCTCCCTCTCCGACCCAGTCTTACGGCTTCATAGCTTCGGCCAGAAACTACGGGAGATGTCTGCCATGCGGATCTCTCTGGGGCTACTGCCGCACCTTCTGCGCCAGGATTTAGTGGAGATTTCCCAGTATGAGTCCCCGCCTCCCGCGGTGAGGGAGAAGGCGAGCCGACTGGCCAGAAAGAGGGAGCTCGCCGCAACGCTCTCCCTGAGGGAAGGGGACTGATGGCCGGCCATTTTTCTCGGGTCTATGCCCTGGTCGCCGCCATCCCCTCGGGCCAGGTGACGACTTATGGTCAGATTGCCTCCCTGTTGGGAGATCCGCGGGGAGCGAGGACGGTGGGCTGGGCCCTGCACAGCAATCCCTATCCCGGGGTGGTGCCTTGCCACCGGGTGGTCAATAAGAGGGGCGAATTGAGCGGCGGGTTCGCCTTCGGAGGCCCGGAGGTACAGCGTTCTTTGTTGGAGCAAGAGGGGGTCTCCTTTCTGCCCGACGGAAGGGTAGACCTGGAAAGGCATCTCTGGCAGCCAGACAGGAGAGATGCCACCCTCATGGAGACCGTCCTTGGCCAGCGGGTCGCACCGGTTCATCGCAAGCGGGTCGGGACCTGGTCGCGGTCAATCTGAAGACCCTGCGGCGCTCGAGGGAGAGAGCGAGCTTTCCAGGCGAGGGCCATGTCCGGCGAGGGGAGGCCGAGTTGGCCTCCGGGGGATGTGCGTTAGAGGGGAAGGAAGCGACCCTGAGAGAGACTGAGCACCAATCCGTAAAAGGAGGAAGAACGCATGGAGGTCAGACCGAGTGCCAGCTATAGCCTTACGATGAGATTGGAGATCCTCAACCAGCCGGGGATGTTGGGCAAGGCCACCACGGCCATTGGGGAGGCAGGGGGGGATATCCGCGCCGTCGATATCGCCGGCTTCACCAAGGGGACCATCATCCGCGACATCACCGTCAACGCCCGGGATGATAGGCATGGTCGGGAGATTGTGGAGCATGTGAAGAAGGTGGCGGGGATTCATGTGGTCAGCGTCTCCGATCGCACCTTCCTCCTGCATCTGGGAGGAAAGATCGAGGTGGTCAACAAGACGCCCTTGAAGACCCGGGATGATCTCTCCATGGCCTACACCCCAGGCGTGGCCAGGGTGTGCATGGCGATCCACGAGGATCCGAAAAGGGCCTTCTCCCTCACCATCAAGAAGAATATGGTGGCGGTGGTGAGCGATGGGACCGCAGTCCTGGGATTGGGGGATATTGGGCCGGAGGCGGCCATGCCGGTCATGGAAGGCAAGGCGATGCTTTTCAAGGAGTTCGGTGAGGTAGACGCCTTCCCCATCTGCCTGGCTACCAAGGATGTGGATGCAATCGTAAATACGGTCAAGTACATGGCGCCCACCTTCGGCGGGATCAACCTGGAGGACATCTCTGCCCCGCGCTGCTTTGAGATCGAGGAGCGTCTAAAGAAGGAGATCGACATCCCGGTGTTTCATGACGATCAGCATGGCACGGCGGTGGTGGTGCTGGCCGCCCTCATCAACGCCCTCAAGATCGTCAAGAAAGAGTTCTCCGACCTGAAGGTGGTCGTCTCCGGGGTAGGGGCCTCCGGGGTGGCCTGCAGCAAGATCCTGATGTCCGTGGGGGTGAAGAACCTCATCGGGATCGATCGCGCAGGGGCCATTTACAAGGGCCGCAAAGAGAACATGAACTTCATCAAGGAATGGTATGCGGAGCATAGCAATCCCCAGGGCCTCAAGGGGAGCCTCATGGATGTCATCGAGGGGGCAGACCTCTTTTTGGGCTTGTCCGGGGCAGGGCTCTTCCCGGTAGCGGCTCTAAAGAAGATGGGCCGGGATCCCATCGTCTTTGCCATGGCCAATCCCACCCCTGAGATCATGCCGGAGGAGGCAGAGCCCTATGTGAAGGTCATGGCCACCGGCCGCTCGGATTACCCGAATCAGATCAACAATGTCCTCTGTTTCCCCGGGCTGTTCCGGGGCGTCCTCGATTGTCGGGCCCGGGAGATCAACGAGGAGATGAAGATCGCTTCGGCCAAGGCCATCGCCTCAGTGGTGGGCAAGAATGAGTTGAGCCCTGATTATATCATCCCATCGGTCTTCCACAAGAAAGTGGCCAAGGTGGTGGCCTCGGAGGTAGCCAAGGCGGCCTATAAGACGGGGGTCGCCCGGAGACACAAGAAGTTTATCTCCCTGTATTAGGTCTGACCTGCATTCCAACCCGATCCATGAAAGGTGGGAATGGAGAAGAAGATGGACAAGGGAAACGGTCCCGCCGCCGCTGAGAGGTCATGAGCGGGAGGCGGTCCCTCAAGAGACAGGGCCGTTCGGGTCGGAGGATTGCCCTCAGCCTCCTTTTGTTGGGCGCCCTCCTGACGGCCCTCGTCTTTTTCCTCTCCCGGGCCCATCTCTTTCCCTTCCCTCCGGCAGAGAAGGTGATCCTCGGTGAGCTGAAGAGGGGGGAGTCCCTCTCCGCTTCCCTCCAATCGCAGGGACTCTCCCCCGCTCTCATCACCTCTATCATTCAGACCCTCCACCCCCTGTTCGACTTTCAGAGGAGCCAGCCTGAGGATCGGTATCGGCTGGTGCTGGATGGGAGGGGTGAAATCCGGGGCTTCACCTACCAGGTGGGCCTCCTGGACTCCTACGAGATCAGGAGGGTGGAGGGGCGGCTCCAGGCGCAGAGGAGGACCGCCTCCCTCGAGGGCCGGAGGGTCCTCGTCGAAGGCACAGTGGAGGCCTCGCTCTTTGAGGCCCTGGAGGACCTGGGCGAGCAGGCTTCTCTGGTGATGGACTTTGCCAGGATCTTCCTCTGGGACATCGACTTCAACACCGATCTGCGGGGCGGGGATCGGTTTCGGATGGTGGTGGAGAAGTTCTATCTGGGGGACCAATTCGTCAAATATGGGCGGATCCTCATCGCCCAATATGAGAATCAGGGGCGAATCTTCATCGGGATTCATTTCAAGGACAGCAAGGGCAATGAGGGCTATTTCACCCCGGAGGGGAGATCGGTGAAGAAGGCCCTGCTTCGCTCCCCCCTGGAGTTCAATCGCATCAGCTCCCGGTTCACCCGGTCCCGTCTGCATCCCATCCTGGGAGGATATCGGCCGCATCTGGCCGTGGATTATTCGGCCCCTCGGGGGGCCCCGGTCTGGGCAGTGGCCGATGGATCGGTCGCCTCCTGTGGATGGTCGAGAGGAAATGGCAATTGCATCATCCTGAGGCACCGAATGGGCCTTTCCACCTACTACAATCACCTCAGCCGCTTTGCCAAGCGCATCCACAAAGGGGCCCGGGTGAAGCAGAGGCAGGTGATTGCTTATGTAGGTTCCACCGGAATGAGCACCGGCCCGCACCTGGATTACCGCATCAAGAAGGATGGTCGATTCATCAATCCCCTGCAGAAGCTCACCCTGCCCGGCATCCCGGTGGCCAAGGCGGACCAGCCCAGGTTCTTGCAGGCGAGGGGGGAGTTGGTGGGCCTCCTCCACAAGGCCCCCTCTCCGAAGCCGGACTCCGAGCAGATGGGGTCAGGTCTTGAGAAGCTGTCCAACGGTTGACAATTTCAGGACACCGATAGTGATCAAGATTATCTTAGAATGTGAATTGTTCAAGAAAGGGAAAGGCTGAGTCTTTCCAGTCATCCCTCTTTGGTCCTGGTGCTTATTTCCCTCCTCTTTTCTCGTTCATACGGGGCAGGACGCCAATTTCAATTTATATCGGTGAATCTTTTTAATGTTATGGGAAATGGCCATTAGCAGTAGTTCAATCGAAAAGCCCATTAAACCAC
>Ga0315289_10005514_pt1 | contig 18704 bp, 21 predicted proteins | sample YL17G11_40_MG_FD_203452 | JGI IMG/M metagenome (GOLD analysis project Ga0315289, IMG submission 203452) | Sediment microbial communities from Yellowstone Lake, YNP, Wyoming, USA - YL17G11_40 | ecosystem: Environmental > Aquatic > Freshwater > Lake > Sediment | place: USA: Wyoming | collected...
CACCGAATAAAAAGCCGCAAGGATTCCAGGTCGCCCCGTTCCTTATAGCCGTGAGTCCCGTCGGCGCCGGGATCCAGGCGCAGGGCTTTGCCGTCCAGCCCACCGACATCGCGATCGGCGACGTCGGCGCGGGGTTCTCCGCGCAGGCCAACTTTTTCGGGCCGACAAAGTACGCGTGGAACCCGATCCTCGGGGCGGACATCACGCCCCCGGACAAGAGGGGCCGCCCGCCGGCCTGGGCGAAAGACTTGCCCCCGAAGACGGGAGCTGCGGCTGCTGCTGCTGAGGCTTTAGCCGGGAGGGCGAGGGCTTCGGCTTCGGCGTCGTCAAACGCAGCAGGAGCAGCATCGTCGTCTTCCTCGCCCTCGGGCAGCGGAGGCGGGAGCAGCGATAGCAGCAGCAGCAGCAGCATCGTCGGCGATGTCGACCCGTCGGCGGGCCTTTTACGGCGGCGAAGGAGGAGCCTCTTCCTTGCAGACTCGAGCGAGGGAACAGTGAGGGGCAGCGACGCCGGCAGCTTCGACGGCGGCAGCACGGGCGACGACGGTGCCGACGACGGTGCCGGCGCAAGTGGTCTGCAGCGGCAGCTCAAGAGGAGGATTCTGCTCTCTGTTACGAGCTCGAACGATGGAGAAGGCAGCAGCGACAAGCTTGGTGGCCGAGGCGACAACAGCAACAACGTCCACGCTGGCGACGGATCCGCCAGCGAGGCCGCCGCCGGAACCACAACCATCTCGGGCCAGAAAAAGCTCATCCTCAACCTCGACGACCCGTTCGATCTCAGCAGCGACTTCCCCAGCGACTATAGGAACTGGGCCGCGGTGCTCTCTCAGGTGCTGCTGAAAAAGGAAGGGTTCGGGAACGAGAGGAAAAGGAAGAGCGTTGATGATCTCGGCGATGACCTTAGCAGAGGCAGCAGCAGCAGCGGCGACAAGTTCGGAGCAGCTCTCGCTCCGGACGCTCGTCGGGACGCGGTCGCCGCGCTCGAGCGCGTGATGCTCGCGACGCACGGCCACCTCGCCAAGGCGGCTTCCGGGGAAGAGTTTTTCCCTCGATTCCACCTTCGAGATCCCGTCTTTGAGGCCGAGCGCGGCCCCAGCGCGACGGAAGCGGCGGCCGTCGGGCTGCACCTGCCGCCGTCGGCTTTTTTGCTTCCCTCGTTCGTCGACGGCGGCGTGGCTGCTGCCAGCAACAAGTCTACCACCACCGCTCCGAGGAAGAAGAAAATAGCAAACACCCGCTTGTCGGCAGACGCCACGTTCTTCAACTTTAGCCCGTGCGTCATCTCTGAGAGCGCGACGGGCAGCGCTGCGTCGCTGACGGGACTCAACTTCGCTCCGAGCTTGATCAACTTTGCAGCTACCGTGCTTTCGGCGCAAGTGACAGGTGAGATTTGTTTTTCCAAGTCTTGCTTCTTTCCAGCTCAGCCGTCGTCTCACCTCTTTTTTCATTTGCTTTACGTCGAACAAATAATGAAAAAAACGTCGCAGGAATCAATTGGGCCCCTCAGCTCATATTCGTCAACAACGTAGGAGCGCAAGCGGTACCCCAAGGTGCGACATTTTTTTCTTTTTATTTTTTCCTCCACCGGTTGAGAGGGACAAAGCGAGGCGATTTTTGGTCATCTTGACGCGCGAGAGGCCACCGTTGTCGAAAGTCGCTCTGAAGGAGGGGTTTGAGCAAGTGAGCGCCGGGATGCAGCGGCGGCGTCAGCGTCGGCGGCAGGGTTGTCTGCCGCGGCTGCAGCGTTGCGAAGCAGCGCCTGCGAGACGCTCCTCGTCGACCTCTGCTTTTTCGCCTGTCCGCATGGAGCGACGAAGGGGGCCGCAAAGGGGCTTGCCGGGCGCGCCGCAGGTGTACCAGGAGCGACGGGCGCCGGGCTGGGCTCGACCTTCGCGCCGCGGGGCTTGGCGGTCACGCCGCGGGGCTCAAAGGGCTCGCAGGGGATTCGCCTCGAGCGACGGGTGTCGAACGGGGCTGGCGAATCCCAGTCCCACGATTTGTTTTTCCTCATCGTCCAAGCCAAAAAAATGACGGAAAAATACAGGCTTCAACCTAAACCCCGCGCTCATCTTCATCGGTCCCATCGGCTTTAATGCTCAACCCATCGTACGTAAAGTTTTTATTGATTTCGAAGAGGGGAGCGTTGGAAGATGGAGACGTTTTAGGGCGACGTTGGGGAAGGGACCTCTTTTGCCTCCTCTCCACCAGCGAGTTTCTTGAAGAAGGGGAACACAGTCGCGTTTAACACACTACAAACACTCTATCCTCATAAAACAACCCTTAAAACATCATCATCATCACCGTCGTCGTCGTCATCATTATCGTACCAGGGAGCAAACATTCAACCCGTGGGCATTTCGATCGCGCCCGCTGGTTTCTCGGCGTCTGCCTCGGGCGCCCTCGTGGCTCCGAAGCGCGTCTCGATAGGAAAACTCGGCGTCGTCAAAAACGTCCAGGGTGTCGTCTACGCGCCGGTCGAGGTGGACCTGACTTTGCCCGAGGGCGCCAGCCAGCCCTTTCACACGGACGAGGTCTCGCTGCCCGAGTCTGGGAATCTTTAAAGACGAGAGAGGAGAAGAGAGGAGGAAGGAGCCTTTTTTGCCCCCCCCTCCCCCCTCTCAGCTCGTCTAAAAAGTGACGCCAACCTTTTCTTCTCTGTTGAAATTCTCCTGTATTTTATTATCTTCATCTCTCTTACACGTTCTCCTCTTTTATTGACGACGATGCGCGCAAAGGTATTGCTGAAAGCGCACCAGGGAGCAGGTCATTTGAGAACAAGGGCGAGAATGAGCGGGGCATCGTCACTGGGAGCGCTGATGTTTGCTTGTTTTTGTTTGTGCTGGAGAGCGGGGGGAAATGGGACTCCTCTTCTTCTTCTACTGCGGCGCCACCGCCGCCAGAGTCGAGGCCGAGGGAGCAGCGGACGCTCCGCCGCCGCCGCTGCCGCCGCTGCTGCCGCCGCGAGAGAGGCAGGGAAAGAGAGGGAGTGCAAAGCACCCTCCTTTTCTTGTCATCGTCGTCGTCATCGTTTTGCCGCCGTCGTCAAAGCGAAAGAGAGTGAGGAGAGAGAAGAGCGAGTCTCCTTTTTTTCTTTTTCTTGAGGTTCCTTCTCGAAATTGTTTATGTTTAAACAGGAAATGAAACGGTGGTGGAAATGCTGAACCGGAATAATCAGCCAGAGATGGGGGGATGGAAAAATGGTATAAGTTGGAGGAGGAAGGAACAAGAAGGGGAAAAAAAGAGTGAGGGAAAGAGAAGAAAGGAAGGTCGAAGGTCGAGGTCCGAGTTTCTCCCTCTCGCTCTCTGTCTTCCCCTCGCGACCCCGCAACTCTCCTCCCTCTCCTCCCCCAAGAAGTTCCCATTTTGTTGTGAGTGCGAATGATGCTCGTTTTTTGTTTTCGACGCGTGACAGTGCGATGTTTAGTTTGTTTTTGGGTTTTCTTTTCAAGTTGGCATTTTTTTGTCTTTTTTCGAAATTGTTTTTATCCCGTTTTTCGCAACGTGCGTTGGTTTTTTTAGTTTTTGAGCGGTTTGCTGTCTATAGTTTGCGAGTTTAGTGTGCTAGCTTTAGTGCTGTTTGTTTTCTTGTCTTGTTTGTGCTGGAGAGCGGGGGGAGGGGGGGGGGGGGGGACTCCTCTTCTTCCTCATACTGCGGCGCCGCCGCCGCTGCCGCCATAGTCGAGGCTGGCGGAGCAGCAGCGGCCGAGGACCCCCCGCCTCCGCCGCCGCCGCCGCCGCCGGGCCGCGAGGAGGAGGTCGGGGGCTCCCAATGCGCGGTCCCCGTCGTCGTCTCGACGTAGAAGGGCAGGCCCGAGGCGCCGTCGACGACGACGACCCATCCCTCGGGGAGGAGGGGAGCGCCGGCCGCGGCGGACGAAGCAGTGGGAGAGGGAGAGGGAGAGGAGGCCGTCGCCGCCGCCGCCGCCGCGGCCGCCGCCGCTTCTTGCCCGCTGCCACTCCCGCGCACGCGCCCGCGGCGCGAGCGCTGCTGCTTCCCCGGCGAGGCCTCGGGCTGCTGCTGCTGCTGCTCCTCCTCCTCGACGGAAATGGCAGCCTCTCGCTGCTGCTGCTGCTCCGGCGCCGCGGCCTCTTCCTCTTCCTCGACGAGAGCCTCTCCCTCTCCCTCTCCTCCTTCTCCTCCTCCGGCAACGACCGCAGCCTGCGCCGCCCTCGCCGCGGCCTCCTGGTGCTGCAGGTAGAGCATCATCTGGTGATCGCGGTGCTGCTGCTGCTGCTGCTGCTGCTGCGCTTGGTACTGATAGTGATGCTGCTGCTCGGAGGCGGAAGCGGATGAGTATGGGAGATAGCCCTGCTGCTGCTGCTGCTGCACCCTGCCGCCGCCGCCGTCGCGGCCCCTCCCTCTCGCTCCTCCTCCTCCTCCGCCCCCCTGCTGCTGCTGCTGCTGGACCCCGCCATAAGGGACGCTGCTGTACTGAGCCGAGGCGTATCCGTAGAGCTGCGTCGCCCCCGCGGAGGAGGGAGAAGAAGAGGAGGAGGGCTGCTGCGGAGGGAGCTGCTGCTGCTGGGAGTAATAGCCATAGAACGACGGCGGCGGCGCCGCGGTCGTCGCCGCCGCCCCAGAGAGCGCCTCGCCTCCTCCGCTGCCCCCGCCGCCTCCGACCCCGCCTCCGAACCCCAGGGAGTAGTGCTGGTAGTGCTGGTAATACGCCGCCGCCTGCGCCGCGGCCGCCGCGGCTTGCTGCTGCGGCGGCGGCGGCGGCGAAAAGACCTGCGCGGAAGAGGAGAAGCGCTGCTGCTGCTGGAAGCCATGAAACTGCTGCTGCTGGAAGCGCTGCTGCTGATGGAGCGGCGGGAACGAGCCCGGGGGGGAGGCAGCCGCCTGCTGATGCTGCTGCTGGAGGCCGAAGCCGAAGCCTGCGGAGGGCGAGGTCGAGAAGTATCCCTGCTGCTGCCCCGCGCGCGCCGCCGGGGGCGGCATCGCCATTGCCGACCTGCCTCCTCCGCCGCCGCCGCGCTGCTGCATCTGCTGCTGCTGGCGCCCGAAAGGCTGCTGCTGCGGCACCATCATCCCCGCCGCCGCGGCCGCCGCGGCCCTCCCGACCATGAGCGCGGGGCTCGGATGCTGCTGCTGCTGCTGCTGCGCTTGCGCCTGCGGCGCCGGGGGCGAGACAAAGGCTGCGGCGGCCGAGGCCCCCGGCGACGGCGGCGCGCCTCCTCCGCCAGCTCCTCCGCCTCCGCCGAACACCAACCCGGGCACGCTCCCGCCGCCGATGACCTCCTCGACCGCGGCCGCGCACGCCGTGACCGCCTGCGGCGCCCCGCTCAGCGCCGCGCTCATCGGCTCCGTCGCCTGGTCGATCTGGATGTTCACGCCAAAGTGGCGCTGCAGCGCCTTGACGGTCTCGCCGCCGCGGCCGATCAGGCGGCCGACGACGACGCCGGGCACGGCGACCGACGCCCTCGCGCCGGCCGCCCAGCGCGCGACGACGGCCTGCGTCGTCGCGCCCGGGCCCCCCTCGGCCAGGGCGCCGACCATCAGGCTCGCGCGCCACACGGCGTCCGCGGTCCCGCGCACGTGCACCCTGCGCGGCTCCAGCGGCGGCACGTCCTGGTCGACGGCGATGTGCGCGCCAGAGGCCTGCTGCAGCGCGCGGATCGTCTCGCCGCCGCGGCCGATGACGCGCCCCACCGCCTCCGGGGGGCAGGCCAGCGTGCGCGCCGTGGCGGAGCCGAGGCCGGGGAGGGAGTCCGGGTCGGGCGGGGACTCGGGCTCGAATCTCTCGAGGCCCGAGGGCAGCGTCGCGAGCAGGAGCGGCTTGTCCCTGGGGCCCGCGAGCAGCGCCGCGGTCGCCGACGGCTTGGGCTTCGGGGGGGGCGGCTCCTCCTCCCCCTCGGGCTTCTCGGCCTCCTCTTCCGGCTGCTGCTGCTTGGGCGGCGCCGCCGCCTTCGCGGCAGGGTCGGCGGCGGCGGCGGCGGCGGGGGGCCCTCCCTCGGCCGCCGCTCCCGCCGCCGCCGCCGCCGCCGCGCCCGCTGCTCCTCCCTTGGCCGCCTCCTCGCCCGAGCTGGGGGCGGAGCCCGCGGCTCGGGCCGACGCGGGCTCCTCGGCGCGGCGCGGCGTCGCCGTCGTCGGAGCGGCAGTCTGAGCGGCGGCGGGGGCGGGAGACGAGGCGGCGGCAGCGGCGCCCCCTCCCCCGTCGCCGCCGCCGCCGCCATGCTTCCCCTCTCGGCTGGCTTTGCCCCCGCCGCTGACGGCGTTCCCTCCGCTGTTCCCTTCTCCTCCCCCTCCTCCCTTCTTCTCCGCAAGAGACAGGCTCGCGAGCGCGTCGGCCGGGACCGCGGCCGGGGATCTGGGCGTCGCCGGCGGGGAAGAGGAGGGGGAGCGCTGCTGCTGCTGCTTTTGCTGCTGCTCTTGCTGCAGCTGCTCGCCCTCGGGCGAGGCCGAGGTCGAGGAAATCTTCGCCGAGGCGATCTCGCCCGACGACGCTCTGTCGGCGACCGCCTCCGGCGTCGGCGGGGCCTGCAGGCCTGTCTGGGACTTGGCCTGTCGTTTCGTTTCGTTGTCGTTTTATTTTTCCATTTGATTCGGGTAAAAGGGTAAGCGAGAGAGGGCTAGAGAGCAAAATATCAGGGGAGGCGAAAAGGAGAGGTGTCCCTCTCTCGTCGCGCGAGGAGCTCGCATCCCTCGATTTGTCGCCGCCGAGAGGGATCGAGCTGGGAAAAAAGGCACGAGCCTTGCTCTCCCTCTCTCTCAACTCGCTCGTCCTCCACCGGTCGCTCCGTCAGGCAGGAACGGCCTCAAGCACCGCGAGTCGATTGCGAGCGCGGGTTTCGGGTCGAATGAGACGCGAGGGCTCGCTGCGAGAGGCCGCTGCCGGGGCACCTTCCTCATCAGTGCGCCCCGTTTGTCGGTCGGCGGAGGATGTCCCCCCCATCGAAAAAAGAAGAGCGGCTAGCAGCCTTTTCTCTCGCCTCATTTCTCTCTCCCTGGCTCCCAGGCGACGAAAAAAATCAGCGCGCCGGACGTACCTGGACAGAAGGGCGCTCTGAGGCCGCGGGTGTGCGGTCGGCAGAGGCCATGTTTTTTTGAATGACAGGGACCACTCGGCCGGGCGCCTCGATGGTTTGCTCGCTCGACGTTTTTTTCTTTTCTTGCTCTTACGCCTCTCTCCCTCTCTCTAGCAAGCTAGCTCGGTGCAAAGAGGAACGAGCGGATCTCGCGAGCGGGTGTCAGAGCAGCGAGTTCACGGGGAGGGAGAAAGCGGATCGTTCGAGGAGAGACGGTTCGCGGAGAGATGGCTCTCAAAGCGAGACCCAATGAAAAAGTGGAATGAAAAGAGCCCCCTTAAGAGCTTTTTTTTTTTCACGCTCCAGTACAGCAGCTCGTACTTCCTCTCTCTCGCTCTTCCACCTGCCTGGGGCCTCTCTTTCCCCCTTTTCTCCTCGCTCTCCTCTCCTTGCTCGTCCATCCCGTCGTCAGAGAGCACCTTCATTTTACAAAAGCTCGGGTTTTCCCCACGGTTCAAAATCGCTTACCTCCTCCCGCCGTCCTCCTCCCCTCCGACCTCGGCCTCGGCCGCCGCCGCTGACGATGCCTCCATTGCCTCCATCACCGAGAGTAGCGCCGCGTGCAGCCTCTCCACGGCCCGCTCGGCGTCCCCGGCCCGCAGCGACGTCGCGATGCGCAGGACCGCCGTGCTTCCGGCGCCGCCCTCTTCAGAAGAGTCGGCCGCGATGCCAACCAGCGGCGGCGGCGGGGGCGCGGCGGCGGCGGCCCTCGACGCGACGTGCCGCGCCGCCGCCGCCGCGCGCGCGACGGCCCTGTCGACCGCCGCCCCCTCGGGGTCGGCCCCGCCTGCGGCCCCCGCCAGCCCCGGGTCCCGCTCGCAGGCCTCCCGCACGAGCAGGGCCTGGTGCTTCGGCTCCATCGTGACCAATATTGGGACGATGGCCGGGGGCCCCCCGGCTGCGGGCGGGCGGCGGAAGAGCTGCCGCTGCTGCTGGCGGTGGCGGTGTTGGTGCTGGTGCCGGCGGCGGCGACGAGGCCGTGCTTCCTCTCCTCCCTCCTCCTCCCCCTCCTCCTCTCCCTCGCTTCCCCCCCCCCCCTCCTCCTCCTCCTCCTCCTCCTCCTCGTCTTCCTCCTCAATCTTCTCCTCCCAAGCCCTCGCCAGCGGGGCCGCCAGCGCCCCCGTGAACAGGCCCGGGTCGAGTCCCCCGCCCTCGAGGACCGCCGACCTGCCGTCGCGCGCGGCCTTGAGCACGTCGCGCGAGAGCGCGGCCCGCAGCGCGCGCGCCTCGCGGTCCCACTGCTCGGCGTCGAAGCCGCCGTCGTCGCCGCCGGCGTCGCTCGGCGGCTCGCCTCCGCCTCCGCCGCCGCCGCCGCCCCTTGGTTTTGGCTTTGGCGTCGTCCAGGGGGGCCGAGAGGGGAGGGGCCCGCCGCCGACGAAGGAGCACCCGCCGTCACCTGCGCCGACGGCATCGCAGCCTCCTCTCGCTGCCGCCGACGACGGAGGAGTTTCCCCGCCGCCTCCCCCCCTCCCCTTCCCCGCCCCGCTCCCCGCCCCCCCGCGCCGCTCCTCCCCCCGCAGCGCCTCCGACAGCGCGTCCACGTGCACTGGCGCCCCAAGGTTCAGTCTCGCCGCCAGCGCCGACGCCAGGGCCGATTTCCCGCTGCAGGGCCCCCCGCAGACGAGCACGATGAGGCCGCGGCGCGCGGCGAGGAAGCGGGCGACTCGGCGGAAGCGCGCCGGCGCGTCGGGGCCCAGACTGCGTTTTTTTTTGTTTGTGATTATTTATTTTGGCGGTTTGAGGAGCGGAGAGGAAGAAGAAGAGGAGGAGGAGGGGGTCTCTAGAAAGTCGAAAGCGAAGAGATGCTTTCCCCCCTCTACTCTGTCTCGAGAGAGAGAGAGAGAGAGAGAGAGAGAGAAAGGAAAACAAAGGGGAAGGAATAGAAAAAACTCACCCCAGCTCCTCGAGCACCGCGAACAGCTCCGCCTCCATGTCCTCCTGCCCGACGTCGAACGCGCCCGCATCCACGAGCCGCTTCTTCAGAGCGAGGGCGGCCTTTCGCGCCTTGGCGGGGGGCACGGCCGCCGCTGCGAGCGTGCGGGCGACGAGGAAGCGGGAGAGAACGTAATAGTGCTGCCCGCCGCGGAGCCAGACTCGGACCTAAATGGTGGGATTGAAGTGAAAGAGGGAGAGGCACGGGGATTGATTCGGATGAGAAAGCGCGGGGAGAAGGGACGGCGGCGGAAGAGAAGAGGTCGAAGAAGGCGAGGGTGCGAAAACAAAAGTGCAGCTAGAAAGAAAGAGAGAGAGAGCTCATCGAAATCTTGTTTCTATTTTTACTCGCCTTGACGAAGTCGTACTTGGACGCCGCGTTCAGCTGCGGGTACAGTTGAGGGTGCTGCCGAGTGGCTGCCGAGTCGGGCGCGAGGAGAGGAGACGCCGCCGCTGGTCTTCGAGGGTGCGTAATCATGATGCGAGCATTCCGATTTTTTTCTTTTTTCGTTCTGCTGCAGCGGGAACGTTTTTTTTTTTTTTCCATCGGGTGTTATTCCAGTTTTTTTTACGTAGTTCTATTACAAACACAAAGCAGGATACAAGCGGGGAATTTTGCATGCGTTGTCGGTTCTTTTCAAGTTATTGGTCGGTTCTCGTGGTTCTTTTTCAACCTCTGCTTTCAAAAAATTGTCAGCTCGCGAGCGAAAAGGTGGGAGGAAAGAGGTTGGGGAAGAAAAAAACGAGACTTTCTCTTTTCTCTCTTTTTTCATTCCTTAAAGTTCCTCTCTTCTCCTACCTCCTCGCTGCGGCGGCGGCTGCCGCCTCGACGTCGACGCTCTCGACCGTGCCGACAGCCACGGGCGCCGAGGGAAGAGCAGAAGCCTCGGCGGCGGCCTCGTCGCCCGCCGAGTCCCTCCCGCCGGCGGCCCGAAGCCTCCGTCTGGAGTTGGTCGCCGTCGCAGACGCCCCCGCCGCCGAAGAGCCCGCGGCGCCTCCTCCGCGGCCGCTGGCGCGCGAGCCGAACGAGTTGGACAGGCGCGTCCACAGCTGCCTGACGCTCGAGCTCGAGCCGCCCTCGGCTGCAGGCTGCCCCGGGGCGGCTGACCACTGTCCCGCGGACCACGCCCTCGAGAGCGAGCGGCCGCGGCCTCCTCCGATGCCGCCGCCGCCTCCGATCCCTCCCCCGCTGCCGCTGCCGCTCCGGCTGCTGAGGCCGCTGTTGGACCCTCCCTCGAGCGGCGCGACGCGGCCCCCCGCGCCGGCCCCCGCCCTGGCGGCCGGGGTGACGCGCATAGAAACGGCCACGAGCCTCGGGCTGTCCTCTCCTCCCTTGGGGCTGCTAGCTTTGACGCCGCTGGCAGGGGCGATGATGCCGACACCCGCTTTCGTCGGTAGCAGGGCGCAGAGAAGCAACTGGACGACGCCGAGCACGCAGCCAAAAGCGTTGGGCGCCCAAACGAACGGCCGCGCGATCGCGAGCCCGTACGCGGTCCACAGCGCCGAGTTCCCCGTGGAAACCACGGACAGCGGCCAGTTGGCGAAGATCGTGGCGCTGCAGCGAGTGCGAAGCACGTGCGCGAGCGACGAGAGCGGCGACGAAAAAAAGGCGATGAGGATGAGGTTGGCGGCCGCCCCCCACATCAGCTCGTGCTGCGCCGCGGTCATCGAGGGCAGAAACGCCTGGACCCCGCCGCAGGCCATGATCAGCGCCGACGAGGCCAAGGCGGTGACGGCGATGACGTTGACCGTCCTCTTGGACTCGGCGTCCGTGCTCCCCGAGTCGGCCGCCAGCGAGACGGCCGAGACGGTGTAAAAGAGCCCCAGGAGCGTCCCCAGGGCGTTGCAGAGGAAGATGTAGATGTCGGGAGGCGACGTCGCGACGGAGTAGGCGACCCAGCCCGCTGCGTTGCCGAGCATGAGGACGAGCGGGAGCGGGTTGAGGTCCTGGTTGTTTTTGTTTTGTTGTGGAGTTATGTCGAGTTTTTTTCGGTGAGATGACGGAGGTTGAAGAAAAGGAAAAGAGGTTTGCCTTCGGGGCGAGTCAATTGGCTCGCTCGGCCCCGCGTGTCCCGCAGAGGCACCAGGGCTCGAGTTCCCTCTTTTCTCTGCGCCCGAAGCGAGGAGACCCTGGCGCGCTCTATCCGGCTCGCAAGAGAGAGAGAGATAAAAGGGAAAAGGCCTGCACGCATGCCTGCAAGGCGCTTCTGCTATTATTTTTTTCAGTTTCGTCCTCGTCACCGGGGAAAAAAGGAGGGCGATCGAAAGCCAGCCCTCCGCCTCGCTCGAGCTCGGCGGAAGGTTTCCTTCGTTCCTTTTCCAGGCTAGTTGGCAGGGAGAGGTGCCTCCGATGGCATATCTCTGATGATAGTTGTCGCGGTTTCGAGGTCCAGGAGACGGGAAAGCGCGCGAGAAGAGGCGGAAAGGGTGAAAGAATGAGGGTGCGCGTGCCGAGCCGATGGGGGCATTCTTGCGTGGCATTTAAGGGAGAGAGAGGGAAAGAGAGTACAACTTTCCCGCGCCGCCACGCTTCGCCCTCTGCTCTCCTCGCCGCCGCTTCGAAGGCTCGCACGAGCCTCGTTCATTGAAGACGAGGAACGCACACAGAGATGAAGAACAAATAAATGACAAAAAAAACAAAAAAACTCCATTCTCACCCCGAGCGCCCCGCGCCTGCGCGCCGTCATCACCGCCTTTGACGGCGCGAGGTACATGAAGAAGGAGATGATCGTGCCCGCGACGGGGACGACCTTGCCCAGGAGGACCCCGGGCATGGTGTTGGGTGGGGGAAGAGAGCGAAAAAGGGGGGAGAGGTGCCGGGCGAGGAGGAAGCTTTTGTTCCTTCAGGGGAATTTCGAGGTCGAACGGAGGTCGAGGTCGAGGTTGTGAAGTTTTTTTCGATTAACGGAAAAAAACGCAGCCGCCTCGCTCTCGAACCGATTCTCCTTCGACGCCTCCCTTTTCCCTCCCTCAAGAGCTCACTCCACCCTCTTTCTGAGAGGTCTCGGGCTTCAAATCCCTCGGTGCGCTCCCGAGAGAGGCGATAGAGGAGGAAGAGCGAGCGTCTTCCCTTTCGAAAGGTGTTGTCTTTGATACTTTTTTTTCCCTCTCTCTTTTCAATTTTTGGTTCGGTTTTTGAGGAGAGCCCATTTTTCGTCCGACATAGGGGGAAAAAGAAAAAAAAAGGCTGGCAAATCAATCGAGTGTTCTCGTTGCCACCGTCCTCTTTACGCCTTCCTCTTTACGCGCGCGTGGAAAAGAAAGAAAAGGCGCACCATGAAGCTATCCGCGCGGCAGCGCAGCCCGGCGATGCCCGGCCGAGGCCCCAGGGCAGCGGCGACGCCGCTTCCTCCTCCCCCTCGATCGCCTCTCTCGCTCCCTCGCCCTCGCCCTCGCCGGCGCCCTGCGGCCCCCTCCGCCGCCGCTGCCGCTCCCGCCCCTCCCGGCCCCGGCGAAGAAGCCCCTCCCCCGCCGGCCCTCCTCCTCCCCGGCCCCGATGGAGGCGACCCGCGAGGAGCCCACGCCAGGAACGCTGCGGCAATCTCGTATTTCGTACGGACGTTCCTCGACGACGAGTGGAGACTGGAGCTGAGCGAGCACTTGCAGCTAGGGGAGGCGGCGGCGGCGGCCTACAAAGAGGCCGTCGCCGCCGCCGCCCCCCCCCCCTCCTCCCCCTCCTCCTCCTCGCCTCCCTCCCCCCGGGGGCCCCGGCTCGACGTGGGAGACGTCCTCCTCGCGGTCGCCTCCGACCTCTCCGCGCGCCCCGAGCTCTTCCGAGAGACCTTCACCGACGCGTTCGAGGTCGCCAACAAGGTCTCGGAGCTGCTCGTCCACGACCTCTCCGGGGGGGAGACGGAGTGCGGGTGCGTCGGAGAGGCGTCCGTCGCGCTGATGGTCGAGGCATTTGAGTTCGCCGACGGGGAGGTGAGAGCGAGAGGGGGGGAGGGGGCGGGGTGAGAGAAAGGGGGGAAAAGAGGGCACCCCTTTTTTCGCTGTAAAATTACACGAAGTTTTTTCTTCCGTTTTCGTTCCTTTTTTTTCCGCTCTATATCCTCGCCCCGGAGGCGGCCGCGGCGGCGAGGCACGCGTCCGTCGCCGCGGCCAGGTCCCCGCCCGAGACAACCAGCGCGCCCAGGGCCCGCCGCGGGTCGAAGCCCATCGCGGTCAGCTGCCGCAGCGGCCGCAGGGACCTCTCGAGCTCCTCGGCGCCGCCGCCCCGGCCTCCTCCCGCTGCTTTCGCCAGCTCGGCGGCGGCGGCGGCGAGGGCCACCTCCTCGCGGGAGGCCTCCCGGTGCTCTCCGAAGAGCGCGGACCAGGGGTCGGGCGGGGTCCAAGGGGAGGAGGAGGAGGAGGAGGAGGAGGAGGAGGGAGCGGCGCCGTCGTCGTCCGCTGCTGGTGCCGCCACAGCCGCTGCCGCCTCTGCTGCCTTCTCAGCTTTCTCGACCGCCCTCCTCTCGGCGTCGAAGTCGAACGCGAAGTTGGACCTCGGGACGGCGTCGGCGCCCGCGGTCGGGGAGGGGGAGTCGGCCGCGGGGATCAGGACCTTGTGGACGGGGTTGTTCGGGGAGGAGAGAGAAAGGGGAAGGAACGAGGTTGAGAGGGGGAGTCGTCGATCGATTGAACTGTGCCAGAGGCAACGAGCAAACGCATCGAGACCCTCTTGCTCTCTCGCTGTTTCTCTCTGCTTCTCTCGCTGCAACTACTCGCGCGCTTAAATGAAGACACGAATCTCTTTCTCACCTGCGGGGCGACGCGCAGCTTGGAGCTGATCTGGACGCGCAGCAGCGGGAATAGCGGGCCGTCGCCGCTGAAGCTCGTTGCGGCGCCGCCGAGGCTCCCTCCTCCTGCTCCCGCTGTGGAGCCGGCCGTGGCGGCCAGGGACGCCGCCGGCGTGGACACGTCGAGAGACGGGTACATTTGCCTCTTCGCCTCCTCGAGGCGCTAAAAGCTGAAAGCGAAACAAAAAAAAGTGACTGGTCTTGAAGAGAAGAACGACTTCTGTTTTTTTTTTACTTTTTCGACAGAAGGCATGCCGGGCGAGATGACTTCAACAGAAGAAGAAGAGGCCTCGCCACTCGACAGCTTCTCCCCGCCTCGCGAGGTGACCCACCGGCAGCAGCAGCCGCGAGATGGAGACGTGATTGTCGCGTCTCCCGACGCGGAATCGAAGCGAGAAGCGATGGATGGAGAGTGTGGTCCGGGCGCCGAATGCGGCGACGGAGAGAGGCTCGTCGCCGACGCCGTCGTCCAAGAGGAAGAGCAACCTCGTCAGAGACACGAGCTCTTCCTCGCCCCCCGCGCCCCCGACGTCACCGTCGGCACTGCCCCTCCTCCTCCTCCTCCTCCTCCTCCTCCACCGCCACCTCCACCTCTCGCTACTCCTCGCCGGGCGCGGCGGATCGCCGGCGGCGAAGACCCGGCCTCGACCTGCCCCTCGCTCTCCAGGCTCCTCGCCCTCATCGCCTCGGACTCGCAGGCCTTCCAGCACCGCGGCGCGGTGCTGCGGGTCAAGCAGTACCTCCGCGCCGACGCGGGCCCCAGGGAGCTCGACGCCGTCATCGAGGCCCTGCGGTTCAACTCGCGGGTCGAGGCCCTGTATCTGCAGAACTTTGAGCTGGGGATGGGCGACGCGCAGCTGCGCAAGCTGACCGAGACGCTCAAAGTCAACAGGAACATCTGGGCCCTCAACGTCGGCGAGAACTTTGGCATCAGCCTCGGCGCCTGGCGCGAGTTCGCCGACGCGCTGCGCGAGACGAGCGTCTCTTTCCTGTACGTCAGCGAGCACCACCTGGTCCGCAGCGCGCCGCCGCTCAAGCCGCTGATGCGGGCCGCGCTGCGCTCCAACAGGGACCGGCTGCTCCTCGAGGGCAGGGTCCCGTCGGTCCAGGTGGCCAGGCTGATCCGGAACATGTGGTGGAACCCGACGAGCTGGCTCGAGAGGCTCGGGGTTGGGACGCGGACGCCGAGGGACGTGATCGAGGGGGAAAAGCAAGGAGGAGGAGGAGAGAGCGGCACTGGTGGCGGCGACAACGGCGGCAGCGAAAGCGGCGGCGCTTGGCGGCGGCGCTCTTGCGCCAAGGGCGGCAAGAAGAAGCCGCCCCCGACCCTGGTTCGGAAAGAGGACAAGGGCGATTACGAGCCCTCCAAGAGGCCCACGAGCCGCGGCGCCGCGGCCCTGAGGGCCGCCGAGGCGCGGCGGGAGAGGTGGGAGGTGCTCAGGAGGGCCGCGCGCGAGGCGGTGGCGAGGAAGGGCGCGGCGCAGGCCGAGAGGCTGAGGGCTGAGGCAGAGAGGCTGCGGTCGGAGGAGGAGACGGTCGCGACGGTGCGCGGTCTGGTGGCGAGGGCGGTTTCGAAGGCTCTGGAGGCCGCTGGCGCCGTCGCCGCCGTCGTCGTCGTGGAGGGGGGCACGAGCGGAGTCGCTCCTCTCGCTCCCCTCCTCGCCTCTTCTTCCTCTTATTCTTCTTCTTCTGCTGCTGCTCTCTCTTCTTCCGCTCCGCTGGAATCGAAGGGGGCGGCAGCTGCCAGGCCCTTGTCTCCCCGCACGAAGAAGAAAGAGCCGGAGCCGATGCTCAAGCGAAAGGGCGAGGAGGCGGCGGCGGAGGAGGACGTGAAGAGGCGGAAGAAGGGGGGAGCGGCGGAAGGACCCCCTCCCTCTCCCCGGCTCCGAGACGGCAAAACCGTCCTTTTCCCTTCGTCTCGCCGCCTCAAGCCCTCGCAGCTGCTCCCCCGCCTGGGCAAAGCGGTCCCCCGCGGCGCCGCGGTGCCGCGGAGGCCTCGCTGGTGTCTCTTCGACGAGAGGAGGTCGAGGGGCCGGAGGAGCGCCGAGGGTGCCTTGCGGGTCTTGGAGGCGCTGCTCGGCGGCGAGGAGGAGAGGAGGAGGCATTGGTTCGAGGGAGCTGCCCGACCGCAGAGGGCGCCGAAGCAGAAGGAGACGAAGATGCCGAAGGAGAAGAGGTAGAGGCCGCCGCCGACCGCGCTGGCGCTGAAGCGGCGGGCGGCGAAGGCAGAGCGGGCGGCACTAGCGGCGGCGGCAGCGGCGGATTTGGCGGCCAAAGGAGGAGAAGAAAGAGGGGGAGAGGGAGCTCTCTCTTCGCCTTTGCTGCCCTTGCCCCTGCCGCCGGCGGAGCAGGAGGCGCCAGCAGGACAACTGGCAACTTCGCTCCTGCCTGCCGCTCCGCAGCAGCCGCCCCTGCGCCTGAGGCTCGCTGCCGCGCTCCTCTCGGGCGCTGCGGCGACGGCGACGACAGCAACAGCGCCAGAGGAGGAGGCTCTTCAGCCCGCGCTCCCTCCCCCTGCTTCAGAACAGCAGCAGCAGCAAGAACATCAGCAGCAGCAGCAGCAGCAAGAACGTCAGCATCAGGATCCCCCCTTTGACCTCGCCGGCCAGCTGTTCGAGACCCTCCCCGAGTCGGCGATGTAAAAAAATAAGAATACAAAAATTCAATGAGATGATGTTAAGAGACGCTTGCAAGTTTTCGGGGAAAAAAACACGGCAACAGAAAACAAAAATATCCCTCCCCCCTCTTTCTCCCTCTCTCTCTCTCCTGAAACTATATAGTAACCTTTTCACCTCCCAGCCACGGCGTCGTTGATCCTGTCGAGCACCCCTCCGGCGCTGAACATTTTCTCCTGAACGGCGTCCCACCCGCCGAAGTCTTCCTCGACAGACAGCAGCTTCTTGACTTTGGGGAAGTGGCGCGGCTTTCTGACTTTGACGACGGGGCGAAACCCCGCGTCGTTGAGCTCCTGCTGCGCCTCCGGGGTGAAGCAGTACTCCACAAAGGCCCTGGCGGCGTCCTCTGCGGCTTTCCGGGAGTAGGACGGCCAGCGGCGGAGGTTACCGTCAACGGTCGCGACGGGCATCTTGACTTTGATGTTGGAGGGGGGGACGACGTAGGGCAGGGGCGAGACCTCTCCCGCCTCGTTGGTGGCGATGATCTCGTTCTCGTAGTTGAGGAGGGCGTCGCCTGGTGCGTCGTTGGTTGGTTTGAGGGGTCGATGGCGTTGTTTTTTGAGAAAGGGGGCGGGAGAAAACGAGGGGCAAGGGGGAGCAGAGGGAAAGACGTGAGTTTTTTTTCCTTCTCTCTCTGCTCTCTCTTGTTCCTCTCTCGCTCTCTCTTCGGGACTAAACAATCCCTCTCACCTTTCCCCTGATTGTAGAACGCGTCCGACGCCTCCCGCGCGTCCCTCGGCTGGATCGAGACGTTCCGAAACACAGCCTCGCAGAAGGCAGCGGCCGCCGCGTCGCCTGCCTCCGACCGCGGTTTCGCTCGATGGCCCCACAGCGCCAGAAAGTTCCAGCGCGCGCCGCCGCCCGTCTTGGGGTTGGCGGTGATGACGTTGAGGGCCCGCCGAGGCGGCGAACCGGGAGGGGAGGAGGAAGAAGCGGGGGGAGCACCGAGCTGCCCCCTCGCCAGGTCGTCCCACCCCGCGATGTTGAGGGGGTTGCCCTCGCGGACGACGATCCCCACCACCGACTCCGCCACGACGCCGCCGTTCGGCGCCCTCTCCCTCCAGTCCGCGTCTATCAGGCCCGCGTCGGCGATGCGCTGCACGTCCAGGGGCAGGGCCAGCGCCACGATGTCCCCGGGCAGGCCGTCGCAGATCGCGCGGGCCTGCGTGCCGCTGCCGCCAAAGCTGAGACGCCAGCGGACGGCGACGCCCGTCTTCCTCTCGTACTCCTCGGAGAACATCTGCGTGATCCTGGCGTAGGCCTTGCGGGTGACGGCGAAGGAGACGAGGGTGAGGGTGACGTGCTTCACCTTGGGCCTTTCGCTGCCTCCGCCTTTTCCCTCGTCGTCGGTCTTGGAGGGCGCCGCCCCGCCGCCACGGAGGCGCTCGGGGCCGCCGCCGCCGTTGCCATCTCCGCCGCCGCCGCCGCCGCCACCGCTGGACCAGCGACCGCCGCCGCCGCCGCTGCTGCCTCCGATGCAGGTCGACGGATTGGCAAGAGCGGCAGAGGCAAAGGCAGCGAGGGAGACAGCGGAAGAGGCGACAGCGGCGGCGACGAGCCTGTGCTGGGGCGCCCTCCTCCTTTTTCCCTGACTTTTGCTTCTGCTGCCACTCTCGGAAGGAAAAGAGTCGGAGGAGAGTGCAGAGCTCGCGCGGCAGACGGGGCGTGGATCAGTTCTGTAGTTCGTGTGCGTGGAGAGAGAGAGAGAGAGAGGAGAGGAGCGGCGAAGAGGCAAGGGTGAGGTCGAGGTTTTCGTCATCGGCGGCTAGATCGGAATTCCTTCGACCCAGCAGCGCGTTCAGCCTCTCTTCTTTCGAAAGCGAAGCGCATCACGCAGATGAGACCAAGATTTGTCGCACCTGGAGTCGGGAACAGCAGAGCGACAGTGGCTTGCGCGAGAAGCCGGAAGCGGAGGATTCCTACCGCTCGTTGAGGCGACGAGAATCATCGAGGGGCTACCGGCGGCGGGGGCGGCAAAAGCGGCGACTCGCATTTGCCTTTTTTCCGAGGTGCCGAGACCTCTGAGTGGTTCTTTCTTCTGGCTCGCGGGGAAGCTGCGATTCGAACTGATATCAGCGACACAGCAGCGAGGAGAGAAGGAAAGCGAAGGCGAATTCAATAAGTAGTACAAGAAGAAGATGCTACAGAGTTTTTTCCCGTTCTTTCGTGTTTTCTCTCTCTCTCTCTCTTTTCCTTCCTCTCTTCCTTTTCTCTCTCTCTCTCTCTCTCTCTCTCTCTCTCTCTCTCTCTCTCTCTCTCTCTCTCTCTCGCACACACACACACCCCCCCC
>Ga0315289_10005515_pt1 | contig 18700 bp, 15 predicted proteins | sample YL17G11_40_MG_FD_203452 | JGI IMG/M metagenome (GOLD analysis project Ga0315289, IMG submission 203452) | Sediment microbial communities from Yellowstone Lake, YNP, Wyoming, USA - YL17G11_40 | ecosystem: Environmental > Aquatic > Freshwater > Lake > Sediment | place: USA: Wyoming | collected...
CAACACACTTGGGAAAACCGAAGTCCTCTTGAGCCAGCGTCGGACAGCCGCAAGAGCATGAGGAGAGGCATTCCAATCGACCGATTGGTGAGATGGCTCCCGTTCGTGAAGGCACTACGCAACTTCCTGCGCGCTCAGCCGGCGGATGTCATATCGGCATGGAGCGACGCGGCGGTGTCTGCGGCAAGCTACAGATGCCCAGGCTGGATCTCTCCGGGGAGGTCATTGGCAAACACCGGGTGGGCATAAGGCTGATGAGCCTCGTATCCTACCTCTACATCGTGGGGAGGATGCCCAAGGGAGGTACAAAGAAGGTTCTTGAATCCCTCTACGGGCTGCAGCTGGGACTTGGAGAGATCAGCAAGATACTACAGAAGGTGGCGGAATGCCTCTCCCAGCATCTCCCGCGACCAGGCGGATGAACTGTATGAGGGATGGCAGGATGCGGTAGGGAGGATACTCACGGAGCGGACTGGGCGACGGCGATGTCGGAGGAGGCTCGGCCGCGGATGGCCCTGACAATCGTGCCGTCCGGGAGCTTCGCGCAGCTCGAGATGCCGGTCGCCATGACGTACGCATCCAGGCCAAACCCCGGCGGCATGGCGAGACCTCCGGTGACCACCCGGACGCCGAGATGCCCGGTGTCCGCTGTGATCCCCGAGCCGTCGTCCATCCAGAAACAGCCCGCCCCGACCTCCGTGACCCTGCCCCAGCTCGTGACCAGCAGGCCGATGTTGTAGAGCCCGGATGCGCCGGTAACACCGGATGTGTAACTTCCCGGAGATGCCCCTCCGAGCACGAAGTTCGGCAAAGCAAGCGCCGCCAGGGACGACCCTGAGTACTGCGTCACCGAGAAGGCGTCTATCTTCCGCTCTCCGGTGTCGGCGGTCGCAAGGCGTCCGGCGACATCGGCGGATACCCACTGGGGAACCGAAGTGCCCGCCGGCCACTCGACCCGGATACCGCCAGACCGGTCGGGGTTCTCGACGTAGAACGCGCCGCCGATCTGGGATGTGCCCGCGGTGACCATTTTTCCGAGCATGCCTACCTCTGTGCCGTCAGCAAGTTGATGGCAGGCGGAGGTTGTCGGCTTGTTCAGGAGAGAGTAAATGATGCGGATTGCCTTCGCCGGGTCGTAACCGAATTCCGCGGCGGCGATGTAACCGTTCCGGTCAATGACGAACCAGCGCCCGAACGGGAGCCCGGTATTGGGCTGGGCATAGGTATTCTTCCCAGTAGTGCCGGTCTCGTCCCAGATGATCTTCGCCCGGAGGTAGAAGTTGTCCCAGACCGTCCTGAGCCAGCTCAGCGTCTCACCATTCGCGCCGCCCTGGTTGAAGATGACGGCGACGACGTCCGGGTTGTCCTCAAACTCCCTGATAATTCCGTTCTGCATGTCCGCGACCGCGGGCATACACGCCGGTCACCACGAGCCGTAGACGTTGAAGAATACCACCTTCCCACGCTGCTGGGAGAGCGTGAAGCTTGTCTCGGTCCACTGACTCGTCACCGGATCCCTGGACTGCAGAGGAAGGGTGAAGTCAACCGCCGGCTCACCTGGATCGAGGTTCGCCGTGCGGGCGAATACCTGAACAGGCAAGGGATTCTCGTCGGGGTCATTTGCAGCGAACTGGACGGCGCCCGATACCGAAGATGTGCCGTTGTAGGTGATGCCGAAGCTCGTGCTCTGGCCGGGAGCAAGTGTTCCGCCGCTGTAGTTGACGGAAATCCCTGACGGGGCTGATACGCTGCTAATGTTCAGGTTTCCCCGGCCGTTGTTGCTCAAAGTTACCAACTGAGTGGTCTGAGCCGCTGGAAACCGGATACGCTGCTGGCTGCCGTTGATGTCGGCCTGCGTGCTCTGGGAGGCAGGCTTGAGCTCGTAGATATCCGTGTAGTTCCAGTCGGCGACCAGGACGCGATTGTTCTCGGCAGCGCCCACTCCGCAGCAGATCCGGAGAGTGCCGCTTCCCCTTCTGGTGCTGTTATCGCTCGCAACTAGGGTCGGCAATCCTCCGCTCACGTCGAAGATGCGAATGCCGGGATACGTCGAGACGGCCAGGTAGTCCCCCACCCAGGCCATGTCCTCCGCAAACGCCCCGTTCGTCGAGATGACCTGCCGGCTGCTCAGGTCGCCACCGTCATACACAGCCAGTCCGCCGGTTCCAAGGGCCAGGTACACCTTGCCGTCCCGCACGGTCACGGACTGTGCCGTGCCGACTGCCGTATTCAGGTCCTCGCCGTTCACGTACACCGGACTCGCCGGATTGCTGACATCCACGACCTTCAGGCCGCCTGCTCCGTCGGCCACGTATGCTGTGTTTCCTGAGACTGCGATGTCGAAGCAATCCACAAAGCGCGGATCGTCCAGGCTGCCGACCTGGACGGGGTTTGCGGGATTCGTTATGTCGAACACGCGGATCCCACGGCTGTGGGCGGTGACGTAGAGGTAGTTGCCCGAGATGCACATCTTCTCCAGGAGCGTGCCTGACTCGCCGACGGTCTTGACCTTGGTGAGTGTGTCGCCGTCAATCCGCACGACGGCGAATCCCCATGCAGATGCGCCCGCCGATCCGAACGCATTGAGGTTCACAAACACATAGTTGCCGTGGAGATAGAGGTTCCTGGCGTTCAGGCCCGTCAGGCGGAAGATGTACGAGTTGGGGTCGCTTATCAGGGAATTGATGTCCACGAGCGCGAGGGCCTGGTAACCGGCGATGATCGCCCGGTTGTTCCCGATCCCGATTGCCGTGAGCAGATGATCAACTCCCTGGCTGCTCTGGCAGTTGTAGCGGCAGACGTAGTCGAGCGTCATAGGTGCCGCGCACGCCAGGTGCACGGTCGCCAGCATAAGAATAAGGACGGCGAGAAATCGCATGACATGGCCCCGCGACTGGTATTCCGGGGTCCGGGGGGCGATATCGGAGAGAACGCTCCCACCTCCAATATATGCGAGTCGTCCCCTCCTGTCAATGGGTGACGGCAAAAACAGGTACTAATACCGGCACGGCCCGCGGTCCTTTCCCACGGGGGAACCCGCGGAAGACGAACCGGTCGGGCCCGTGCTTGCGCCAACGCGGGGACCGTTTTCACGGCGCAAGGAGCATGCTGCGGGAAATCCGTCTCGGCAGGTCGGGGAGGCACTGAAGGCGTTACGCCTTGACGACGAAGTGCTCGACTGGGTGGTGACGGCGCTCAAAGAGAGCCGTGCCGACGAAAAGCGCTACCACGACGAGGCCATAGCGACCCTTCAGGAGCAGTACCAGAAGCTCCAGAACCGACTCGATGCCATGTACGTGGACAAACTCGACCGCAGGATCACCCAGCAGGCTTATGACGCAAAAAGCGAGGAGTGGCGACTTCTGAATTGCGTACTTTCGAACTCCTTCTGGAAGAGCGGAGAACTCATCCCGAACTACCGAAAACCGTTCGATTTGATCGTGAATTCGCGGCAGAAGCCGGTGGAACTGACAGGCGGTAAATTCGACAAAGTGGCCAAAAATGAAATCTGGCTCCCGTTCGTGAAGGCACTACGCAACTTCCTGCGCGCTCAGCCGGCGGATATCATATCGGCATGGAGGCACGCCCTTGACGCGCTTGCCTGACCGAGCAGAGCCACAGGCCGGGTCCTCCACTACCCCTTCAGGGCCGAGTTTCACGCCCAAAGAGCCCGAGTTCGTTAGTCTTCGCGTTATGCCTCTACCCAAATCCCCGGCACGTGGCGTCGTTCAATCGGAGCGGGGAGAACAAAGTGCAGTGCATCTCGCAGTCCTCGCATACAACTACTACGCCCGAGACGACGACTGGACCGACCTGGTTTAGGCCCTGTTCGACCGCTCCCTCGCCGCTTTCCCCAATCAATGATACGAAGCCGACGGTGGATCGCTAATAGAACCAGGTATCCCGGCAGAGTAGGCAGGTTCTCGGGCGCATGCGGCCGAACCGGGCATGCTGCTTACCAGAGTTGGCGATGGTCTTCTCCACACGGGAAGGGATGTGCTAGTTTCGCCCGCCGCCGGAGGTGGGTGCGTAGTAGATGGTGGAATCGAAGTTGCTGAACCGGCGCTCGGACGGCCAGTACAGGCTGCCGGGCGCGATGAGGATGGGCGCATCGCCCGACGAAGGAAGCGGCTCCAGGTAGCTCATCTGGGGAAGCTCCCTGATCGTCCGCACCCCTTCCGTCGCCGCTGTGATCACCGCGGCAGTGTGGATGATTCTTCGCCTCGAGGTGAACTGCCAGATCACGGCGATCTCCCGTCCGGACGGCGACCAGACCACGGCCGACCAGTTATCTTCCATGACCGCAGCCCGCGATTCCGGCGTGACGGGAGACAATCCGGCCAACCGCATCACGGACGGATGCGGGGAAACGGACACAACGTGGAGCGAGTTGCCAGGCGTCACGAATGCGAACCTGAATGAGTCGGACGACCATGCGTAGGCCCGCATGTTACCCCACGAGAGGACTTCTCTCCCGCTACGGGTGTCCACCAGCGCGGAATGCAGCTTCTCGCCCTCGCTGATCCGAGCCACTGTCCAGCGGCCATTCGGGCTGATAGCAATCGGGTCAACGAGGGTGCCGCCGAGAGAGGACATCAGACCGACGCCGAACGCGCCGAGAATGCATGCGAGCGCGAAGGCGCCCATCATGGGTTTCATCCAGAGCAGCCACCGCTCGCGGGTGTCGAGCTTCGGGAACTTCCGGGCTACGAGTATGCAGCCGATCAGCGCCGTTGCACAGCCGAGTATGAACATGTCCTGCACGGCGGCATCCATGAAATCCCATAAAGCTCGAGAGTCCGTCCTATTCGCTATCTCGCCAAGGACCGCGAACGGAATCGAGAATCCCGCGAAGACAGCGACCAGCGCGGCGAAGGAGAGGGCGATACCGGGCATGAGCACCGATACCACGAATCCGAAGCCGAACGCGCAGGCGACCTCCGACAGGGCGGCGATGAAGCCTTTTCCCAGACCCTCGCCGATGAAGGGCCGGTAGACCGCGGGAACGGTCACGACATACGCAATTCCGGCGAACACGACGATCCCCAGACTGGCGATCAGGCCGCCGAGGGCTTTTGCGATCCAGATGTGCCACCATTTCACGGGCCGAGAGCTTAGGAACCGCACGGTGTCGCCGCTCAGCTCGCCGGAGTACGCCCTCAAGCCGAGGATGAACGCCGGAATCATCAGCCACGGCGCGAGCCCCGTCTCTGTGTCGCCCCGGAAGTACAGCGGATCGCCCATCAGGAGCGCGATCAGGATTCCGAGCGCGGTCAGGAGCAGAATCCACTTCGCCGATGCCAGCTCTTTCCAAATCAGCCTAGCCATCGCGAACCTCCGGGAACACCCGCCTGAAATCGGCGCCGTCCGCCCGGATTGACCAGTAGGCTGAGCGGAAGCTGCGGTAGAAGATCAGCCTGTCGCCGTCCCAGCGGACGGCATCGTCCTTCCACCAGTCGTGAACGCTCAGCCCGGGCCGGAGGAGCTTGAGGCGCCGGGACCGCCTGTCCAGGACCCAGAGGTCCATCCCGGAACTGTGACGAGGGCTCGCCAGGATAGCGATCTTCTTGCCCGCGGGATCGGGGAATACGCCGATAATGCGGGGCAAGCTCGCACGCCGCTCGAGTTTGTCCGTGCCCGGATCCCACTCGAAGAGATCGACGTCCCATTCATTCCCGTGTGCCGCCACTACGAGCCTGCCGTCTGGGAGCCACGCGACGGGAGAAGCCAAGGATCGCCTTAAGACAGCGATGTCAACCTGAGAGTTGCGGACCCGGATATCTCTTCCGCGATAGTTATGTCCGTCACGCAGCCAGTGAACGTAGGCCAGGTTGCGCCCGTCCGGAGACGGAAGCGCCTGCCCGATGTTCCATATGTCGTAGGATGGGCCGCGTGAGAGAATATGAGCCAAACGCCATAATACGACAGCATTCAGGTTCGAGCGGAATGCGTGCACGCTTCCTGAGCTGATGATGCCAGCAACTGCGAGCGCCAGGACGCCAAGTGCCGTGCCAGGGACAGCCGCGATGACGGCCACGCCCGCCCTTCTGACCGCGCCGGCGCCTCGGCTCTTCGTCCAGACGCCGAAACCCACGGCCAGCGCAATCCCGGAGAAGAGAGTCTGGTACAGAATCCCCGCGTACGGCAGAAAGCCGGGCGCTATGAAGGTCAAGGCGTATCCGCACATGATCGCTACCACGCTCGATGCGAACATCGAGACCGCGAAGGTGCAGGTGTAGAGTGAGAGCGCATAGGCGAGGTTGGCCGCCACGTGCATTAGAGCGGTCTCGTTCTCGTCGTATTGGATCGGGTGCACCCGGTACAGCGCCACAACATGAATCCACAAAGGGAAGAGCGCCGCGATGAGGAAGCCCGGCCCGAACTTCACCAGCCAGACCCTCCACCGCTTGATGGGAAGCCATCCGACGCCAAAACGTGTCGCCCGCATCTCGCCCGGCATGCGAGTCCCAGCCCAGAACGCCAGGATGAGCATGAGAATCATCAGGTCGCCGGAGTATATCCCGCCTCCTCGGTAATATCCGAGCTTGCTGGACAGCAGCAGCACGAAGAGCCACGGGCCCAGCGCCAGACCGATCAGATACCACCTCAGCTCATGCCATTCTTTCCAAAGGAGCCGGATCACGGCCTACTCCTTCTCACCCACCAGGGCGACGAAGATGTCCTCCAGCGGAAGATCCTCCACATCCATCGAGCGCGGTTTGTAGGTCTTCATTCGCTCCAGCGTCTTCGGGGAGAAATCATCCACGGTCACGCGGACCTGCCGGCCCAGGGTCTCCACGGCGAGCGCTCTGTCCGGCTTGATCGAGGGCGGCGTATCATCGAACGTCATGGCGATCCGCTTGACGCTCGCTTTGAGTTCCTCAATCGGACGTGAGACGACCATCCTCCCCTGGTCAATGATCCCGACCCAGTCCGCGACGCGCTCGACCTCGTGGACGAGGTGCGTGGAGAAGAAGACGGTTCGACCCTCCTGCTGGATCAGGTCAATCACGCCCTCCAGGAAATCGCGGCGGACGACGACGTCCAAGCCGGCGGTCGGCTCGTCGAGGATCAGAAGCTCGGGCCGGTGAGCCATCGCCAGGAGGAGCGCTACTTTCGCCTGTGTGCCGCGCGATAGACTGCCCAGCTTCTCGTTCGCCGGAAGATCCATGGCCTTTATAAGCTCGGCGGAATAGGCGTGGTCCCAAGTAGGGTAGAAGCCGGCGCAGAACCACTCGAGCTGGGAGACGGTCATCCACTCGTACATCCGCTGGGCTTCCGCGACGTATCCGACCCGGCGCTTGATCTCCGTGTCCTGCCGGGCCGGATTCAGGCCCAGGACGTATGCCTCGCCGGAGGTACGGTCCAGGAGATTGAGAAGGATGCGGATGGTGGTGGTCTTGCCGGCGCCGTTTCGCCCAAGGAAGGCGAATACGCTTCCCTGAGGAACCTTCAGACTCAAGTGATCCACGGCCATCTTGCGACCATAACGCTTGGTTAAGTCGCGGGCTTCAATCGCATAACCGCTATTCTCCATGGTCATTCTCCTCTTGGACGAGCAGTTCGTTAAGCCGGTCTTTTACTACTATCCGAATCTCCTTCGGCGATGCTCCGAGGTGGTATGCCTGGACTATCATCCGATCAACCACCCGGTTGAGGGATTCCCGTCGGAACTCATCGCCCAGTTCGGGTGACTCAGCGCTGATGAAGCTCCCCCGCCCATGGTCTGTGATCACGATTCCATCTGCTTCAAGCTGCCGGTAAGCTTTCGAGACCGTGAGCGGATTGACCCGCAGGCTGCTGGCAGTCTCACGAAGTGAAGGGAGCGGATCGCCTGGGCGAAGTATGCCAGCAGCGAGGGCATACTTCACCTGCTCAACTATCTGAGCGTATATGGGAACTGAACTGGTTGTGTCAATGTTGAAAATCATAGGTTCTTGGACCGACTGTGTTAGTGATCTACTACAGTATAGCACAGCCCCAAAAACCTGTCAAGGGGTTTGGGAAAAAAACTCCGAAAAACTTGTTGGAGTATCTAGCTCTTGGGCGAAAGCGTTATGTCCAGGGATGAAGTCTCGCCTCATTTGAGTTGGGCGATGCTCCTCTCGCGACGACACTGGCTCAGCGGTCGGCCTTGGATGCGCAGAGGAAGTCAGTTGCGGATAACGTGCGTCCTGCGGAGTGGGGTGCGTTTGTGGTCACGGGCGGCGCGAGAAAAGAGAGAAGAAGTCACCAGGACCGGAAGCTTGCAGGTGTGACCAGCTTGTTAGCGCTTGATATGTGGCTCCCCGGCGTGGACTCGAACCACGAACATCCTGGTTAACAGCCAAGCGCTCTGCCAATTGAGCTACCGGGGAACCGGCGAACTGGCAGGTATGAGGATTACGTCCTGCCAGCGGTACACATTATAGCATGGACACCTGCTTTTGTCCATACCTCCACAGGTGATTCTCGGCGAATCCCGGCGGGTCTGCAGCCTTTCACGCCGCGCATACGAAGTCAGCGACCTCAGTGCGCCCCATTTCCCGCAGTCGGGCCCGGATCAGCTCCCGAGCGCCCTCGGAACCCACGGCGGCGATGATGAAGGCGTCCCGATGCCTGCTCAGGTCATCCGGCCAGATGACCGGCGCACCGCGCACGACACGGCCGATCTTGCGAGGGTCAATGTCCACTATCGCGATGGGCTGGACTCCCTCGCGCACGAGGTGCTTCGTGAGCCGACGGCCTGTCATTCCCGCGCCCCAGACGATGACCGGGCGCGCCTTCCCAGCCAGCACCTTGGCGAGGTAGTGCGCCTTCAGGCGCATGAAGTTCTCCAGCGCGTACCGCGGATCGGTGAACGTGAGTCGCTCCGCCCATTCGCGCCAGAAGAGCAGGACGCGAGGGACTTTCCCGAACCGCTTACCCGCCATGAAGAACCTGAGCCACAGGTCGTAGTCCTCCGGCCAGGCCATGTCGCGGTATCCACCCAGCTCGCGCAAATCCCCTGCTCTCATCATCACGCTCGGATGTGCAAGCGGGCTTTCGACGAATATGTCCCTGGCAATCTCCTCGTGCGTGACAATCGAGTTCAGCCATCTCTCGTACCGGATGAAGCCGGCCTTCACCTGGTTCCGCGGGAATGAGCGTACCAGGCAGCCACACACGCCGACTTCCGGATTAGCCTGCATGAACTCAACCTGAAGGCGCAGGCGTTCCGGGTGAGAGTAGTCATCGGCGTCCATACGGGCGATGAGTTCACCTTTGCACTCGGCCAGTCCGGCGTTCAGAGCCGTCACCAAGCCTGAATGAGGGATATGGATTGCGCGAATCCGAGGGTCGCTGGAAGCCAGCTCATCGAGGATCGTGCCTGTGTGGTCGGCCGACCCGTCGTTCACGGCTATGATCTCGAAATCCACAAACGTCTGACGGAGCAGGCTCGACACCGCCTGGTTGACGGTATTCCCGGCATTATATGCCGGCAGGAGAACGGAAACCGACGGTTTTGTCTTGTCCATTGTTCTCTAGCGGCGTTTCGGGCAGAGCAGGAAACACCGGGCGTCTTTGATTTCGTCTACTGTGAAGTTCAGGCAGCCGCTTTTCAACTCCCCGGAAACAGGGGCGCCGCCCTCAGCCGGGACGATCTCCAGCGCGGAAGCTTTGATCCACGGCGGGATGCGAACGCTCACCTTCACCTGCCTGACAGGCACCGCCACGAAGGTCTCCAGCGCCGAGCGATGACAGCGGTTGATGAAAATCACTGCCATCCGGTCCCCGCACAGGATCGCGCTCGCCACAACGTGCGGCGAATCACTGGTGACCGAATCCTCCGGCGCCGGGGTTCCGGATTGCACGACCTGCCCTACCCGCTTCAACTCCTCGTGTAGACCTGCCATTGCATCCCACAGAGTCGGCGCGCGACTGCCTTCCCCTCCACCTTGAGACCCGGAGTGAATGTAGTGGATCAGCCCTCGTGCGCCGCCCGCGATCATCGCGTAGCACTGAAGCCGCATCTCCTCGATCGTGGGCGCCCGGCCGGCTCGCCCTTTCCCGAGATGGAAGAACTGCGGTACCATGAAAAAGGGCCTCGGCTCCACCGCATTTCGGAAGCGCACTGTGGTATCGAGCATATCCTCGAGAAACGGCAGGCGTGTAACCGTCTCTCCGCCGGCCTCACTTCTGATAGAGCTGCCCAGAGAGTAGCGGTGTGTGGCCAGCACGTCGGCCGCCTCGCCGTAGACCCGATAGTTGGCCCGGCGGAAAGTATTGTCAAGCTGGACGAAGGTATAGCGTCCGGGATCCACGCTCTCACAGAACTCGTCTCTCGCCGCCAGCTCCATCCCGGTTGCCCCCAGCCATCTCCCGGCGTAGTAGTCGGCGACGTCGGGCTCGTCCACGAGATGATGATAGAGCAGACCCGGCTTGTCCGCCACCTGTCCGATCGCCGCGCGCGCGGTTTCCTCGTCGAAAAGCAGCACCCTTCCGCTATCCCGATCCACCAGCGGCTCCGGGATATACTTGGCTCCGACACTGATCCCCCGGTCGGCCATCATATCCACAAACTCAGCGGGCACAGCTCCGAACGAGAGATAGTGGTTGCATCCGTGAGCGGCCCAATCCTCGATGTTCGCCGGGGTGATGCTGCCATAGACGCCGATGAGGAACTCCGCGGGAATCGCCCGGATCTGGCAGCCCGTGGAGAGACCGTCCTCCGCTTCCACCTCCACAACGTGGTAGGAGTTCCTCTCCAGCGGCCTCGGGAGGTTGATGCGAGTATATGCCAACCCATCCAAGCATCTCGCCGGCCAGGAAGATGCCTGCCTGCCCACGTTGCGTCCGTCCAAGAGAATCTTCCGCAGGGACGTTGCTTTCGAGGGGTCCGACCAACGAACGTAGACATCAATGGCGCGCAGGTTTCGGCTGAAGCGTACGGCCTGAAAACGCAGGCGCTCCGGGACGCAGGGGATGGTCCGGACTACCTTTTCGCCTGAAGTTGTGCGGAGCTCGACCGTCGCAGTCTCATCGGTCGGCGCGGGCAGGATTATGGTGAGATCGGCGATCTCACCCGGCGGGATCGGGTTCGGCCGGCAGCGGTACCACAGGACATCCCGGTCGCGGAGCTCATCCCTGCCCAGGGAAGCCGTATCGAACCCGTTCACGACCGGCGGGAGCACGGTCACGGGCTCCTTGCCGCGGTTGAGCAGGAGCAGGTGCAGGCTGGCGTTCGTGTCGCGATAGTATGCGTGCGACACAGCCAGGCTTCCGGCCGCCGTGGAAACGGGCAGCAGGGAAAAGAGCAATGAAACAGCCGCAAGTCTCACCAACCGACCTCCTTGGCGGGCATTTATTCCCGCTTTCCGAATCTCAGCCGCAGGGTCACGATCTCCCTCGGCTTGATGCCGAGGCTTGCCATGCCGCGCGCAACTGAAAGCCTTCGAATCGGGCGTTCCACGGTGTCCAGCAGCTCGGCAGCCCGGATACGGAGCAGCCCGGATCCGGTGCGAGCCCTGCCTCCGCGGCCGGCCGTTTCTATGATGCGAAGCACGTATCCGTCGCCGTCTTCCGCCTTCTTGAAGGCGAGGAGCGAGAAGCCTGCGCCTTCGAGGGTGAGGAGCTGCCCCGAGCCGCGCGGCAGACTCCCTTTCGGGTTCGCGTCGAGCGGCACTGCGAGCAGGGGATTTGCCTCCGACGCGAGGAACTCTTCCGCCGCCTCCGGATCGAACTCGGACCTGCCTGAGTGCACGAGGAACGCGCTCTCATAGGCAAGCACATTGGGCGCTCCGGGCTCGGTGCGACACTTCCCCACGCCTTCTTTGTACTGCGCCTCATCGCACTTGCTGAGCAGCCTCATCATGAGCGCCGTCGAGTCCGGCGGGATCGGCGTGCCCCAAAGCCAGTTCATCTGCCGGAACTCCCAGTTGAAAGCCTGGCGAGACGCGAAGGTCACTCCCGCCGCCGGACCGGTGATATCGCCTCCGTGATGAACGTTGACTATGCGAAATGCCTTCGGCATATAGTCGGTCTTCGGATCAAGAAGCCCTGCCGGCGTATCGAAGACCCGCTCGGCTTCGGGCATGTCAAGGGGATAGGCGATGTCATAGGTAATCGCGCCCTGGTCGTGGGAAGCATGCGGCGTGCGGCGAAGGTCGAAGGCGTGACTGAATCTAACCACCGGCTCTCCGGCGTTGAGCGTGATCTCGGTTCGGGCGAGCGGCGACCGGGGATCGGTGATCACCAGGCTGCCGGTGAGAGGCCCTGTCAGGCCGACCCGGACGGACGGCTTCTCAGGCACGACAGGCTCGCATTTCCCCTTCATCGCCTGCACGAGTTGACCGAAGCCGAACCTCGATTTGCCGTCCACGAGTTCCCGCTTTGTCCGCTTATCGTACAGACTGGTGACCAGGCCGTCTTCCCCGACTTCGAGGCGAAGGAAGCTGTTCTCAAGGCAGTTGGGGCCTGCGGTAACAGGCTGAATGGGCGAATGGGAGAGTGGGAGAATGGGAGATGATCCTCTCTTAAGGGCGAGGGTCTTGTAGCCAAGCCCGGGTACGTCAGAGACCTGGAAGACGATCTCCCGAGTCGGCTTGATCTTCTGGCAGGGCACGGGCAGTCCTGTGGCTTCATCCACCAGATCGAAGTCTCGGTAGAACTGCTTCTCATCGAGCCTCACCCGAGCAAAGCCTGTGCGGTTCCGCGGCGTCGGATTCCAGACAAAGACGCCGTCGGCGGATACTCGCACCTCCGAGGAGAGTGCTTCGAGCGCACGGCGGCGCACCCCGGCGGTGCTCTTGAAAGCGGCCTTCGCGTATCCCAGGGCCGTGACGTTCCCCTCCAGCGTCTGCTCCCTGGTGAGCGTTCCGGGCCAGCCTCCGCCGCCGGAGTGCTCGTCGAAGGTGATCACGTTCTCCCAGGCGATGTCTAGATCACCCTTGGGATAGGCGCGGAAACCGAATACCTCAGCAAAGGAAGCCAAGACCTCAGCCGCGGGCAGCTCGTCGTGAACCCGGCGCGACAGAGCCATTCCATACGGGACGCTCTGGGCAATCTGATCCCACAGACCGGACCAGTCGCCGCGGTACACGGGGAATCGCTCGCGGTACTTGCTCTCCATGTGCGCGAAGAACTCCTCGGGCGCGGCAATGACCATCTTCGGCGAGGCATGCTTCGAGTTCCACTCCCCGGCGCCTTGAACCATTGAGAGGTTCGTACCGCCGTTGTCCCCGGTGCCCGCGATGATGAGGATGGAATCATACGGATACCCGGTTTCCTCCAGCCGTTCGAGGAGCTTCGGCACAGTCTCCTCTGCGCGGCCACCTTTCCCCCAGCCGTACTCCCAGAGTCCCAGTAGATAGCCACTCTCTTTTCCGATGAAGTCGGAGCATATCCAGGTGAGCACCCGGCTGCCATCCGGACCCTCCCAGTAGAACGGGCGATCCTTGACCGGGATATCCGCGCCGGCCCCGATAAAGTTGTTGACCCCCATCAGGAAGTACTTGACACCGCTCCTGCGGAAAGCCTGGGGATACGCCCATGAGCAGCCGGGGATATCGTTCTGAACGGCGGTGACGATGCTGACGCCGTGCTCCCTTCTCAGGCGCTCGGCGAAGTACATCGAGCGGCAGACCTCCTCCGAGCCCATGAGGCCGCTCAGCATTCCGGCATAGCAGGCGCTCAGGCTGATGCGGCCATCTTTCACGAGAGACATGAGATGGCCGATCTGCTCGGCGGACTTGCCCTTCATCCACTGTTCGAGCTGCCAAAGGCTCTCGATGGTCCATCTGTAATCGGGGTCCTCCCCGCAAAGCTCGATCGCGCGGTCAATGGTCTCGGCGGATACCTTCGCCACAGCCGCCTGCGTATCGGTGAAGCCGATGTCCAGGTGCGCAAGCTGGACGATGTAGATCGTCTTCACCGGCGAGCGTTCGAGGATGGACGGGTCGGCGCCCAAGACCGCTCCGGCGAGCAGTGGAATCAGGCCGACAACGAATAGGAAGCGAATAGACGAATGGACCGCCTCTGTATCCATGGATTGAACAGACTCCCTCATGGCAGAAGTGCCTGTATTCTAGCACACCCAGGGCATATGCGAAAAGCACGCATGAAGGGGAAAACAGCGGCCATAAAGAACGTCAGAATCAGGTCAACGATTCTCGCCCGTGCTTCGTTCAATAATGTAGAGGAGCCGGGCAGGAGCGATCTGTGTGTGAATCACTTATCGGATGAGGAACTAGTGGCGCAATGCGCCCGCGGCAGCAGGCCCGCGATGGACGTGCTGGTGTCCAGGTATCACGGGAAGCTCCTGGATTTCGCATTCCGGCACCTCCGAGATAGAGAGTTATCCGCCGACATCGCGCAGACTACGCTTGTCCGGGTTTTCGAGTCTGCGGGCAGTTACCGAGTGAAGGCGTTATTCAAGACCTGGCTCTACACAATCGCGCTGAACCTCATCCGGGACGAATGTCGGCGGCGACGAGCGCGAAAGGAATCGCTGTCCTCCGAACTGGAAGGCTCAGAAGCCCTTCTGGAGACCGCGGCGGGTCGCACGGATGCCGGCTCCTCGCCGGAGCGCGCGGTTCTGGAGCGGGCGAGCGCATCGGAGCTGTGGGGAGCGGTCGGGAGGCTTGGGGAGAACCCGCGGTCGGCGGTCCTGCTGAAGTTCCGCGACGGCTTGACTTATGAAGAGATCGGCGATGTGATGGGTGTACCGGCCGGAACTGTCAAATCGTGGATACATCATGCGCTGAAGGCGCTGAGGGAATCCCTTGAGCCGGCAGAATGCGAGGTTTAGCCATGAAGTGCGAAGAGTGCGAGAAGATGCTGGCGGCGTACGCGGCCGGCGATCTGGAAGCCGGGGAAATCGAGGCAGTAGAACAGCACCTGGCCTGCTGCTCCGACTGCCAAGAAGCGCTAACAGCCTACCAGAGCGTGATCGAGTTGATCGCCGCCGAGCCAATCCTCGGGCCTAATCCGGCGGAATCCGCCTCTCTGGCAAGCGCACTAGAACGGGTGCCGCTGCGCGTTCAGTCTTCCCGCCCGATGAATCCACGTTCGGTAAGGGAGTTCGTGGGCTTTCTGGCGGCAACAATCGCCGTGTTTGCGTTCATGGTGATCGTGCTGGGACTCCAGGTCTTCGGACGCATTGATATCCTGTGGATGCTCAGCTCCGTCAACCCGCTGAGTATCGTCCTGACAGCCGTGGTGGTGGTGTTCGTGACCTCATTCATTCCGATCTGGGTCACGGCGCGGCGCAGGCCGTTGAACGGACTGACATTCGGCAGATGAAGAGGTGAATACAATGCAGACAACGGAGGCAATCAACCGTCGCTTCTCGCACGTCCGACCGGTGTTCGAGATAGCAATGCGCATTGCGAAGGCATTGGTGGGATGGCTGGCCTTTCTCTCGCTGGTGGCTTCGACAGTCGCCGTCGGCGTATATCTGTATTCGACCATAGTCCCGTTCTTCAGGGGGGCGGCCCTGTATGAACTAGCGCCTCCTGACCCATCCAAGTTAACGTCATCGCTGGCCGAAAGCGGGATTCGCAGGCCGGATATCCAGTCCGTGCTGCGGAAGTACACACACGGGGAGGCGCCGGTAGCCTCGACGATTACAGGGTGGGATGCCGTGGCGGTAAGGTTCTCGAGAATCGGCGCCGTATCTAAGTCGAGCGAACGACACAACGTAGCAGCGGTCGCGCTTTTCGACGACAAGATGAACATGGTAGCGGCGAACCCTCTTGAACTTAAGCAACACACCTTCGGGTCAAAGAACCCGGTTTCGCAGATGGAGGACAGCCCGAGCGCCGGCAAGTTCCCATACTGGCGCAGCGTGTTCGCCCGGACTGCCGCCTTGTATGCCGAAGACGTCGGCGACGTATACATGAACAGAGTCATGACCCCGGACGGCAGAACGATCGGGCTATTGGTCACGGCTGCACGGAGCGCAATGGTCCTGGACATGCCCGGGCGATCGGAACTGTTGTACCGCAGCGACACCGAAGCAGCGGGTATCCTCGCCATCCTCGCCATTATCAGCTTTGGGTTATACTGGCTGCTTCTGACCGCGTGGGTGGCAATGGATGCCCGCTGGCGAGGCATGAGGCCATCCGCATGGGCGATCCTGTTGTTGGTTACGAACCTGATCGGCCTCGGCGCGTACCTGATCGCACGGCTCCCGGCTCCGAGCAAATGCCCGAACTGCGGTGAGCTCATCTTTGGCAAATACGTGCGGTGTCCTGCTTGCGGCGTCTCACTGCGACCGGCTATATGTCCCATTTGCCGGTCTCCCATGAGGCCCGGCTGGCAGTACTGCCCGGTGTGCAGCGGAATCGCGAGCCGCCCGGCCGAAGCGCCTCGGACGGCTTCCGTCAGCGAACCCACACAGCCTCCTGCTGCTCAGCGGGCAGGCCTCCGCGTGGACGTTGTTGACGACGCGTCGGGCGCGCCCATCTCCAGCGCGCGAATCACCATCAAAGGTCCGTGCGCCATTGAGGGCTTGACCAGCGGTCAGGGAACATTCGAAGCCAGGAGGGTCAGGAGCGGCAAGTACTCGATCACCGCGGCCAGGGAGGGATACGAACCGGCCAAAGCCGAACTGGAGATCGCCGAGGATTCCCCCGAGGACGTGCAGCTCAGATTAAGATCCATGCCGGGAAGAATCATCGGGCGCGTTGTCGAAAGAGCGTCGCAGAAGCCCTTGACGAAGGCCAACGTCTGCCTGGATACCAGCCGCGTGGACCGCTCAGCCGTCACCGAGGCAGACGGCGGATTCGTGCTCGCGGACGTACCCCCCGGGCCGTATACCGTTCGCGCTGAGGCCGAGGGATTCGCGCCTCAGTCCAGACTGATCGCGGTCGTGCCCGGACAGCAGACGGCGGTTGACTTCGCGCTGGAGCAGACCGCGGAAACCGCCGAGTCGTGAAGAAGGAGAAAGCCGATGGGAGTCAATGAGCTGATCTTACTGCGCCGCAAGGAAATCGTGGGCACGATCTCGGTGATCGCGTGGGGCATATTTCTGATCCTTGCGCTCGGCGGCTTTAGGGAAGTGGGAGATTTGGGCGTGCTCGCATTCCTGGTCGGATGGACCTTTGCAGCCTACTGGGTTGCCCTTGACGCACGCTACAGGAGCATGCCGATATTCTGGTGGACGGTGTTCGCTCTCGCTGCCGGTCCTGTCGCGCTGCTCTTCTACTTCGTGTCGCGGACGCCGGCGCCTCCGTTCTGCAGTGTATGCGGAACTCCCGTCGCGGCTGCAACACAGGTTTGTCCGACCTGCGGCCGACAGATATCGGCGGTCAATCGAATCTTCTCGACGCTGACGGAGTCTCTGGCACCGGGGCCTTTGGAGCGCGCAAAGCATACCGCAAAGTGCATGGCAATCGCACTCGCCGCATTCGTCCTGTTTGGCATGGCTTTTGGACACGCTCTCGGGATTCCGGAGATCCTGGGGGTAGTGGCGATAGCAGCCTACTGGGTGCTTGTGCCCTGGTGGGTATATCTGGACGCGATGTGGCGAAGGATGGACGCCGTGCCCTGGGCGATTCTAACCCTGCTGACCAACGTCTTCGGGCTGGTGACCTACCTGGTGATCCGCTATCCCGACCCGCGCGCATGTTCGCAGTGCGGGGCATACCTGACGGTTGGGCTGAAGCGGTGTCCGTATTGCGGCTCAGAGGCAGAGCGTACCTGTCCGAGATGCCAGGCGTCAGTCAAGGCGGACTGGGTCTACTGCCCGGCCTGCGCATCCCAACTGCCGGCGATGCAGCCCTCTGCTTCTGCAGCGGACGAGCAGCCTGACACCACACCGCTGCTGACCCTCCAAGGGACAGTTACGGACGCGGCGACGAAATCGCCGATCCCGGGCGCCGAGGTAAGAGTTGACTCAAAGCGTGAAGGCGCGGCGACTACCACTGATCCACTCGGCAGGTTCGTGCTGGCCGATCTGGACCCTCGCCCCTATGTCATCCTGGCGTCAGCGAAGGGTTATGCGCAAGACGCCAAAGCCTACATACCGAGCCCGGCAGGAGCCGGACGCGTTGATCTCGCCCTCTATCCTGCCGAGACCGGGAAGCCGACCGCGCACAAAGCGGCACGGCAGGAAGATGTTTCCGGTAGCTAGTCCTGAATCTGCGGCCGGGCGACGACCATCATTCGACAGCAGCGGCGCTCCCCTGCCCGCTCGAACTCGATTGCCATCCGATCCCTGGGCTGACGGGCGGCAGCGTAATGCGCGAACCAGGCGGCTGATAATACCGGGCGCCCGTCGGCGGTGAGAATCACATCCCCCGTGCTAAGTTTCCATTTGTCGGCGGGACTCCCCGGATAGACCCTGATCACCCTGGCCGTATTCCCTTCACGCGTGACGAACGGAACGCCGGGAGCGGGCGCGGTGTCCTTCAAGTCCATTCCCAGCCAGGTCATCTGATAGTCGCGCAGGAACTCCGCGAGATTGAGGCCCGTGACCTTCCGCACCGCCCGCCTAAGCGCGCTGCCGTTGATGTATCTTTCCTCCGAGGCAGCGGTCATGATCCTGGCGATAACGTCCTCCCCGAACCGATTGACAAGCTCCTGAACCAGACCCAATGATGCCAGGTAGCACGCGTCCGGGCCTACCTTCGCGGCGCAGTTGTCCCAGTCCAGCAGACTCTCGCGAACCTGAGACAGCTCGCCATAAATGTAAGGAGGCGGCTGATATCGCTCGCCGAAGAGGCGCGTGTTGAGTATG
>Ga0315289_10005516_pt1 | contig 18697 bp, 17 predicted proteins | sample YL17G11_40_MG_FD_203452 | JGI IMG/M metagenome (GOLD analysis project Ga0315289, IMG submission 203452) | Sediment microbial communities from Yellowstone Lake, YNP, Wyoming, USA - YL17G11_40 | ecosystem: Environmental > Aquatic > Freshwater > Lake > Sediment | place: USA: Wyoming | collected...
TGTGGACGAGCCTGACGTCGCCCGGCCCCGCGAAGAGCTCCGCCTCGGGCGGGAGGCCGAGTGGGGCGACCACGAGTTCGCCGAGCTGCTTCGGGTTCACCTTGAATCCCGTCTTGGGCTTGTGGAACGTCACAGTCAGGTCTGCCCTGACCGCCTCATCAGGGGTCTCCCCGGTGTCTGCCACCATCCCCGTGGGGAGGTCCACGGAGACCCTGAAGGCCTTCGCTGCGTTCACCGCCCTGATCATCTCCCTCGTTTGAGGGGTAAGGCCTCCACGGTAGGTGTAGCCTATGAGGGCGTCGATGATCACGTCTGCTTTCAGCGGCTCGACCTCTAACGAGTCTTCTAGCACCTTGATGGGGAGGCTCGCCCCCATCCGCTTGGCGACGCTCCAGTTGTGGAGCGCCTCCTCCGAGCGGATCAACGATGGACTCCCGACGAGGATAATCTCGACCTCGTACCCCCTGGCCGCGAGGTGCCTCGCAGCCACCAACCCGTCTCCGCCGTTCCCGCCGAGGCCGCAGACGACCAAGACGCTCTTCCCCGGCTTGAACCTAGATGACACGGCGTCGGCGACCGCTTTACCGGCGCTCTCCATTAGGAGCAGGTTCGGGACGCCGAGGTAGTTGGCATTCGCCTCAGCCGCCCGTATCTCATCCGCCGTCAGGTAATCGTCGAGGAGCATAGGAGCACCGAATCCAAGATGAGTCTCAGAGGCTTTAAGCGTCACGCAGGAGGCTCAGGAGACGACGATGTCTGCTACGGAGCATGCGGCGAAATCGGACAGGCTCGCCGCCTCTGACCCCACAGCGATGGTGGCACAGCACCCAGCAGCCCTGCCAGCCGCGACATCCGTATGCTGGTCACCGACGTAAACCGCCTCCTCTGGTTTGAATCCAAGTCGCTCGCAGGCACACAGTATCATGTCGGGGGCAGGTTTGGCGTTCTTCACGTCGTCAGCTCCCATCACCACATCGAAGAGGCCTGAGGCATCTAGACGCTTTAACGCCTCTTCAGTGATCGCCCTCTGGCCGTTCGTGGCGACGCCGAGCTTGAGACCCTTCTCCTTCATCTCCTCAAGCCTTCGGCGGGTCCCGGGGTAGAATGAGGGATTAAAACCGACTGATTGCATCCTGTCGGCCTCGTCGTACGCCTCCTCTGCCAGGCTTCTCGCATCGTGCCACTTCCTACCTGAGAGGTAAACGGCGGCAGCGGCTATTGCGATGTCCTCGCGCCTCGGCGCCTTCGAGAGGGGGCCGTTCATGTCGACCTTTAGGGTCGAAGGGTCAACGCCTGAGAGCCTCGCCCAGGCCTCGGCGGCCTCTCTCCCGGCCATCTTCGTCATCACCTTCATCCGCGCCTCAGCTAGGAACCTATACTTCGGTTCGTCGTCGAGTAGCGTGCCGTCTAGATCGAAGACGACCATCATGCATTCGATCTTCTTGCCACTGATTATCAGGGTAGGCAAATGCGTCGCTCCTCCGGAGCGTAGTTTACCTTCGCTCTTTTCCTATATTTAGATAACTTTTAAGTACGAATCAGCCCGATCTACACTCAGGTGTGACCATTGGCTACAGCCTTCGTTTTGATCAACGCCGAGATAGGCGCGGAGACAGAGGTGCTGAAGGCGCTCAAGGACATCAAGGAGGTCAGGGAAGCCTACATGGTATACGGCGTCTACGACATCATCGCCAGGATCGAGACCGAGACGATGCAGGAGCTGAAGGACATCATAAGCTGGAAGATAAGGCGCCTCGACAAGGTCCGCTCAACGCTGACCATGATTGTGGTATGATAAAATCAACTACAATTAACTTTTTTATTGAAATTTATTCACTTATCCTGAGTATTTTACCTTGGTGTGTGTTTTCCCTTAGGCGCTGAATAAATGAATAAAAATATACTATTATAAACGACTAACAGTGTCTTTGAATAATTACTATTGGCACGTAAGAATGCGCGCGCGGGATTTTTAATGGGTTTTTCTTCCAGTTGAGACCAGTTGTGTTTGTACTAGCTTAGTTGCTTGTAGATTGGGCTGCCCTCCATACCTATCGAATTTCATAAAATCTTAATTCAACTTCACCATAATAAAGTAACCATGGGAAGAGCCCCTTTTATTCTTGGCTTGATTTTAATAGCAATTGGCGCAACTGTTTTTTTCTATACTTACCCTTATTATCAACAATATTCTTCGACCGTTGGAAAAGAGATAGAGCTAGGAAACACTGTGACTTTCTTAATTGGCTCAATAATCGTTGCATTGATTGGGGTTTATCTAGCTGGGGGCAATTACATACGTGATAAACTAAAAATCGTTTTTTCTATTGGCTTTCTCATTTTTATGTTGGGTGTTGGCATTTTTCTTTTAACGCAAAGTAAGGTTCAAGAGGGGTTATCCCTAGGTGTCCTGGGTTGGTCAAGTTTTCTTATTCTCCTTATTCTATTAGGAGGCAACTCGAGTCCAGGTATAAAAACCTCAGCGAGTAGGTGGGAAAACTGGGGAACGTGGATATGGTTAACTGTGAACATTTTCTTCACACTTATTTCATTTGTAGGTGGGTACTTCGTTTATCTTAATGCAAATGACTACGTTGGATTTTTTTTGTTTATTATTGCTGGAAATTTCATATCGATTTTTACAGGCTTAAACTTTAAAAAAATATCTTTATCCACTCTATTTTCTCTTTTGCCCCTATTAATTATTCTATTTGTGATTCCGGGAGAATCATATATAGAAATGTCTCGTATAGTTATTCTATCCTCCCCCTTGACTCTCATTTTCTGGTATTTTTTTGGTCTCAATAGTCTCTTTAAGTTACTAATTTGGTTTATCAATATAGAGGTAACCTCGAAATACGCTAGGTTTGTAGTTGGGGCTATCTGGACATTTGCGTCCTCAATTATAGGGATGTTATGCGCAGTTTTGAGTATAGTTTTGATGTGGATCGGAGGTGCCATTGGGGTAGCAGCTATAGGTAGTGGGTTCGGTATGAGAGCACCACCCGGTTTCGCGTGGATAAGTACTGGAACCCAAAACTCCGCTTTTGGTTATGGTATTGGGGCATTGTTCATGATCCTTTTAATTGTGGTTGGATTTTTTTCAGGTATTGGAATTTATTCAAGATTTTCTGATTTGGCTGAAAAGGTAACAATCCGATCAATAAACACAGATTATCCTGCGAGAATTGGTTTCGTTGTTGGCTCAATTGTATTTCTTTATTTGTTAATTGGGTCAATTATTGGGCTTTTATCGTTAAGATAATCGAGTAGCTAAATCTTTGTAGAATTGGCCTCCAGCTCTTTTGCATACGCTGCAGAAGCCCACACTCTTAATCGCCTCGTTGTGCTTGTCTAGCTGGTTCTTCACGGTGGCGGGGCTCCTATCCTTGAGGCCCGCGATCTTACCCATGCTCAACTTATTGTTTAAGTAAAACTTGAGGATCTCGACGTGACGACGACCCTCCCCCATTTTAGTTATCCTCAGACAGCTTTTATAGAGCCGCATCCATCTCTCGGAGCGTCCAAGGTTGCAGCTCCACGTGGGAATCGACGACACTGACTCCCCAAGCGGCGGGTGCACAACCTACGTAGCCGCGCTCCTAGTGGAGAGGCTCCTCGGCCTCGGCGCCAGATTCACAGACTACCCAAACCTGCTGAGGCTGAACCCGAACGCCCCGTGGAAGACGAGGGGAAACGCCTCCATCTGCCTCAGGTTCGAGCTCCCTGAGGGAGTTGAGGGAGAAGCTAAGAGGGTCGTCGTCGACACCGTCGACTCCCAAGGCGAGTTCGACTGCGAAAACACTAACCCTGGCATCGTGTTCCACGTCGGCGGTATCCTGGAGGTGCTCAGGGAGTTTTCTAAGAGGGTCGTCCAGGGGATCGTGGCGCTTGACGAGGCAGAGGCGCTCATCGAGGAGCACTGCGCCGGAGCTGTCGGCTACAAGAACAGGAGGGGGCTCATAGGTGCCCTAGCCGCCGTGGGCGGCCTACAGGAGGGCGACCATACGTACGAGCTCCTGACGTATAGGGCGCTCGAGAAAAGGGGCACGCCCCGGATGATCGACCCCGCTTCCGTCAAGGAGATGGACGAGGCTCTCGGGGATTCGACGTTCAACAACGTCGACCCCGAGACCAGCCAGGTGCTCATAGCCCCCCACGGGCCTGACCCGATCCTCTACGGCGTGAGGGGCGAGACGCCTCAGGCAGTCTACCGGGCCATTGGGATGATTAGGGTAGACGAGCCGGTCGAGCGATGGGTCATATTCAGGACCAACCAGGGGACAGACGCCCACCTAAATGGGACAAGAAACGTCACCGACCTCAAGCCGAGGAACCCGGCGGTTGTGGAAGGAAAAGTCTCGAAGATGCCCCGCACCATAACCGGGGGCCATGTCATTTTCACGGTGAATGACGGAACCGGGGACGTAGACTGCGCCGCCTACGAGCCGACAGGGGGCTTCAGGGAGGTCGCCCTGCGGCTCAGGGAGGGTGATAGGGTGAGAGCCGCGGGCGGCGTCAGGCAGGTGGAAGAGGGACTGACGCTGAACCTTGAGAGGCTGGAGGTCCTCGACCTTGCAGAGCAGTTTGTCATGGTCAACCCCCGGTGCCCGGCGTGCGGGTCTGCCACGGAGTCGATGGGGCGCGGCCAGGGATTCAGGTGCAAGAAGTGCGGACTCAGGGACCCCAAGCTCTCGAAGAGAAGGCTTGAAGTTGGGAGGGAATTAGAGGTCGGCTTGTACCTGCCGCCCCCCAGAGCGCACAGGCACCTAACCAAACCACTGAGCCGGTACGGTAAGGAGAAAAATGACAGACTGACCCAGATGTTCGAGCCCTGGCACCTGCCCTGAGACCACGCTCGGATTTAAATAATCCCGGCTCCCTGAGAACAATGTTCTGAGGAGTCGACTTTATGGAGTTCCGCGAGGTTCTGGAGAGAAGGCGCAGCGTCCGTAAGTACAAGGACACCCCGGTCCCTAAGGAGTCTATACTGAAGGTGCTCGAGGCGGCGAGGGTCGCCCCATCCGCGGCGCACAAGCAGCCCTGGCACTTCATAGTTGTGCAGGACGAGGAGAGGAGGAGGCAGCTTGGAGGTAGGCAGTCATGGGCCGCCAACGCCCCGGCGATAATCGTCGCCCTAGGCGACCCGGCGACCTCACCCAACTGGTGGCAGAACGACGTCGGCATAGCCTTCGAGCACGTGGTGCTCGCAGCCGCCGACCTAGGCCTCGGCACCTGCTGGATGGGCTCGATGTACAGGGACGCGGAGATCAAGGCTCTGCTGGGCATACCGGAGGGCCTCAGGGTGGTCGCCATAACGCCCCTGGGCGTTCCAGACGAGAAACCTGCGCCGAAGGAGAGGAAGAGCCTCGACGAGATTGCAAGCTGGGAGAGGTTCGGTGGCAAGAAATGAAGCTGCAACTTCCACCCGATAAACTGTCACAGGCGGGGCCAGTTTCGCCCATCGTCATGGCGACCTGCGTCGACGCCGAGGGCAAGCCAAACATCATCACACTCGGCATGTACATGACTATAAGCTCTAAGCCACCCCTCGTCTGCATAGGGGTCGCGCCCCAGCGGTATAGCCACGACCTCATCTCAGAACAGCGCGAGTTTACGGTGAACGTACCCTCCATCGATCTGAAGGACAAGATGCATTTTTGTGGTATAAACTCAGGGAGGGATGTCGACAAGTTCAAGGAGACCGGCCTCACACCCATTTCTGCGTCAAAGGTCAGATCACCGCTCATCGAGGAGTGCTATGGCCACCTTGAGTGCAAGGTCGTCAGCAGCCATACCTATGGTGACCACACTCTATTCGTGGGCGAAGTCGTAGCTGCTAGTGTAGACGAAGGTCTGCTTAAGAACGGACGCCTCGACATCGACAGGGCGAAGCCCATAGCCCAGAAGAACTGGGACTATAGGACCCTCCGCAGAAAGAAGTGATCCCAAGTTCTCCTCTATCTTATTTGTTCTCCAGTCTCTTGTATAGAAGATAAGAGTAGCATGTGACATAGATCGTCACCGAGATAAAGGGCGCGAAAATTAGTATAAGGGCAAGTTCCGGTAAGACTACGCCGATTAATGTCGCCAGACCCGCCAAGATGAGGAGTCTTCCACCGATCCTGTGAGTTTCGTCCCAGACCCTCTCGTCGCTCAGCGTCCAAGGCGTCCTTATCCCGATGAACCAGTTCCTCTTCGCCTTACCGAGCAGCACGCCGAGGTAAACGAAGAGGGCGCTGGCGACAGGGACAAGGAGCTGATTCATGTTGAACCTATAACCCAACGCCGAGGCTATTGACAGGCCCTGGATGTAGAGGAGGTAGAAGGTGAACAGGACGACGAAGCCATCATAATAGCCCCTGAAGCCCTCTATGTTCTTCCTCAGGGGGTCGATCCTCGGGATCAGGAGGAATAGGCCGAGCATCACGAGGGATCCGAAGGGTATCAGGAAGAGGGCGAGCAGCTTGGGCATGTAGCCGTCCACCTGCCCCGCGGCGTTCCAGTGGTTCGGCATCCTGTCGGGTACCTGAGGATACATGTAGACGCCCGCGGCGAAGGAGACCAGCAGGAGGGCCACCGAGACGACTACGCCTACTCTCACAAACTTGAATATCTTGTTTAGACCCTAAAGGGTTTACCGACATAAACTATAGAGGCGCCCAAAGGATTATTACGTCTCGGAGCCGGAACTAGGTTTGGTGTCCCAGTTTTGGGAAGCAGAAGGCCGGTTCACCCATACATACCCAACTCCGTTCCAGCCGTGAAGGAGGAGATGCTGAGGGAGATAGGCGTCGCTAGCGCAGATGAGTTATACGCCCAGATGATCCCGGAGAGGCTTAGGCTCAGGAGGAGGATGGAGCTACCCGAGCCGTTGCCCGCAGAGCTCGACCTGAGGAGACACGTCGAGGGGATCCTCTCGAAGGACAGGACGTGCTCAGATTACCTCAGCTTCCTGGGAGGGGGCTGCTGGCAGCACTTCGTCCCGGAGGTCTGCGATGAGATCATCGGAAGGTCCGAGTTCCTGACGGCGTACGCCGGGGGACCGTACTCCGACCTCGGCAGGTTCCAGGCCGTCTTCGAGTTCCAGAGCATGATCTGCGAGCTCGTCGGCATGGAGGTCTCAGGCACACCCACGTACGACTGGGGCTCTGCGGCCGGGAACGCCGTCAGGATGGCCTCAAGGATAACGGGGAGGAGGGAGGTCCTCGTCCCGAGGAACATCAGCCCGGCGAGGCTCTCGATAATCTCCAACTTCTGCAACCCGACTACGACCGGCGATGGTATATTCGTGAAGCAGGTGGACTACGACCCGGAGAAGGCCATCCTCGACCTCGGAGACCTTGAGGCGAAGATCAGCGACAGGACCGCCTGCGTCTACTTCGAGAGCCCCTCATACCTCGGCGTCATCGAGACCCAAGGGGCAGAGATATCGAGGATAGCCCACGACAACGGCGCCGAGAGCGTCGTCGGCGTCGATCCGATCTCGCTTGGAATCCTCGCCCCGCCGTCTGACTACGGGGCCGACATCGTCTGCGGCGAAGCACAGCCCCTGGGAGTCCACATGCATGCGGGCGGAGGCCTCTCGGGCTTCATAGCCTCCAGGGACGAGGAGAGATACGTTGGGGAGTACCCCCTCAGGCTCATCTCCGTCACGGACACCGCGAAGGAGGGGGAGTACGGCTTCGGCCAGTGCAGGTACGAGAGGACCTCGTACATCGCACGCGAGAAGGCGAAGGACTGGGTAGGAACCACGACCGCCCTCTGGGCGATAGCCGCCGCCGTCTACATGTCCCTGATGGGGCCGGAGGGTATGAGGGAGGTCGGGGAGTCGATGATCCAGAGGTCCCACTACGCCGCCAAGCGCCTCTCAGAGATAGAGAGCGTGAGGGTCCCGTTCGACGGCTTCTTCAAGGAGTTCCCGGTCAACTTCGCCGGCAGGACGGTCGCCGAGGTCAACCACGGGCTCCTGGAGCACAAGATATTCGGTGGCAAGGACATCTCGGCTGAGTTTCCCGAGCTAGGCCAGTCTTCGCTCTACTGCGTGACCGAAGCTCACAAGCAGAGTGATCTGGATCGCCTCGCATCGACCCTGAGGGAGGTTCTGGCATGACAGGAGAGGTGAAGCTCAGGAGGTATCACGCCCCGGTCTGGAACGAGCCCGTCATACTGGAGCTGGGCCGGAGGGGGGAGAGGGGCGTCCTCCTGCCTGAGGTTGAGGAGGGGATCAGGAGGAGCGTAGGGCCGGCTGAGGGGCTCCTCCCGGCGAACGTGAGGCGGAGGAGTTCGCCTGAGCTCCCTGAACTCTCGCAGGCGCAGGTGCTGAGGCACTATCTTAGACTCTCTCAGCAGACCCTTGGGATGGAGCTCGACGTTGATCTGGGAGTCGGGACATGCACCATGAAGTACAGCCCTAAGGTGAACGAGAGGCTCGCCGCCATGGTCGCCGACATCCACCCAGACCAGCCCGAGGAGACGATCCAGGGCCTGCTGGAGGTGGTCTGGAGGTTCGGCCACGTCTTCCTCAGGGAGATCAGCGGGATGGACGAGTTCAGTTTCCAGCCCCCAGGAGGCTCGGCGGCGGCGTTCAACAACGCCTGCATGATGAGGAAGTACCACGAGTTGAACGGCGAGGCGGCCCAGAGAAACGAGATCATCACCACCATCTTCAGCCACCCGTGCGACGCCGCCTGCCCGGCGACGGCTGGATACAAGGTTGTGACCCTATACCCAGATGAGGAGACCGGGCTGCCGGACGTCGAGGCTCTGAAGGCCGCGGTATCGGAGCACACGGCCGGGCTCTTCATCACCAACCCCGAGGACACGGGCATCTTCAACCCCGAGGTAGACGAGTGGACGAGGATAGTCCACGAGGCAGGCGGACTCTGCGCCTACGACCAGGCGAACGCCAACGCCATCCTAGGAGTAACCAGGGCGAGGGAGGCCGGCTTCGACATGTGCTTCTTCAACCTCCACAAGACCTTCTCCTCTCCCCACGGCTCCTCGGGCCCCGGCTGCGGCGCCGTCGGCGTAACCGAGGAGCTTGCGGAGCTCCTCCCAGTCCCTGTCGTCGTCAAGGAGGGCGAGAGGTATCACCTCGACTACGACCGGCCCAACAGCATAGGCAAGGTCAGGGACTTCCACGGCAACCTACCATCCGTCGTCAGGGCGTACGCCTGGGCTATGAGCATGGGCGCCGACGGGCTCAGGGAGGTTGCCGAGATCTCGGCCATCAACAGCAGCTACCTCGAGACGAAGCTGAAGAGGATCAGGGGCGTCACCAAGCCCTACAAGGATGGGAGGAGGGTCGACCAGATCAGGTACAGCCTCGCCAGGATGAAGGAGGAGACGGGCGTCGGCGTCGACGACGTGAACAGGCGCGTCGTCGACTACGGCGTCCAAACCTACTTCACTAGTCACCACCCATGGATAGTGCCTGAGCCATTCACGCCCGAGCCATGCGAGACGTACTCGAAGGCAGACATCGACTACTGGGCGGAGGTATTGAGGCAGGTCTCTGAGGAGGCCTACTCTGAAGCCGAGAAGGTTAAGACGGCACCTCACAACTCATCTATATCGAGGATAAACTCGGCACCATTCGACGACCCCGAGAAGTGGGCGATGAGCTGGAGGGCTTATAAGAGGAAGCGGAGGCAGGGGAAATGAGCAGACTAGAGGGAAGAGTCGCGCTCGTCACGGGGGCGGCGCAGGGGATAGGCGCCGGGATCTCCGGGGTTCTGGCTGAGAACGGCGCCCACGTCGTCCTTACGGACATTTCAGACGCGGTGAAGGAGACCGCCGAGGAGATACGGAAGGCTGGGCGTGAGGCTACCTTCAGGAGGATGGATGTCACTAAGGCGGAGGATGTCATATCCACGGTGGAGGGCGTCCTCAGTGAGCTCGGCAGGATCGACATCCTGGTGAACAACGCTGGCATCTACCCGAGGAGGAGGCTCGTCGAGATGCCCGAGGAGTTCCTCGTCAGGATGTTTGACATAAACGTCTTCGGCATGTTCCGCTGCGCCAAGGCCGTGCTGCCGTCTATGATGGAGGTGAGGTACGGCAAGATCATTAACATGTCCTCGGTCACTGGCCCCATGGTCGGTACGCCAACGGGCGGGCAGACCGCCTACGGATCGACGAAGGCCGCGGTCATCGGCTTCACTAAGGCCCTCGCCCTCGAGGTCGCCCAGTACGGCATCAACGTCAACTGCGTAATGCCGGGCTATATCCACAGCCCCGGCGCCTTCGGCCTGAGGGGAAGCAGGGACGCTGGGGACGCTGAGGAGAAGATGAGGGAATTCGGCTACAGAGTGCCTATGGGGAGGCAGGGGACGCCAGAGGAGGTCGGTGACCTCGTCCTCTTCCTCGCCTCAGACGAGTCGAAGTACATCACGGGGACATCGATCGTCATCGACGGCGGAAACACGCTGCAGGAGGAGTTCCTCGGGCCGTACAAGCCGAAGTAGGCCGGTGACCTACCTCGACCTCACCCTGTAGACGACCCTGCGGCTGTAGCCGTTGATCACCCTCACGTAGCCGCTCAGCTGCGCGTCCAGCTCGGCGTCCCCCGTGTCGACGAGGAGGGGTCGACCGCCGAGGGCGGAGAGCTTCCCCGGCGTAGCCACGACGACGATATTCTCCCCGCCGACGGCCCTGATCACGCCCGGGCTGATCTGCTGGTTGCCCCTGCCGAAGACGAATCCCTGGCCGCCGATGACTGTGACCACGATCTTCGCCCTCCTGCCTCTTACAAGGTCGAGGAGCTTCGCCTCGTTGACGTCCCTCGCCACAAGAGCCTTGTCTTGAATAACGTCGACACCAAGGAGGGTCTTCTCCATGCCTAGCTTGTCGGTTATCGCCTTCGTCGTGGAGCCCGGGCCGATGATGTATAGGACGCCCTTCTCCATTCCCTCTACGACGTCGGCGGCGATGGACTCCAGGAAAAACTCCTCCGGCGCGGAGCTGCTCTCCTTCGAGCCCTGGACGAGCGTCTTCTCGTAGGGGACCATGAGGTAGCCGTAGAGCCTCGCCGAGAGCCTGTTCTCCCTGAACGCCTCCTCGTCTATGTCCATGACCTCCGACTCACGGGTCTCAGCCTCGCCCGTCAGGAACTTGATGGCGAGGCGGCCGGCGCTGCTCGGGTTTATGGCGTAGACGGCGGAGTGGATCTTGACGCCGGCCGGGATTCCAAGGGCGGGGACCTTGCCGTCCACCGCCTCGCAGATGTCCCTCGCCGTCCCGTCGCCGCCCGCGAAGAGGATGAGGTCGACGCCGAGGCCTAGCATCTCCCTTGCGGCCCTCCTCGAGTCCTCGGAGGTGGTCTTTCCCGTCTCGACTCTGCCGATCACCGTGGGCTCGAAGCCGGCCTCCCTCGCCTCGTCCTCCCCCATCTCGCGGGGATATGAGACGATCTCGACGCCAGCCTTCAGCGGAGAGAGTTCCCTGAGTGCCTCAACCGCCCTCGTGGGGGACGTGGCCACCGCGCCGAGCTCCCTGGCCTTCCTCAGGGTCTCCTGGCCGTCGCTCCCCTTGAGCCCCACCCTGCCCCCCATCCCAGCGACGGGGTTGACGATCAACCCAATCTTCTTAGCCAAGGCGCCTACTCCTTGATGCCGCAGAACCTCATCGCCGTGAGGCAGAGGGTCCGCGCCACGGTCACGAGGTCGCTTACCGGCACGCACTCGTCTGGCGAGTGGGACCTCCTGACGTCGCCTGGGCCGAAGAGGAGGGTCGGGGTCTCGGCGTCGTAGACGAGGTAATGCATATCAGAGCTGTAGGGGACGCCCTCGATGCTGGGGGCTCTCCCGGCTGCGTCCCTGAAGGAGCCGGCGACCGTCTCCATGACGGGGTCTCTGACCGGGATGCTCGCCGGCTTGAACTGGTAGCCTATCCACTCGACCCTCGGCGGATGCTCCCTGAGCCAAGGGTCTCTCTCAGATGCCCTCCTGATGGTTCCCTCGAGGCTTCTCCTCGCCTCCTCGATCCTCTCCCCCACGGGGACGCCTATCCTCCCCTCGAAGAAGAGGCTCTCGGCGACGGAGCCAGGCCAGTTGCCCCCCTGCACCTTCCCGATGTTGATGGGGTATGGGATGCTGTACCTCTTGTAGAGGAGGTCGTTTATCCCCCTGTTCCGTTCTGTCTCTAGGGCTCTCAGCGCGTCGTGCAGGGGGATGAACTTCTCTATGGCGCTGACACCCTCCTCCCGTACGCAGGCGTGGGCTGACTTCCCCTGTATGGTGACCCTGAAGGCGAGGGCGCCGGCCTGTGCAGCGACGAGGTTGAGCTCGCTCGGCTCCATGATTATCGCCCCGTCCGCCCTGTAGCCCCTGAGGACGGCGGCCAGGGTGCCCACTCCCCCGTCCTCCTCGCCTATGGCGCTCTCGAGGATCAGCTTCCCCTTCAGCTTGACGCCGGCGTCCCTGATCGCCTTCGCCGCGTAAAGGGCGCAGATGAGGCCCCCCTTCATGTCGACGGCGCCCCTGCCGTAGATTAGACCGTCCTCCACGGTCCCCTCCCAAGGCGGGTGGGTCCAGTTGGATTCGTCGCCGGCTGAGACGACGTCGATGTGACCGTTCAGGATGAGGCTCCTTCCTTCTTCCCCGCCCATCGTGCCCACGACGCCGACGCCCTCCTCGCGCGGGATGCCCATGCTGAAGGAGGGGTGCCTCCTTGCCTCGTTGAAGTTTATCTGCCAGGTGTCGACGCTGAACCCGATCCGCCTGAACTCGGCGGTGACGTGCCTCTGCGCCTCGGTCTCCCTCCCGCCTGTGCTTGGCACGGCGATCAGGCTGCACAGGTAGTCGACCATGCCATCGACGTCTAAGGCTTCCAGAGCCCTCTTCTCGGCTTCCAGCAAGGCATCCACGATCCGAACGAACAGGGCTACAATGGGTCTACGCCTACAAAAGCGTTAAGAGATTTCCGTGTCTAGTATGCTCCGTTCGTGGGATGCCGATGAAAGCGGTTATGAAGACTAGGCCGGAGCCCGGCGTCGAGGTCAGGGACATCTCGTTGCCCAGGATGGAGTCCAACGAGGTCTTGATCAGGGTTAAGGCTGCGGCGATCTGCGGCAGCGACCTCGGCATCTACGATTACACACCCGCCTACTCCAGGATGAGGCTCCCGGTGGTGCTCGGCCACGAGTTCGCCGGCGTCGTGGCTGAGGCCGGGGCCGAGGTTGAGGGGTTCAAGGCTGGCGACAGGGTCCTAGCCGAGTCCGTGAAGGCGTGTGGCAGGTGCAGCTTCTGCCGCGCGGGGATGAGCAACCTCTGCGACGATTCAACCCTCTTCGGCATCCACGTCGACGGCGGCTTCGCAGAGTACGTAACCGTCCCCTGTAAGCTGCTCCACCGTATTCCGGAGAAGATGACGTTCGAGGAGGCAGCGGTCGTCGAGCCCCTCAGCAACTCCGTCCACTTCGCCACGGAGATAGCCGAGGCGAAGCCCGGGGACTTCGTCGTCGTCCAGGGATGCGGCCCCATCGGCCTCTTCTCCGCCCAGCTCTTCCGCCTCTCAGGAGCCAATGTGCTCGTCACCGGCATAGGCGTCGACACGGAGAGGTTCAAGATAGCCCAAAGGCTGGGCTTCGAGACGGTGAACGTGGAGGAGGAGAACCTCATCGAGAGGGTTACGAAGATAACCAGTGGTAGGGGAGCCGACATCGCCTTCGTCGCCGTCGGGGCGCCTTCAGCCCTCGTTCAGGCCGTCGAGCTCGTAAAGAAACGTGGCCAGGTGGTGGTCGTGGGGATCTTCGGGAAAGGCGTCGAGCTCCCCGCAACCGAGATCGTGAGGCGAGAGATCATCGTGAAGGGCGCATACGACGCGAGACCCGCAAACTTCCCCCAGTCCATAAAACTCATCGAAGACGGAACCATAAACACGAAGGACATCATAACCCACAGGTTCCCTCTAGAGAAGGCTGAGGAGGCCTTCGGCGTAGCTAAGTCTAAGGCGGGCGGGAAGGTCCTTTTTATCCCGTGAGGATAAGGAAAATCTATCATCCCCAGCGGTAGTAAACCCTGCAGATACATACGCGAGTGGATCACCTTCCCCGCACGCGCTCAGCCCAACTAGGATCACTCTACGTGTATTTATAGCAAAAAAAAAATTATTTATAATTGAAGATAATTAAGGTAGCAGGTCGAGTTTGTCATGTTTGATCATGTCTTGTTACAGAAAATAAGATCCGAGTTTCCACGAGTCGGGTCTGATTTTAATGGACGCAAGAGAGCATTTTTTGATAATGGAACAGGGACACTTGTTGTCGGGAGAGCTGCAAAAGCTGAGGCTCAAGCTCGGATAGATTGCAGCGCTAACGTGGAGGGGCTCTTCGACGAGTCCAAGAAAGCTGATGCCACAATACTCGAAGGAAGGACGGCAGTGGCAGATCTCTTGAACGCCCCATCGCCGGATAATATAGCCTTAGGGGAATCGGCTACGTCCCTATTTTTCAACTTAAGCTACGCTATTGGAAAGGAGCTCACAGGCAAAGAAAATGTTGTCACTACAGAATACGAGCATTATGCAAACATCAGTCCTTGGATGGAACTTGAGGAAAGAAAAAAGGTTGAGGGAGTAAGGTTCGCCCCTTTAATTATGGAAGAAGGAACTCTCGATATGGAACAATTAGGGGAACTTATAGATGCGAAAACAAAGATTGTAACCGTAACTGCTGCCTCAAATGCCCTAGGCACTAAAAGTTCTCTCCAGAAAATAGGAAAATTAGCCAAAGAAGTGGGTGCTTACTTCATCGTTGACGCGGTTCACCACATAGCCCACGGCCCAATTGATGTGAAGGCTTTGGATTGCGACTTTCTGGTGTTCTCAGGATACAAACTGTTCGGCCCACATGGAAGCTTCCTATACGGCAGAAAAGAAGCATTTGAAAGCCTTGAGCCTTACAAAGTTGCACCAGCCCACGAAAATATTCCCTTTAAATGGGAATGGGGGACGAAAGACCAAGCCAAGTTTGCTGCAATAAGAGGTGTAATGGACCACCTCGAGTGGCTAGCTGATCAGGTTTGGGATAAATACAGGGGAAAATTGACTGAATACTCCGGACGTAAACGATCCCTGAAGGTTGCGATGGATGCAATCGAGAAGTACGAGACGGATTTAGCTAAGGCAGTCCTAGTCGGATTCGATGGAGTCAAAGGATTAGCAGCCCTACCCCAAGTGAAGGTCTACGGGCTTACAGATCTGAATCGACTGAACGAGAGAGATCCTACATTCGCATTCAAAGTCAAGAATATGCCCGATAACGATGTAGTTGCACGACTCTGGAGTGAGGGCGCCATAGCATCTCGCGCCGAGGATTTCTATTCACGAGCTCTTAAGTCCTATAATCAGAAAACCATGATCCGGATCAGCCTAGTTCACCACAACACTCTGGAGGAAGTAGGCACATTCTTAAAAACAATGAATAAGATCTGCGAATCATAATAGAGATCCGCGCACGCTCTCAGGGAAGCTTCTTCCCTTCCAGGGCCAAGATTACTTACAAAGGTCAATATGGGGTAATCGAGGTTGAAACTTCGCCTAGCTATGATTGGCTTCGGCAACGTCGGCCAGGCGTTCGCCAGGCTGCTGATCTCGAAGAAGGCGTGGTTAAGGGAGACTTATGGGCTGGAAATTGAAGTTCTCGCAATATCTACTAGAACCAGGGGATCATTAATGTCGAAGAAGGCGATTGATTTACATCGTGTCCTAGGTATTTTGGAAAAGGGAGAAACTTTTAGAGACTCTATGCCTGAATACGTTGATCTATCGCCTTTTGAGATTATGGAGGATTGCGACGCAAACCTCATGGTAGAGTTGACGACCTTGAACATAGACTCAGGCCAGCCCGCCATAGACCACATAAAGAAGGCCCTCAGTAGAGGCATAAATATAGTAACGGCGAACAAAGGTCCCATAGCATATGCCTACGATGAGCTGAGTTCTCTGGCGCGATCCAGGGGTTTACAATTCAGGTTCGAGGGCACCGTTATGGATGGGACCCCCGTATTCAACCTAGTGGAGAAAACTTTACCAGGATGCGAGATTGAAAGCGTTCAGGGGATCCTCAACAGCACCTCGAACTTCATTCTCACCGAGATGTCTAGGGGTATAAGCATGAAGGAAGCACTAGATGACGCCATAAGGGCCGGCATTGCTGAGGCGGATCCCTCGCTCGATATTGATGGTTGGGACGCCGCAGCGAAGATAACTGCACTGGCGAACGTCCTCATGGACGCGAGATCAACTCCCAATAAGGTGGATAGAAAGGGCATCAGGGGAATAAACCCCGAAAATCTCAGGAAAGCGGCAGCTTCAGGTACGAAGTATAAGCTGGTCGCGAGGGCTGAGAAAGCGAATGGTAAGGTACAGACGTGTGTGCGTCCCGAGCCTATCAGGCCAGACAACCTATTCTGGTCGGTTGACGGGAGGTCCAGCGCGATCACCTTGAAAACGGATCTCATGGGAGAGATCAGTATCGTAGAGCACAATCCATCCATCATGCAGACTGCCTATGCCATTTTTTCTGACATGCTCCTAATTGCGGAGTCCGTTCACTAACCTTAACAAACTTCACACACGCGAAAAAATATCCTTCTAAATAAATAAATGATGTTTAAATAGACGGTCGCCAACCGATAAACGAAGGCGTCAACTTTGTCAAGGGGAAGAGAGTACGACGAGGCCATCACCATCTTCTCGCCGGAGGGCCGCATCTACCAAGTGGAATACGCCCTAGAGCTCGTGAAACGGGGAGCCCCAGTCGCCGGCATCTCGACGAAGGAGGGAGTCGTCCTAGCAGCCGTCGAGGTTCTGAGAAGCTCCCTTGAGGATCCAAGGTTCTCGAAGAAGATCTACGAACTCGACGACCACGTCGCGACCGCGATCTCGGGCAACAGTCCTGACGCACGCGTCCTCGTGAGGGAGGCCCGACTAGTATGCCAGGGACACAGGCTAACCTACGACGAGCCAATAGGCATAGAATCTCTGACAAGCAGCCTGGGCGATCTCCTCCAGCAGTACACGCAGAACGCCGGCGTCCGCCCCTTCGGAGTGAGCATGATCATCGGCGGCATAGACGTCACGGGCTGCAGGATGCTCAGCATAGATCCCAGTGGTTCTTACAGGGGATACAAGGCGACGGCCTTGGGCATGAACAACGAGAAGGCCCGCGAACTCCTCGAGAAGAAGTACAGGCAGGACATGACGCTCGACGAGGCGATCAGGCTCTCGGTCGAGACTATCAGGACGGCTTACCAGAACGAGATCAAGGCTGAGAACATAAACGTCTCAGTGATAACCGCCGCCTCGAAGGTCTTCAAGAAGCTGGAGGACGAAGAGATCAAGAAGTATCTCTGACCAGGTTTTTGAGCCCAGCCTCTCTAGCAATCTTGAGGGCATCATCCATCTCCTCTCTCGTCAGCCTTCTACGGAGCTCCGGCCTCTCAGATGCCCTCCATTCTGGCCGGTACTGAAACATCAGGTTGACCCTTGTCCACGGCCCGAGGTTCTCCGAGATCCACTCCAGTATCGGCCTCGTGCAGCACTCGTTGTGGCCCGGGAGCACGAGGACACGTATGATCAACTCGCCAAACCTCTTCGCCGCGAGGTGGTTCCTCGTGCACGCACCCCAGTAGCCGGGCGCGTCAGAGATCGCCTCGGCACACCGGTTGTTCCCGTACTTAAAGTCGAGGAGATAGAGGTCCGCGAAGCCAGCGAGGAGCCTCGAGGTCTCTTCGCTGTAGTAGCTGTTGCTGTTCCAGACAGTGGGGATGTTGACGTCGACCTGACGCATTGTCTCAATCCAGAGCCAGGCATTGGATGTGGGTTCGCCTCCGACCATGTTGAGGTTCCTGCAGCCCTCGTCCCTGAGACCGCTCACTATCCTCGCCATCTGGCTCGGGTTGACAGACTGCCCCGGTGTGAGCCACTGGCTGATGTCGTAGTTCTGGCAATGGATGCACCTCATCGTGCAGCCGCAGGTAAACACCGTCCCCGATGGGACGAGCTCCGGCTCCTCGCCCATGTGGGCGAAGAAGCTTGAGAGGGAGAACTCATCGCCGCACCTACAGTAGCCTCTGCTGCCGCCGAGTCGGTCGACGCCACACCTCCTTTCGCAGAAGTGACACTCACCCATTATCCTCTTAGCTAGCTCAGCCTTCAGGTCTAGGAACGAACGCTCAGGCTTCTCGAGTTTTGGCGCTGAATCGAGTCTCTTCTCAAACTTGGCGTAATCCTCCAGGTATCTGTCGTGCAGCCTCCAGAGGTCACCTGTAGAATCTTCGCCAGAATACTCAACGCCGAGATGCCTGCCGACCACGTACTTAGCCTGTCTCTCGCCCATGACCACACCGACGTATCTTGGGAGAGCCCTCTTGATCTTGGGGTCATCTAGAGTCGGTGGAGTGTAGGGGATAAGTCTCCGCATCATCTAACCCTCAGGCTCGGCGGGATACAAGGGTTGCGCGGGGAACCGTTTAATTCCGTCGTTCACCCATTCTTAAACGATGGAGATGGAGTCCAGGTTTTCTGAACGGCTCGACGAGGAGACAGTGCGCTGCACCATATGCCCGAGGATGTGCACAGTGAAGCCCGGAAAGACGGGGTTCTGCGGCACCAAGGAGAACAGGGAGGGGAAGCTCGTCGACCTCACCTACGGCCAGCTCTCCTCGATAGCCGTCGACCCCATAGAGAAGAA